>OIYP01000369.1_pt1 | contig 30052 bp, 15 predicted proteins | sample 1588261 | NCBI WGS metagenome assembly OIYP01 (sample SAMN03283293) | human gut metagenome | biome: human-associated habitat; material: feces | host: Homo sapiens | place: Peru | collected 2012
GCGGGGCTATGAACTCGGACTTACTCATATGTCATAAAAAATATGAAAATCCGAGATATCATTAACCGCACTCGGTTCTTTGTAAGCCTCAAACATGTCTTAAAAGCTTTTAAAACTTTTGTTTTAGAGCGCTAACCACTTTTTTAGGGAAGAGCGCATCTTATTTAACGGTAAAACAATTCAGAGCATCGTATTACCTAAGTTTTTAGACTTTTTATCATTCAATTAGGAGCAATTTTCACAAAAAAACTTAGTCATTTAAGAAGTAAGTAACAGTTGAAACAACACGTACAACCTTGCGTGAGTTGTCACCTTCTTCATCGGTAATAGAGAATTGACCTTGAGTTGCAGTCTTAATACGACCTAAAGCAGAACCAGAGTCGTGAGCAAACTTTTCTGCAACCTGACGAGCATTACGAGTTGATTCTTCTACCATGCTTGGCTTGATGTTATTAAGACCAGTAAAGATGAAGTTAGTACTCCAGGTTGAATCATCAAGTGGAACTCCTGCTTTAACTAACTGGTCGAGGTCTTTGTATAAGCCCTTAACAGTTGCCACATCTCTTGAATCAATGTTGATCCCATCTCTAATGTTAAAGCGGCATTCTGGATTACGATTGTTGTTATAAGTTTCCTTATAAGTATCGCTAAGACTTGGAGTTCTAGAATGAATATCTTCACGCTTAACGCCATGAGTATTTAAGAACTTTAAGATTTCAGTTTTAGCTTTATCTGAACGTGATACCGCTTCTTCTAAAGTTGGGGCACATTCACTAAAGGTAAATGGCATTACCACACGGTCAGCGTCCACGGTGCGTTCAGCTAAACCCTTAACAACAACCACACGTGAGTTTTCAAGCATCTTATCAGCTGCTTTCTCAAAAGCTGGAGCCAGCATCCAAGCAGAAGCAACCATCGCAGCGCCTAACAAAATAGAACCAGCAACGAGAGACTTTCCTTCCATAATTTATCCCTAATTATAAGTATTTAATTTGATGATTTAAGTATACGCGTAATGACTTGAACCAAAGCCAAGCTTTGCGCTTAACCTAAATTTAGTTTAATGTGAACTACAAATATATGCAACCCTCGAGACTACAGATGGGCCTTTTAATGAAAAAATTCCCTTCGTTACAAATCTTAACAATTGTTACATAAGGATATACATTGTCGATTTGAGCCTCTGTAAGTGCTTAAATTTATAATTTCACTATATTTTATGACTCCAAAAACTTAGCTTAGTTCAATGGCTTCAGGGGAATTTAGCTTTTAGAGGCAAAACTACATTTTAGTAACTATTAATTTGAGCTCTTAAGGCGGCGTTACTTAATCATTGCTATAAGCTTGTGGTAGCTAGGTAGAGCTTATGCACGTTTGGGTATTACTTGCGGGAGTTTCAGCATAGCTTTATAGAGCTTAGTCTTAGCTTGGGCCTAAATGGTATATTTTTATATTTGATGGATTTTTTGAGATTAGGTTTTAAGTTTAGGTTTTAAATTTGGGTTTGGTGGTTTGGTGGTATCAAGAAACAAAAACCGAAACTATCGCAAATAGTTCTAGTTTTAAACCACCCCACCAATCCTTAAGGTTTTAAGGTTTTAGCGTTTTAGTACTTAAACGTTTTAGCATTATAACGTCCGAACTAAACGCCAATGACGATTTGGCAACTTCAATTATTAAGGGCGTAGTGAAAAATCGCTACGCCCTTGTGGCCATAATCTTAAAAGGCCCCTTGTGGCCATAACCTTTTAAGCTTTAGGTTACTACATATTAAATTAGAGCTTGTAGCCTAATTCCTGTCTAATGTATGAGCCTGCACCGATAAGGCCCGCATAAGGCTGAGTAATTACATATACAGGGATCTGAGAGAGGTACTGCTTAAAGCGGCCCTTATCTTCAAATGCTACACGGAAGCCTGAGTTCAAGAAGAACTGCATGAAGCGAGGTACGATCCCACCAGCGATGTAAACCCCACCAAAAGCACCGATGTTAAGAGCTAAGTCACCACCAAAACGGCCCATCATAACGCAGAAGAGGTTAAGAGCACGGTGGCAATCGGTATCAGGATCTTCACGTAAAGCGCGTTCAGTAACATCCTTAGGTTCAAGATCATCAGGAGTACGGTGGTCTGCAATGCAGATAGCACGGTAAATGTTTACCAAACCCATACCTGAAAGCAAACGTTCGCAAGATACGTGGCCGATTTCACGACGAAGTACAGCAAGGATATCATCTTCTTCTTCGCTATTTGGAGCAAAGTCAACGTGACCACCTTCACCAGGAACAGAGAACCAAGTGTCCTTGAAGTTAAAGAGGTGCGCTACCCCAAGACCGGTACCAGCGCCGTAAATAGCAATTGGCTTACCAGCCTGGGCTTCTTCACCACCAACCTTGATGAGGTCTTCAGGCTTAAGTACTGGAATAGACATAGAAACGCCGGTAAAGTCATTGATGATAGAAAGAACTTCTAACCCAAGGTTGGCCTTCATTTCTGAAATGTAAAATTCCCATGGGTTATTAGTCATAACTACGTGGTCACCAGTAATTGGGCAGGCAATAGCGATGCAAGCGTGCTTAATGTCTGCATCCTTGTGTTCGGCGAGATACATTCTCACAACATCTTCAAGACTTGAGTTGTCGAGAGCAGAGTAAATCTTTACGGAAGAGATATCACCGTTTTCGAGATCACAAACTGCTAAACGGGCATTTGTGCCACCTACGTCACCCACCAAAACATATTTGGCCATGTTATTTTGCTCCTAAGTAAGGTTTTATTTTATTTTTTGTTACAAGGAATTTCACTCGTGTGTTCCCAAGGGATTTATATAAATTTAACTTCCCCACCGTTTGGCACGATTCCCTCAAGATGAACACTATCTTGGTTCTTGGTCTTTCTTTGTTGCAACGCTCGTTAAACTTAGAGTATGAACCATAATGCCTGCATCATGGCATCATGATTGCGAACTGTGAATATGGGTATAGGTCCAACTTCATATTTCTTTAAGTTTAAAACGCAGCCAAACTAAAAGAACTTTACCAAAAGAACTCTCATCCTTGAGTCCTTGCTAATTCGTGTAATTATATTGAGTTACGGATGCTAAAACAATAGAACAACCTCAACGTCATGCATAAAGTATCGACTCTGCTCAAAGTTTTGCCAAAAAAGCGCGAGAAAATGAACTTTACGTGAGCAATTAAACAATTTTTTAGGCAAAATTCCAGCAAGAAAAGTGAAATTTTGTGACCCGTTACGAAAAAACATCACGCTTTGTTACATCGTTTACACTGTTGTTACATATTGTTTTTACAAATTTTGTTGACATTAGAGGCTTTAGTTGATTGGCCGTTACTTAAAAACAACATACTTATCTGTTTTATAGTTTGCTCGTCACACTAATTTTAGGCTTCCTCATTTACCCTTCCTTATTTACCATTGGCGTGTTGTTTCGCTTGTCACTTTTGTAGCTTTTACGCTTACTTCCTTCGGGCTTTTGGTTTTTGGGGCTTTCGGGTTTTCTTGCCTACTTCTTTTATTTTTTTGCTTACCTACTATTACGACTAACGGCTATTACGAAACTTACGGATATACCCTCTCCTAAAATTTTTGAAGCTTTTTTACAATTTAAACGAGCCTAGTCCTGTTGAGCTTTTACAATTTTAATGATTTCTTTTTACATTTGACCGTTTACGGTCAACTCTGTAGCCTCGTAGCACCAAACCTAAGCTTAACCCTAAAGCGCACTTAGAGCCCTCTAAAAATGTGAGTTTAACTAGCCAAACATCCGTTTTACGACCCTTTAGCAGGTTCCATAAATAGAAGCCAAAGCGAGCCACATTGAGCAAAGTTACACCAATTGAACATAAAACCGTAATAAAGAGTGCGCCAGATGTCAATTTTTCTAAGTTAGTTATTGAAAGCGTTTTCTATATTTGTTAAATTTGCATCGTAATAAATTTACAAAAAATTGTTACAACCTAAACAAACGTTTTGTTTAAGCCCTAGTTTTTTAGATCTGAGCTAACTCAACTTTGCTTTAGCCTAAAGCTATGCCTGCTGTTACTCCCTACGTATATTTCCTCACTTTTAAATCTAGTTAAAGTCGGTTTAAAATCTGGAAATGCCATGGAATAGAGCGAGTTTTAGGTCTAAGTAGCAGACTTTCCAACAAGGTAGCTAATTTACAGTCTTAAAAACTTAAACCGAAAACAAAAACAAAAGGGATGAAACATAACAACATTTGACTATTTATCTTGATTAGCTTGAGTTTATCTTGAGTTACATTTACATAAAGAGCAGCGAAGGATTAAAACAACTGAGTACGCCAACTTTACCTTCAAGATTCTTACCCAAACAACCGTCAACTAAATAGGAACAACTAGCTAAGTTAAAAAAGAGCCCAAGCTAAACTGAATAATCCCTTTAATCAAACAAGTTTTGCCATAATCGAACGAGATTTAAAAAGCCTATTCGAAATAGCTAAGCCAAGCAGAAAAAGAAATAGATAATTCTGCCTCATTTTTAAGTTAGGAAGTTTTTTAGCTTGCCATGAAAGTAAACCTTATCGTGGAACTTGTGGCAGTTAATCACCAATTTTTTGGCAGTTAGGAAGTTCAGCTATGAATTTTATTGAAATCATCAGTGAGAAATACGCCACCCTCAGTCGATCTGAAAAAAAGGTCGCTCAGGTTATTATCTCCGAACCACAAAAAGCCATTCATACTAGTATTGCCGCTCTTGCTAAACAAGCTGGGGTCTCTGAACCTTCGGTTCATCGTTTTTGCCAAAAGGTTAATACCAAAGGTTTCCCTGATTTTAAGCTACGCTTAGCTCAAAGCCTAGGTAAAGGCATTAACGCTAGTGCGCTTGAAATCAATGAAAATGACTCAGCTGAAAGCTACACTAAAAAGATTTTTGATGCCTCCATTTCTACCTTAAGCGAAGCTAAGAAGAATATGGACGTCCAAGTAATTCAACGCTGCGTCGATGCATTAAGTTGCGCTCGTCGCATCACCTTCTGTGGTCTTGGAAACAGTGCAGCCGTAGCTCACGACATGATGAACAAGTTCGTACGCTTCAATATGCCATGTAATTACTTTGAAGACCCTATCATGATGTTAATGAACGCATCTAATTGCGGGATTGAAGATGTTTTTGTGATGATCTCAAAGTCTGGTCGCACTAGAGGAGTTGTAGAAACTGCAAAGCTAGCCCAAGCTCACCGCGCCACAGTAATTGGCATCACCTCAAACGATACCCCTTTAGCTGAAAACTGTAATCTCGTGCTTTCTATGAAGCTCCCTTCAGAAACTGATATCTACATGCCAATCTCTTCAAGATTAGCTCAGCTTGCTTTAGCTGATGTTTTAGCGACTGGCTTTATCTTACGTAAAGGCCCTCATTTTATTGAACGCCTCAGAGCTACGGCTGAAAGCATCCGAGAAAACAACCTCTTAGTCAACACCAAGCCTCGCGCTGAGTCTAAAACCCAAAATACCGATAAAAACGAGGATAAAGTGGCTTCATGACCTCGACGATGACGATCATAATGCCTAAAGTAAAACTCCTACCAAGAGTGCAAACAAGAGTAAAAAAAAGAGCGTAAACAAGAGTAAAAAAAGAGTATAAAGCTCTCCTTAGTAGGCTCCGCCTTAAACTAACAGCTTTATGACTTAACTTAACCCCCAAAATTTATTTAACCAAAGCATTTAATTAACCACAGAATTTAATTTTCCTATCTTGTTGTGCTTCAAGGCGCCTAATAAGCGCCTTTGTTTTTTTCTACGAAACTTTAAATCTCCCATAATTTATTCCTTAATCTATTCCCAAATTTTCCCTTAAATTATCCCGAAGCCACACCAAACTTCGCACAACTTCCACTTTTGTATGTAACCAAATAAGAACCAAATAGCTATATTGGGCCTCTAAACATACGATTTAAGGATAATTTCAAGTCTTGGAAGATTTTTCATAGAGTTAAAACTAGAACCGTAATACACTAATCTAATAAAGTAAGTTAGACTGTACTAATCGTACTGCTGTGCTACTGTACAACTGTGCAACGAGGAGTACAGCAACCACTGTCCCACTACAATGACAACTAGAATCTAAATTAAAACGGGAGTTTTTAAATGCGCCAATCTTTTAACGCCTTAGCTTTAGCTATGCTAACTGCCGTCGCGCTAAGCGGCTGCAACGATAAAAGTTCTAGCAACACTTCAAATGATGAAGTGTATTTTGATGTGGCAGAAAATGATCTCGGTCGCGATTTACTATCTAATCCTTCAGTGACTCTCGTAACTAACAAGATTACAAGTATTAGTGCGGCTCACGGGACCATTGTAAAACTATCAAGTGGCACTGAAAGTGCTAAGCTCGATAAAGAAAACAATACTGTGAGTGGTACTGGGAGTGGTAATGACACTGATACAAACGCACAAGCCGCGCTAGCTACTACTTTCGCTGTAAACTTAAGTGCCGACCCTGATCAAAGTGTCACTAACGAAAACTCTGACGAGAACTTTGATACCCAAAGCTCAAACACCAAAAAGAGTTCTCCTACCTTACATGATAAAACTCCAACAGGCCCTGACTCTGCCACTTGGCGCTATACTCTTAATGCCTCAAGCTTTAAGAACCACGAAATTCCGGTAGATTTTGTGGAAACGTTTACCCTAACGACTACCGATGGGCAAACCATGACTAGCTATATTAGTTTTGCGCCTAAAGACACCCTTATGCCTTATGCGTGGCATTTATATAATGATGGCACCATCGCTAAAGCTTTAGGCTGCGGGAGCACCTGCCCAGATATTCAAAAAGGCTTTGACTTAAATATTATCGACGCTTGGCAGCATCAGGACACAAGCAACAACTACATAAATGGCAAAGGAGTCGTTGTTGCTATTGCCGATACCCCTATCGATATTGAGCACCGTGACCTAAAAAATAATGTCTACACCCCAAAATTTAGCCAAAACAAGCAAAATAACAATGGCACCACTAATAAAAACGCCACCGAAACCGAAGACGAGACTACCACTTTAGATAGTAGCGGAATCAATCAAGGCTTAACCGTCGATGACATTAAAAATGACACTGCATTCCATGGCACTATGGTGGCAGGGATTATTGCTGCAGGTGGCGAAAATGGAGGCACTCGTGGCGAAGCTTTTAGAGCGCAGTTCTATTCTATTCCGCTAACCATCACTAAAAATAAAGCGAACAATTCAAGTACTACTAATAACCCAAATGCCAATGATAACGTTTATCCTTTGATTTTAGCTGCTGATAAAACCGACGTCGTCAACCAAAGCTACAACCTATATAATGCGCCTCAACCGGACGATCAGATAAAAAGTTACCTCGATGCCCTATATGAAGCCAAAATTCCGCTTGTTAAATCAAGTGGAAACAACTACTTAGCGGTGGAAGGTTTTGAGGAAATGGGACCAGACTTTGATACCTCAAAGTATGACATCTGTACTAAATACGAAGTTGATTGTACCTTCGAGCAATTTGGTGAAGAAGCTTCTGCGCCCACAAGTATTATCGTAGGTGCAGCCGGTCCCAACGGCAGTCATCTTTACTATAGTTCCACCGGGCCTCAGCTTTGGCTAACAGGGCTTTCTGGGGAATTTGGAGTTGATGATAGTGACCATCCACTACCAGGCATCGTAACTACAGCGTCTCATTTTTCATGTTTAGACTTACCAACTCAAGATGCCAATGGCGAACCACTTAATCTCCTAGCTGATGGTAAAAATAGTAAATGGCGAACTACTATCGATCCAACCTGTAACTACACTTCTGTCTTTAACGGCACTTCTGCAGCCGCCCCAACCGTAACAGGGATTGTGGCGCTCTTAAAGCAAGTGAACCTTGACTTTACCGTGCCACAAATAAAGTATCTCTTAGCCACTAGTGCAAGTAACGATGAAACATGGTCAACTCTTAAGTACACTGCTAAGACCGCCACTGATTTTAATGATGAAAGCATCGTGACTGATGATGCATGGCAAAACAATGGTGCAGGTGTACGTTACAGTAATATGTATGGTTTTGGGCTCGCTAACGCCACCGAAGCGGTTAAGCTGGCACAAAACTGTAGTTCCGACTCAAGTTGCACTTTAAGAGAGAAGCTGCCACTTGACGTTATTAGCACCTCAAAGCCTGACTGCGAAGTTGTTGATAGTAGCCGAGGTCTTTATGAATGTACTTTTAGTGACTTAAAAGAACTTACCGCTGACGGCGAAAAAGTGGATCTTAACGGACCGCTTGAAATTGAAAGCACTAGAGTTAATGTCTATGGCTTTAAACAAAAAATTGAAGAGCATCCACGCGATAAGCTTTGTACCTATAAAACTCCAGACAGCAATAGCTCCTACCGAACCGACTACAACTATTACTACTATGCCACTACGCATTTAGCCTTAAACTTGTCGTCACCTAAGAGCGCTGACCGGGTATTAAAACCATACCTTGCTTATTGGTACTATGACCGTAGTTTCTTTAACGAGCTCCCTTCGCAGGAATACTACCTCCAATCTAACGCCTTTTACCGCGAACAGGTCATGCCAAGTGACACTTGGAAGCTTACCATTAAGAGTAGCTGCGCTTTAGATATGGACTCTTTAAATGAAAGCATTCATTTAAAGCTTAAGGCTTACAAGGTGGAGGCAAAATAACTCTAGAAGGTAAATTTTTACATTTGGGCCTTATTTCTTGCCTATAAACGAATGCAGGTCCTGTCCATAAATGCGGTCCTCGCCCCACTTTATGGACAGGATTTTTTATGGACAGTTTTTGGGGATTCACAAAACAGGTACCAGATGTAAGGTGCCAGATGCAAGATCCTAGTTACAAGGCCTAGAGCACTTACCCCGCCGGCATGGTAAGACTTAATACGACTTAGTGTCAAACCGCTTAAATTACTCTTTTGGATGGAATTCCAGCAATTCGGCACTCGTTATTCTTTAACGTAACACTGTTCATTAAGAACAGTGCACGTTAAGAACCTACGCTTCTTAAGCTCGTGACGTGCACATTCATACTAAATAAAATTATTTCATAACTTTATTTAGCAACGAATTGTAATTATCAACTACATCATAAACTACATTTCCGTTACTAATTGCTTTGAAATGCTCTTTTGCACAGTGAATTTTTGACTTTTCAATTTTACGAAGCTGCATAGATTCCATTGAGCCTTTGGTTTCTGCTACAAAGTAAATGTGTTTTACTTTACCTTCATAAAACGCAATAGCCCAATCAGGATTATATTTGCCTACAGGAGTTGAAATGTAGAAACTATTTGGTAGTTTTACATAGACTGCTACATCAACGTTTGTATCCAGATTTTTCGCAAATTCCTTTTCAATTGTAGAATCGTATACAATGTTATCAAATAGGTGTTTATTTGCCTTCATAGCATTGACACCTAAACGGCCTTTTATTGATGCTTGCGTAAATAAATCAGTATCATATTTTTTATCTAATACATTGTAAGTAATGTGTTGAATGATGGACGTAGCTTTTTCATCATTGATAAATTTTCCTACCTTTAAAATAAATTCTTCAGGATTAGACTTAAACATATTGAATACGTCTTTTCTTAGTGCTTTTAAGATATCTATTATAGATTTTCTTGTAAGGCCTGTTTCATCAACAAGTTTACCAATAAGATCGTATTTAACAGAACTACCTACATATGTATCTCTTGTAATTTCTTTTGATTCAATTTTATTAAACGCAGTTCCTTGTTCCAATTTTGATTTAGATTGGATTTCATTCATCGAACCAGTTTCAACTGTATAAGAAAGATCTTGCACAGATAAATGGTCATTTATTGCGTTAGTAGCTTTTGTTACCAATTCTTTTGAATCGAAATCAACTACATAAACAGACTTTGAGTTTATGTTTTTCCATAACTCCTTAAATTCTGCCATTTCAAGTTTATCTTCTCTCACTTTAAGCTCTACATTATCTTTTCTGGCATCTGATAGCATGTCCTTTATTGTTCGCTCATCGTAAACAGAATCAATAATCTTAATAACGTCCTCTTTATAATCTTTCAATTCTTCTGTTATAGCTAAAATGTTGTTTTTCTTATCCTCAAAATATTTGTCAGTTAACTTGCCTTTTCTGTCTATATAACCATTTTGAATTAGGTCATAGTGAATTGCTGTTGCGGTGTCGTCATCAATAGTTTGAGATTGCCCCTGTGAATCTGTAATCTTCTTACCTTTGAATAAATCAGTGGTAACAGTTTTGGGTCTATCTACAACATCTTCAGCTAATTCTGCTTGAAGTCCTTTGGCAAATGAGTCATAGCTTTCACTTGCAATAACAGTAAGTTCATTAATTTTCTGAACATCTTTTCCAAGTACACCTTCATCCATACGCTCGCCATATTGATTAACGCAAAGGCGTAATCCACGTCCAACTTCTTGGCGTTTACGGACCTCGGAGGAGCTCTGTTTTAGAGTGCAAATTTGGAACACATTCGGATTATCCCAACCTTCACGCAGGGCAGAGTGTGAGAAGATAAATCTTACTGGCGACTTATGAGGATCTCTATCTAAAAGGAGTTCCTTGTTTTTCATGATTAAATCGTAGGCATTCACATCATCTGCTGAGGTTTCTTTCTTTGTAACCTTTGAATCAACCATTTTTCCCTTTTTATCTACAGAGAAATAGCCAGCATGAGTTGAAGTTGTCTGAATTTGATCTAAATAAGCAATATAGTCGGAATATCTAGAATTTTCTTCCTTTTCAAAAAAAGACTCTATAACGTTGTTGTATTCTTCTTCAAACATATCTGCATATATACCGTTGTATGCAGCCCCAGAAGCATCATATTGTTTGTATTTAGCAACTTCATCAATAAAGAACAGAGATAGTACTTTGATGTTTTTACGAAATAGCTCTTTTTCTTTTTGAATATGAGATAAAATTGTTTCTCTAATTTGGATACGGCGAAGCTGTTTTTCATCAACTTTTCCTATAACATCACCAGTGTATAGTTTTATACCATTTAGAAATTCAATTGAATTATCTCGGCCGTCAATTTTTTTTACAATAAAGTTGTTTTTATACTCTTCAAGCTCACCTGAATTGTCATATAAATTATAACCTTCGCCAACAGTTTTATTAACCTTTGAAATTCCTGATTTTCTTTTTACATCGAATTGAATCGTTGCTGTAGGACTATTTTGAGATAAGTTTATAGACTCAAGGTATACGTATCCCTCTGTAGCAGTATTGCCATTTTCTGTTATTCCTTTTACGCTAATCTTCTTTACTAACTTTTTATTGTAAGCTTCCATTGCATCTAAACGGTAAACCATGTTGTAGATGCTATCTGACTTATGCGTAGCGGAATAACGCAGCGTCAGCAACGGCTGGAAATCCTTCAGGCGCTCCTTTGTCTGCTTACCTTCCACAGACTGCGGCTCATCGATGATAAGAATCGGATTCGTCTTCGCAATGATTTCAATCGGCTTGCGGGAACGGAATTCATCCAGCTTCATATAAATACGCCTTGCGTCTTTTCCCTTGGCATTAAACGCCTGCGAATTGATGATCATGACATTAATAGAGCTATCCGAAGCAAAGCGATCAATCTCCGTGAGCTGCGCAGAATTATATATAAAGAAGCGGATCTTTTTTCCGTACTCTTCTGCGAAGTGCTCTTGCGTCATCTGGAAAGACTTATACACGCCCTCACGGATAGCGATGCTCGGAACCACAATGATGAACTTGCTCCAACCATAGTGCTTGTTCAGTTCATACATAGTTTTGATATAGGTATAGGTCTTGCCGACACCTGTTTCCATCTCGATTGTCAGATTAAATCTGCCCTCCAACTTCGGAGAGAGTGCAATCTGATTGGCTCTTTGGATTTTCTGAATATGCTCCAGAATAAGATGGTCAGAAAGCTCCGGCACAATCTTTTGATTGCTCCAACCAGTATAATCTCGTTCCTCGTTCATTCCAATCTGAAACGTACCAGTTCCTCTATCCATCATATAGGTAGGCGTCAGATAAGGCTGACCTGCAAATACATCCACGACAGCCTTGGCAGCATCGGCTTGAAATTTTTGATGCTTAAATTGTAGCTTCATAAAGCGACTCCTTCCTTAGATTACTTTTACTCTTGTATCCGGTGCTAACAACTTGAATACCTCAGTTACATTGATTTTTGCAGGGCTAGCGTTAAAACTGCTGTCACGGAACACAGCACGGAGCGGCTGACGCTTTGCAATGGTCTTCACAACCTCGTCAGGGATATTCTCATTGAAGCAGGCAATCAAGTCACCGTCGTTATAGGTGTGGACGGTGCAGCCACCGATTTCTTCGGATGTATAAGGCATGGAGAGGGGCAGCCCCCACTCAAGCAGGCAGCCGAACAGCAAATCAAGGTCGGTGCGGTCTTCCTTGATGTTGGACTCCAGCATAGCAAGCATACCCTGGTCATAGTCAGCAGGAGCATAGTAGACATCTTTCATGTTGGAGTCATCCAGCTTGAATACACGGAAACCACGATCAAAAGCATTACGTGATTCAGCAGAAATCTTTTTGGCAGCGCGTCTTATTCTTTCCTTACCAATTTCACAGATGGTGTTGAATCCCATTTTCTTTGCGACCGATTTTTCATCAGTTTCCTCTGGAAGCTGAACTAAAATGAAACGGCGATTACCTCTGTCATTAGCATTCAAGTTCATAACAGCTTGTGCGGTTGTGCCAGATCCAGAAAAGAAGTCTAAAATAATGGCTTCGGAATCATTTTTGCACACCATATTAGCGACTGTTTCTATAAGGGAATATGGCTTTGTATAATCAAAGCATCTGTCGAGCCCCAATTCAGAAAGTTCTTTAACGGCACTTTCGTTTGTCCCTACACCAGCCTCTTTGTTAAGCTCAATATTTAGGAAATTGGTAGGTGTCTTAAACGAATCCTCAAGGTTATGACGCTGGAATCTGATGGAATACTTAGCTGTTTTTATAACGAAATAGGTGCCGTTATTAACCTCTTCATTAAGTGTGGCTTGTTCCCATTTGAATTCGCCAATAAATTTCACATCATTTTCATTACGCCCATTTTTTACATGAAGTTCATCCAATAGTTCTACTTTGTCCTTCACACCCGCAGGGACAATGCCTTCTTCCATGAAAGTGAAATGAATGCTACCTGCAGGGAATAACAAGGTCTTTTTGGGATTTCCTGTATTTAAAAGAGGAACGTCTCCACCATCAAGAGGAGCGCCAAAATACTTAATAGGGCTCCATTTTTTCTCATATGCCAATACATATTCCACGGTTTTTCTGCACTTGTATGAAAGCGCAGGAGGCGTGGACGTTTTTGTCCAAATAAATGTGGCAGCATAATTCTTTTCACCAAAAATCTCATCGCAGATTTTTTGTAGATTGTCAACTTCGTTTTCATCTATACTGATGAAAATAACTCCATCATCAGCCAAAAGGTTTCGAGCCAACATGAGTCTTGAGTACATCATGGAAAGCCAATCAGAGTGAAATCTTGGATTTGAAGCGTTGTTTTCCTTGAACAGTCTATTACCTTCCTCGTCGTACAAACCCGCCTCTGTTTCGTATTCATCTACTTCCATTGCAAAATTGTCAGCATAAACAAAACTGTCAGAACCGCTGTTGTACGGTGGGTCGATATAAATCATCTTAACCTTACCGAGGTAGCTTTCCTGCAACAGTTTGAGAACTTCCAAGTTGTCACCTTCGATATAGAGGTTTTTGGTAGTGTCCCAATTCACGCTTTCCTCTTTGCAAGGACGCAGGGTCTTGCGGATAGGCTTGTTGGCTTCCACGATGGCAGCTTTCTTGCCAACCCAGGTAAATTCATAGGCTTCGTCGCCCTCGATAACATCGCCGGACAGCATCTGGCGGAGCAGGTCAAAGTTGATGGCTTTCTTCATCTTGCCATCTTCGCCCTTGGTTTCAGTGATGCAGTTGGGGAACAACGCACCTATTCTCTCAATATTTTGTGTCGTCATGTCAACGGACTCCATTCTCATTTTATCCATTAGTTGGAACCTCCCGTTATTTTGATTAAGAATTTCATGACAACACTTGTTAACTCTATAATGTACTCGATTTCATTTCCATTAACAGCGTCATTGTGTTTAACATGATTATTCTGAAAGTCTGTGTAATACTTGATTACTTGTTGAACCATGTTTCTTAATTCGACAGATGCACCGGATGTTTTAAGTACCGAGCCTATCTCTGGAATTTGATTCTCAAGACTTTTGTTATTGCCAAGAACATCCTTAACGAGCAACTCAAAAGCGAGCCTCATGTCGTCCAGGGTGTTTCGTTCAAAAATACTACCTTCGTATTTTGCAAGCGCACTTTCATACTGCTTCAAAGCTTTAGGGTGTTTTGACAGCCAATGTTTGGTCTTCTGTATTAACTCCGTTTCACTGATTTTTTCGGTCGCCAGATTTCCGTATAGAGTAAAGAGTTTTATTTTCAACTCCTTTACCTTTTCAATCTCACACAGCTTAGGAATTTCACAGAGTTCCTTGATAATACGAAATTGTTCTGCCGCCTCAAAAACTCGAAGATTTTCTTTGAGAACAGTTCTTTTGTTTGGAGCTTCGAAGGGATATGCTCCATAAGGGAGCTCGCGATTATAATCGATAGCATACGAATTGCAATACTCTACAATTTCCCTACCGCTAAGTCCTGTATTGGTATCCGCAAGAATACTGCAGGCATAAGATAAAAACGTATCATCTAATTTTGCCATATCACTTCTCCAATTCTTTTTTCAGCTTCTTCAACTGGGTATTCAGTTCCATCTGCTTGTTCAGTTGCCTTTCGTTTTTGATTTTCTTTTGCAGTTTTGCAATCTGCATCTGAAGAGCCTGACGCTTTTCATCTCGGTCAACGGACTCTTTCAGTGTCTCGCCGGATGTGGATGCTACAAGGGCGTCTCCCGCAATCTGGCGGACAAAATTCTCATATACCCTATCGATGCTCAGGCCGTCTACCTTCAAGGGCAGCTCGTCTTCCGGGAGCCAGTCCGTGTGGTAGTAGGTGCCAACCTTAAAAGCATTTGCCCCGGTGACCGAAGCCTCTTTGTATGCTGTCCACACCTGATACTTGCCGTCATACTCCAGTAGGAACAGGATGTGGTACGGTATCTCTTTATCTATCTGCCGGAGGACTGCCTCATCGAGCAGCTGCCCGTTCAGCTTTATCTCAATGACCTCCAACTCCGTCACGGTGACTCCGGCAGCAATGTTCATAGTCGTCGCGGCCACTTTGTTGCGCCAGTAGATCACCTTGATCTGATCTATGAACACTCGCTTTAACGTCGGCGATACAGAAATGTTCTCATAGAACTTCTGCTTCGGGATGCGCCGGTTAAACTCCGTGCTCTTCGGTAACCCAATCACCGGATGCTCCTCCTCATTTCACTACTAAGAAGCAAATAAGATCAAAGTCATCCAGCCCGTTGATCTCCGACATCATGGCAGAAGTGCCACCTGCGGAGAAGAGACTGTCAATATCGCTTTCTTCCTTTACGTCAATAATGGAATCGATCGCATCGGAAAGAAGCTGTGACACTTCCGCCATGTTCCTTCCATCATCGGTTTCCTTGTTGAATTTATCGCACAGCGTCAGTACCGGTTCGGACTTTCCTCGGCACAGCAACCGAACGGTGTCCAGCAGCTTCTTCGGATTCAGGTAATCACAGACGATTTCTCCGTCTACCCCAATATACACCATGTAGAATGGGTGAATGCGATTCTGGTTATCAATATTGATGTTGTTGTTGATGTTCCGCAGGACAAAGATCACGCCCTCCGGATTATCCTCCGTAGCCGGAACCACCGCATGCAGTCCCTTCGGCTTAGTACTAAGGTCATGTGTCTTTATATATTCTAGCAGGTCGAGCCGGAACTCGTTTAATCCAAGATCCATGATGGAAATTCCTGTCGACATATCCTCAATGTCCACGACCTCTTCCTGCAGGCGATTCAGCTGCTGCTTTCTGTATTCAAGATCGCCTTTTTCTTCCGGATTGATCAGGTCATCGTCGCCGGTCGAGGTCATGACAGAAATCTTCATTCTGGTCTCAACGCGAGACTTCAGGTTGATATAATCGTCTAGCGTCATGTCCGGCCAGAAGTTCACCAACTGGATATAGTGGTTCCTGCTGCCAATACGGTCAATTCGACCGAAGCGCTGAATTATGCGTACCGGATTCCAGTGAATGTCGTAATTCACCAAATAGTCGCAGTCCTGCAAGTTTTGACCTTCAGAAATACAGTCCGTAGCAATCAGGATATCAATTTCTTTCGTGCTGTCCGGCATCAGGACGTCGCGGCTCTTTGATATAGGTGAGAAACAGGTCAACACGTTGTTAAATGTCGCTTTCAGTCCTTTGATGGTCGTGCGCCCGTCAATGGTTCCCGTAATAACCGCAGTATCCAGACCGTAGTTGTTTTTCATATAAACAGACACCTGATCGTAAAGGTACTCTGCTGTATCAGAGAATGCTGAGAAGATCAGCACTTTTTTATTGCCCTCATTGATAGGATGCTTCATTTTCTCGTCCAGCAGGTGCAACAAGGTCTGCAGCTTCAGGTCATGCTCCGGTGTAACATCTGCGATCATAAGCGTCAGAAGCTCAAGCGTATCTGCGTCCCGCAGCAGCACATCGCGCCACGTTTTATAGTCCATATCGGCGAGGTCGATTTTGACCTTTTTGCCGACGGTGAAGCAATCGTTATTCTCGTCATCAATATCAAAATCGCTGTCCGAAGCCTCATACATATCCAGATCAGCATTTCCGTTTTTCTCAAAGCTGTCAATGGCAGTGATGGTGCTCTTTATCAGCTCCAAAATTCTGTTCAACGTCAAATTGAAGGAATAAACAGAGCTTTCCAGACGCTTCAGGAGGTTGATACTCATCAAGTGCTGGATACCTTGCTCACGGCCTTTCTGCGTAAGGTTATTTCCCTTGTTGTGCGTGAGGTCAATGTACTTCGACATCTTGCTCGGAAAGATATAATTTGATGGCGTGTAGATCACGAGCATCAGCTGCATCAGCTGATCGTAAATCTGGTTATAGTTTATGGCGCTCGAAAGATCGGTCATGCTCGGACGCCTTGATATAGGTTTCAGGCGCTGCGGGAACTTACCGATTTCCTCAGTGTTGTAATATTTCTCGATGTGCTTTCTGGATCGGGCAATTGTAACGCTATCGAGGACTTCGAAGAAGTCGAAGTCCAGAGTACGCAAGAGCGCATCTGTCGTTCTATCTTCAGGATCGAGCTTGCTCCATGCATTAAAAGCTTTCTGTGCCTGACGGAAAATATCATCAATAGGCTTCTTAGTATCAAGCTTGTCATTGATAAACTCTGAATTTCCTTCATAGGCAATGGCCAGCTGATTTTTAAGATCAGTAAAACGGTTATTGACTGGCGTGGCAGACAGCATCAACACTTTCGTTTTCACGCCAGCTCGGATGATCTTATCCATTAATTTCACATAGCGGTTCTCCTGCGTGTTGGCATGAGTGCCTGCACCATTTCTAAAATTGTGAGACTCATCGATGACCACAAGATCGTAGTTACCCCAGTTCAAGCGATCAAGGTCGAGGCCATTGGAAAAGCCGTCAGAACGAGAAAGGTCGGTGTGAAAGAGAACATCATAATTCAGTCGGTCTGATGCAATCGAATTATTTACATAGTTATCCTTGTAGGTATTCCAGTTTTCCGATAGCCTCTTCGGGCAGAGGACAAGGACGGTTTTATTCCTGTTCTCATAATATTTGATAACCGCCAGCGCAGTGAAGGTCTTGCCAAGACCGACGCTGTCTGCAAGAATGCAACCGTTGTATTTTTCCAGCTTGTTAATGATGGCAAGAACGGCGTCGCGCTGGAAGTCATATAGCATGCTCCAGATTTTGCTCTGCTTGAAGCCGGTGGCCTCGTTCGGCAGAACGTCCTCTGAAATATCATCAATGAACTCACTGAACACATTGTAAAGCGTCATGAAATAAATAAATTCCGGCGAGTTCTCATTGTAGGCCGTACTAATATTGGAAATAATGACGTCAGTCACGTCCTGCATCTTATCTTTGTCATTCCAGAGGGACTCGAAAAGTTGCATGTACTGTGTCGAGAACGGTGCTTCCATGCGATTGACCATGTTATAGCTGTTGTTGCCACGCTCACAGCCGATATCGACCGTCGTGAAGCCATTCATCGGCATATACGCTATTTCCTCGGCGGGAGCTGCAACCGTCATAAAGCCACCCATATTCTCGCCTGTAGCATTGGACTTAAAGGTCGCCTTGCGCTTGATCCAATCTGCGCACTCTTTTGCGATGGCCTTCTGTGTCATCTCATTACGTAGCTTGATTTCAAATTCCGTGCCGTACAGACTGCTTTCGCGGCTAAGACGCGGGATATAAAATTCACGCTTCTGCTTCTCAGCCTTTTCCTTGATAAATGTCGGAGACGTGAAAATAAACCGGAACTCGTCCACCTGCTCTAGCTGCGCCTTCAACTCTTTATAGGCATACATAGAAAAGCATGCAGCGGCAATTGATACCTTACTGCCTCGCTTAACTGTCTGCTTCAAATCATCGCGGACTATATCCGTAACATTATCAAATATTTTCATAGCAGTCCGTCCTTTGTCATTTCTTTACTCTGCTTCCTCCATCATGTGTTTGAAATGCTGTCCCTGATTCATCACATCAAAGATGGAATAGAACACATCCCTGTACTGGTCACAATCAATGCTCTCATCCACAAAGTGAAGCCCGTCGTTAAATGCATCCTAACGATTTATGTAGGAGAGCATGGCCTGCGCCAGATGAGTATTTCGTATAGTCCGGAACGCCACCGGTGGCCTCATCCATGATTTGCTTCTTTATCGCCTCAAGAACCGTAGTGCTGAGAAATGAGCTCTCAAAGTCACACATATGCACGAAGAGCCTAACAAAATGTAAAAAGCTTGCAATTTTCTGGTAAGGTTCCTGCTATCTTCTGCTCTATTCCATTTATTTTGGAACCAGCCTTTTAGTATCCTTATTCGAAAATTGTGTCTTTGATTAGCCATTATTCAGTATTGATGAGGATAACTTTAAAATCTTATTTCTTATCCCCATTTACCTAGAAAAATTGTTTTCTAGCTTTAATTTTTAGAGAACAAACCACAAACACTGGTTGCAAGAGCATCAATCTTTGCTTGCAATTTTGCTATCTCCTCTTTGAGAGCAAGATACTTTTGCGCAAAATCTTTTTGTTCTGCCGCTGAAAACTTTGGCACTAACAATTCGTTAATATTGCCTTTTGGCAACATTTTTACGACACTACCATCTGCATGGGATGATAATACAAGCTGCCCTATCTCACTGTCAAAGAATGCTTTAAAGAAGTACGAAGAAAACCCATCTTTCAATGTAACAGCATATAAATTTGCACTTAGAACAACCTGTTCGCCATCATTTATTTTAGCAACAGCAATTCTAATCGAGGCCACATTTCTACTGATAATTAAATCACCATTCTTAACTAATGACTTTTCCCAGGATTTGTCCATAGATTTTAAGTAAACCATGTCACCTGTTTCCACCCCAGAAATTACATCCTTTGTCTGAAGGTATCTAATGTTAGTTGGGGTCTTAGAAACTAATTCATCTAGCTGACTTGCGGTAATATTTGAGCCCGTAGTTACAGATTGGATGTAATCTTTAAATTCAGTCATTTCAAAAGCGACATCTAGGCCTTCTATCGGCAGATAAACAGAAGGCGTAAAATTAACAGTTTCGTTCTTTAACACATCTTCATTGGAGACGCTAATGCTTAGGCTTGAGTCTTCAGAATGCATTTTTAAGATGTTTTCGATATTTTCAATTGAAAGTGTATTAACTCGTCTTCCCTTTTTAAATTCAGAAGATGCATCAATAAACCTTACATTTTGGTTGCCATAACTTAAAACAAGAATGTAAACCGGGATTTTAGTGTAACTATATAATCCACTTGGCATTGCAATCACGGACTCAACCATACCATTAGAGATAAGGTGTTTTCTATAACCGCAATTTTGGCATGAGAAATTAAATCTGCCAGGAACAACGACAACGGCGCGACCCTTTTCTTTCATTGCTTTTACCGCCTTATCAACGAATAAGCAATCGACAGATGTACCAGGAGACAAGAATTCTAATTTATTATCAATGTCTCTAATAAATTGCTCTCTTTGAGCTACGTCTATCTTTAATTCCCAAGGAAAATCAGAAAACACCTTGTCGTATTCTTTGTTGGCATAGGTTCGTAAAACATCTGCATTCATAATGTTTACTTGCACCCCCAACACATCAGCCCTAACCTTAGCTAACAAACAAAATTGTTCTTTGATTTCAATGCCAGCAAAGTTTACATTCTTACTATGGGTAACAAGATTAGATAAGAAGCCCGCGCTACCGGTGCAAATATCAAACACGGCATCAGATGGTTCAAATTTAAGTAACTTAGTCGCCAGCTCAAAAATACAACTTGGAGTTGAAAATCCATAAAGATCATCCTTAGATGGATTATCAAAAATCTTGCATAATGCATCTTGTAATTGTTCTTTTGAAACAGAAGATACCATGTTGATTGCGTACAATAGAATTTGATTTTCACGGTCAGCGTTTTCGTTTAACAAAGATAAGCACCAAGCTTTTACATCAGAACCTGGAAAATCTGTTTCTTCAGATAAAACGGTCTTAGCAGCTTGAACTTGCTGTAATTCAAAAGCTGACAATTGCTTAGATGCATCAGACCACGCACCTGACATTGAGTTTTCTTGAACCTTGAATGCTTGGTTGTTCATTAACTTGCAGCATACATATAAATGCTTAGAAACAGCTTCCTCAACTTTCCTTGAAGAAGTAAAGGTTGAATAAAAAGAACCTAAGTTTTCAATAATATTATTTGGCATAAAAGTACCCATATTAAAAAGCAGTAATAAGAACGCCATTTTCAGTCACGAGCACAACTCGTTCTCTTTTTAGGAGTTTGTTTCCATCCTTAATAGCTGTTTTTATTTTTTTGTACAAATGTTTCGTATTTGAATATTTATCCTTTAAAAAATTTACTTCATCTGTTGAAGGTTGAACCATTGGAAGTTGAACCTCCATTGATGCCATTAAGGAATAAATAGTCACATTTGACTTGTTCAAAGACTTATTTAAAGACTTCTTTATTGACTTCATCTCCGCTTCAACAGTAGAGAGCTCAATCTTTAAAGCTGTAATTAAATCCCTCAAATCATCGTAATTACGATGATCTAATACCAACCTATCTCCTTTTGAGTTCCACTCGCCTAATTGCATAAGCAAATCTAATTGTGTTTCTGAAATATTTCTTTGAGACATTCTTTCTTTTAGATGATGGGTGAACATCTCACTATTTGCTTCGACATTAAAGAACACACTCATTATATTTTTAAAATTGTTCATTTATACACCCTTTATTATCATAATTGTTTACTTAAACATTTTCCTTTAACTTGGTTACAAGTATAGTATTACTTTTTTCTTATTGCAACTGTTTTTGTAAACATTTTTTTACTTTATTGGTTTTGGGTTGATTTATTGGCTTGGCTCAATATGGCGAAAAAGCTTTCATTAAGAAAATTGACGTAGCGTCAATCTTTTGAAGAGAAAAAATTTGTAAGATAAAAAATTGGACTAAAAATACGTGACCCCATGGCTTTGATGCCCCGCCACTCCTTAAAGGAAAGTGGTATTAACCCCTAAAGAAAAATGGTCCTTCCATTAAAGAAAATTGGCATTTTCGCCTAAAGAAAAAGGCACAAAACACACAAAAGAAAAGTAGTGCATTACGTATTGCAATAGTTTTGACATCCCAACTCCCAGCTTTGTGTAAAGTTAGTTTGTAACATATCATCAATATTTGCGAGTTATCCCACACTCCTCAATGTAACCGCATTTTTCTTTTTTCCCCAAAAATAAAATATTTATGGTAAAAACTACTCAAAAATAGAACAATATCCATGTGGCGAGAGCCCCCAAAAACTCGCGCCACCCTAATGCATAAAATGTTTAAAACCGACCACCTTAAGGCACAGTAACTTCTTAGTTAGAAGCTTAAAATTTATTAGAAGTTTAAAATTTGCCACCCTTAATATTTCTTATCTAAGGACAAGCAAACCTAAGAACAAGCTTTAAGCCTTGACGCGAGTATGCAAATAAAACCTTGGAGATAAACATGATTACCCTTCCTCCCTCCTCAAAACCCTTAACCAAGTTAGCTTTAAATGCCTTTATAGCTGTAGTAGCCGTAGCCTCTCTAAACGCTAATGCGGAAATAATAACCCCTGATGCAAACACGCAAATTTATACTTCTGGCTTTGCGGTAAGCTCAGCTTCCACAGATGAAAATCAAGCTACAACTTCAAATAATCTTGATAGTGCCCACACTAAACAAGTTTCTTCAGCTACAACTCAAGCTTCCAAACTTGGCCAAGTTGGTAGCTTAAATATCATTGCCGGCGAACGTCCACAAAATATAGTCGCTTACGTAAAGAAGACTGACGCTTATAGCTACTTAATCTCTGACACTATTTTAGTAAAGTGCCAAAAAGACGTTGCTTGCGTACCTAGCGCTTACAATCCTAACCGTTTAGGAAGCTCTAACCTTTACCAGATTCAAGTAGCCGATTATGCTGCTTGGGAAAGCGCGATCGCAGAACTCAAGAACTTACCACAAGTGCTTAAGGTAGCTCCTAAGTACAACTACGGCTCGAAACCAAAATTAAACTAACGTTAGCTACTCATTTAAACCAAGGTTTAGTTCAGCCTTGGTTGAATTAAGCCTTGGTTAAGACTCACCATGGTTGTGTTTAGCCATAGTTAAGTTAAGCCTTGATTGTAACGGTAATTTAACTTCTGCTGATTTAAGATTTAAGCCTTATTTTGGTAAGTTTGATGGGTATTAGTTTTGATGGATATTAGTTTTTACGGGCATTGGTTTTAATCACCCCTACTAAGCATGGTTTAAAGAACGAATCTAATTAAGTATGGCTATGGCCAAGTCTTATTGAGTTTACTTAGACTTTGGCCTAATACCGAGCCCGCCTAGCACCAAGCACCTCAAGTACTTATTGCTTTGCCAAGTACTCATTACCGAGGACCTACCCCCAAGAACTAAGCGTAAACTTGCCGTTACTTTAGGCCAAAAACTTTAACCACTAAAAATACAACAAACACAAAAAATATAACTAAAACGATAAGTATAAATACAACAACTCGCTCTACATCAACTTGTTCTTGAGCACACTTAAAAACAAGTCGCCAACGACCTTAAGGTAGAGCCTTAAAGGAATGCATATGCAAAGCACACTTCGCCTCACCGCTTTATCAATTTTAATGGTTGCGACCTTAGGGCTCATAAGCTGCGGTGGTAGTTCTAGCAGTAGTTCAACTGAATCTAATATCACTCCCCCTACTCTCGATCCTGACCAAGGACAGGACCAAGAATCAGAACCTGATCCCAATAGTGTGAATATTAGAGTTGCCAGCATCAGCCCTAATAAAGATCTGCTAGCAAGTTCTTCCGTCATTCTTAAAACCTGGAATATCGAGACTCTTAGGGCAGAGCATGGCACCTTGACCCCATTTGAACCAACTGATTCTGCAAAGGCCCAATCTTTAAACGCTAATTCTGCCTTAAGTGCAAGTTCGCCCCTAGAATCTAAATCTACCCTTTCTACCATTAGCTCAAGCTCAACCTCAAACACGAGCTCTACTGACAGCAACGTAAAATATTGGACTTATCAGCTTAACGAGAGTTATTTGGATGACCGCAACCTAGCGTTAGATTTTGTAGAAAGCTTTTTGGTAACGGATGACTCTGGACAAGTTTCCACCATGTACCTAGACTTGAGCCCAAAAGACTCACTTATCAAATACCAATGGCATCTATACAACAACAGCAAAGTGGCAACTGACCTTGGCTGTGCTGTTTGCCAAGTTCCAGTAAAAAGCTTTGATCTTAATATTCTTACAGCTTGGCGCCAAAAGGACCAAAAAGGACGTAATATCACCGGTAAGGGCGTAAAAGTTGCCGTAGTTGATTTTCCGGTCGACTACCGCCACGAGGATTTACAAGACAATATTTTTACCCCTAACTTTAGTCTGTCAAACATTGATACTAATGCCATCAACCGTGATGTAACTTACAACTTACTTCGTAATTACTACTCGCTTCATGGGACTAAAGTTGCGGGCATTATCGGCGCCGCTGCTAATAATTTTGGGGTGCGTGGCGAAGCCTATGACGCTCAAATGTATTCCGTAAATGTCGTCGATAGATTTGTGAGTGATAGCTCGTTTACGGAACGGGATGTTTATAGCTACTTACTTAACAATAGCGAAACTGATGTAGTAAACGAAAGTTACGGTGGCGAAACTATTGTCAACTACGATGAAAGCACTGTGCTTAGCCTCGACGCGCTATATGAAGCCAACATCCCAGTTGTAAAAGCTACAGGTAATGGTTTTTCCCAAAAGCTCTATAATCTACCTTTTAACGTTATTTCTACTTCTTATAAAACCTGCGATAAACTCAGTGTCAATTGCGACTTTGGGCAAATTGACGCCGAAAGCTCCCATCCTGACACTATTGCGGTCGCAGCTGCCGACTCGCGAGGCCAAAAAGCTTCTTATTCTACAACCGGTTCTTATATCTGGGTCACTGGCTTTGGTGGTGGCGTGGGCGTTGAAAACCAAGATAGAAAATATTCACTGCCAGCAATTGCGACTACCGCTAGCCACTTTAATTGCGAAGAACTCCCGACCACTTATGTAAACGGCTCTAGTATCACAGGCCTTTTAGGCTACGACACCGCAAATGGCAAATGGCGTACTTCCATTGATCCGACTTGTCATTACACCGCGACCATGAATGGTACTTCCGCCGCCACGCCTTCTGTCACCGGCGTTATTGCTTTACTTAAACAGGTAAATCCAAACTTTACCGTGCCACAAATCAAGTACATACTAGCCGCCACCGCCCGTAATGACCGAGATTTTTCAAGTTTAAGTTACTCTGAACCTAAAATGTCCTTATCTCACGGTAAATTTGTTAGTGACCAAGGATGGTTTACTAACGGCGCCGGCATGCGCTTTAGTAACTACTATGGCTTTGGGGTCGTTGATGCAGGCGCCGCAGTTACCCTCGCCCAAAATTGCGCTAACGATGAAGAATGTGCTTTAAGAAAAGACCTCCCATTAATTGTGGTGAATGCATCAGCCCCAAACTGTGCACTTAAAGATGCAACCCAAGGTCTATATGAATGCACCTTTACCAACTTAAAGATTAAAGATGAAGACGGAGGATTACAGAGCTTTAACGGCGAACTTGAAATCGAACATACTGCCATCAATATTTTTGGGTTAAAGATGGTTCACAATACTAACAAAAGAGCCGGTTTTTGTGCCTACAACCCTTCAAGCAAAATGAGCGACGCCTATCCATTTGATGGTTCTTTCTATCACTATGCTTTAAGTAACATCGCTATAAACTTGTCATCACCAAACACCCCAAATACGATTTTAAAGGCTCCGTTATCTAATTGGTTGTTTGACCGTCAATTTTACGATGACTCAGTTAGCCCGGTCTATTACATCAGCACCAATGCTTTTTACCAAGAACGCGTTGGGAGAAATGGAACTTGGAAGCTTGAAATCGTAAGCCCTTGTGAACTTGACGTCGATTCATTAAACGAAGTCATCGAACTCAGATTATTGTCTTATTTAAGGAAATAAGGCGAGCGCAAGAGTCAGTAAGAGCAAATAAGAGCAAGTAAGAACCAAAAGAGCATCAGCTACCACAGCCTTAAGCCAAGCTCACTTGTCATCTAAGCTCAAACTTAAGCTTAAATCAAAACCCAAGCTTCATCTTTAGCTTGGGGTTTTATTTAGTTATGCTTGGATTTTTATTTAGAATTTATGCGGCTTACAAGAAGAACTATAGCGCCTTATGGAAGTTTAGTAAGAACTTAGGCCAAGAGTCCTACAAGAAGTGCTACAAGAACTCATGGCAGTAGTCTTAGTAGCAGTCACTAGTAAAATTTGTAGCTAGCTCAAGTTTTACCGGAGATATTTGTAAAATATTCGGTGTGGTACGCACAAAATTAACTTTAAAACCACAATAATATACCAAGGTAAGATTTAAAAAACTTAAACCATAAACCAAACACAAACCAAATACGGAGTTTTAAGCCTTTATAAATAAACCTTTAGGTGTTGGCGTCTACAAGGTAGGTTTAAGCCTCAACAAGACAGTTGTGAGCCTCTACTCTCGATTAGGCAAGCTTAGTCTAGATTAGGCAAGCTTAGTCTAGATTAGGCCCCAAGGATTAGATTTCATTTATCCTAAAGCCATCCCTAGAACTTAGCTTTAAAATTTCACGGATTGCTGGCGGAAATTTTTAAAGCGTGTCCTAAGGGGATGGTAAAAATTTTTAAAGGTTGAACCCCAAAGTTTTTTAAAGTTGCGCGCACATTTTTCCGCTCGTATTTTTGCCCGCACGTAAAGGTGAAAAAAATTTTTCTTCACCATTGTTTTTACAGTGTAAAGCTTTTGCCGTAAAAGCTTTTTAGGTAAAATTTAGGTGGTGCGCCTACCTTATAAAATTATAGTTACGCGTAGGTCGCTCGTTTTTTACAGTCTGCCAGGACCCAAAAGTATCATACCAACATGCAGAGATTTTTAGTTATTACAGATAGCTTTAAGCTTCAGTACCTCATAAATAGTGGCGAACTCAGGGTGGCACCTTTTGAGTTTAAGCTAATTGAGTCTCCGCTACCCACCACGCAGGTATATTTAGATCTCTTAACGACTAACCCAAATTTTGGGCCCCTACATGATAAAGTGTTTCTCATTATCGGCACTAACAGTAATGCTGAGCGAGATACTAGCCTTGGCTTAAACTTTGGGATTAGTGAAGTTGAATTTTTGGTGGCGCTTAATCGCACCGCCGCCGGCACCTTACGTAAAAAATACCCTGAATTACATTTTGAGACCTTGCCTCAAGGCATCAGCCGTAGTTTTTTAGCCGCCCGCTTAAACCGCTGGGCGCGCGCCGGGGCCGGCGCCATTGCCGTTCTTTTAGGTTTAAAGGAGCCACCGCTTATTTTATCCTCTAAAAGTCTAATCGAACTGACGCCAGTTATTCCGCACGATGTTATGCGTGGGCTTTTGATTGCCACTAGTCGTAAAGCCTCATGTCGTGAATGTCCCCTTAACGTGCGCACCTTCATGACTCTCTTAGTCGCATATAAAAGAACGTTACCTTACCCCGAAGGAAATGCCGGTTACGTTTTAGATATGCTTGAAATCTATCATTACGCCGTCAATCGTTATGATACGGAACCTTTTAATCCGGCTAAGATGGACCATATTAGAGAGATGTATGAATTTTTAATGCACCTCCCACCGGAACTTACGGAGATTTCGTTACTCGATTTAATTGAACAATTAAAAACCAACCCCGCTTTTGAACGCTTCTTTAAAGTTTTAAGTAACTTCTCAGGTGGGCAAGGTCCAGTTCCGTTTTGTTTACTTCGCGCTTTAGATGGCTTTGGCTTATTGCGCGCTAACACGCCAAGCGCCAACGTGCGCTTTTCGTATCAACACTTAATCTCTGTGGCAAACGAAATTGAAAACTATGAAGACAAAGTACGCTTTGCTCTTATCTTAGGTTCTATCGTCGGCTACCAGCGAGTCGCCTATACCTTATATAGCCGTGAAACTTTGCATATCTTGCAGGATTTCCAAGATTCAAAGACCGATATTGAAACTGAAACTGACGACTTGAATTCGCCGCTTACGCAGGTAGCGTCCGCCCCTGAAAACCTCCCTCAAGGGTCAACCCCAGGCTTAAACTTAGATGTAAACGAAAATGCCATGTTAAATGACCACCTCGTAACTTCAGCTCCTGTTCGAGATGAAGAACGCCTTGTGGCGTTAGCTGGCGTTAGCCTAGATGATGAAGAGCGCTTTGCTGATCTTGTAGGCATCCCCAAAACTCAAGCTGCAAATGCTCAAGCTTCTAATGATAGTGGCGTCCTAAATGTCCTTAGCCAAAGCGCCAATGACAACACTAGCGACAACCGTAGCGACAATACTAGTGGTAATGCTAATGGCCATGACAGTGTGAACGGTAATGACAGTGGTAGCTCTTGTGATAACACCATTGATAGCGTTAGCCCTCGCACTAACCAAACCGATGCCGAGGCGGGCGTAGATGCAAGTGCCCATAGTAGCACTTGCACCAAGCTAGGTGACGTAAACACCGATCTCAACTCCAATCATGAAGCCACCAATACTAAAAACGAGCACTTAACTACGTCAAACGCCACCAGCTCACTAAGCGACAAAGCACTAAGCAGTAGTTCTAAGCAGCAGCAAGCCACCATGATTTTAAATCGCATCCAGACTACGGCGATTAACCCTAACCTTGCTCAAGATTTACATGCGGGACTTATAAGCGCCACTTCGTCAAATGACGAAACTTCAACTCCAGACAAATTAAGTTCCAAGCCAAACAGTAACGTACTTCCAGGTTATGAGACTATCGAAATGGCCCCTATAGCAGCTCTTACTAGCGCCGATAACAATCGTTTTGGGATTACTCCATTTTATACCGAAGGTTTAATTAGATTCTTAGACGAAGATGAAGAAGAAGATGACGACGACAGCTTCTCAGATGGCCCTACTCGCCAATTCAATAACCAAGGAAACAATCAGAAAAACTACCAAGGCTTTCAAGGGGATGTTAACAACGGCGAAAAGTTTAAAAGCGTAAGTAATAGTAGCACCCTAAATAACAACGAAGCAAATAGTGCCAAAGTAGATAGCAATAGCTTATTTGCAGCTACGCAAACTAATGCCCATGTAGCTTTAGGCTCAAGCCAAAACCAAGCAAGCTCCGCACAAGCAAACTTGGATAATAGTCTAGACCAAAGCTTAACAAATGGTAGTCTAGAGAAGGCTCCCGAGGACCTTAACCCCAAAGTTGTATCCTTGTTTAATCATCTAACCAAGCAGTCCCCAAAACCAAGTGCCACTACTTGCCAAACCTCGAGTGACTTTTCTCCGGTTCAAGTCGGCACTCCACCGATTACTCCTTACGTGTTTGCTTGTACCGATGGCTTTAGTGAAGCTTTATCCATGCTGACCGATTTAAGTGCAATGCCTGACGCTGAAATTCGGTCTGCGTTAGAAGCTGTGGTGTTAACTGAAAGCCCTATTGCCGAAGAATTTGTCATCGACAGATTTAGACTCCTATGTCGCCGCGCTGATTTACCGTTTAAGAAAAACGTTGAAGAACGACGTTTTAGAATTGAACTTTTAAATGTGTGCGAAGCTTTAAAATGCACGCAAGATGAAGAAGGTTTTATCTACCTGCCTAATAGCACTACCGTCGTCAGAAAACGCTCGCCTGATGGTTTAAGTCGCACTATGCGACGCGCGATGAATCGTGCTGATACCGTAAGCTCCCGTGAAATCATGGCCGCCTATCAACATCTTTTTAAAAGTGGCCTCGGCATCAGTCGGCCGGAGCCTATCGATATCATCGAACTTTTAGGGTTATGCCAACGGCGTTACGCACATAAGGAAGATATTGAACGTATTGCGCAAATCTTAAAGCGCCATTTAGGAAATTAATGGCCACCATTGGGCTCTGAAATGGAGAGTAAAGAAAAATTTGTGGTCCCTCGGGCCAAATTTCTTCCTTGCAAGCTAAAAAAATCTATGAAATTTAAAATAGAAATCTAAGCTTAACATTTAGGTCAAAGCGAATACTAGTATCTTAAAAATTCCCCCAAATTTTAAGTTTTTGATGCTAATATTAAGATAAGTGGAGGGGTAATTTTTTTAGTGACTTTTTACCAGCATGCTACACTTCACTTTTGCACCTCAAAAGACAATATGAAACGACCTCCACGAATGAATGCAAATCGTGGATTTACCGTGT
>OIYP01000372.1_pt1 | contig 29811 bp, 16 predicted proteins | sample 1588261 | NCBI WGS metagenome assembly OIYP01 (sample SAMN03283293) | human gut metagenome | biome: human-associated habitat; material: feces | host: Homo sapiens | place: Peru | collected 2012
CTATGTGGAGAACAACGCCTTCATAAGCACTGCCGCAAAAAAGACGCCATGGAAGAACTACGCCACAAGCGGAAGCAAGAAGGACTACAACATCACCACTGTGGGAAACCTGAACGCAAATGACTTCCAGAGCAAATCTGGCAGTGCGGAATATTTCATCCCATCCGACCACTATACGCTGAAGGCATACGACAGCAGTCTGGTGCAGGAGGTGGTGGCAAACGAGGAGAATGGTGCCGGCGCCACTCTCGACATTACATCAATGACCGACGGCATTGATGCTGTGGAAACCACAAACAGCGAACTGCCTGCGAGCATCACATACTATAATATGAGCGGCATGGAAATCAGCTCTCCCCAGCCCGGCATCAACATCGTGAAGATACAGTATGCCGACGGAAGGACGGTGAACAGGAAAATAAGGAAATAACGGCTCAGCCATCATACAATAAAAAAGACTGGAGATTATGCCATAATCAATTGACATAATCTCCAGTCTTTTTATACCCGTTCTCACCCCCAAACGGTCATCAGACCATTTTCAACCGTTGGGGCTTATTCCTTCCTGTCGTTGAGTTTCTCCATGATCTGTGCCTCGAGTTCATCACACAGTTCAGGATTATCTCTGAGCAGAGCCTTGCTGGCATCGCGGCCCTGAGCCAGGCGGCTGCCATTGTATGAGAACCAAGAGCCGCTCTTCTGTATGATGCCGTATTCCACACCGAGGTCGAGAATCTCGCCGACCTTAGAAATGCCCTCACCAAACATTATCTCAAACTCAGCCTTGCGGAATGGAGGAGCCACCTTGTTCTTCACCACCTTCACACGGGTCATGTTTCCGATAACCTGGTCACCGTCCTTGATTGCCGTGACGCGACGGATGTCGAGGCGCACACTGGCATAGAACTTCAGGGCGTTACCACCGGTAGTAGTCTCAGGGTTGCCGAACATCACGCCGATCTTCTCTCTCAACTGGTTGATGAAAATACAAGTGGTGTTTGTCTTGCTGATGGTAGAGGTGAGCTTTCTGAGAGCCTGGCTCATCAGTCGTGCCTGCAGACCCACATTGTTGTCGCCCATATCGCCCTCTATCTCCTTCTTTGGAGTCAAGGCAGCCACGGAGTCAACCACGAGGATGTCTATTGCAGAAGAACGGATAAGCTGGTCGGCAATCTCAAGAGCCTGCTCGCCATTGTCCGGCTGCGAAATCCACAGGTTGTCGATGTCCACACCGAGTTTCTCGGCATAGAAGCGGTCGAAGGCATGCTCTGCGTCGATGAAAGCCGCAATGCCGCCAGCCTTCTGGCATTCGGCAATGGCATGGATGGCGAGGGTAGTCTTACCGCTGCTCTCCGGACCGTAGATTTCGATTATTCGTCCTTTAGGATAACCGCCTACGCCAAGGGCTGCATTCAGGGCGATACTTCCCGTTGGTATAACCTCCACGTTCTCTATCTTCTCGTCGCCAAGCTTCATTATCGACCCCTTTCCGAAGTCTTTCTCTATCTTTGCCATGGCAGCCTGCAGGGCTTTCAACTTGCCCTCCTGTGCTGCCGCCATATTTTCGTCTGTCTTTGCCATTTTCTTATTTATATTTATAGTATTGCATATTTACGTCATGCAAATATAGTCATTAAATTTCTGTCTACACAAAAAGTAGTCATTAAAATGTGGCATTCCACAAAAAGTCACCGCCAGCAGAGCTTTACCCTTATACCCAAATGGGGCATCAGACCGCTGGAGGGTTATTTCATCTCCACGGCATTGCCGATACAACCGTTTGGCATCTGGATATGCACGAGGTTGCAGATGGTGGCAGCGATATCGGTGATGTAGGTAGGATGGCTTGTCTTGCCATGCTTCACTCCCCACCCCATCATGAGGAACGGGATGTGGGCATCATACGGATTCCATGCGGAGTGTGTTGTGCCTGCCTCTATCTTGTCGCCATACACATCATACCATCCCGGCTGCAGAATCAGCTGCACATCGCCATTACGCTTTGCATTATAGCCATTGAGCATCTTCTCCTTGATGTATGTCGGCACCGTGGCATCAGCAATATGCGCCATATCCACGGCATAAGCCACATAGTCTTTCTTCATGAAATAGTTGATGACATCCTTCTTCACCTTGCTCAGCTTCAGTCCTGCCTTCTCGATGGCATCATGGTCGAGCGCCACGTTGTATGCCATGATATAGCGTGTGAAGTCTGCATCCACACCATATTTCTGTCTGAAATAAGCGTTGAGCTCCTTGATTTCCTTTTTGTAAGAGAAACCACCGGAGGGGATGCCATGCTCCTGGTTCATCAATATGCCGTTCGCCGCTCCGTGGTCGGCAGTCAGGAAGAGCAGATATTCTCCCTTGCCGATAGTGGTGTCGAGATATTTCATGAAGTCGGCAAGACGCTTGTCGAGGTCAACGAACTGGTCTTGTATCAGCTGGCAGTGGGTACCATACTTGTGTCCTATCTTGTCTGTCGACGAGAAGCTGATGCATATCATGTCGGTTTCGCCCTGCTGTCCGAGTTTCTCATTGGTGATGACGTTCTTTGCCATATCCATCGTCACCTCGTTTCCTGCAGGCGAGAGGTTTATCTGGTCTTCGGTATATTTGCTCACCGTCTTGTTGTATTTCTCCACCCATGCCGGAAGCTGCTTCATATAATATGTGCTCGACACGAACTTGCTCTGCTTGCCGTCAATCCAGTAGGCGGCGTCAGCGGCATGACCGGCGGGAAGGATGGCGGCACGGTCTTTTATCGCCACACCGATGACACGCGACTTGAAATCCGTTGCCACCTTGAGCTCGTCGCCGATAGTGGTGCAGAACATGTTGCGAGGCGACATCTGTCCGGCTTTTGTCTTAGTGCCTACGCCAGCCACTGTGGTATCGGCGGTGCAATAGGTGAACTTGCCGTTGATGAGAAATGAGTTTCCCTGTATGCCGTGGATTGCCGGTACAGAACCTGTATATATAGAGGTGTGTCCTACGGCAGTGATGGCTGGGATGTAGTTTATCATCGTGTTCTCACAGTCGAAGCCTTCGTTCATGATCCGCTTGAATCCGCCTTCTCCATAGAGGTCGTAATAGCGGTGGAGATAGTCCCAACGCATCTGGTCTACAACGATTCCTACTATAAGTTTCGGTCTGCTCTGGGCGAATGTCGCCAAGGCTGCCATGATAAGAACAGCTGATAAAAATAGTTTCTTCATATTATTGCTATTAAAGTTGTTTTCACTATTTACATATTCATTTTATCTCGTCAGCGAGAACTTCAGACTAAGTCCGAAGTCCTGTGTCGTCGTCGGATAGCTGCTGCTTGAGAGCAGCGGCGTGTTAGTCTGACGGTCGTAGTAGAAACTCATCGTCAGCAGACGCGACAGTGTATAGTCGGCGGCAAACGAGAGTTTGAACGCTGAGTTTCCGCTGCTTGCCGCACTTGTCATCGAGGCGATGTCTCTGCATATAGCGGCTTGCTTACGGAACGAGAGGTCGAGACGCAGGTTGAGGTCGGTATTGAAACCGCTCCTGTTGTTTCGGGAGTTATTGTTGCTCTTCTTCTCGTCGGTGCCCGTCTTCTTTCCCTTCACCTTGCGCGCCTTGTTGCCGTTGCCCAGGAGTCCGAAGAAGTCGAAGTTGTTCACCTTGTATCCCATTCCTATCACCCAGTCGTTGCTCGACGACTCGTTGAGCTGCACACTCGTCATACTGAGGCTCAGCACTCGTGTCTGCCTGTATTCCAACTTTGCCGTGAGGTTGTTGTGGAACGTCATGTCAACACCGAGCAATGGCGAGAACGACTCGTTGATGCTCACCGTAGACACGTTGAACATGCTGCTTGGCGTAGGGTTGCCGGTAGTGGCGTCGGTGACGAATCCGAGACCGTTCATAAACTCCTGATAGGTGCTGAACGAACTGTAGGAGCCTACTGCATACACGCTCTTGTAGGCATGGTTGATGTTGAAGCTCTTGAACACCTCGCTGAACCATGGCAGTCTGACGAGTCCGCTGTATCTCACACTCCAGTTAGGCAGGAGTCTCGACAGCGTAGGGAAGATGTCGAGGGATTTACCGCCCATGCTGGTATATGTCGAGAGGAAGGCAGGAATCATCACGTCAGCACTGTATTTGCTCACTGTTCCGTTCTCCGGATTGAAGGTATTGCCTGCCAATGTGGAACCTGCCGGATATACGGCATTCTGATACTGGTTCTCCACTCTCTGGCGGAAGCCCTCAAGCGAGTTGCAGAACTTCTCGAACGATGCCGAGTGGTATCCGTTGTTGGCGTCGCCCATGCTCTCGAAGGCAGATCCAAGACTTATCGTAGTCATCGTGAACGTACCGCTCTGCGTTGTCGGCATTCCCTGATACATATACTGCACGCTCTTCGCCGTAGTCATCGTGCGCGATGCGTTGAGGTCTATCTTCAGGTCCTTCACCGGTTCGAGCGTCATCCTCAGCTGCAGGTCCTCGGTCTTCGACGATGTAGCCGGCGTTGCCACACTGTCTGCCATCAGCAGCCATCCACGCTCTGCACTCTTCTGCACATAGGAGTCGTCAACGAATCCGAAGGCGAAGTCGAGTCCTGGCGACATAATGTCGCCGCGGCGCTGTCCGAACACGTTGCCCACCTCCGGCAGGAAGCCCGGAAGCGACAGACCATACTGGTTGCGGTACGACAGGTTGAAGTTTCTGACGAGCATCAGTCCTCTTGCCACCACCTGCATGGTCTTATACCAGCTCTTGTTTTCGAGCGGTTCCTTTGGCGTGACGAGCAGCTTCACCGTTGTGGCAGAGTCCACCTTCGACGTGATTTTTATCTTGTTGTTGTCGATGGTCTTATACTTCAGCTTAATCATCTTTCCGTCTTTTGTCTTTGCCGACACGATGAGTCGCTTGCTCTTCTTGCCGTGGTTCACGGTCATTGTGGTATCCGGCAGGAGCGTTATCTCCTTTTCAAAAGACTTCTTGTTCTTCGGCAGTTCCTTCGCTTCCTTGAGATTTCTCCTTGCCTCATTAGCCTCTTTAGGCGATTTAGCTCCGTCACGCTTCTTCTTCGTAGCATTGTTGGTGCGCTTGTTGAACCTCTCGTTGGCCTTCTTCAGGAACGGGATATGGTTATAGAGTTTCTCGAAGTTCAATGCTCCGTTGATGTTCAGCGTCCTATTGTTGGATATCACGTTTCCGAGCGACTGCCCGTCTTCCTGGTCCGTTCCTCTCGTCCAGTTATACGTGGCGTTGTAGTTGGCGTCGGCAGTAATCCAGTCGAAGACAGGGATAAGGTTTATCGGCACCTGATACGACGCCGTGAAGTTCTGGTTGTAGTCGAGCGGACGGCCGAAGTGCTTGATACTTGTCCACACGGAGTCTTTCCAAGCCGTATACTGGTCTGGATAGAGGTCTTTGTTTACAGGAGTGTATGGTTCCTCGATTTCTGCATGAGTGGCACTGTTGAAACTCATGTGGAGGTTCTTGGTGAGGTCCCAGCGTATGGAGAATTCCCTGTTCCAGAGGAACTGCTCGCTGAATGTCAGAGGCAGCTCACTGTTCTCCAGACTCTCCATATCCCTCTCCTGCAGCTCATAATAGTTTCTGAGCATCTCGGTGTTGAAGGTGATGTTCTGCGGCAACCAGTTCAGACCGAAGCGCTTCAGTATGTCATACCATTTGCTGCGGCTCTTGATTTTCTTGAACGGTTCGAATGCCTTGTATACCGGCGTGTAGCTGTAGTTCATCGAACCGCGCCAGTTGTCCTCGTTCTCATAAATCGTAGTCTCGCCGCTTGTATGCCTGTGGCTGTGGCTGTAGCTGAACGAGAAGTTTGCCGGGTCGTAAGGCATTGGATGCTTCTTCGTGGCTATGCCCACCTTCATGTTGGACAGTGAGAAGTTGGTATTCGTGGTCTTCGTCACGGCAATGCTTTCTATCGAGTCTTTCTCATGCTTCTCCATCGCGTCGAGAGCGTCGTCGAGGAGCATATCCGTGTCGAGCGGGTTATACTTAGGTCGTGTCTCCTCTTTGGTCACGGAGTAATAAAGAGGTATAGAGACCTTAGCCTTGTCGGGGAAGAACTTTCCGAGCTCAAAGTTCGTGGTCACGCTATACGACTTGTAGTTGTCCTGCGCTCTCTGAGCCACACCGTCTTCGAGTCCGCCGAATCCTTCGGTGACATATTTTCCCTGCACGTTAACGCTACCCACATCAGAGAGCTGCACGTTGAGGTTGCCCTGTGCCGCCCATCCGCCGGAGTTGTTGTATTCCTTCAGTCTGAGCTCATTCACCCAGATTTCTCCTGACTTCTGTTCGGAAGCAAGGTTTCTCACACCGATGATCATCGTTCTCACCTCGCCGAGCGTAGGGTTACCAACGATGGTAATCTTGTTGTTCGGTTTGTCGCTGTCGTACGCCGTGAACGGATAGCTGTAAGAAGCCTGTCCGATGGCTTTCGCCTTGTTGCGGTCTTTCTTGAGCTGGGTGAAAGCGCTCAGCGGGATATCGAGCATATTCTCCTCCGGCCACACGAGTTTGCAGTCGGCACCGGAGTAACGGTCGTAATGTCCTGGCGCTGTGAGCTTCAGCGGAATCTCATATTCGTAGTAGTTGCTCTTGTAGTCGGAACCGAATCTCACAAACACTGCCAACTGGTTGTCCTGCAGGTTTGTAGAGTTCTGTTCGAAGGCGTTGGCATGCACGAACATCTGCAGACGCTTATACTGTCTGAGGTCGAGGTTCGTGTTCTTGTATACTGCCTTTGCCTCACCGTTAGAGAGGTTTGTCACCTGAATGTCTAGCGACTGCTCGTTGCTCTCTGTGAGCTGAGGCTGCGTAGGGTCTTGCTCTCGACGGATGCCAGGAGGCAACACGTAGTTCACCGGCACTCGGTCGTTGTTCTCCTCGATGTTCACGGCGCTGACTGCCATCTTGCCCGACTCGCTACCGGTACTGAGCGACTGCTCATAGATACGCCACTCTCCCCTCACGAGGTCGAGGCTTCCGAATCTCAAAACGATAGGCTTCTGGAAGTCGGTGAGGAACATACGCATGAATCGTATGGAGGTGAAGTCTGTTATTCCGCCTACGTTGCGTTCGTAGTCGTCAACAGGTATGCGGAACTGATACCACGTCACTGTTTCCGTGGTATCGTTGCGCAGTTTCACTGATGTCTCACGCTTGTCCACGATGTAGTTCTGTCCCACCACGAGGTCTTGAGGACGGATGCTCACACGATACTGATAATATTTCTCGTATTCGTTCAGCGTATAGTCCTGGTTGATGTCCTCCACGTCGGGGGTAGTCTTGTATGACGTGTCGTAGCTCTCGCTCCTTGAGTCGCTGTCCGGCGAGTTGCCCTGCGGATTGTTGATGCGCTTGTAGCGTGCGAGGATTGGCGTGCGTGCCTTGTCGTAGTCAGATCCGCGGAAGTAGTGATAGTTGTCGTTTGCCGGGTCTGCCAATATCGAGTCGCGTGCCGCTCCAGTCACTCTTGCCTGCACGGCATCGAGGAATGTGCGGTAGGGAGCGAAGTTCTGCTCCTCCTCGTCGGTCAGTCCGTTGAATCCCACATCCTGCTTTGCCCTTGCGCCGGCTGATGTGGCGAAGGAATAAGTCACGGTAGACTGTGTAGGAATCTTTCCCCACTTTGTAGTGGTGAAGCTGCTCGAGCCGTCTACCGGCATACCGCTCTCATAGAATTTCTTTCCGTCGCGCAGCACGTCCTCACTCACCTCTCCGAGGTTGATGTAGAAGTCGCCACCATACTGTGCGGCGTCTGGCTGCTTGTTGGAATAGATGAATGGGTCGAGCATCCAGAACTCAATGTATTCGATGTTTGCCGTCTCGAAGTCGCTTGTGTCGAGACGCCTCATCATACCACCCCAGTTTACAGCCGGCACGGGCAGCGTACCGTCGCTGTTCAGGTTGGGGTTGAAGTTATAAGGTCCGCGCTCTGACGGATAGAAGGCGAGGTTGAGTATCGGCAATGTTGCCGTTGCTCCGTTGTAGCTGCTCTGGTCGCGGTTTGGGAACAGCTCCCTGACATACACCTCTCTGACGTAGTGGTTTGAGAGCTGATGCAGGTCGCTCTTGATGTGTCCCGGTGTGAGCGAACTGCTACGGCGTGTGAACAGAGGGTCGATGTTATACCATGCGAGCAGGGCCCGCTGGAAACCGCTCTGCAGCGTCGTCTTGTCGTTGTAGTTGGGGAACATGGTCGGCACGCTTGATATTATCCACGACGACGGTGTACTCACGTCGATGGTGTTCTTCGTGTTCTCGAAGTCGTCGATATACGAGGCGTTGTCTTGTGTGCCGCTTGCCTGTCCTGCGATGAGCTGGGCAAACTCTCCCGTGAAGGATATCTGCGACGGCTGGGTGCAGTGGAGGAACGGTATCTTGTCGAGCACGTTGGTGAGCCACTGGCTCTCCTTCTTCCAGTTGATGTTGAGACCCCAGAGGGTGTTGTTGAGCGGTTCCGATCCCATCGACACCTTTGTGGTGAGCGCCTGTTCAGACAGGTGCTGGAAGGTACCGCTGAGTTGGAAGTTCTTGGTGAAGTCGTATTCCCAGTTCAGTCCGAGCATCGTCTTCCGTTGCTGTGCGTAGTCGGTATTGCTCTCGAGCGACACGTTGACTGCCGTTCCGGCGTCGATGATGCTCTGGTTGAGGATTGTCACCTCTCCTGCCGAATAGTCCACGCTATAGTCTGAACCTTCGGAGAGGGTTACGCCACCTGCCGTAACGACTACAGAGCCCTGCGGCACGTTGTATGCTCCGAGGGAGATGACGTTTGCCGAGGTGCCACGGAACTGTCCCGTGAGTCTGTATTTGTCTTTCTCGGCAATCTGCTTGGCTACGGTCTTGGTGGAGTCGTAAAGTTCTGTATAACTGTATTTTGCGGCTTTCTCAGGAGAGACACCCTTTGCCACGAGCTGGTTGTAGAGGTATCTTCCGAACGGCTCTGCCTCCGGGAAGAACACTCGTCCGTTGCTCACGGTGTATCCTTCAACAAAGTCGAAGTATCCGTTGCTATGCACCTTGTTGTTGTTGTCGAGTCGGTCGGCGCCAAGCAGCTTTATCATGGTGAGGTCTTTCACCTGCTGCTCCGGAATATACGAGAGGTAGACTCCCGTAGTGTCGCTCTGGTATTTCACGTCGAGTCTGAACTTGTCTTTCTCTACCGACGAGGCGAGATAATACACGTTCTTCATCATGAGGTCCCAGTTTCCCTGTCTTGGATTGTTGCTGGTGTTCTTGAGCGCCTTCACGAAGATTGCCTGCTGCACATCTTTCATGTCTGACGCAAACTCTCCCACCTGGTATGTCTGTCCGCCGGCAGTATATTCGTATGCCACGGCGAGCACCTGGTCGGTCTGCAGTGAAGACTTGAGCGACACGTATCCGAGGGCTTGGTTGACGGAGTATTCTGAGGAGCTGAGCAGACGGGCGCTCTGCAGCTTCTCATAGTCGGCGCCTCCCACGAAGCCAGGGATACCGTCGAGCACGGTGCTCGTCTGGTCGATGTCTCGCGCTGCGGAGTAGGAGTTCACGATTGTAGAATACTCACTGTTGGCGTTGTTCGACGGAACCGGCGAACCGGTGAGTCCCCACATAGGGTTGCTCACCCGTGTGTTTTCACCGAGGTCGGTGAGTGCCACGATGTTACGGGTATTGGTGGTATTTCCCTGCTTGTTTGTCACCCATATCTCCACACGGTTTATGGTGATTCCGGTGGTGAGGTTGGGCAGGGTCTTCATTGCCGCGTCATACTTCTCGCGGAAATAGCGCGAGAGGAAGAAGTGTCGGTTCTCCTCATAGTCTGAAGCATCGATTTCGAATGGTGTGAGCTGCACTCCGCCTTTCGACGACACGCTCTTGCTCGACGACTTCTTCTGAGAGATTACTGTCTGCAGCTTGAGTTTGCCGAACTGCATGTCGGTTCTGATACCGAAGAGCGAGGATGCTCCCTTGACGAGCGAGGAGTTGCTCGGGAACGACACGTTGCCTGCCTCCACGAGTTTTATTATCTCGTCTTCCTTGCCTTCATATTTGAGTTTGAGGTTCTGCGAGTCGAAGTCGAAGGTGGCATCGGTGTTGTAGTTGAGGTTCATGTTCACCTTGTCGCCCACCTTACCGTTCACGTTGAGGTTTATCTTCTCGTCGAAGTTCATCGTCGTTGTCTTGCGGTTGCGGATAGGGAGCGACGGATTGTCGATTTCTTTCATCGTGGCTCCGAGCTTCAGCTCTGCCGTTCCCTGCGTCTTGATGCGCACGCCGCCGGGTCCGAAGATCTTCTCTGCCGGTCCGAGACTGAAGTGCATGTCGGAGAACGAGAATTTCTCTTTTCCCTTAGCCTTCACTATCTCGTCGTTCTTGTCACGGAAGAAGCGGTTCATCTCCTGCCTCTCGCTCCATTTGCGGTATTCGTCGGGAGTCATAATGATTGGCGTGGAGAGATAGCCGCCACCCATTCTCGAACCGATGAAATAGCGGTCGAGGGTGTCGTTGTAAACCACGTCTTGCTTGATGTTCTCCGGAAAACTGAGGTCGGCGGTGCGTTTGTCCACATCGTCGATGGTCACAGGAACGCTGCGCTGCACCTTCCATCTGGGATGGAGCAGCGAGTCTGGTATGGTGTCGTCCTCCAGCGTGAGGAGCGAGAGTCCCGAGAGTTCTTTCTTCAGGGAGTCGGCAGACGCCTTTCCGCCACGCTTCAGCGTGGCTGGCCCTTTGCGCTTGTCTTTCTGCTGGGCCTGCTGGCGCGTGCGGTCGTCCTGAAGTTGCGGCACGACATTGAAGGCGAGCACGTTGATGCTCACCAGCACGATGATGATGCCAAGGAATTTCTTTATGTTTGTCATTTACTTTATCTGCTTGAGTGCCAATTTCACGACCTGTTCTACAGGCAGCTGTGGATTGTCTGTAAGGATTGCCGAAACCACCTTTGCCGACGGTGCCGGCGAGAAGCCGAGCATGGTGAGGGCGCCTATAGCCTCGTCTCTCACCTCGTTGTTCATGGCAGATGCCACCGCAACACCTGCTGCCGGCATCTGGTCTGCTATTCCTTCCACGGCAATCTTGTCTCTCAGGTCAACTATGATGCGCTGTGCCGTGCGCAGTCCGATACCTTTCACGGTCTTCAGCATCTTCTCGTTGCCCGAAGATATGACGTTGCACAGTTCTGCCGGCGACATGGCGGAGAGAATCATACGGGCGGTGTTGGCTCCTACTCCAGACACGGTGATGAGGAGCAGGAACATCTCCCGCTCTTGCTTGGTGGAAAATCCGAAGAGGGCATACGCATCCTCTCGTATGCTCTCGACGACATACAGTTTCACTTCCTTCTTGTTCTGTATGCCGCTATAGGTGTTAAGCGAAATGCTCAGTCCGTAGCCCACTCCATGAGCCTCAACAACAGCATAGGCTGGCGTGAGCTCGGCAAGCTCGCCTCTAACGTATTCTATCATAAATCAAAAATGTGGTGTATATACGACTTTATAACGCTCTTCTCCCATTATTATTGTATAAAGAGGTGTCCAATATTAATTATTATGCGAACCTGACAATGATGATTACTTCAAAATGCGCTCCAAAGACATGAGTCAGAAGCTCTCCTCCACTGCATATAATGGGATATTCTTCATCCAGTCCTGTTCTCTGTAAGGCGACATGGAAATTATCTTTCCATATCGCATAGTTTTTTTAGATTCCGTTGATAATTCAAAATGCTTTTATAACATAAAAACAATGCAAAGATACACTTTTCTACACGAACTTTTGCAACAACACCACACTTTTCTACACGAACTTTTAAAGCAGCACTACATTTTTCTACACGAACTTTTAAAGTAATACTACATTTTTCTACACGAATTTCAATGACGAATGAATACACTTGAACACAAATGGTTTTATGTCCATAAATGGGCACGACGCTTGCCCAACTGGGGCACGCTGCTTGCCCATCATGGGCAACGTGCTTGCCCCGGATGGGCAGATTTGATGTCAGACGTATGCCCAATAAGTTCAAAGACCTCTTGCCATCTCAATCCGTCGATGGCGATGACTACAACGCAAGATTGCTCCTTCTGACTATCCCTGCCATATACGGCAAGCAGAAAATGCGAAGAAAGAAGCAGCAACAAAGGAATCATTCTCTTCTTCATAAGCTCTGTTCTCTTTATATATAATGTTCATATTATATATTAAAATATTCATCTTAATATAATGTTCATCTCAAGCTCCTCTGTCTTTTCGATGGCAAAAGCAGCCTCTGCATCTTGCAATGATGTAAGAGAAGTTTTAAGATAAGATCAAGCCCGCGACGGGTAACGGAATTGTAAAATACGGATGGCTGATTTTGCCAGTCAGGAACCGATGTTTTTCTCATCGGGACAAAACAAAAGCAGCCATCTTTCCATTTCTTTTGAAAGTATGGCAAACTTGCACTATATCACCATTTTCCTACACATAATCCACTTTTTGCAATCGTTTGCAAAAATGCATGAAAGAAAGAGCGCCGAGTGAGATGCGACATTGGAAAGTTTGACGTATATTTGCAGCAAAGATTATCTTTACAATATCTATGAACGACTGTCAAGCTACAACAATGAAAGATATCGCCGAGAAATTCGGCGTGTCGGTGTCTACCGTTTCCCGCGCCCTCAACGGAAGTACGAGGGTGAGGAAGGATAGGCGTGACGCCATCTGTGAATATGCCAAGCAGCACGACTTCTATCCAAACAACATCGCGAAATCACTGAGAAACTCAAAGCGCGAACCAATAAAGCTGATTGGCGTTATAGTGCCGGAATTCACCCACTATTATTTCTCGTCCGTGCTCACTGGTATAGAGGAGGCTGCGGCAGCACGCGGCTACCGGATAATAATAACGATGAGCAAAGAGAGCTACGAACGTGAAGTGCAGATATGCCAGATGTTCGAAGCTCATCAGGTGTGTGGCGTCATAGTGTCGCAGGCCAAGGAAACGATGCAGTACGACCACTTCAAGTCGCTTCAGAACAAGGGGATAGCGCTCGTTTTCTTCGACCGCATCTGCACGGGTATCAATGCGAGCCTCGTTGTGGTGGACGACTACATGGGGGCTTTCAAGGCCGTGACGCATCTCATTGAGACTGGATGCAAGCGTATAGCCTTCTACGGTATGAAGGGACGGGCAGAGATAGGCAAGAACAGATACAACGGATACCGTGACGCCCTGCTGAAAGCAGGCATCACACCAGACGACAATCTCGTCATTGCCTGCGACAACAGGGAGGACGCCGAGAAGCTGACACCGGAGATGCTGGAGCGCAAGGACAGGCCCGACGGATTCTTCTGCGTGAACGACGACACGGCAATCGGAGTGATGTATACGGCGAAGAGGATGGGATTCAATATTCCCGACGACATATCGGTGTGCGGATTCACCAACGGCAACCGTGCCGTGGCGTGCGACCCGATGCTCACCACCGTGGAACAGCGCGGAGTGGAGGTGGGAAAAGAGGCTGCCACGATTCTCATGGACCAAGTGGAGCGGCTGACAGACCCTGACAAGATAGAGAAGCGGGTGGTGAGGACACGACTCGTGGTGAGGGGAAGCAGCAGATAAAAGAAACAGGAAACTGATAAGGAAACAAATAACATAATCATAATGAAACAGAAACAGGATTTAAGTTTTTGGAAGCTATGGAACTTAAGCTTCGGATTTTTCGGCGTGCAGATAGCCTACGCCCTGCAAAGTGCCAACATATCAAGAATTTTCGCCACACTCGGCGCTGATCCACACTCTCTGAGCTATTTCTGGATTCTACCGCCTCTGATGGGTATATTGGTGCAGCCGATAGTGGGAACGCTGAGCGACCGCACATGGTGCAGGTTCGGCAGACGAATTCCTTATCTCTTCATCGGATCGGCAGTTGCCGTTGCCGTGATGTGTCTGCTGCCAAACGCCGGTTCTTTCGGTATGGCGGTGAGCACGGCAATGGTGTTCGGACTGATATCGCTGATGTTCCTCGACACGAGCATCAACATGGCGATGCAACCGTTCAAGATGCTCGTGGGCGACATGGTGAACGAGAAGCAGAAGTCGCTCGCCTACTCTATCCAGAGCTTTCTCTGCAACAGCGGTTCGCTGATCGGCTACGTGTTCCCGTTCTTCTTCACCGCAATCGGTATTGCCAACGAGGCACCGAAGGGCGTAGTGCCCGACTCCGTGATTTATTCTTTCTATATCGGTGCGGCTATCCTCATACTCTGCGTGCTCTACACCACACTAACCGTGAAGGAGTGGAACCCGAAGGAATATGCTGAATACAACGAGCGCAAGCCTGAGGCGGAGGAGCAGAAAGCCGGTTGGCTGACACTGCTGAAGAACGCTCCGTCGATGTTCTGGAAGGTAGGACTGGTACAGTTCTTCTGCTGGGCGGCATTCATGTATATGTGGACATATACCAACGGCACCATCGCCGACACCGTATGGCACACCACCGACGTTTCGTCGAAGGCTTATCAGGAGGCCGGCAACTGGGTTGGAGTGCTCTTCTTCTGGCAGGCGCTGGGCAGTGTGGCATGGGCTATGGTGTTGCCAAGGATAAAGAACGATAAATTCGCCTATGCCGTGAGTCTGCTCATCGGTGCAGCCGGATTTGCCATGCTGCCGTTCATCGACGACCAGAATATCCTCGTTATCCCATTCCTGCTCATCGGATGTGCATGGGCTGCAATGCTCGCCATGCCGTTTGCCTTCGTGACAAACGCCTTGGAGGGATATGGCCACAAGGGAGCTTACCTCGGACTGTTCAACGGCACCATCTGTCTGCCACAGATAGTAGCGGCTGCCGTGGGCGGAACGCTGCTGTCGCTCGTTGGCTCGCATCAATACAACATGATGATCGTGGCTGCCGTACTGCTGGCGCTCGGAGCATTGAGCGTGGGCATCATCAACAAGAAAGAACAGCCTATACAATAAAAAAGAACAACCTATACAATAAAAACATAACAGAAATAACTTTAAAATATCCTGCCCAATGAAGATATTTTTCAATATACAATACGCCACGACGTTCGGTGAGATTCTCAGACTCAACGTTGTAGGCAAAGGAAAAGACATCGAGAAGGTGTATTCAATGAATACCTATGACGGAAAGTCATGGCACTGTGAGATTACTGCCGAAAACGGAATGTCACAGATGGAATATTACTACAGTGTGGAGAACGGCGACAGCGAAGTGCGCCACGAATGGACCACAGTGTCTCACAGATTGGAGCTGAACGCCAAGAGGGCCATGACATACTTCGTGAACGACAGATGGAATGACATCCCTTACGACTCCTATCTCTACAGTTCGGCATTCACCGACTGCGTGAACCGCCGCCACAGGGAACCGGCGAAAGACTCTGACTACAACCAGACTCTGAGACTCATTGTGCGCGCTCCACAACTGAGGAGCGGCAGCCGTCTGGCTCTCGTCGGCGAAGACAAGGCTCTGGGCAGATGGAACCCGGATGATGCCATCTCAATGGTGGAACACAACTACAACGAATGGGTGGCTGACATCAATGTGAAGGAAATGAAGAAGGAGGAAACGGAATTCAAGTTCATCGCCTTCAACGAGAAAGGCGGAGTGGACTGGGAGACTGGCATGAACCGCCAACTGCATGCACCAACGATAAACGACGGTGAGGTTGTAGTGACGGAGTTGGACCAGGCCTTCTTCGAGTTATGCGACGAGAAACTTGCCGGCACTCTCATCCCCGTGTTCTCACTACGGTCGAAGGGCAGCTTCGGAGTGGGCGACTTCGGCGACCTGAAGATGATGATAGACTGGGTAGCCGAGACCAACCAGCGTGTATTGCAGGTGTTGCCGATAAACGACACTACATCAACTCACACCTGGACTGACTCTTACCCCTACTCTGCCATCAGCATCTTCGCCCTGCACCCTCAGTTTGCCGACTTCAGACAGTTGCCTGAGATAAAAGACAAGAAGAAGGCTCGCGAGATGGAGGCTCTGCGCAAGGAACTTAACGAGCTGAAACAGATTGACTATGAGAGGGTTAACAACACCAAGACAGACTATCTGAGAATAATATTCAAGCAGGAAGGCGAGGCTGTGATGAAGGGCGAAGACTTCAAGATGTTCGTAAAAGAAAACGAACACTGGCTCGTGCCCTACGCTCAGTATTGTCATCTGAGAGACTCTTTCGGAAACGTGGATTTCTCTTCATGGAAGGGACACGAACAATGGCATGAGGCTGACCGCAAGAAACTCACCGATCCGAAATCGAAGGAATATGCCGATGTGGCATTCTACTATTATGTGCAGTTTGTGCTCGACAGACAGATGCGTGCAGCTCATGAGTATGCCATGGCGCGTGGTGTGATTCTCAAGGGCGACATTCCTATCGGAGTGGACCGCAACGGATGTGACGTATGGCATGAGCCTCAATACTTCAACCTCAACTCGCAGGCGGGCGCTCCACCTGACGCTTTCTCTATAAACGGACAGAACTGGGGATTCCCTACCTACAACTGGCAGAGAATGATCGATGACGGATGTGAATGGTGGATAAGAAGATTCCAGAACATGGCGAAATACTTTGATGCCTACCGCATTGACCACGTGCTCGGTTTCTTCCGTATATGGGCTATACCTACCACCTGTGTTCACGGACTGCTCGGACAATTCGCCCCGTCGCTCGGAATGACGAGAGAGGAAATTGAAGGCTATGGCCTGCACTTCCAGGAGGAACTGTTCACCACTCCGTTCATTGCCCGTTGGGTCGTAGACCGTGTGTTCGGCATCCATGCCGACGAGGTGGTGGAGAAATACCTCGACCACAAACACGACGACATCTTCGCCCTGAAACCGGAATACGACACGGAGCGCAAGATTGAGGCTGCATTCAAAGGCAAAGACAGCATGGACGATGTGTGGGTAAGAGACGGTCTGTATGCTTTGGTGAGCGATGTGCTCTTCGTCCGCGACGACAACGACCCTAACAAGTTCCATCCAAGAATCACGGCACAGCTCAACTTCATGTATGAAGCGCTCTACGACAGCGACAAGGCAAAGTTCAACGCTCTCTATAACGACTACTATTATCGCCGCAACAACAATTTCTGGTATAACGAGGCAATGAAGAAACTGCCTGTTCTCGTGCAGGCAACCCGAATGCTGGTGTGTGCCGAAGACCTCGGTATGGTGCCAGACTGCGTGGCATGGGTGATGGATCAGCTGCGCATCCTCAGTCTGGAACTGCAGCAGATGCCGAAAGACCCGAAGGTGAAGTTCGGCATCCTCTCGCGCAACCCGTATCGCAGCGTCTGCACACTCTCTACTCACGACATGCCTACACTGCGCCAATGGTGGGACGAGGATTACGAGCGCACACAGGTTTACTATTCTTCTATGCTCTACCGTGGCGGTGCTGCTCCTCATCCTCTGCCGGGATGGCTGGCACGCGACATAATAGCAAACCAGCTGACTTGTCCGTCGATGCTCTGCATCCTGTCGCTGCAAGACTGGTTTGCCTTAGACGAGAAACTGCGTCTGCCCGACGCTGACGCCGAGAGAATAAACATCCCTGCCAACCCCCGCCACTACTGGCGCTACCGCATGCACATCAACATCGAAGACCTGATCGCTGACAAGGAATACAACGATGCGATTAAGGAACTGGTGAAGCTGAGATAAATATCTGAAAGAAAAAAAATAACGACAATAACGTAACAATGGAAAAGAAAAAGTCAACATATAGTCCGCTGGATTTCTTTCCGGCGGCATCAAACTACAGCGGTCTGAGAAGCGCGCTGCTGTCCATCGCATTATTGCCGATGATTGGAATGGCACAGACGGTGAGTTCACCGAACGGTAACGTGACGGTGAAATTCTCGCTTACCGACGACGGACAGCCTACTTACGAGATGGAATACAAGGGAAAGACGGTGTGCAAGCCGTCGCATCTCGGACTGGAACTCGCCAAAGACAAACATGCCTCGAAGGGAATGCAGGAGACCGACCTCATGAAGGGTTTCAAGGAGACCGGACACAAGACTTCTACCTTCGACGAGACATGGAAACCGGTGTGGGGAGAAACGGCAACGATACGCAACCACTACAACGAGATGGAGGTGAGCCTCAACCAGCCTTCATCGAAGCGCAACATAAAGATACGCTTCCGCGTGTATGACTACGGTATGGGACTCAGATATGAGTTCCCGCAGCAGGAGGAACTGAACTATTTCGTGATAAAGGAGGAGCACACACAGTTTGCTATGGCAGACAACCACACGGCATACTGGATTCCCGGCGACTACGACACACAGGAATATGAATACCAGATCACTCCGCTCACCGGCATCAAGGACATCATACGCCGCGACCGCGAGAAATACAAGAGCAACTCATCGACCACGGTGTTCTCTGATACAGGCGTGCAGACATCGCTGCAGATGAAGACCAAGGACGGATTGTATATCAACATCCACGAGGCGGCTTGCCTCGACTATCCAACTATGCACCTCAACCTCGACGAGAAGACGCTGACATTCGAGTCATGGCTCACTCCTGACGCCGTGGGCATGAAGGGATTCATACAGACGCCTTTCAACACGCCGTGGAGAACGGTGCTCGTGAGCGATGATGCCCGTGACATGCTGTCATGCAAACTGACGCTCAACCTGAACGAACCTTGCAAGATTGAAGACACGTCGTGGATTCATCCTACGAAATACTGCGGTGTGTGGTGGGACATGATAGTCGGCAGAAAGAGCTGGAGCTACACCAACGACTATCCTTCGGTGCGCCTTGGCGAGACCGACTACTCCAAATGCAAGCCGAACGGCACTCACGGAGCTACCACAGCTGAGGTGAAGAGGTATATAGACTTTGCTGCAAAGAACGGACTGCAGGAGGTTCTCGTTGAGGGATGGAACATCGGCTGGGAAGACTGGTTCGGTCATCAGAAGCTCGACGTCTTCGACTTCGTGACGCCATACCCTGACTTCGACATCAAGGAACTCAACGAATATGCCCATTCTAAAGGCGTGAAGCTGATGATGCACCATGAGACTTCGGCTTCTGCAATCAACTATGAGCGTCATCTTGAGGATGCCTTCAAGCTGATGAACAAATATGGCTACGACGCCGTGAAGACGGGATATGTGGGCGACATCATTCCGAGAGGCGAATACCACTACAGTCAGATTATGAACAACCACTACCAGCGCGTGGTGGAAGAGGCTGCCAAGCATCATATCATGGTGAACGCACATGAGGCGACACGTCCTACGGGTATATGCCGCACATGGCCTAACCTCGTGGGCAACGAGAGTGCGAGGGGCACTGAATACGAAGCTTTCGGCGGAAGCGTGCCTTACCACACGGTGATGCTGCCATTCACCCGTCTGCAGGGTGGACCGATGGACTATACTCCTGGCATCTTCGAGACGAAGCTCTCTGAATGGAGCCAGAACCAGAGTTTCGTACATTCCACGCTCTGCGGACAGCTGTCGCTGTATCTCGTGATGTACAGCCCGCTGCAGATGGCTGCCGACCTGCCTGAACACTACGAGAAATACGATGATGCCTTCCAGTTCATCCGCGACGTGGCATGCGACTGGGATGACTCTAAATACATTGAGGCCGAACCGGCAAAATACATCACCGTGGCCCGCAAGGCAAAAGGTACCGACAACTGGTTTGTCGGCGGCAAGACTGGCGAAGAGGCGCGCAACGCCGTGGTGAAGCTCGACTTTCTGGACAAAGGAAAGAAATACGAATGCACCATCTATCAGGATGCTGCCGACGCTGACTATGAGAAGAATCCGAAGGCTTACCGCATCACCAAGCGCACGGTAAAACATGGCGACGTGTTGAAGATCAGGGAAGCCAGAGGTGGCGGATTCGCCGTGTCTATTATGGCTAAGAAATAACTAAAGAACGAGAAGTATGGTTAATATAAGAACTGCTATGACGGGCTGCATTATGGGAGTCCTCTCTCTGCCGATGTCGGCTCAGGGGATATTCAACGAGATGTCGTTCGCTGCCGACAAGACAGTGTTCAGACTCAACTCGCCCTATAAGACCACTCTGCGCATCTACAAGGATGGAGAAGGCGGAAAACCCATGAAGACTGTGAAGATGAAGAGCAAGGGCGATGGCGTCTGGGAGGCTGTAGTGAAGGGCAACCTGAACGGATTGTTCTATACCTTCGACACCGGCAACGGTGAGTGTCCCGGACTCTTCGCCAAGGCTGTAGGAGTGAACGGAAACCGTGGTGCCGTGGTAAACATGCCGTCTACCGACCCTGAAGGATGGAACGAAGACAGACGACCGGCATTGGCATCGCCGGCAGACCTCGTGATTTACGAGCTGCACCACAGGGACTTCTCCATCGACCCGTCGTCGGGACTCGGCAACAAGGGTAAGTTCTTGGCGCTCACCGACCCTAAAGCAATAGAATATCTGAAGAGACTCGGTGTGAACGCCATCCATATCCTGCCATCGTTCGATTATGCCTCGGTGGACGAGACACGACTCGACACGCCGCAATACAACTGGGGCTACGACCCGAAGAACTACAACGTGCCTGAGGGCAGCTATTCCACCGACCCGTATTCACCGACGGTGAGAATCAAGGAGTTCAAACAGATGGTGCAGGCATTACACAGGGCTGGCATCAGAGTGATACTCGACGTGGTATACAACCACACGTTCGACATCAAGAACAGCAACTTCCAGCGCGTCAATCCAGACTACTTCTATCGCAAGACGGCTGACGGTAAGTATTCCGACGGTTCGGGCTGCGGCAACGAGACGGCATCTGAAAAGGCGCTGATGAGGGAGTATATGCTGGAGAGCGTGAAATATTGGGTGAACGAATACCATATCGACGGTTTCAGATTCGACCTCATGGGTGTACACGACATCGTGACGATGAACGATATCCGTGCAGCCGTAGACCAGATAGACCCAAGCATATATATATATGGTGAGGGATGGAGCGCCGGCAGCTGTGCCTACCCTACCGACAAACTGGCGATGAAGGCGAACACACGTCAGCTGAACGGCATCGGTGCTTTCTGCGACGATATGAGGGACGCACTGCGCGGTCCGTTCAGCGACGACCATAAGGGTGGATTCCTTGCCGGAATGCCTGATATGGAGGAGAGCCTCAAGTTTGGCATCGTGGGAGCAATCAGTCATCCGCAGATTGACATGACGCGTGTGAACTACAGCAAGGAGGCTTGGACAAACTCCCCCACTCAGATGGTAAGCTACGTGAGCTGCCACGACGACCTGTGTCTCACCGACCGACTGAGATCGAGCATACCGGGAATAACGGAAGATGAGCTTATCCGTCTGGACCTCTTGGCTCAGACTGCGGTGCTCACCTCTCAGGGTGTGCCGTTCATTCTTTGCGGTGAAGAAATGCTGCGCGACAAGAAAGGGGTACACAACAGTTTCAAGTCGCCTGACAGCATCAACCACCTCGACTGGAACAATCTGAAGCGATACCCACAGGTGTTCGACTATTACAGCGGTTTGATAGCTCTGCGCAAGAGTCATCCGGCTTTCAGACTTGCCAATGCCGATCTCGTGAGAAAGCATCTGTCGTTTCTCGATGCTCCCAAGGGAGTGGTGGCTTTCAGCCTCAACGATAATGCCGGTGGCGACTCATGGCGCGACATCATAGTGATTCTGAACGCCAACAAGCAGCCGACAGACATCAACGTGCCTGAAGGGGAATACACCGTGGTAGTAGACAACGGAAAGGTGGACGTCAACGGACTTGGCAGCATAACCGGTCAGAAAGCTACCGTGGGTGGACAACAGGCAATGGTGATTTACAGAAAGTAGAATGCCTGTAAATCCGTTTACTTGTCAACTTGTTTACTTGTCAACTCGTCAACTAAAAAAAACAAACTAATGAAAAAGATAATAGCAGCCCTATTGCTGGGCACAACATTAACAATGAGTGCGGCTTCAAAAATAGACAGAATTGAACCGACAAACTGGTTCGTGGGAATGAAAAACCCACAGGTGCAACTGATGGTATACGGCAAGGACGTGAGATCTGCCAACGTATCCACCAACTATCCCGGTGTACGCATCGACAGTCTGGTGCGCCTCGACAGCCCTAACTATCTCCTCATATATATGAACGTGAAGGATGCCAAGGCGGGAGTGATGAACCTGAAGTTCCAGACTGCCAAAGGCAAGGCGCAGACCGTGAAATATTCGCTCAACGAGAGGATGCAGAAGGGAGAAGACCACAAGGGCTTCTCTAATGCCGACGTGCTCTATATGCTCATGCCAGACCGCTTCGCAAACAGCGGTAAAGACAACAGCAAGATCAAGGGTATGAATCCCTACTCCATCAACCGCAACGAACCGAGCCTCCGTCATGGCGGCGACCTGGAGGGCATTCGCCAGCATCTGGACTATTTCAACCAGCTGGGAGTAACGGCACTGTGGTTCACTCCGGTGCTTGAGAACAACTCTCCCGACCACGGCAAACAGAGCACATACCACGGATATGCCACGACAGACTACTATAAGGTGGACCCACGGTTCGGAACCAACGAAGACTACCGCAGGCTCGTTGCCGACGCTCATAAGAAGGGACTGAAGGTGGTGATGGACATGATTTTCAACCACTGCGGATTCGAGCATCCCTGGGTGATAGACATGCCTTCTGCCGACTGGTTCAACTATCCTGAATGGCTGAGTCCTGAGAATCAGGCAAACAACAAGAAAACGAAGACTATAGACGGTGCGGCTCAGGTGAACGACAAATACCTGCAGACCAGCTATAAGCTGACTCCGGTGCTCGACCCATACGCCAGCCAGGTGGACATGAAGGAGACCGTTGACGGATGGTTCGTGCCTTCGATGCCTGACCTCAACCAACGCAACAGCCACGTAATAACTTACCTCATCCAGAACAGCGAATGGTGGATAGAGACTGTGGGCATCGACGGTATCAGAATGGACACCTACCCATATGCCGACCGCAAGGCAATGGCAAAATGGATGGAGGTGCTCAACGAAGAATATCCTAACTTCAACACCGTGGGAGAGACATGGGTGACAGAACCGGCATACACAGCGGCATGGCAGAAGGACTCGAAACTCAGCGACATCAACTCTAATCTGAAGACGGTGATGGACTTCAGCTTCTTCGACAGGCTGAATCTTGCCAAAAACGAAGAGACCGACGGATGGTGGAACGGTTTCAACCGCATCTACAACTCGCTCTGCTACGACTATCTCTACAATGACCCGTCACACGTGATGGCATTCATCGAGAACCACGACACTGACAGATTCCTCGGAGAGGGTCAGGACACTCTGAAACTGAAACAGGCTCTCGCCCTGCTGCTCACCATCAACCGCATTCCGCAGCTTTACTATGGTACGGAGGTACTGATGAACGGCACGAAGAAGGTGACCGACGGCAACGTGCGCCGCGACTTCCCTGGAGGTTTTGCCGGCGACAAGCGCAATGCTTTCACCAAAGAGGGACTCACGAAGGAGGAGAACGCAATGTTCAACTGGACAAGTCGTCTGCTACACTGGCGCAACGGCAACGACGTGATAACAAAAGGCAAACAGACTCAGTTCATCCCTTACGACGGCATCTATGTCATTGCCCGCACATTGGGCAACAAGGTGGTGATGACCGTGTTAAACGGCACAAGCCATGAAAAGAAACTCCATGTGGAGCGTTATGCCGAAGTGATAAACGAAGCACAGACAGCCACAAACATCCTGACAAACAGAAAGATAGACATCACGAAGGATGTAACGCTCTCACCTCGTGGAACAATGATTCTGGAGTTTGAAAATAAATAAACACAATTCCCCATGAACAAGAAACTAATTACAGCCATCGCCGCAATAGCATGCCCATCCATGCTCATGGCACAGGGATGGCCTACAAATCATCAAGGCGTGATGCTCCAGGGATTCTACTGGAACAGCTACGACGCCTCAAACTGGAAAAAACTCGAGACACAGGCAAACGAACTGTCACAGTATTTCAACCTGATATGGATTCCGCAAAGCGGCAACTGCGGAGGTGAATCCATGGGATACGACGACCTCTATTGGTTTGACAACTACAAGAGTGCATTCGGTTCTGAAGAGGAACTGCGCTCTATGATATCCACCTTCAAACAGAAAGGACTGGGCACCATTGCCGATGTGGTGATAAACCACAGGAAGACGCTAACAAACTGGGTTGACTTCCCGAAGGAAACCTACAAGGGAGTGACATACCAGCTGCTGCCTACAGACATCTGCAAGGATGACTGCAGCGGAAAGACCGCTACATGGGCTAAGGAGAACGGCTACAATCTGAGTGACAACAACGATACGGGAGAGGGTGTCGACTTTGCCAGAGACCTCGACCACAACAGCAGCAACGTGCAGAACAACGTCAAGGCTTATCTCGACTTCCTACTCAACGACCTGGGGTATTCCGGAGTGCGCTACGATATGGTGAAGGGCTACGATGCCAAATTCACCGGTATCTACAACACTGCGGCAAAGCCTGCATTCTCGGTAGGCGAATATTTCGACGGCAACAAGCAAAATGTGGAAAACTGGATAAACGGTACCACCCAGAATGGTGAGATACAGAGTGCGGCATTCGACTTCCCCACCCGATATGCCGTTCGCGACGCCACGGCATACAGCAACTGGACAAAGCTCGACAACGGTGGACTTGCCACGGATGGCGACTACTGCCGTTATGCCGTGACATTTGTTGAAAACCACGACACGGAGAAGCGGTCTGAATCGGAGCAGCAGGATCCTATCAAGAAGGACACCCTCGCTGCCAACGCCTATATCCTCGCCATGCCGGGAACGCCGTGTGTGTTCATGAAACACTGGATTGACCACAAACGGGAGATAAAGAACATGATTCTGCTGCGCAACCTCACAGGCATCACGAACCAGAGCGCATGGAACCGCAACGTAAGCACCGTGGCACGCTATGTGTTCACAACCACCGGTACAAACGGACGACTTCATGTTGCCGTGGGTACATCGGCAAACAGCTATACTGCCGACAACACTACATGGGCGCTCGCCACAGAGGGATACCACTATCGCTACTTTCTGGAGAGAAACAGAGAGACGGCATGGATAGACCTGCCATCGGGGGAATATCATGACACACCGAAGGCTTTGCTGCGCGCCATTTCTACAAACGACAACGCCAAGATTGTATACACTCTCGACGGTACTGCTCCGACTGCCAACAGCAGTGTGGCTGAAAGCGGATATGAGGTGGCACTGCCTGAGGGCGACGTCACTCTCAAGGCTGGACTGCTCGTTGACGGCAACGTGACGGGCACCACGGAGCGCCACTATTCTATCAAGGCTTTCTCGCCTTATGCCATAACGGTGAACGTGAATGCCGACCAAGTGGGCTGGACCGCAATGAACGTATGGTCGTGGGGCGGCGACGGAAGCCACAACCCAACGATACAAAAATGGCCTGGCGACAATGTGACGACAACGGTGACGGAGAATGGAAAGACATGGTATTCACTGGGCTATACCATGAACAGCAAAGACGACTACGTGAACTTCGTGTTCAGCACCAACAACGGCAAGTCTCAGACTGAGAACATCCAGAACGTCAATGCCACCACTTATCTCGAAATAACGACAGAGAAAGACAGCAACGGCCACTACAAGGTTGCCGACGTGACATCTCAGTATTCCGGAATCGCGGTTCCGTCAACCGCCATCATGCCTATAGCAAAGTCTACCACCGTAGTCTCTCTCGACGGTCGCACGCTGCGCTCCTTCTCCGGTCATGTTTCTGCCGGCGAGGCAACCCAAGGTCTTCCATCTGGAATATACATCGTGAACGGCAAGAAGGTAGTGAAGTGATTTTGGCTACTGTAGCAATTATTGCCGCCTTTTTTCACAAGCGGCTCCCTATTACCCCAAATCAGCTGCAACAGCTGGTTTGGGGTATTTTATGCCCAAACGGTCATTAGGCCATTCAACCCAAATCGGTCATTAGGGCTTGCTTGGATTTTGCTTTTTAGAAGGATGGATTTTGTTTGGCTTTTAATGAGTAATAGCGAGCTATTGCGAATTAAAAACAAGCAAAAGACGCCTTATAAAAAGCAAAAGACTGCAAGCAGTATTAAAATAATACATTGAACGGCCTAATGACCGTTTTGGGTTTATCCTTACTGTCATTCTCCATCCAGGTCCTTGTCCCTGTTCTCCTCCTGATTCCTGTTCCCCCGATTTTCTTTCGCGTCCTCCTCATGGTTTTCTTTTCTGTTCTCATTCCGGTTCTCTTTCAGACTCTCCTCCAGCGCCTCGCCCAGTGCGTTGTCCTTTCGCTTCAGAAATCCCGTTGCCAGCCGCATGAGCGAGAACCTGCCGGCATAGCCATGCAGTGCGAGCACGTGGTTCACGATGCTGTCCATCTCCCACACGCAAGCTAGCGACAGTCCTGCTGCCGCCGTGGTGGTGTGGTTGGCGATGCCCAGCGGTTCGAAGATTGCCATTCCCATTATCGCACCGAAAAAGAGATATGCGAAATAGTCTATCAGCTTGTTGCAGGTGCGTCTGCCAGCCCTCGACAGTCTGATTGGCACCTTCCGCTTCCGCGATTCCGACACGCCGAACCACAGGTCGGTCACTATCAGCACCGCTATGCACACAATCATCCATCTCAGGTCTTTCACCACCTGCATCGCCTCCGCCGCCATCGTGGCAGTGGCAGTCATTGTAGTCATTAGTCTCGTCATGATCTATTAAGTGTTTCTGGTTATTATATTGAGTGATTCTGGTTATTTAACTACAATATAATAAGGTGGCAACCGAAAAAGTCGATTACCGTCTGTTTCTTGTCCATAATGTATGATAAAGTCGTCAGGCAACGGGACGGCGGTGCCGATTTGTTTCTGATTCGCACCAACGGGCTGTTATAACAACCCTCGTGTCTGTTATTAGTTGATTATCAGTATTATACGCTCTAAACAGTAGAAAAGTGACTGTGTGGATTCTGTTTAGATACGAAAGGGTAATAATTTAACGTCTTTAACTTTCGCTTACATTAAAAACTACCAAATAGTGTTTGGATGGGAACGTTTCAACCGAACTCAAAATGTGACAACCAAAGTTATCAAATGATATTTTAGAGAGGTAGGGGTGAAACGACTTCCCTTATAGGATATGATTGCCAATCATCCCCTTTTATTCTATAAGAACCAATAGAAAAGTAGTATATCATACTGTTTTTCGCATAGAATCGTTGTAAGCAGTCCGAAGAAAAGGCAGAGAGTCTACAAGTACTCTCTGCCGTCAGTCTCGCTTCTTTTTCTTTTTGGGTAAGGCATCGCAGTCAAAAGAGTTTCAATAATCTCAATTGCCTTGTCACTATGCTCTATATCAAGAATATAGTGTTCTTTGGCAACATCCAAAATCAAATGTGCCCTTTCGCTATCATCCTAATGTTTCTTTGTTCCAATATGCCTGTAGGTTCTCTTTGATGCACTTCATCACAACAGAGAAGTCTATCTGCTCTTTCCAACGTATCTTTTTCAAGAATGCTTTCCACCAAATATTGCGTGTGGCATCCGTTGCAAACTTGTCTGTGAAAAGGGCAAGGTTCTCTCGGTAAGGTGTATTCCTGTTCTTAAACGTACCGACAATGGCTTCCGCAAGAAGTTCCTTGTCTATCTCATGGTTGGCGAACAACTGATACACATCAAAGAAATCTTTCATGCGGCTATTACTTTCGTCACGGTCAACCATTGCATGAAACTTCTCTGCTATCAAAGTTTCCAATGAATAGGCATACAGTTCCACGGCAGGAACATTTGGTAACAACAACGGATAGTCTAATGACAGAGGATAAGGTGTTACCACATCACCGAAGCCTATGTCAACTGACACTTGTTGCACTATTGTATCTAAGTGTGCCACCACTTTTACACAAGTGCCTGGGTATTTCTTTTCAACGGCTATTGGCTCCAATTCAAGTGAAGTTGCATCGAATCTAACTCCATCGTCCTCACATTCAATGGCGCACACTTTTTGAAAAACCTCTTTTAGGTTATCTCTATCATTGCTGATGCGTTCTCCCAACAGGTCAATATCAATGGTTGGACGAGCCTTGAACCCATCCAAGGCAAACAACAGCGAACTGCCTTTCAGAAGAAAGTGGCTCTTGTAAGGACTTGCAGAGATACGGAACAACAAGCGTTCATGCAAGTATCTAACCAATACTTTCATATACTCTTGCTTCTCTTCTTTGGCGAGGTTCAGCAAGCGTGTCCTAATGGACTTCCCTATATTCTTTGTCATAGTCTTGTCTCCAAATATGTAGTCAATATATTTTTCACTCTTAGTTTCTGTGCGTATTCATGGAGTAGAGATATATTGCGGTTCTCCTTTTTGAGATAGTTGTCTATCACCTCACCGCACACATCAAGCCCTATCTTGTTTCGGTACTTTACAGCATCACAGACCGTTCGCTCCATATCTGTAATGAGTACATCATAGCCAGATATACTCTTTTTGATTATACCAAACTCCAAATTCTCCTTTTTCCAATAATAGAGGTCAATAGGAGGATAGTCTGGCACACGCACCTTTCGCTTGGCTTCAATGGCTATGCAAGTAGCGGAAGGCACTTGTGTGGAAAGTCCATAATGAGCAAAAGCACTATACAAGCAAAGCACCCCATGCGGAACTATACGTTCCACATCTATCATGTTGTTTGCCAACGCTGACATTTCCACATAGACACCATTACGAAGCCGCACAAGCGTTCCATCTTCTATTGCACGGCGAAGTTGCTCATATTCACCACGGCTTTTCACTTCACCTGTGGTTATGAATCCACCTCGCTGTTTTAGCGTGTCAATGACTGTATTTCTATTCATGTTATTCTTATTTGCGTGCAAAGATACAACTACTTGTTGAGAATAAAGAATGTTTCGTGTTAAAAGTTACGGAGAATACAAATAATATCCGTAATATCTTACGTTTTATCAAACTTTGACCGTTTGCCTTACAAGTCACCTTACATTCATAAATGTGTTAATCAAATCTTAATTCCATGTCAACAAGTTCTTATATTCATTATTTTAACTTACATTATTCATAGCCTTGCATAAAAGACCGATAAGTTTCAGACCCAGCATCAAGTTACGCATACTTTCGTGTGTAAGTCTCCGCAATATTCAGTCAGCCCCCCCCAAAAAAAAACAATACAGATGCGAGAAATGACATGGTCCGTTCAGAAAAAGGCATGAAATATCAGTCCTCACAGTTTGCAAGGACACCCATATATATAAGTCAAACGTTTTACGATGCTTTTCGGAGTGCCATCCTCATTATGGCTCTTATGGGGTGATCTCTGACAAACTCGACTTTGATTTTTGTCTTGAACTCTTTGATGCGTACAGCGGTAAGGTTATCCTTTCAACCACGCACTGATTCCTTCTTCAGAAGTACCAAAATCCACTAAAAAACCAACGGACGTTTTGTGTTGAAAACTGATACGGATTCTGCCCACTTGGGGCAACGTGCTTGCCCCAAGTGTGAAAGCAGCTTACCCACATTGGGCACGCTACTTGCCCCAAAACAGGTATATAATGGTACAGAAATCGGGTGTTTATGTTCTCCTGACTTCGTCACTCAAGAAACACTTATTTTATAAGTGATTGATAAACAATATTTTTATCTTTGCGTCACCTGATTTTGGGTGACGCAATGACGAAGTCAGGAAAAAGAAAACCGTATCAGAAACTAA
>OIYP01000373.1_pt1 | contig 29707 bp, 34 predicted proteins | sample 1588261 | NCBI WGS metagenome assembly OIYP01 (sample SAMN03283293) | human gut metagenome | biome: human-associated habitat; material: feces | host: Homo sapiens | place: Peru | collected 2012
TATAACAATATACTAAGTAATATGTTGTTTTAGATAATGTACTATTATCAAAGTCTGCTTGTTCTAATATAATCTGTTCTTTATTTTGTAAAGCCTTAGTTCCATATACTTTCTCTGGTGTACCATTTAAAACTACACTATCTTCTTTATAGTATTGTTTGGTTGTGTCACCATTAATAGTACTATTACCTTCTTTTATAGTAACGTTATTAGTAGTTGTATCAGTTGACTTATAAAGAGTTATTTCAACGTCACTACCAAAAGACTCATCAAGTATTTCTTTTAAATCTATTTCATAGATGCCTTTTCCGGATGTACTATTCTTTTCAATTGTAAACGTTTGGATACCACATTCACCTGGTAATAAATCACCACTTGTGTAGACCTTTGTACCTTCCCACTTAATATCGCCTAAGTTTTCCGTTACAATATTTAAGTTCTTTTCATTACCACTTGTTTTTGTTGTTGTAGCAAAATAAGCATATGAAGCTCCAACTGCACCTACTAATACTAGTAATAAAATTACTACAGCTATTATTATTGTTTTCTTATCTTTCATCTCTATACCTCACTTCTATCATAAATACATTATAACCTATCAAAAATAAATATCAATACCAAAATCGCATTTTTACTCCAACTTGTCTAATACTATTTAAATTTATTAAAGTATTAAAAAGAAAGATATTTTCTATCTTTCTTACTTATTTGTTGAACCAAAGCCACCTGTACGAATGCCATCAGCTTCGTCGTTATCAGCGATTAAATATTTTTGAAATATTACTTGACCTATAATATCGCCTTTTTTAATAACTAATGGTTCAGTACCAAAATTCCAATATTGGAAATAAAAGTGTCCATCATTTGAAGCATTACCATAATAATCTTTATCAATGATGCCAATACTATTAGCCATAACAAAACCTTTTTTAGGTCCACTACTGCGATTTACTAACATATAAAATTCATCATCTTGGCAATAAGCCTTTAAACCTGTTGGTATAAGTGTTGGTTTAGCCCCATTTTCATAAGGCATAATTGTTATATCTTCTGCTGCTTCAATATCATAACCAGCCGAATACTTAGTTTTTCTAACTGGTAAATTAATACCTTTATCTTCATAGCCATGAGCTATTTCAAATCCTCGTAATTTCATAATTGTCCTACTTTCTTAAATTCTTTATCTCCCACAGGAATTTCAACTACTTTTTTTAGTTCTAAACTCTTTTTAACATCAATAACCCTTTGGTTACGGCTGCCCCTAAAAACGAGGCCCTTATCTGCCATACTTTCTACGAATCTACCATCAACTAAAACATCTATATATGATAGTATTTCTTTTGTAAATTCATATTTTGGCACCATGATATCCAATATTTCTTTGTCAAATAAGTAACCCGTATAACACCAAATATCTTTGTCTGGCAACGCATTTTTAACTGCCCTTAAAAGGGGTAATAAACCTTCTTGGTTTTTTGGATCCATTGGTTCTCCACCAAGTAAACTTAAACCTTTAATATATGATTTATCTAAAGACTCTACTATTTCATCTATTGTTTCTGTCGTAAATGGTTTACCATATTTATAATCCCACGCTACTTCATTAAAACAATTTTTACAGTGATGCGGGCACCCACTTACAAATAAGGATACCCTAACACCAAAGCCATTTGCTATATCATATTTTTTTAAATCAGCATAATACATAACTACCTCTATAAATGAGTAACACGATCTTTTATTTCTTTTGTTTTACCAACATTCCAGAAATTTTCCCCTAAATAACCACATGTACGTCTTGCAACATTCATTTTATTTTTATCTTTATTATGACAGTTTGGACATTCCCATTCTAAATCATCATTAACAATAATTTCCCCCGTATAACCACATTCATGACAATAATCACTCTTAGTATTAAATTCAGCATATTGGATATTGTCATATATAAATTTAACAACTTCTTCCATAGCCTCTAAGTTATGTTCCATATTAGGTACTTCAACATAAGAAATACATCCTCCAGAACTAATTGGTTGAAATTGACTTTCGAATTTGAATTTTGAGAAAGCATCTATGTGTTGTCTTACATCAACATGATAACTATTAGTATAATATCCCTTATCAGTAACATTTTTAATAGTGCCAAAACGTTCTTTATCAATTCTTGCAAAACGATAGCATAAACTTTCTGCCGGTGTACCATATAATGCAAACCCAAGTCCTGTTTCTTTTTTCCATTCATCTACTTTAGCTCTTAAGTGTTTCATTAATTTTAATACAAACTCTTCTCCTTTTGGTTCTGTTTGTGGCACACCACGCATAAGCATTGTTGTTTCATAAACACCTATATAACCTAAAGATATAGTTGAATATGGACAATTTAAGTATTTATCGATTTTTTCACCCTTTTTAAGTCTTGCGATAGCCCCATATTGCCAGTGAATTGGTGAAATATCACTAGTAGTACCTAGTAAAGCTTCATGACGACATAATAAAGCTTCTTTACATAGTTCTAGTCTTTCATCTAATATACGCCAGAAAGCTTCTTCATCACCTTCAGCAACAATTGCCACTTGAGGAAGATTAATAGAAACAACGCCTTGATTAAAACGACCTTCAAACTTATAGTTACCATTTTCATCTTTCCAAGGACTTAAGAAACTACGACATCCCATTGGACTAAAGACATTACCTTCATAATTCTTACGCATTTGTTTAGCACTAATATAATCAGGATACATTCTCTTAGCTGAACATTTAACAGCTAAATGGGTTAAATAATCATACTTACCACCCTTTAAACAGTTATTTTCATCTAAAACATAAACTAATTTTGGAAAAGCTGGTGTAACATAAACACCTTTTTCATTTTTTATACCTAATAGTCTTTGGTTAAGGATTTCTTCAAATACCATCGCGTTTTCTTCAATATACTCATCATCATCTTTTAAATGCATAAACAAAGTTACAAATGGTGATTGTCCATTAGTTGTCATAAGAGTATTAATTTGATATTGAATAATTTGTACTCCTGCTTTAATCTCATACTTAAGTTCATCATTAACTAATTCATCGACTTGTTTTTTAGTTAATTTTTCTTTAATATCATCTGGTATTTGTTTATAAAACTTCTCTTTAGATATACGTACAAACTTACCTAAATGGGAAATATCTACTGATTGACCACCATATTGGTTAGACGCTACTGCTGCAATAATCTGCGTTGTTAAAGTACAAGCAACTCTAAAACTTTTTGGCTTTTCACAAAGCTTACCATTCATAACAATGCCATTTTCAAGCATATCATCAATATTAATTAAACAACAATTAAATATTGGTTGAATAAAATAATCAGCATCATGAAAATGAAGTATCCCTTCTTCATGGGCTTTACTAATTTTTTCTGGTAACAAAATTCTTTTTGTTAAATCTCTTGATACCTCTCCTGCAATATAATCTCTTTGAGTACTAGCAAGAGTTGTACTTTTATTAGAGTTTTCTTCCGCAAGTTCTTTATTAGCATTTTTAATTAAACTTAATATTGATTCATCAGTTGTATTAGATTTTCTAACTAATGCTCTCGTATAACGATAAGTAATATATTCTTTAGCAAGAGCATACTTAGATAAACTCATTATTTTCTCTTCAATAATATCTTGAATATCTTCAACTAAAATTCTCTTTTTATTTAATTTTTCAATATATTTAATAATATTTTCAATTTGTCTATCCGTAATTCTATCTTCTTCAGCTACTTGTTCATTAGCTTTACCAATAGCAATACGAATCTTCTCACGATCAAAATCAACGCTTTTTCCATCTCTTTTAATAACCTTCATTTTTTTCTTCACTCCTTCTAAACTACAAATAAATCATAATAGATAGATTTTATTTTGTCTGTTGCAATTGCAACAATTTTACAATATAATAAAATTAAAGAAAATGAGGCGTTTATTTATGGAGAAAAAATATAATATATATCAAAATTTTGATGACAAGGCTTTACGTAAACTATCCTCTTTATTATCTGTAAAGACCATGGAATATAAACCTAATCAAACTATTAGTTACTCATTTGGTAAAAGATATATGCTTGGTGTCATGGAAAGTGGCAAAGCCTCTTTAGTCCGTTTTGATTATAATGGTGATAAAACAATTATTGAAGAACTTGAAAGTGGCGATATATTTTCCGATATGTTTGTTTCTAGTGATTCATCAGAACTATCTGTTATTTCCCTTACTAATTCCATTGTAACATTCTTTAGTTATCAAGAAATAGTAGCTAAAGCCGAAAATAGTAAATACGCTCTTAACTTACTTAATAATATTACATTAGTTATGAGTAAAAAATTAATTAAAAGAAATGAAAGAATAGAACTTCTAACTAAAAGAAGCATCCGTAATAAACTACTTGCCTACTTTGAATTACAAGCCAAAAAAAAGAATGCTAAAACATTCGATTTAAGTTATTCATATACTGATCTTGCCGATTACCTATGTGTTGATAGAAGCGCCCTAATGCGTGAACTAAAAAACTTAAAAGAAGACAAATTAATTAAAGACATTAATAAAAAGATAACTCTTCTATATTAATTTTGTGTAAAAGAAATATCTACTAGCCCTATATCACCATTTACTAAAATGCTATTACTGCCCCCACTTGTGGCATAACCATCTAAAACCGATACACCATTTACATTAATAGTTCCGACACCTTTGTTTACATGAAGATTGTAATCACTAGAAGGCCCTAATACATCAAGTTTTAACTCGCCAATATTAGAATTAATCTTACTATCACCAGTAAGTAATGCCGTAATTAAAGACTCACCTATTCCCATGTCAAATACTAAATTATTAATCGTACCATTTAAAATACTAAATTTTCCAGCCCCAGTAGAAACACTACAATTATCTTTAATATTCATATTATTAATAGTTGTAACACCAGCTCCTAAGTCTAGGGATAATACTTTTGCATTTAATGAATCAATCGTAATGCTACCAGATGCCGAATTTATTTTTACATCATCATAAATGATACTACTTGGAACTTCTAACGTAACAGTATTTCTCTTCTTTTTAAAAGAAAAAGGGTAATTATTTTCTTTAATTTTTAATACCCCATTATCTTCCTCAGTAACAATGGTGTTTTCTAAAGATGTTAGTTTTAATGTTTCACCATCTTTAATAATCAAATCAGCATAGTTTAATTCCACTGCAATTTTCGAGCTAGTAAATGTTTGACTTACCACATTACCAGTTGTTTCTTTTTTACTACCAAAAATATCCCCTATTACTACCAAGCATCCTATCACACCACTAGCAATACCAAATATAATTAAAAAAGAAAGAAACATAGCAAAATACTTTATAATTCTTTGGAAGTTAATCATTTAATATCAACCCCACCAAACATGCATGTTGCCTTAACATATATTGTATACTTTTTATCACCACTAACACTTACTTTATTGTCTACTCCCCCAAAAATAGGTAAAGATTTAACCTTAACTTGAGCACCAAGAGGAACATATATATCTATACCGCCAAAAATAGCACTAGCATTAATAACAATATCACTATCTAATACAGCATTTCTTAAATCACATTTAATACCACCAAATGTAGCATTTAAACTCATGTCTCTAAGTACTTCTTCATCAAATTTCAAATTTTGTTCCCCAAAAGTTGCATAATATATATTATCATCATTTAAAACACTTTTTCTAAAATTTTCTTTATCCCCAAAAACATTTTTTAATATTATAGATACCCCTATAACTATTAAAACAATTGGTAATAATAACTTCCATAAAAGTTCAAAATCAATTAAGTTTTGGCAAGCCATAAGTAAAGCCCCACCAACAATTAAGCCTATAATATTTCCTGTCTTATCATTATCATTAAATAATCCTATAAAAGAAGGAACAATAATAAATAAAGTCCACCAGCCATCAAAGAAAATATTAATATTAGTAATACCCATAGTATTTAAACCAATAATAACTCCAACTACTATTAAAACTAATCCCCATAAGATACTTTCAATTTTTTTCATAAACTCACTCTCTTTCTTTATTTAATTTTCTTTGACTCACCATGACTAACCAAGTAAACATTATCAGAAAAATCCATAAAAGGTTTATCATTATATGAATCAGTATAAAAGTTTTTTATCTTTTTATTTTTATATGCTTTTTTAAAACAAAGCACTTTATTTTTACCAAAATTAAGCCAAGTAATTTTCCCCTTATCAAAATCTATTTTAGTACATAGTATATGCTTAGTATTTAATCTGTTCTTTATTCCCATCATTAAAAACTCTGGACTTGCCGTTATAATAACATCATTAAACTTAACTTTCTCTAACATATTTAAATATAAATTTTTTTCATGACTAAGCCAAAATTCCTGTGTTAACTCTTTTAATAAATCTTTATTTTCCAAAAACACTTTCGTATACTTTTCTAATTCCCTTAAAAATTTATCTTCATCCCACAAACATAATTTATAAGCTCCTAAGGCCCTTAAAATACCTGGTAAATGTTTTATTAATCTTTTATTTTTCTTTATCACAAACAAAGCAAAATCAAATGTACTTTCCCCCTTATAAAGGGTATTATCAAAATCAAAAGCTTGCACTTATCTTCCCCTTCCTTTTTCTTTTACTTCTTCTTCCATTAATTGTCTTTCTATATACTTCTGAACACTTTTCTCTATCATTATTCTTTCTTTTAACTTATGTTCTAATAATTCCATCTTGACAAGCATCTTCTTATATTCTTCCTTGCTAACTACCTGCATATATTTATCTTTTAATACTTGTTTCATTCTTACTAATTCATCTAAAGACAACATTGTATCAGAAGATGAACTATCACTATCTAATCTTTCTAAAACACTTTTAAATAACTTACGATAACTAATCGAAAACTTCATAAGTAAATAATTATTTTTAAGTAAATCACTAGTAATAGTAATAGTATTTACTTTAACTATTTCTTTTTTTTCTTTCCATTTTGGATGTATAACATAACCATTAAAATTTATTCTTTTCTTTCTAGTAAGCGTAATAACATTATTTTTCTTTTCTATTACATACACTGCCATTATATCACTTCTCCAATAAATCTTGTCTTCTTTTCTGAGTATTTTTTATAGCTTCGCTTTCCCGCCACGCCCTTATTTTCGCGTGATCTCCAGACAACAAAATATCTGGCACTTTTTTACCTCGAAAATCATAAGGCTTTGTGTATGTTGGATAATCAAGTGTATTATTTGTAAATGAATCACTTAAGTATGATTCTTTATTTATAACGCCATCCAAAAGTCTTATAACAGAATCAGCAATTACCATCGCGGGGATCTCCCCCCCTGTCAAAACATAATCACCAATAGATATTTCTTCTGAAACATAATCTCTAATTCGTTCGTCAAACCCCTCATAATGACCACATACAATTATTAAGTGTTCAAAGTTTTTAAGTTCATAAGCATGACTTTGTTTATAAGGCTTTCCTTGAGGACACATAAGAATAACATGGCTTTTTGGTCCCTTTAACGCTTCAATCGCATCCACCAAAGGTTCACACATTAAAACCATACCAGCTCCCCCACCATAAGGTGTATCATCTACTTGTTTATGATTTAACTTAGAATAGTCCCTAAAATTAACTACATTTACTTCAACTAACCCCTTCTTAATAGCTCGGCTGATAATAGACTCTTCTAAAAATCCATCAAACATATGGGGAAAAAGTGTTAAAATATCAATTTTCATACCATCAGATCCTTTGCATGTTCCGTAATTATTAATGCTTCATTTTGTTTTACTTCTTTGACATAGTAATCATTTAAAGGAATATAAAAACTCTTACTACCAAGTACATAAAGAAGAATACCAACTTTATTATACATAATATCTTTAACAATGCCAATATTTTTTCCATCTTCTACTACTTTAAACCCCATTAAACTACTTACTAAGTACTCACCCTTACCTAGTTTTAAATCATCCATATCAATATATAGATCTTTATTCCTAAAATCTTCTACTAAATTAATATCATTTAAATTATCTAACTTAATTAAATAACAATTCTTACCATTTTTCACACTAGTTATATAATGAACATGTTCATTAATATAAATAGGAAAATTTACCTTTAAAAACTTATCTGTTTCATAAATGGTAGGATAAAATTTAATATCTCCCTTTAAACCATGTGTCATGGTTGTATAACCCACTAATACTTTATTCATGATTATCACACTCATACATTATAATACTAGCACTAACACCAGCATTTAAAGATTCACACTTATCACTCATTGGAATTTTAATAAAAGTATCACAAAACTCCCTACTAACACCCATGCCACTACCTTCACTACCAATTACTATCCCATAATTACTATTTAAAGATAAATCTCTTATATTAACCCCCTTGCGGACATCCGTACCAATTATCTGATAGCCTTTTTTTAAAGTAGGTAAAAACTCCCTTAAATTTCTTCTTACTACATTAACATGAAAAATCATGCCCTCTGTACTTCTAATAACTTTAGGATTATATAAATCAACTGCATCATCACTTATTATTATATTAGGCATCGAAAACGCTACTGCACTTCGAATGATAGTCCCTAAGTTACCTGGGTCTTGTATACCATCTAATATTAAAGCAGGCCCTAAAATATCTTTTTCTTCCATCTTTTTACATAAAGCAATAACTGGTGATATAGAAACTTGCATACTAACCCTTTTCATAACTGCTTCGGTAATTTTAAAACTTGGTACCCCATAATCTTCATCATTTAAAGAATATATTTCCATAACTAAATTCTTCTTTAAAGCCTCACGAACTAAATGATCTCCTTCCACAATAAAACTATTCGTTAAATCTCTATATTTCTTATCTTTTAATTTTATTAAATTCTTAATCTTTGGATTATTTACTGATTCTATTTTCATTAATCTCTTAACCTCTTTCTAGCACCCTTATAATCTGGATAATATAAAGCTACTTTTTCCCAAAACCTAGGACTATGATTAGCCTCATAAAAATGACATAACTCATGAATAATAACATAATCAATTAAATCTAAGTCTTTTTTTAATAACTCACTATTTAAAGTAATTGTATGCCTACTTAAATTATTAACACCCCATCTAGTCTTCATATATCTAATTTTTAAAGTAAAAAATGGTATATTATCAAAATACTTGGCTATTCTATCTAACTCCATATTAAATACTCTTACACACTCTTCTTTATAAAACTTCATTAAAGTAGTATTATTCTTTGTCGTTATAAAAGATGAACTAATACTAGTCTTAGTAACACCCTCGTCAAATATAACAGTATACGGTTTACCTAAATAATAGAAAAACTCATCTTTAGTACTTTCCATCTCTTTCTTATGAAGTAACTTAATAAGTGCATATTCATTTCTTTTTAACACTGATAATATATTATCTATAGAGACTCTCTTACTTACTCTAACTTCTAGTGTATCAGTATCAATAAATTGCATATATATATTCTTATTATTTTTTCTTGTAATCACCAAATTTATCTCTTTATTATCTAATGTAATAGTCATACCACACCTCACTATTTAAGTTTAATCTAGTTTATTAAAAAATGCAAATAAAAAAGTTAAGTAATATATACCTAACTAAAAGTCTTCATCAATCGAATCAATTGTTTCTAATTCCGTTTCAATAACACTTTTAAACCTTCTTTTAAAAACAACTATTCTCTTTCTTAAATTTTCTCCATCAGTTTCTAACTTTTCAGCTTTAATTAAAGCCTCATTAACTATTCTAGAAGCATTACGCCTTGCTTCTTCAATAACCCGTTTTGATTCTTCACTAGCCACTTTTTTAATTTGATTACTAGCATCCTCTGCCACAAGCAAGGCTTTATTAAGCGTGTTTTCCATATTTTGATATTTAATTAACTCTTCTTTTAATGATTTAATTTGTTCATCTCTATTCTTTAAATTATTAAGCATAGACTCATATTCTTTTGTAACATCATTAACGAAGGCATTAACTTCATTTATATTATAGCCCTTTAAACTAACACTAAACTTTTTCACGCTCCACCTTCTTTTTTATCTAATTATTACCAATCAATTTCTTCATCATTACTTTGATTATTCTTAGTTTGTCTTTCATTATCATCAGTTATCTTACCTTGAATATTAACATTCTTTGGTGTACACAAATATATTCCAACGCCTATTTTTTGCATCGTTCCACCTATAGCATACACGCATCCAGACAAAAAATCAATAATTCTTTTAGCCTGTGCTGATGTTACTCTTTTTAAATTAACAACAACACTATTACGATTCTTTAAGTGATCAGCAATCTGTTGTGATTCAGAGTAAGCCCTAGGCTCAAGTAATATCATTTTATTACCTGTTTTATCAGCCTCTTTTAAAGCTTCATTTTCACTTACATTATAATATTCATCTTCACTATAACCATTTTCATAATCTTCATCTTCTGCAAATAATTTTTTTATTTTCCCAAACGCCATGTTCTATTTTCTCCCTTCGACTCTTTACTCTTTCATTTTATCAAAAAACAATTACTATTTCAATGCTATTTTTATTAATCACTCATTTTAACCTCTATAACTGGTCTAATATAAGCCCCAGACTCAATTGTCTTGTTTTCTACCCCACTAGTAGTACAAACATAAATCTCATCATTACTAGGTTTATTTATAATATGTATTGGATAATCACTAGCTTGCCACCAAGATTTAATAAGTGCAGCCTCACTACTATTAGGAATCCTTACTAATTCATTACTATATTTAATAGTCCCATCACTAAAAGAAAGTACAGATAACTTCCCTTTTTCTACAGCTAACTTAAGCCCCGGATGACTTAAAAACCACTTACTTACAACATTACCTACTAACGATTGACCATACATAACATTTTGTAATTGTAATTCATACCCACTAACTTTCCATATAGGTGTATTATGTATATTAGGATGATTAGTTAATATATAACATTTATCATTACCCAGTAATTCATCTTTAACACAATTTCTTAAAAGACAACTACTACCTCTACACTCAAAATAAGAATCATTAGTCCCATATCCGCCTGCTAAAGCTATTTCTTCTGAACTTAAGCTTCTATTTAAAACTAATGTAACTATTTTCCCATTAATCCCTAATACTTTCCATGATTCATTAGCAAATTCAATCGTGTCACCTTGTCTATAATTTTTATATGGTATATCTAACTTAATAATAGATGAAGACCCCTCTATATCTTCCCTTATATCTTTTTTAATATTATTAACAAGTACTCTATTACTAACAGAAGCCGCTAATATACCCATCATAAGCATTAAAAACACAAAGAAAAATGAATATAACAAAGATGTAGCCATAAACCCTTTTCTATTCATACAATAAAACCTTTCTATATCCCTAGTAAGACCTAATACAAGCTGCAGACATTAGGTCTTACTAGAAAAAGAAAATAACTATTATTCTTTTTATAATTTTGTCAGACCATAAGGCATATATACTAAACACCTCGTGGACTAGCAACTACAGTTCAAGTTGATACGGTAATTCGCTTGTCCCTTCTCCTCCTTATATTTTCACATTATAGCCATGACTATAATGTCTTAATGAAGAAAGGGCTACCAAACGGGACTAACCACATTACCGTTGTACGCATTGTTGACGTGGCCGTTGTTGTTCACATTGAACGTACTGTTCACATCGGAAGAGTTAGCCACTGCCATTTACTGATACTTACCCAATATGTCACAAAGATAAAAATGTGGTTGGGATTTTTTTCTTTATAAAAGTATATCTACTTTTTAAGCTCATGATCTATTTTCTTTCTTTTTTCTAAATTTGAATTACCCTAGGCATTCGCCTAGGGGCTTCCTCGGGCGGATATACTCCCGCCAGCGATGTTTTATTACACCCTATCCAAGAATGAATGGATTACTTGAACTGCCATCTCCGCTTTTAATTGAAACATTGGATAATAAATATGTCGTTGGCTTTATGTCATATTTTTTATAAACAACTGTATCTCCACTATTGTTAAAAACTACACTTCCATAAATGAGATAATTTCCAAAAACTGCATAACTAGCTAATGCTACTGGATTTAAAAACCATTGAGTATTACCATCATATAACCAATCATTATTATAACATTCCGAATAGTTACCCCAAACACCCAAATCTGTGTTTAAACATGTTGCTCGATCAGTTGTACTGCCGCCACTTGTTGCATAACCATAATCGCTGGGATACATTATTGCCAATTTACCAGTCCACGTTGCTGTTCTTGTCACAGTGTCAGTACACCAAGTTGATCCAATAGTACATTTTTTTCCAGTATCATTTTCTCTTTCAGATTGATATAATTTTGCGGTTAAATAGCTAGAATTTGTAGCACCAGTATTCCACACGGCATCTCCTATTAACAATTTTAATTTATCATTTATTCCACTACTTGTAAAACTACAACTTGATGTTGTATCGCCATGACCAGTATAACATGTACCTGATTTTTTATTCCAATATAACGACCCGCCTACTGACTCACTTTCATAGCCTGGATTTAATAATTTCATTAAATCTGCTTGGCTCCACTCATTAACACCCATACCTGAATTAAGTGAACTATCACCACTAGCACTCGTATCCCATGAGTAACTTCCTATCGATGAAGCTCTTATTAATTTTACTCTGTCTTCTTTATTTCCTTTGCCATCATCAACACTCTTCATTGTACCTATGATTCGCCATATATCGCCATCGATATTTACGTAGTTATTTGGGTTAGCTCCGATATATCTTATATTCCCATAATCATCTATTGCTAGGTTTGTTTTATCTGTTTGGGCTAATTTTGTTATATATTCTGATATCATTGGTGGTTTAACTTTAAAATACAAATCACACTTTGTTCTTGTATTATTTGTAGCGTTATATTTTTGATAATTTACAAGGGCTGTCCAATTAGTTTGATCCCAGCCTACTGTAACACCATTAGTACAAGTGCTTTTAGTAGTATCTAATGTGTATCCACTATCTTGTGTAGGAATATCTCTTGTTATCTTATCATCAACATAATAAGCAAAATAAATGTCGCCTGGATCACTCACAGTTCCATTTATCACATTAAATTGTTTTTGTTCATTAAAGGCTGCAAAAGCTTTATATAAACACATACCACTAATTAGTAGAACACTAAATACTAAAGTAACAATAATCATCTTTCTTTTTAAATTAGTCTCTTTATATTTTAAAGGCTTTATTTTATCATTATTATTTAATATTTTCCTCATAAAACAATCCCTCTATCTTTCTTACTTAATTTTAACATAAACTAAAAATAAATAAAATACTTAAATTTAAGATATAGCCATATTTATTACTAAAACACCTTTTTTATCAATAACAGTATTCTCTAATATACTTTGACTAACTACTTTACCATTACCTTCTAATTTATAACTAAGCCCTACAAAATTACAATATCTTATAACCTCGTTTTCACTCCATCCAGTCATATTAGGCATTAAGGCTACATCATCATTTGTTTTAATAAATACTTTAGATCCTTTTATTACTCTTGTTTTATTTAATGGATATTGATTTGTCACATACTTGCCATTTCCTATTACAATAGGTGTTAAACCTATTTTTTTTAGTTCTTCTACCGTTGCAGTTGTTTCTTTAGAAATATATTGGGCTAAATCAATAATCATTGTTTTATCAATTGAACTTTCTTCATTAGTAACTTCTACTATATTTGCCACATCTTTAATTGTATTACTTACTGCACCATAAATTTTATTAGAATTACCTTTAAATTGTTTAGTAGCAAAATAAAATACATATTGCGGATTTTCATAAGGAAATAAACCTAGGAAAGACTTAATATAATCAGTAGTCCCAGTTAAATAACCACCACTTGGACTTGCTATTTGGGCAGTACCCGTTTTACCAGCAATTGTAACATTACTAGGTGCATAGTTTTTATTATAAAGAAAACTATTATATACAACGTTATACATAAGACTTTTCATTGCCTTAATGTTTTCTTTAGAACCTATTGTTCCTACTTCTGTTCTTTTACCTTCCATTACTACTTTACCACTAGCATCAACCATTTTAGAAACTATATACGGTTTTATCATAACCCCATCATTAGCAAAAGCACTCATTGCTTGTAAAAGTTGAATTGGTGTAACACTTATCCCTTGACCAAAAGAAGCATTAGCAAGTTCTGATTCATAAGTAAAATCAATACTGCCACTTGCTTCCCCTGGTAAAGTTATACCCGTTTTTTTACCAAAACCACATAAATCATAAAAATCACTTAGTTTTGCCGACCCAAGTTTTAAAGCTAAATTAGTAGCCGCAACATTAGATGAATATGCAAAACCTGTATCATAAGAAATATTACCCCATCCAACATTATTAAAGTCTTTTATTTTAGTTTGTCCATCTTGTAAGGTTATAGTACCAGATAAATAATCTTCCTTACCATTATAGACCCCATTTTCCATCGCCGCAAGCCAGGAAAATATCTTCATTGTACTACCTGGTTCATATTGATAAGCTACTAGTGGATTTAAATAATTAGTTAAATTATCTAATGTATTTGGATTAAAATTAGGATTTGTGGCACTTCCAACTATCGCCCCAGTTTTCGCATCCATCACCGTAAAAATAGTCCACTCTTGACTCTCATCTTTAGTAAAATTAGTTATGGCATTTTCTAATATATTTTGTACATCACTATTAATAGATAAATAAATATCACTACCGCTTACCGCATCTTCTTTTATTTCACTAGAAGTAGCCATCTTATAGCCATAAGCATCTTTTTGATACTCTACATAACCATTACTACCTGAAAGCTGTTCATCAAAATAAGATTCAATTCCCATTTCCCCTTTTATTTCGCCTTCATCATTTACTCTTGCATACCCTAAAATATAAGAAGCCCAAGAAGAATTAATATATTGTCTTTTCTTAGCTAAAGTTTCAAATATAATACCTGGTAAATCTAAAGCCAAAATAGCTTGTCTTTCATCTTCACTAATTTTACCCCAATTACCAAGTTCAACTTGATATAAATTCTGACTTAAATATTTAGTTATATCTTCTATACATTTTGTTTTATTCTCTTCACTTGCAAGAACACCACATAAGCTAGTGGCCGTTTTATCTTTATCAACGACATGCTTGGGACTTGTCATATCCGTTGTCCTAGAAGGTGATAAAATAGCCACGACTTTATATGAATTAGCGTTCTTAGCTAGTGGTTTTCCATCTTTATCATAAATAATCCCTCTTGAAGCATAAAGTGTTTCATGCGTTGTATTTCTATTACTTGCAAAACTAGCTAAATCAATACCATCTACACTAGGTGATAACACAACATAACATAGTTTAATTATTATTAGACAGAAAAAGAACCCAACAACAAGCATTGTAAGTTTTACATTAAGTTTAATTTTCCTGTTTTTTGGGTTCATTTTTTTCATACTCTCTCCTAAATTATTCGTTTATATTTTTAATATTGTTATTATTATAAGATAATCCTTTCTCTGTTGCAACTGATTCAATTTTATCAAGACTAGCAAGTTCATCTACTTGCATACTTAATGATTCATTAATACCTTCTTGGGTACTTACTTTATTTTTAATTTGTTCTAAAGCAATATTAGTTTCTGATAACTTAGCTTTTGTAAAAACTGTCGCGATTGGAAAAGATATAACAGCAAATAATATTAATGTATAAATCATCTTTTCCCCTTTTAATATTTTTACTCTTTTATTTCTTTTTTTCATATATTATATCCTTTCTACAATTCTTAATTTAGCACTAGCGCTACGTGAGTTTTCCCTTAATTCTTCTTCACTAGGTAAAATTGGTTTTTTATTTATAAGTTTTATAAGTGGTTTATACTCAAGAGGTATTTCTGGCAACCCTTTAAGTATTTCTAAGGTTTCACTATATTTTTTAAATATTTGTTTTACAATCCTATCTTCTAGAGAATGAAAAGTAACAACTACTATTCTTCCTCCTTTATTGAGCATCTTTATACATTCTGGTAAAACTGTTTCTATTTCTTTTAATTCAGCATTAACTTCTATTCTAATAGCTTGAAATATTTGTCTTTCAGGGTGATTTTTATAATAATAGTTAGCCCCGACCGCCTGCTTTATAATTTCACATAACTCAAATGTTGTTTCAATACTTTTAGTTTCTCTTATTCTTACTATTTCTTTAGCAATAAAAGGACTTTTCTTTTCTTCCCCATAACGATAAAATATATTTTTTAATTCAAGATAAGAATAGTTATTTACTACTTCGTAAGCACTTAGTGGTGCATCTTTATCCATACGCATATCTAGTCTTTCATCACGCATAAAAGAAAACCCTCTATTTTCATCTAACTGAGGTGAACTAACACCTAAGTCAAACAAGAATCCATCGACATGTGTTATTCCTTTTTCTTTTAAAATCTCTGGTATTTTAGAAAAAGATGAATGAACTATCTCATAGTTAGAGCCTATTTCTTCTAATACACCCCTAGAATAGGAAATTGCCTCCATATCACGATCAAAAGCATATAAAAACCCTTTATTTATTTTTTTTAATATGGCACTAGAATCTCCTGCATAACCAAGTGTCCCATCCACAATAACACTATTATCATGTAAATTAAGTCCATTAATTGACTCACTTTTTAAAACTGTATAATGTTTCATAAGACCCTCCTATTCTAGTAAATTTTCTGTAATATCTTCTAAGTGTTCTTCTGTTTTACGCATCTCATCGGCATAGTCTTTTGCATTCCAAATTTCTGCGTGATCATTAACACCTATAACAACACATTCTATATCTAAATTAGCATAACTAATAAGTGAACTACTAATCATTACTCTTCCTTGTTTATCTGTTACCCCCAAAATAGCATTAGCAAAAAAACTACGCATCATAGCTCTTGTATCTTTTTTAGTAAATGAAAGTGTCTTTAATTTATTAACAATTTCTTGCCAAGCATCTGCACTATAAACATACAAACACTTTTCAATACCCTTTGTAATGATAAAGTCAGAACCTAATAAATTTCGAAACTTAGATGGTATAACAATACGCCCTTTTTCATCAAGGTTATGATGATATTCCCCCATGAACATATTATCACCACTTTCTACCACATTCTACCACTTTCCATAATTATCTTATCTTTTTTTTCTCTTTTTGTAAAGTTCTACCCCTATATATAAAGATTAAAAAATCAACTTTACATTAAAGTTGACATTTTTTAATCTTTTTAACTAATACATAAATAAGTAATAATATTAATGTTGTAAGGGAAATGTACATACATATTCTATATGTATTAGTCCCTTTATATTTTAATTTATAACTGCCACTTGTAACATGACTAGCTAAGAAACCATTTCCATTAGAAAACAAAGGTATTGTCTCTCCATCCTCACGTACTAACTCATAACCAAAGTAAAATATTCTTGGCATTTCAATAGTTACTACATCATCACTTATAACTTTAAATTCTAAATCTGGCACTTTATTTAAAGTGGTTTCTACACTACCCTTACCATCTGTTATAACTACGTCTTGTCCTCTACTATTGTAATAATCTAAATTGCTTTCCATATCAACTGGCAAATACTCTCTTTGCCACCCCATACCATAAACATAATTTAAAGAATTAATATCCACTATATCATCACTAGCAAAATGAATAGCCGTAAACCCTGATATTATAAGACCTAAAATAACTACTAAATAAATAATTTTACTTTTACAATCTTTTAAAGCCATAGGCGCTATAAAAGAAACTCCCAGAATAACAAGCGTTACAAGTCGCCACCCAAATTGAATCATAAACATTGTATAAGGCATAATAATCCATGGAAAATAAACCGTTGAAAGCCACAAACTAAAACATGTAAATAAAAATACTAATTTAACTTTTTCATCTTTCAAACTATTACGATAATATTTAAAGAACGCTACTAATAAAGTAATTGTTATTATACTTAAATAAAAATATATCTTATCTTTAGCAAAAAACCAAAAATATTCAAATCCCCATAAAGCTGTATGTTGTACACCAAGTGACATCACCCATTTTTGATAAACGCGGTAATTACCAAACAACTTATGTTCAAATAAAGGTTCAAAGAAAAATAAAGTTAACAATAATACTAATATTGAAGCTTTTATAAATGGTATTAAAAATTCTTTTTTAAATACTTTCTTATAAAAGAACAACATACTTACGCCAAGTATTAAAGTAAAATATATCATCATTGTAAAATGTGATAATATACCCCCTACATAACCAATTATAAATAAAGGATAAAATAGTTTCTTATTACCCTCTAGTAACTCTTTAACACTAGTAATTATAAGAGGTAAGAACACAAACAATAAAGCCTCTGCTTCACTATCCCTTACATATATTTCATCAATATGATAACTACTACTAATATAAATTAAAGAAGATATAAAACTAAGTAATTTATTATTTGAAAACCTATATGCACTATAATACATACTTAACCCACTTAAAAATAGCACTAACAAATGCATAACTTTCATCGCATCTATTACTGATACATTAAAAAAACTAAGTCCATAAGCTAAATATGCGGTCAATATATGTATTAAAGGCGGGTAAAAAAGTCTTGTCCCATAACCAAAATTATTAGCAATATTAGGTACAATTTTCATTGTCATACCATTTAAAAAATTGGCTTTTATTTCCTCTACTATAACACTTATATTACTAACATGAAAAAGTGTATCATTATTTATATGATAAGGATTAATAAATAATGGTATACAAAATAATAATGAAACCAAAAGTATCCCTAATACCATCACATAATGTTTATTTAATTTTTCTATCATTAATACCACCTAACCCTTTAAATTATATAGAAAAAAGAGCCTAAGCTCTACTAGAATATTTCCCATCACTTGTAGAAATAATAATTCTTTCTCCTTGACTAATAAATAAAGGTACTTTAACAACATAACCAGTTTCAATAGTCGCATCTTTCATCGCATTATTAGTAGTATTTCCTTTAACAGCTGGTTCAGTCTCAATAATTTCATATTCAACTTTTTCAGGTAAAGTAACTCCTAATAATTCGCCATCATAATAATCCAACTTAATTTCCATTCCCTCTTTAATAAATTTCTTTTCATACTCTAATTTACTAACTGGAACTTCAACTTGATCATAAGTTTCTGTATTCATAAACACATAGTTATCACCATCTGCATATAAAAATTGCATTGGATTATGTTCTACTCTAGCTCTTTCAATCTTAATATTTGTATTATAAGAATTTTCAACAATAGCCCCTGTTCTTAAATTTTTAAGTTTCATTCTAACAAATGCACTACCTTTACCAGGTTTTACATGTTGAAACTCAACGATTTGACATAAATTACCATCAATAATAATTGTCATACCATTTTTAATATCATTAATATTAATATTCATAAACTCACCTCATTATTTTCCAAGTTTTGTTTCTTTAAATACTGTTACTTGATGACAAGTAGGACAATATTTTTTTATTTCCATTTTATCTGGAGTATTCTTTTTATTTTTAATAGTCGGGCGAATTTGTTTACCACAACGAGAACACTTTAATCCAAAAAATTGTCTGTTTTCATTTTTAGCCATAAATATAACCTCCTTACATCAAAACTATTAGTATTTTAGCATAGTTAAAACCTAAGTTCAAGTAAAAAATAACTAGTTTTTAGCCTAGTAAGATATTTCACTTTTAGAAATTTCTATTACTGGTCTAACTCCAAAAGTACTATTATTAATAACCTCTGCACTATGAACACGTCTTTCAGCCCCCATACAAACCAAGCATACTTAGGAAGACCAAAACGAGCTGATTCTAACCAATACCCATCAAAGGTAGAAGTATTACCATCAGCAAATGAAGTCTTTTCCACAAAGAATAAATAATTATTTAATTCCCCACTTTTCCAAGTTGGTATATAGGTATCAATACTGTTTTTTAGTTCTTGAAAAGTAAGTAACCTAGCCTCATAACTAAAAGCACTTGGAAAAGCATTACCTGCATTATTCTTATTAGTACCATACTCATTTTCAATAGCCCTAAATGAATTAGATAAAGTAATATTACTCCAAAGAGAAGTAGTAGGTAATTGTTTTATTGCCAACCTTGGTCCATCCCCATTTACATCACAATCAAAAGCATCACCTATACTAAGCGTTTTCTCTTTGCCTAGACTTCCATAAATAATCGTCTTTGTTTTGAATACCCAAGACTCTTACAATACCTTCCTATGTTAATGATTATGGGATGTAAACTACTATTTTCAAAATTTTTTTTGCTATTCAAAAGCGTCAATTATATTTTTTAAAAACAAAGCTATTTCATCATTCTCTGAATATTTAAAGAAATTTTCTTCAAAATAATCATTATGAACTATACTATATAAATAATCTTTATCCATCTCTTCTAATATACTTAATAGATCTCTATTAGTACATTCTTTTATTTTAACAAGATTATCTCTTTGCTTATCTTGTATTTCTTTTCTTTCACTAGGATACCCACTAGCCTCTTCTGTTTCAAAAAGAGTTGTAAATATTTCTTCTAAAATAATTTCAAAACCAACCCCAAATATTCTCCCATAAGGAATTGAAATAGCATTACCGGCATTAATTTTTCTAAATAATAAAGCATCAACTTTATCTTTTACATAGCCACAATAAACATTAGGCATCATATTAGAGGCAATACTAGCCCCACATCCAGTAGAACAACCAGTAATAACAAAGTCTACTGCCCCTGTATTAAGTAAAATACCCGTTAACACCCCAGTTCCTACATAATCAATACTTACTTTACTATTTTCACTTACACCATAACAAAATATTTCATGATTATATTTTTGTGCTACTCTTTCTAAAACACTTTTTACATATTCTACTTTCTTTTTTTGACTATTTTCTAATATTAAAGCTATTCGCATTTTCTTCACATCCATTCTTTATATTTTTTAATATATAATTTTTTTATAGCCATAACTAATACTGTATAAAAAGCAGTTACCAATAATATAACTAAATAATAATTAATTGGTAATATGACAAAATTAAATGACTTAATACTACTTAAAACAATTGGGGTTAAAATAGTACCAACTAGTGTTATAAGTGTCCCAATAATTAGTTTATTACTAGGTCTTGATTCTTTTAAAGATTTACTAGTTCGGACAAAATAAATAATAATCGTTTCACTTATAATACATTCAATAAACCATGCTGTTTGAAAGTACTCTGGTGTTCTATAACCAAGTACAAACCAAAACATAATAAAGGCAAGCACATCACATATACTACTTGTAATACCCATTGTATTCATAAATCTTCCCAGTCCATCAGCACTCCACTTACGTGGCTTACTTAAAAATTCTTTATCAACATTATCATAAGGTATCATTATTTGAGAAAAATCAAAAAGAAAATCTTGTATGAGCATCTGTATTGGTAAAAGTGGTAAGAAAGGTAAAAATATACTTGCTATTAAAATACTAAATACGTCCCCAAAATCCGCACTCAAAGCCATCTTCATATATTTAATAATATTACCGTAAACTCTTCTTCCTTCTACAACACCATCTAAAATAACATCTAAGCTTTTAACAAGTAATATAATATCACTTTTTTCTTTGGCTATATCCGTTGCCTTAGATACTGATATACCAACATCACTAGTACTTAGCGATAAAGCATCATTTACTCCATCACCCATATATCCAACTGTATGCCCAAGACTTTGATACAACTTTACTATTCTTTCTTTTTCACTTGGATTCATTCTTGCATAAACATAGGTTTTATCCATAACTTTTTTTAATTCATCATCACTCATTTTACTAACCATTTCCCCTGTTAAGATATTAGAGGTATCAATAAGACAAAGTTCACATATTGTTTTAGTAGCATAAACATTATCACCCGTGATTACTCTTGTTGTAACACCTAGGTCTTTTAATTTTGCAATTGTTTTAGAAACATCCTTTTTAGGTGGATCCAAAAACGCCATAAGTCCCTTAAATACTAAATTAGTTTCCTTTGCTTCTTGGGTTTTTTTATAGGCTAAAGCAATTACTTGCATTCCCTTTTTCTCAAATGTTTTACTAACTTCATTAATATTATCAACAATATCTTTGGTAATTTTTTTTATTTCACCATTTAAACTATAATACTCACAAACATTAATAACATTCTCTAAAGACCCTTTAGTTATTAAAATAGTTTCTTCATCATCTTTTAAAAGAACACTCATTAATCTTTTCTCATAATCAAAAGGTATTTCATCTATCTTAGTATAATTATTTTTAACCACAATTTTATTCATTTTTTCATAATCCATAATCGCGTGATCAATTAAATTCTTTACACCAGAACCATAATAACTATTTAAGTAAGATAATTTAAAAACATCCTCATCATACCCACCTAAACAATTAACATAATTCATAAGGGTGATATTATCCTTGGTAAGTGTCCCTGTTTTATCTGTACACAATGTATCCATACTACCTAAGTTTTCAATAGCATTAATATTTTTAACTAATGTATTCTTAGTTTCTAATGTTCTTACTCCTTTAGATAAATTAACATTAACAATCATTGGTAACATAGAAGGCGTAATACCTACTGCTACACTTAAAGAAAACAAAAATGCTTCTAAATAATCTTTTCTAATAAAGCCATATATAATAAAAACCATTATACTAGTTAGTAGCATATACTTAATTAAAAGTGCGGTAATATTTTGCATACCCCTATCAAAACTAGTTACTTTATTAGTACTTGCTAAATCTTTGTTCATCCCTCCTAAATAAGTATCCTTACCAATACTTGTTATAAGAAGCTTACCATACCCACTTACAACACTACTGCCAGCAAAACATACATTTTGGGCATTTATTAAATCTTTTTCTTTAGAGTCACAACTGGTTTTTTCAACTGGCCTACTTTCCCCGGTAAACGGTGCCATATTTAAAAATAAGTCTTTAGCATATATTAATGTGCCATCAGCTGGAATTATAGAACCAGCATTTATTATAACAATGTCCCCAACACATACATGATCACTTGGAATAATTATTTCTTTTTTGTTTCTTAAAACCATTGACTTACTAACAATTCTTTTTTTTAATTTTTGATTAAACAAATAACTATGATAATCTTCATAAAATCTTATCATCGCACTTATAAAAGCAATACCTAAAATAATTAGAAAACTTACCACATCACTTAAAAACAAATTAATAATAGCAAGCACGATTAATATTAAAATAAACTTATCTTTAAAAGATTTAAAAAGAAACGAAAAAACAGTTTTATGTTCTTCTTGCTCTATTTTATTTAAACCATACTTTCTTTGTCTAACAAGCGCCTCATTACTAGAAAGTCCATCTACTGAACTACAATATTTTTGAAGTATTTCCTGCGTATTTAAAGACATATTTACCACTCCCTTATTTTATAATAACAATTATAAAACAAAATTAATAAAATGTCTTATTTTTCTGATAAAGTTTACGGCATAAAGGCTCATTTCTTGTTCCATAACCCAAAATAGAAATATCTTCTAAGTTATCATATATATTTGGTAATTTAATACTCAAAGATTTAGCTTCTAAGGCATCTATCTCTTTAAAAGCCGGGCATGGTAAAACAGTTCCATCAAATTTAATATCTAATTTTTGTAGTCCTGCAGTACATTTATGTGAATTTTCTTCCATAAGAGGGATCCCAATTCTAACGTTTATGTCATATTTTTTAATATACTCTCGAAGTAAATTCAAAAACTTCATTAATTCTTCATCACTAAGTTTTAATTGTTCTTCGTTATCACGTCCTCTTCCTTGAGGCACAAATTTTAAAATATTAATTTGGTTAATATTAATTAAAGATAAAAGACTGATTAACTCTGGTAGTTCCTTAACATTCGGCCGCATTGGTACAAAATGAATATCTACTAAAATATCTGCTAAAGAAGCATTATAAATAGAATCTAAAACATTACACCGGTTCATATGATTTCTTCCCATTAAATAATTATCAACCTCACTTGTATATGCTTGCATATCAAAAACTATTTTAAAAAGACCCGCTTCTTTTAATAATTTAAAATCACTTTTACTAATAGAAGAAAAAGGTTGTAATTGTAATTTAATTAAACTATCATAATGTTTATTAATACTTTCTATTAAAAAACTATTGTCTGGCTCTCTCTTTAAAACCATTTCTAAATCTTTTTGTCTTTCCATTTCTATTGTTTTTAATATACTATCATTTACTATCATTTTTTTAAGACCACTAGTAAACAAAACTACCCGAATATTTTTTTGTTTAGCATACAAGATCATCTTATAAATATCTTTATGTAACATTGGTTCTCCACCACTTAAAGAAAGTTCTTCTATCCCACCATTACTAGAAAAATAATCAATAACCTCTTTAAACTTATTAAAAGAAATAATATTTTGTTTATCATAACTAGAACGTGAAGAACAAAATAAACACCTATTCGGACAACTTTCAATTATTTCAAAACATAAATCTTTAATCATGACTTCACCTCTTTTGTTAATATTTTACAATAAAAAAATCCCTTAATAAAGGGATTAATATGCAAAAATGATGACATGCTTGTCTCTTTAAATGAACTTTGAGTGTCATCAACACTAATCTTTATTTCTCATTTATCTTACGTATTACAAACAATTAAAACATAAACATCATATAAAACGCTTTGTATAAGTGTTTTTATTAGTGCTTTCTCATAAGTTATATCACATTTCTTATCTTTTTTCAACTGCATTAAAAAGAATATTGTATTTTTTACTATACTTTTCGCCATTTCTTTTGATGTATCTTCGACAAACTCTATATTTATATAAATGATTTTATCAATAACTTTAACTTCTGCACTATTAACGTATGAATTTGATTATATCTTCTTTTTTAACCTCTCTAATAATCAATATAATGCCTATAACGGCAAGTGTAAGATATACAATGCCAATAGTCAATAAATACTTTAACATACTTCAAACACTTCTTACTTCTTATATACCTTTGCCCTTATGTCGTGTAATATCTGTATAACCTCGGAAAGTGCTATGCAAGAAAGACAAGCACCACAGCCTAGTAGCCAAAAATTATCTCCACCAACATCATTTTGACTATTTGCCATACTTACTATTATAGATATACCTAGAACGATAAAGCCTATTATTCTTATAATATAAGCAACTATATTATTTGTTTGTGTAATTCTTTCATCACGTTTTCGTTGTTGTTCTTTCTCGTAACGTTGCCTTTCCATTTCATATTCTTGGTGAAATTTTTCCATTCCGTCATTTTCATTTTTCATTTTCTCATACTCCTTACTTCTTTCTTAAACTCTCAAAAGTCTTGTATTTTTCTATCTCATTAAGCCCACCTTTATTGTTAATCCCACCAAACAACTTAGATATAACTCATATAGAGATAATAACTAAACCTATAAACTCCAAACACATCACTCCTTTAATTATTATTATTATTATAACAGAAAAGATGCCGAAAGTACATAGATTAAGTACCTACTTTTTAATGTCTTTTTGGGATAATTATACAGGTGGTTTTTATGAATTTCGATAAGGAAAGCGACGATTATTGTTATACTGTCGCACGTATGAATATCAAGAAGTATCGTAAACAGTTAGGAATAACAAGTCAAGAGTTAGCAGACCGTTCGGGGTTAACTTATCAATTCTTGAAAAACTTACAATCCGAAAAGGCTGTTGTACGTCCACGACTTGATAGTTTATCACGTATAGCAAAAGCATTAAAAATTAATTTGAGACAATTATTTGATGATTTGGAAGAAAATTAAATTCTTCTTTTTTTTATATTCTAAAAAGATATTTTATATTTAAGAGTAGAATGCTGTCTTTATATCATGGCAAAAAAAAGTCCTTGTAATGTAAAAATACCCCCTAAACATAAAGTAGCGCGAAAAAAGCACCTTAATTTATAGGTGCTTTAATAACGAAACAACCCGCAAAACAACGTATTGTGTTCGTATAATACACAAAAATGGTGACCTGTACGAGGTTCGAACTCGTGAATGTAACCTTGAGAGGGTTATGTGTTAAGCCACTTCACCAACAGGCCATAAATAAATTCTAGCAAATATTTATATGTTTAGCAAGCCCTTTTTCAACATAAACATATTTTGACATCTTTTGTCGAAAGTGTTTAAAAAAATCTTATTTTGCTCTATATTAAAATAGGCAGGTGAATAATATGCTAATACTCACTTTAAGTATTAAAGCAAATACATTATATGCTACTTTAAAAGGCAAATTAACCGAAAAAGAAGTACGAGATTTTCATTTTTACTTCAAACCTTATATGCAATCTAAAGAAGTAAAAGAAGTAATTTGTAATTGTAAGGGTTTAAAAAAAATGGATTATCTAGGTCGTCTTGCCATGTTAAAATTAAAGTTAGATCTTAAAAGTGAGAAGAAAGGATTATCTTTAAGTGAAGTATCTAATGAATTAAGAAAAAAATTTATAGGATATCGTATGCGCATACTCTAACAAGGAGGAAATTTGACAACTGATCATTTTATAAATGAGTACTTACCTTTAATTAAACATATTGCTAAAGGTTTTTATCAGGTTCCATATGAAGATTTATTGCAAGCTGGCGCCGTTGGATTACTTAAGGCTTACAAAAACTATCGTCATAACAAAACAACCAAGTTCTCTAGTTATGCTTACGAATATATCTTTGGTGAAATGTATGATTTAGTAAACAAAAATAGAGAAATAAAAGTTAGTAAAGAAATCCTTAAATTAGCCAAAAAAATTGCACTTGTCCAAAATAATTTGAGTCTAAAACTTAATAGAACACCTACGTACGAGGAAATTGCTAAGTTCTTAGACATTGATCCATATTTGGTATGGGACACTATTTGTATGACTAAATCTTTTATTTATCTTGATAATAATAATGAAGAATCAAGAGATTTATATGAAACTATTCCAAGTTCAGAAATTATTTCATTAGATGATAAAATCATGCTTTTAGAAGGAATCAATACCCTACCAGAAGAAGATAAACAAATTATTAAATATCGTTATTTTGATGATTATACTCAAACGGAAGTGGCCAAACGTATGGGTCTAACACAAGTAATGGTATCTAGAAGAGAAACAAAATCTTTAGCAAAAATTAAAAAGTATTATGAAGTTGCATAGAAAAAGAAAGTTTATCACTTTCTTTTTCTTTATATATTTGCTAAAATAATATCATGTCCCATTAGTAAAATGGATATTACAAGACCCTCCTAAGGTTTAGTTGTAGGTTCGATTCCTACATGGGACACCATATTAATTAATACTTGAACTTTTAAATTCAAGAAAAATAACTTACTAACTAGAAATAGTTAGTTTTTTAATTAAAATAATTTAAAATACTAGAGGCAATATTATTTCCTATTTCATCAATATTATTTACTATCCAACTTGCATCTTCTATATTATCATGATAAGCAACTTCAATTAAAGATCCACAAGGCAAATAATTATCATTAGCTTCACCTAAAGAACCTCTTGCATATTTAACGCCTCTGTGATATGTATAATTTTTATTATCAGGATATATTTTCCATAAATTTTCATAAATATTTGCCGCTATACTAAAAGACTTAGAAGTTTCATTATCAACAAATATTTCTATTCCCCTTGCGGTATGAAAAGATGAAGCATTAGAATGAATAGCCAAATGAAAATCTGCTTTAACACTATTACTAACACTAGTCCAAGCATTAATATCACCACTAGGATTATTTCTATAAACTACTACACCACTTTCTTTTAGCTTTCTTTCAACAACATCAGCAATCTGATTCATCCGATACATTTCTGTTTGATAATTAACATCGGAAACACCATAATTACCATCTTGATTACTAGGACTTAAATATATTACAAGATTTTTATCTTTAACTTTAAAATCATATGTATTAATAACAGAATCAAATCGATTATTCGTATATGCATACGTTTTAATAGTCGTATCACCTGTAATTTTTATTGGCTCTTTATAAATACTACTAGAAGCATTAGGTATACTACCATCAGTTGTATAGTATATAGTAGCATTAGCAGTCATACTTTGTAAAGTTACCATAGTCCCTGCTCTAATAAATGTAGGATTATGACTAACATACACAGGATTTGTTGTTTCTTTTTTACCGATTTTAACATGCACTTTACTTGTTTTAGCAGTAAGTTCATCACCTTCATAACTTGCCTTTAAAACAATATCATACTCACTATTCTCTAAAAAATGTTCTGCCGTAATCAAATATTGTTTAGTATCCTTAGGAACAGGAATTTCTTCCATTAAAACATTATCTTTAATTAAACTTATATTAAAATCTGTTGCATTTTCACCACCAGAAAAACTAAGTAAAATATCATTCCATCTAGATTCAAAATTATCACTAGGGCTTAAAAGTTTAAGATTACCTATCAAAGGCATATTTAAATAAAAATTAAACGTACTTAAAACTCTATTAGACGTATTCTTTAATAAAGCCGTAATTCGTCCTGAATAACCTATAAGTTCACTACTAGGAATTACTACATTACTATCATTAACAATAATTTCAGTTATTTTATTTTTTTGATAATATAATTCCATATATAATGTTTCATTATTATTATATCCTAAAACATTTAAAACTAAATCTCTTCCCTCAGTATTAAAATGATTTTCTGTTTTATCAATTGATGGTTCTAAATTTTGATAATTAAAAGTATTTTGACTATCCTTCTTCTCATTATTTTTATTAACAGCTTGAACATTTATACTATAATCATTTGCATATTCTGGATAAAATTCATCCAAAGATATTTTCTCACTTTCACTTGTAGTTTGATACACTACTTCATCATTATGAGACACTTCAATTTCATACTTCATTGCATGTAAAGAAGGACTTACATTTAAAACCAATGTATCACCATTACTCTCAACATTAATTATATTAAATTCAGACAATCTAGGATATAAGTAATTTATATAACCAACTACAAAAAAAGTAAAATTAACTATTATTAATAGTACAATAAATAAAACTTTATGATTTATCTTTTTCATAACAACCTCACTACTTTAAAAAGTTTAGCATATTTTTCTAAAAAAAGATAGTCACACTAAGAATAAATAAAATAATTATTTAAAAGGCATTTAAGGAAAATCTACATATAATTAAAAAGAAGGTAAAAGCTTTCTCAATCAGATTTTTACCTACTTTTTTATACTTTATTGTAACTTCATTATTTCATTCAAAGACAAATTTGTTGCTTTAGCGATGGTATCAATATCTATTTGCATGGCAAGCATATTTTTGGCTATTTCGCATGATTTTCTTTGTTCGCCTTTTTTCTCACTCTCTCTTTTGATAGTGTTTCTAATATATCTTTCATCTTCTTCCGGTGTAAATACTTCCCAAAAGTTAGCATCAGTATTTAACTTAGTAATTTTTTCCA
>OIYP01000376.1_pt1 | contig 29660 bp, 28 predicted proteins | sample 1588261 | NCBI WGS metagenome assembly OIYP01 (sample SAMN03283293) | human gut metagenome | biome: human-associated habitat; material: feces | host: Homo sapiens | place: Peru | collected 2012
GGATGTTGCTTACAAATATATTATACGAGGAGGTGCAGCGTGATGAATGAACGCTACAGTGAAGAGGTAAAGGCTATATTGGAGGCTGCTCAGCAGCAGGCAGTTATGAACTATCACCAGGAGCTGACAACGGCACATGTTCTGGCAGCATTGTGCGGCAGCGACGGCTTCTTTAAATATTTGCTGCAGAGCCTGCACATTGATGAAAATGCTTTCAGCAAGGATGCTAAGGCTTTAGTACAGAAAATCCCCGGAGTCAAAGGTCAGGACCGTCAGCTGATGATGGGTACAGGCTTTGCCAGAGTAATGGCTATTCTGGGACAAAGTAAGGAAGAAATCGGCATCGGCCAGCTGGTTGCGGCTATGGCCAGTGACGGTGACAGCGATGTTGTATCGCTCTTCCGTAAATATGGTATAGACAAGAAAAAAGTTGAGGCGGCATTTATGCAGTATCAAAATAGCGAAGCAAATGATGAAACTAAAAAGACGCTGGAAAAATACGGCCAGGATCTGACAGCTAAAGCCAAAGAAGGCAAGCTGGATCCGGTAATCGGCCGTGATGAGGAAATCCGTCGTACGATTGAAATCCTTTCGCGTCGTAAGAAAAATAACCCGGTGCTTATCGGTGAGCCTGGCGTTGGTAAAACTGCTATCGTCGAAGGCTTGGCAAGACGTATTATTGCCGGCGACGTACCGGAAAGCCTGAAGAATAAAACCCTGTATGCTCTGGACCTGGCAGCTTTGGTTGCCGGTGCCAAATACCGTGGTGAATTCGAGGAGCGTCTGAAAAAGGTATTGAAGGCTGTCAGCGAAAGCGCCGGTCAGATTATCATGTTTATTGATGAGCTGCATACCGTTGTCGGTGCCGGTGCTGCTGAAGGTGCTATGGATGCAGGCAATATCCTGAAACCGATGCTGGCGCGTGGCGAGTTGCGCTGTATCGGTGCAACTACGCTGAACGAATACCGTAAGTATATTGAAAAGGACAGTGCGCTGGAGCGTCGTTTCCAGCCGGTAATGGTTAAGGAGCCAAGCGTTGAAGATACAATTTCCATTCTGCGTGGCCTGCGTGAACGCTATGAGGTACATCATGGCGTGCGCATTAAAGACGCTGCTCTGGTGGCTGCTGCTGTGCTTTCTAACCGTTATATCAATGATCGTTTCTTACCTGATAAGGCTATTGACCTGGTAGATGAGGCTGCTGCCCGTCTGCGTACTGAAATTGATTCGCTGCCGACCGAGCTGGATGAAAGCAAACGTCGTATCCTGCAGCTGGAAATCGAAGCTCAGGCCTTGGGCAAAGAAGAGGATGCTCAGTCCAAGGACCGTTTGGCTAAGCTGAACGAGGAACTGGCAAAGCTGCGTAAGGAAAATGACGAGCTTGTTAAACGTTGGGATGCAGAAAAGGCTTCTATTGCCCGTGTACGTGAGGTAAAGAAGGAAATTGATGCTGTGAAAAACCAGATGGAGCAGGCTGAGCGCGACTATGACCTGAACAAGATGGCTGAATTGAAATACGGCCGTCTGCCTGAGCTGCAGAAGGAATTGGCTGCTTTGTCCAAGAAGGATGAAAACGGCAATGATAATGTTATGCTCAAGGAAGAGGTTGACGAAGAGGACATCGCTAAGGTTGTCAGCACCTGGACCGGTATTCCTGTTGCCCGCTTAGGCACCGGTGAACGTGCTAAACTGGTTCATTTGGAGGAAATCCTGCACGAGCATGTTATCGGTCAGGACGAGGCAGTCAAGGCTGTCAGCGAGGCTGTTATCCGTGCACGTGCCGGTATCAAGGATCCTAACCGTCCGATTGGTTCCTTTATCTTCCTTGGTCCTACCGGTGTCGGCAAAACCGAGCTGGCCAAGACCTTGGCCGAGGTGCTCTTTGATGATGAACGCAACATGGTTCGTATCGATATGAGCGAATACATGGAGAAGCATACCGTATCTCGTCTGATCGGTGCGCCTCCGGGATACGTCGGCTATGACGAAGGCGGTCAGCTGACCGAGGCTGTACGCCGTCATCCGTACAGCGTAATCCTGTTGGACGAAATCGAAAAGGCACATGCAGATGTCTTTAACGTATTGCTGCAGGTTCTGGACGATGGCCGTCTGACTGATGGTAAAGGCCGTATCGTTGACTTCAAGAATACCTTGATTATCATGACCAGTAACCTTGGCAGCAGCGAGATTATGAAAGCGCAGGGCTCTATGGACAGAGAAAAGATTCAGCAGATGCTGATGAACTTCTTCCGTCCGGAATTCCTGAACCGTGTTGATGACATCGTTGTGTTCAAACCGCTGCAGGCAGAACAGATTAAGGAAATCGTTAAACTGGTACTGCATGAACTGGGCGACCGTCTGAACAATCAGCTTGAGCTGACGCTTACTTATACTGACGAGGCTGTTGCTTTCCTGGCAAAGGCCGGCTTTGATCCTGCCTTCGGTGCTCGTCCTTTGAAACGTCTGATTGTCCACACTGTTGAAAACATCCTGGGCAAGAAGATTGTTGCAGGCGAAATTAAAAATGGCGATAAGGTTGAGGTTGTATTGGTAAACGATGCAATTGACGTTGTCGTAAAATAAAACATCTTTGGGTTTAAGCGCCCTCTGCTGCCGTGAAAGCGGCGGTGGAGGGTGCTTTTTTCTTTACCCCGAAGTTTCCCGAACGATTTTCTAAAAAACTGTTAAAAAGTTCACAGTTTATTTGACGTTTACGCGTTGGATTGGTATAATTAAAGTGAATTATTTAAGTGATTGAGAACCCGGGTTAGATTTTGCACAGGATTTCGAAACTGAACAGCTTTCTGCTTGGGTTTTATTGTTTCTACAAGTAATTTTTGGGAGGTAGATTTCAATGAAAGTTGCAATTATCATGGGTAGTAATTCTGACTGGCCTGTACTTGAGGCTGCAGAAAAAACTCTGAAGGAGTTTGGCGTTGAAACTGAAGTAGTTGTTGCTTCTGCTCACCGTACTCCGGATGTAGTACAGAACTTTGCTAAGGGTGCCCGTGACCGTGGCGTAGAGGTAATTATTGCCGCAGCCGGCGCAGCTGCTCATCTGGGTGGTTTCATCGCTGCCTTTACTACCGTTCCTGTCATCGGTATTCCTATTAATGCAACACCGTTGGCTGGTATGGATGCACTGCTGAGCTTTGTACAGATGCCTTCCGGTGTACCTGTTGCAACGATGGCCATCAATGGTTCTAAGAATGCTGCATTGTTCGCAATTCAGATTCTTTCCGTAAAATATCCGGAGCTGGTAGAAAAGCTGGCAGAGCATCGTGCAACAATGCGTGAAGAAGTAAGAGCTAAGGGTGAAAAGCTGGCTTCCATGCGTGGCGTTCCTGCGCAGGAGTTTAAGGATTTACACCTGTAATAGTGAATAGTGGGTAGTGGATAGTGAATAGAAACTGACTGCTAAACATTAATAACTAATTACTGACCACTTATCACTGATCACTTATAACTAACCACTAATAACTGACAATTGATAACTAAAAACTAAAATTAAGGAGAAAAATTGTGGAGCAGATTTTCGAGGAGCAAAATTTTAGCGAGGACAAGCTGCATGAGGAGTGCGGTGTCTTTGGTATCTTCAGTCATAATGAAGATGTAGCACTCAACACCTATTGGGGACTGTATGCGCTGCAGCATCGTGGCCAGGAAAGTACCGGTATTGTTGTTACTGACGGCGAGCGTATGAAAATTAAAAAGGGCATGGGCCTCGTTGCCGATGTTTTCAAGGACGGCGTTGCTGATTTGCAGGGTTATGCGGCCATCGGCCACGTACGTTATTCCACCACCGGTGCCAGCATGCCGTATAATATTCAGCCGCTGAAGGTTTATTTTGACGGCGGTAACCTTGCGCTGAGCCACAACGGTAACCTGACTAATGCCGGTCAGCTGCGTGCTAACCTGGCTAAGGAAGGCGCTGTATTCAACACTACTGTTGACAGTGAGGTTGTTCTGACCTTAATTGCCTACAGTGCGCGTCCGACTATTGAAGAGCGTGTAGCAGAGGCTGTTAACCAGATTAAGGGAGCTTTTGCTATTCTGCTGATGACTGATAACAAAATTATTGCTGTACGCGATCCCTACGGCTTCCGTCCGCTGGTACTCGGCAAAATGGAAAATGGCTGGTGCGTTGCTTCCGAATCCTGTGCCTTTGACTTAGTTGGCGCAGAGCTGGTACGCGATGTTAAGCCCGGCGAAATGATTATTATCGACAGCGATAACTCCGAACCGCGCAGCATGATGTGGGTTGAAAACAAACCGGCAAAGCCTGCACACTGCATTTTTGAATATGTTTACTTTGCACGTAATGACAGTATTATTGACAACCAGTCTGTATATGATGCACGTATCCAGATGGGCCGTGAGCTGGCAAAGGAAACGCCTGATATTCATCCGGACATCGTTATTTCCGTTCCTGACAGCGGCACTCCGGCGGCGATCGGCTATGCTATGGAGGCCGGTGTTCCCTTCCTGGAAGGTCTTACCAAAAACCGTTATGTAGGCCGTACTTTTATTCAGCCGACGCAAAAGCAACGTGCTAATGCAGTACGCCTGAAGCTGAACCCGGTGCGCAGCGTTGTTGAAGGCAAATCTGTTGTTATGGTCGATGACTCCATCGTTCGCGGCACTACCAGCGGCAAGATTGTTAAGCTGCTGAAGGAAGCAGGCGCACGTGAGGTGCATGTATGCATTTCTTCTCCCCCGGTAACCGACAGCTGCTACTACGGTATTGATACCTCCGAGCGTAAGGAGCTGATTGCGGCACGCTGCACGGAAAATGAAATCTGCCGTTATATTGGGGCAGACAGCCTGCATTATATTTCTCTGGATGGCATGAAACGTGCTATTGATAAAATTGATCCCGATGGTTTGTGCTGTGCCTGCTTCAGCGCTAAATACCCCGATAACGCAGATAGCGTAATCAAAGCAGAACCTGAAAGCATTATTGAATAACAGGAGGAAGGCTCATGAGCGAGGAAAAGAAACAACTTACTTATGCTGATGCCGGTGTAGATATTGATGCTGGTAATAAAGCAGTAGAATTAATGAAGGACAGCGTACGCGCTACCTACAGACCTGAGGTTATCGGTGATCTGGGCGGTTTTGGCGGCCTGTTTGCTTTAAACAGCGGCAAATACAAGGAGCCTGTGCTTGTCAGCGGTACTGACGGCGTAGGCACTAAGCTGAAGCTGGCTTTCATGGCTGATAAGCATGATACTATCGGTCAGGATGCTGTAGCAATGTGCGTTAACGATATCCTGGTACAAGGCGCAGAGCCCTTGTTCTTCCTGGATTACATTGCAGTAGATAAGGTTGATTCCCAAAAGGTTGCCAACATCGTTAAGGGTGTTGCTAATGCCTGCAAGGAAAGCGGCTGTGCTCTTATCGGCGGCGAAACTGCCGAAATGGCCGGCTTCTACTCCAAAGGCGAATACGATATCGCAGGCTTCTGTGTTGGCGTAGTTGAGAAGAGCAAAATGATTACCGGTGACAAGGTTAAAGCCGGCGACGTACTTTTGGGCCTGCCCTCCAGCGGTGTACACTCCAACGGCTTCTCTCTCGTGCGCAAAATCTGCTTTGAGTCTATGGGCTACACCATGGACACCGAAGTACCGGAATTTGGCTGTACTTTAGGCGAAAAGCTGCTGACTCCGACTCGTCTGTATCCGAAAACCTGCCTGCCGCTGATTGAAAACTTCGATTTGCACGGTATGGTACATATCACCGGCGGCGGCTTCTATGATAATATTCCCCGCATTCTGCCCGAAGATTGCGATGCTGAGGTAAATGCCGAGGCTTGGGAAGTTCCTGTTGTATTCAAAAAGCTGCAGGAATGGGGCAATGTGCCCTGGGCTGAAATGTACCGCACCTTCAACATGGGCGTAGGCATGGTATTGGTTGTTGACCCGTCTGAGGCTGACGCTGTACGCGCTCACCTGAAGGCTGAGGGCGAAACCTTCTATGAGCTGGGCAAGGTTGTTCCCGGCCACAAAGAAACGATTATGAAAGGCGGCGTTTTTGGTGCATAAAATCGGCGTACTTGTAAGCGGTCGCGGCAGTAATCTGCAGGCAATTATGGACCGTATCGCTGATGGCTATCTGCCGCTGGAAATTGCGGTTGTAATCAGCGATAAGCCTGATGCTTTTGCTTTGGAGCGTGCGCAAAAGGCCGCTATCAAAACCGTTGCCGTAGAGCGTAAGGCTTGCGCTTCCAAAGAAGAATTTGAAGCAAAAATCAACGCTGCTTTAGAAGCAGAGGGCTGCGAGCTGGTAGTTCTCGCAGGCTTCATGCGTATTCTGAGCGCTGATTTTGTAAATAAATGGCAGCATAAGATTATCAACATCCATCCGGCGCTGCTCCCGAGCTTCCCCGGTCTGCACGGCCAAAAGCAGGCTGTGGATTATGGCGTAAAATTCAGCGGCTGCACTGTTCATTTTGTAGATGCAGGCACTGACAGCGGCCCGATTATCCTGCAGAAGGTTGTTCCTGTTATGGATGACGACACCGAGGATACTCTGGCTGACCGCATTCTGGTGCAGGAACATATCGCAATGCCGGAGGCTTTAAAGCTTTGGGCAGAAGGAAAGCTGACAATCGAAGGCAGAAAGGTAAAGGTTAAAGCATGAAAATTAAAAGAGCATTATTAAGCGTTAGTGATAAAACCGGCATTGTAGAGCTGGCAAAATTCCTGAGTGATAACGGTGTAGAAATTATTTCTACCGGCGGCACCATGAAGGCTATTAAGGAAGCAGGCATTCCTGTAACCTATGTAAGTGATGTAACCGGCTTCCCGGAAATCATGGATGGCCGTGTAAAAACTCTGAATCCGAAAATTCATGGCGCAATCCTGGCTGTACGCAGCAATCCGGAGCATATGAAGGCTTTGGCTGAGCATGACATCACTCCGATTGACCTGGTTGTAGTTAACCTCTATCCCTTCCGCGAAACTGTTGCCAAACCCGGCGTAACCGAGGCTGAGGCAATTGAAAACATTGATATCGGCGGTCCGGCAATGGTACGTGCCAGCGCTAAGAACTTCAAGGACGTTGTTATCGTAACTTATCCGAGCCGTTATGCCGGCTTAATGGAAATGCTCGCTAAAGAAGGCGACGTTGATGCACGCACCCGCAAGGAGCTTGCATTGGAAGCCTTCACTCATACTGCTGAATACGATGCAATGATCAGCGAATATCTGAAGAAGCAACTGGAGAAATAACCATGAATATTTTATTAATCGGTGGCGGCGGCCGCGAACACGCTTTAGCGTGGAAGCTGGCGCAAAGCCCTAAGGTTGAAAAAATTTATGCTGCTCCCGGCAACCCGGGCATGGCACTGCTGCCTAAATGCGAATGCATTGCTCTGGATGTTGAGAATCTGGAGGGCGTAGCAGATTACGCTGAGGAAAAAAGCATTGACCTGACTGTTGTAGGTCCGGAAGCACCGCTTGTTGCAGGTCTTGCGGACGTTTGCAAACGCCGCGGTCTGCCGGTGTTCGGTCCTTCCAAAGCTGCAGCGCAGCTGGAAGGCTCCAAGGCATTTTCCAAAGAGCTGATGGCAAAATACAATATTCCTACCGCCTTCTTCAAAATTTGCGAGGATATTGAAACTGCCAAGGCTTATGTTGAAGAAAAGGGTGCTCCTATCGTAGTTAAGGCTGACGGTCTTGCAGCTGGCAAGGGCGTTGTTGTTGCTATGACTAAGCAGGAAGCACTTGACGCTATCGACGAAATGATGGCTGACCATAAATTCGGCAACGCAGGTGCACGCCTCGTTCTGGAAGAATACATGGAAGGCGAGGAGGCTTCTCTCCTGGCATTTACCGACGGCAAAACCATTGTGCCGATGATTGCTTCTCAGGACCACAAACGCGTATTTGACGGTGACGAAGGTCCTAATACCGGCGGTATGGGCACCTATGCTCCTGCTCCGGTTATGACCGACGTGCTGCGTTTAAAAGCAACTGAGCTGATTCTGAAGCCCGTTATCGCTGCCATGGCAGCGGAAGGCATGCCGTATCAGGGCTGCCTCTATGCCGGCCTGATGATCAAGGGTGACAGCGTTAAGGTTGTAGAATTCAACTGCCGCTTCGGTGACCCCGAAACTCAGGTAGTGTTGCCTCTGCTTGACGGCGACCTGGCTGAAATTATGCTGGCCTGCGCTACCGGTACTCTGGATCAGGTAGACTTCGGCTGGTACGACAAGGCTGCAGTGTGCGTAGTAATGGCTTCCGGCGGTTATCCCGAAAGCTATGCCAAGGGCATGGAAATTACCGGTCTGGCTGACGCTGCTGCAGATAAAGATGTTGTTGTTTTCCACGCAGGTACTAAAGCTGACGGTGCTAAGGTTCTTACCAACGGCGGACGTGTGCTTGGTGTAACTGCTGTAGACGCAAATATCAAGGCTGCACGTGAACGCGCATATACTGCTGTAGAAAAAATTAATTTTAATGGCGCTTTTTGCAGAAAAGATATTGCATGGAGAGCATTAAAGAGGTAAAATAGATAAAATACCTACTCGGACCGCAGAAAGGCAATTTTTTCAAGTAATTATGTTACATGATTAACAGTTGCTTTGGCTGTGGTAAACAAAAAAATTATTAAGAAAAGGATGATGAAAGAATGGCTTTTTATTATGATGAACCTGCTCACACATTTAGTGAGTACCTGTTAGTTCCCGGTTATTCCTCCGAAAAATGTATCCCCGCCAATGTAGACCTGCGTACGCCGCTGGTTAAATTCAAAAAAGGCGAGGAGCCGGCAATTACTATGAACATCCCGATGGTTTCCGCTATCATGCAGGCTGTTTCCGGCGAAAAGCTGGCTGTAGCTCTTTCCAAAGAGGGCGGCGTTTCTTTCATCTATGGTTCTCAATCCGTAGAGGACGAAGCTGCTATGGTTGCTCGTGTTAAAGGCTATCGCGCAGGCTTTGTAAGCAGTGACTCCAACATCCGTCCGGACAGCACTCTGGCTGACATCCTGGCACTGAAGGAACGCACCGGTCACTCCACTGTTGCTGTTACCAGCGATGGTACCGCTAACGGCAAGCTGGAAGGCATTGTTACCAGCCGTGACTATCGTCCGAGCCGTATGTCTATGGATGCTAAGGTTCGTGACTTCATGACTCCGATTGACAAAATGGTTTACGCTCCGAAAGATACCACACTGCAACAGGCTAACGATATCATCTGGGAGAAAAAACTCAACACTCTGCCTATCGTTGATGACGACGGCCGTATGCTGTACATGGTATTCCGTAAAGACTATGCAACTCATAAGGAATATCCGTTAGAGCTGCTGGACAGCAAAAAACGCCACATCGTTGGCGCAGGTATCAACACCCGCGACTATGCTGAGCGTGTTCCCGCGTTGATTGATGCAGGCGTAGACGTACTTTGCATTGACTCCTCCGAAGGCTACAGCGCATGGCAGAAAATCACCCTGGATTGGATCCGTGAGCACTATGGTGACAGCGTTAAGGTTGGCGCAGGCAACGTAGTAGATGCTGAAGGCTTCCGCTTCCTGGCTGAGGCTGGCGCTGACTTCATTAAAGTTGGTATCGGCGGCGGTTCTATCTGCATTACCCGTGAGCAAAAAGGTATTGGCCGTGGCCAGGCAACTGCTTTGATTGACGTTTGCAAGGCTCGTGACGAATACTTCGAAGAAACCGGCGTATACATTCCTGTATGCTCCGACGGTGGTATCGTTTATGACTACCACATGACTCTGGCTCTGGCTATGGGCGCTGACTTCATGATGCTGGGCCGTTACTTCGCTCGTTTCGACGAAAGCCCGACCAACAAGGTTAACATTAACGGTACCTACATGAAGGAATACTGGGGCGAAGGCTCCAGCCGTGCACGTAACTGGCAACGTTATGACATGGGCGGCGCAGCTAAGCTGTCCTTCGAAGAAGGCGTTGATTCCTACGTTCCGTACGCAGGCAGCCTGAAGGACAACGTAAACCTGACCTTGGCTAAGGTTCGTTCCACCATGTGTAACTGCGGTGCTCTGAACATCCGCGAGCTGCAGGAGAAGGCTAAGCTGACTCTGGTTTCCGCAACCAGCCTGGTTGAAGGCGGCGCACATGACGTTATGCTGAAAGAAAACTCCAACAGCAACTATCCTAAATAATTAAATGAACGTAAATGGCAAGCTCTCGAAGAAATTCGAGGGCTTGTTTTTGTATACAAAAAGCACCCCTGAACGAATAGTTCAGGGGAGCCTGTCTGTTTATCAGCGAAGTTTTCCTATTATATTACCTTGTAAAGCTGAAAGCCTTGCGTATCGCAGGAAACAAGCTTGTAGTTGATTCCTTCGCGCAATCCTTCGAAAACCGGAATGTGGTTTTCACCGTGAATGTGCCCGTAGACACAGTGTTGCACGCCGTAGCGCAGCATCAGATTAGTGAAGCAGGTGTGCTCCGTGCGCGCAAAGAGCGGCGGATAGTGAAAGGCCGTAATTATCTGCTGTGCCTGCATTTTATGTGCATGCTGCAGGGAAAGCTCCAGGCGGATACCTTCGCGATTGTAAATTTTTCTGTCGGCGTCACTGAAGCTTTCCGCCGAGGGCAGCAGCCAGCCGCGGGTGCCGCAGACAGCGATATCATCAACCATAATGCAGTCGTTCTGCAGAAATTCAAAATGAGCGCCGTAACGTTGCTGCATTTTGCTCAGGCTGCTCCACCAGTAATCATGGTTGCCGCGCAGCAGCAGCTTGCGTCCGGGAAGCTGCGCCAACCAGTCTAAATCCTGTGCTGCTTCTTCCAAAGTCATGGCCCAGGAAATATCGCCGCAGACAATAACAGTGTCCTGTGCAGTTACGGTGTTTTGCCAATTAGCAGCGACCTTTTCTTTATGATTGCGCCAATGCTCGCCGAAAACCTCCATGGGCTTGCTTGCCGGTTCGCCTGATAAATGCAGATCGCCTATTGCGTAAATATGCATAATATTATCACCTTTAAGTGTTAAATTCGATTTTAAGCTTTGCCAAGCAGGAAGCGTACTAAGGCTGGAACGTCGGCAACATAGTAATCAGCGCCAACATCAGCCAGCTCCTCGTAGCTGCCGAAGCCGAAGCCTGCACCGATGCAGGCGATGCCGTTGGCGTGAGCGGCGAGAACGTCTTCGCGGCGGTCACCGATAAGTGCTACAGTCTTTTTAGCTTCGGGCGTAGTGAGCTGCCATTTTTCCAAAGCGGCGGCAACTACCAAAACTTTTTTGTCTGTTTTGCCGTCCAGGCTGCAGCCGGTTATATCTTCCAGATAGGGGTTGAAGCCAAAGCGCTCGGCAATTCGCAGCGCAAAAACCTCCGGCTTGGCGGTAGCCATGCCGAGGCGGCGGCCATCCTGCTGCAGGTCTGCCAATAGCTCCATGATACCGGGATAAACCTTGTTTTCCCAGATACCGATATCGGTGTAGCGTTCGCGATATTTTTCTACGCCGATTTCAGCCTGCTCTCTGGTCATGCCGTAATATTTGATAAAGCTGTCGCGCAGAGGCGGGCCGATGAAAACCTCCAGCTTTTTTAAATCAGGCTCTTCGATATTTTGAGCGCGCAGGGCGTATTGTACGCATTTGGTGATACCCTCGGCGGAATTTGTCAGGGTACCGTCTAAATCAAAAAGTAAATTTTGAAACATTTATTGCTCCTTATTCGCTTCAATAGAATTTTTTTGGACTTGTATAACTGATTATAACACACTTTAGCAATTTAGTGATACAATAATGGTTATTAGAGACAGATAGATTTCATGAGGGGGAATAAAAAATGACAATTAAGCTTTTTGAAAATAATTCTTTGCTCAAACAGTGCGTGGCGAAGGTTACGGCCTGCACACCTAAGGATGGCAAATATCTGGTTGAGCTTGACCAGACGGTTTTCTTTCCGGAGGGCGGCGGTCAGCTGAGCGACAGAGGTAAGCTGGCTGATGCTGTCGTAAGCCATGTAAGCGAGAAGGACGGCCACATTTACCATGAGTGCGACAAGCCGCTGGAGGTTGGTGCTGAGGCAGAGGCTGTGCTGGACTGGCCTGTGCGTTTGGACAGAATGCAGCAGCATTTGGGCGAGCATCTTTTGTCCTACGCCTGCTGGAAGCTGTTTAAGGCCAATAACATCGGCTTCCATATGAATGAGGACGATGTTTTCATTGACCTTGATAAGGAGCTGACGGATGAGGAGCTGCTGAAGGCAGAATTATATACGAATGAGATTATCTGGGAGAATCGCCCGGTACATATCAGCTATATGGACAGCACAGAGGCTGTCAAGCTGAAGGATAAGATGCGTAAGTTCAACAGCAAGCTGACAGGCACGTTGCGTATTGTATCCGTTGAGGATGCCGATATCTGCACCTGCTGCGGTACGCACCCGCCGTTTACAGGAATGCTGGGCAGCGTTAAGGTTATCCGCCATGAAAAGCACAAGGGCGGTTGTCGCGTAGAGTTTGTCTGCGGCCGCAGAGCACTGCTTGATGCGGACGCCAAGAACAGCACATTGCTTAGCGTTGCTGCAAGTCTTTCCGTAAAGCCTGAGCAGGTACCTGCTGCCGTAAATAAGCAGAAAAATGATTTGCTTGCACAGCTTGACATTGCCAAGAGCAAGCTGCTGAAGATTGAAGAAGAAAAGCTGCAGGAAACGTATGCTGCTGCCCCGGTGAATGCTGATGGAGTAAAGGTTTTGGCTTTGCCTATGGAAGGTCACGATGCCAAGGATATCAAAGCCTTTCTGCCGAAGGTTACTGCCTTGAAAAACACGCTGAGCCTTTTGGTGGCAGTGCAGCCCGAGCGTATCAGCTATGCGGTTGCTTTGGGCGCGGATACTGCGGGTGATTGCCGCAGCGTTATTAAGCTGCTCAACGAGGCCTTCGGCGGCCGTGGCGGCGGCAAGAGCGACTGCGCGCAGGGCGGTGCGGATTATTGCGCCGATTGGCAGGAAAAGCTGCAGAGCGTTGTAGAAAAACTGAAGTAACAAGCGCAAAAAAAAGACGGCCGAACGACCGTCTTTTTATTTACGTCTAAACGTAAGTAATTTTGCTTACAATATAACAAAAGACCGACATTAGAGGTCAATGTCAGCCTTTTGTCAAATAACAACAATCAACAGAGAGGGCTGACACGCGACTGTCAGAGTCTCTCTTTATTTTTATTATAGCAAATTTACGTTTTCTGTCAAGATTACAGCTTGTTGATCATAGCAATGAGTCTGTCAACCTCTTCGTCCTTGGTTGCCCAGCTGGTGCAGATGCGCACGCTGTAATTGCCGTCCTCCAGGTAAGCAATATGGCTGAGAGCAAATTCCTCGCTCAGCTTTTCAAACTGTGCCGGAGTCATAATCACAAATTGCTGGTTGGTGGGGGATTCGGTAACGAACTTGAAGCCTTTGGCTAACAGTGCATCACGGATTTTCAGCGCCTGCAGTGTGCCTTTACCGCAGATTTTGCTGTAAAGATTATCCTTCATAAGTGTGCCGAACTGTACGCCGAGCAGACGTCCTTTGGCCATGATAGAACCGCATTGCTTAGCAATAGTGCGGAAGTCAGGCTTAAGTGCATCGTTCAAAATAACAACTGCTTCGCCGAAGAGCAGGCCGCATTTGGTGCCGCCGATATAGAAAACGTCGCAGTTGGCTGCCAAATCCGCAGCAGTCATATCGTTGTCGGGAGCGCCGAGAACATAGCCTAAGCGAGCGCCGTCAACGAAAAGGTAAAGACCGCAGTCCCTGCAGGCCTGGTATAAATCCTGCAGCTCTTTTTTGCTGTACATGCTGCCGATTTCTGTCGGTTGGGAGATATAAACCATTTTCGGCTGAGCCAAATGCTCACGGCTTGGATCAGTATCGTACATTTTCCATTCGTGGCGGATTTGCTCTGCGGTTAGCTTGCCGTCCTCGCTCGGAAGTGGCAGTACGCGGTGGCCTACATGCTCAATCGCACCGGCCTCATGCGTATTAATATGGCTGGGAACAGCGCCGTAAACAGCCTGATGCGGACGCAAGGCAGCGCAGATAACCGTCAGGTTGGTCTGGGTGCCGCCAACGAGAAAATGCACGTCAGCGTTCGGGCAGGCGAAGGCTTCCCTAATCAATTTGCGTGCTTCGTCGCAGTAGGGATCAAGGCCGTAGCCGTCAGTCTGTTCCATGTTGGTTTGCACGAGTTTTTCAAGGACTGCAGGATGGCAGCCTTCGGTGTAGTCACTGTTAAAACGATAAGTCATTTTAAATCACCTTCAATTTTTAAAATTTATATATGTACTTTGGAATTTAACTGTGTAAAGGCTCTATCGGAGGAAAACCTGTTACAAAAATTCCAAGACCTTCTTATTTTTTGCCTAAAATTTTCTTGCCTACGAATTCATATAACACAGGCAGCAGGGAAAAGACGATGATGCCCAAAGTTACCAGCGTAAAATTATGCTTGATGGCCGGGATGTTACCGAAGAAGTAACCGCCGCCGACAAAGAGAAATACCCACACTACGGCACCGATGATATTGTAATGAGCAAAGGTCAGGTAGTGCATTTTGCCGATGCCGGCAACGAAGGGGGCAAAGGTACGCACAATCGGCACAAAGCGGGCCAGAAAAATTGCCTTATGACCATGCTTGTCATAAAATGCGCTGGCCTTGTCGACATGCTCTTTCTTAATGATATTCTTCTTAATCATGTGTACACCGAGATGCTCGCCTATCATATAATTGCAGGCGTCGCCCAGCACAGCCGAAACTAAAAAGATGGGCACGATAATTTTTATATCCATGCCTTCGGGTGCGGCAGCGGCAAGAGCGCCACAGGCGAAAAGCAGCGAATCGCCTGGTAAAAACGGGGTGACTACCAGACCGGTTTCGCAGAACACTACCATGAACAGGATGGCGTAAATCAGATGACCGTAGGCCATCATAATTTCTGGCAAATGCTTGTCCAGGTGCAGAATTAAATCGATAAAATACATTGCATATGCTTCCATAAAAATTTCCTTTCTTAACATTGAGTCATATAAAATAATTTTAACACAAAAAACCGAACGTTGTAAGAGAATTTTAAGCCGAAAATGTGATTTTTCCCTTAAATATGTGGTAAAATAGAAGTCATAAGGTTGTAATGTACAAGTTGTAACAATTATTTAGATAAGGAGTGTTTTCTTTGGACCAAGAATTATGTTGGTGTGGCAGCGGTAAAGCATATGCAGACTGCCACAAAATGAATTATGCCAAAATTGCGTTGCTGCAGGCTCAGGGCTGCGAGGTTCCTGACCGCGATATGATTAAAACCCCGGAGCAGATTGCAGGTATCCGTGCAGCCTGCAAAATCAATACCGGTGTATTGGATGAGGTTGCCAAATATATTAAGGCAGGTATGACTACTGCTGATATCGACAGAATCGTTTACGAATATACAGTAGCGCATAACGCTATCCCTGCACCGTTGGGTTATGAGGGTTTCCCGAAGAGCGTGTGTACCTCTATCAATGACCAGGTTTGCCATGGCATTCCCAGCGAGCATGACGTACTGCGCAGCGGTGACATTGTGAACGTAGACGTTTCTACTATTTACAATGGTTATTATGCTGATGCATCCCGTATGTTTATGATTGGCAAGGTTGCTAAGCCGGCTGCAGATTTGGTTGCGATTACCAAGCAATGTCTGCTGCGCGGTATTGAAGCAGCTCAGCCTTGGGGGTTTCTGGGAGATATCGGAGCTGCTGTTTCCAAGCTGGCACATAAGCACGGCTATTCCGTTGTCGAAGAATTCGGCGGCCACGGCGTTGGTGTAGAGTTCCACGAGGATCCGTTCGTCTGCCATGTAGGCAAACGCAAAACCGGTATGGTGCTTGTACCGGGAATGATTTTTACTATTGAGCCGATGATTAACATGGGACACAGAGATATCTTTGTTGACGAAGCCAATAACTGGACTGTTTATACCTGTGACGGCAGTCTTTCCGCTCAATGGGAGCATCAGATTCTGATTACAGAAAACGGTCCGGAGATTTTAACATATTAATGGCTTGACGGCTGTGCAGGCAGTCTTAATCTTTATTATTGTGCCCGGGCCCTGCAGCTTGGGTAAATAGATAGCATAGGAGGCTATAATAATGACAGACTTTTTGGAAAAAACATTCCGCCTGAAGGAACATCAGACGGATGTCCGCACAGAAATTCTTGCCGGTATCACCACCTTTATGACGATGGCTTATATTTTAGCTGTTAACCCCGGCATTTTAAGTGCTGCCGGCATGGATGCCGGTGCTGTATTTACCGCTACTGCTTTGGGTGCTTGTTTTGGTACTCTGCTCATGGCGCTGTTCTCTAACTATCCTTTTGCTCTTGCTCCCGGTATGGGCCTGAACGCCTTTTTTGCTTATACTGTTGTAGGACAGATGGGTTACAGCTGGCAGGTTGCGTTGGCAGCAGTTTTTGTTGAAGGTATTCTGTTCATTGTTCTGTCCCTGACTAAGGTGCGCGAAGCCTTGTTTAACTCCATTCCGCCTGCGCTGAAGTTTGGTGTTACCAGCGGTATCGGCCTGTTTATTACCTTTATCGGTCTGCAGAACTCCAAGATTGTTGTTGCCGGACCGACTCTCGTTGGCCTGTATCCGTTTAAAGCTGCCTTGGCAGATGGCACCTTCTGGTCCACCGGTATCGGTGCTTTGCTGGCGCTTATCGGTATTCTGCTGACCGCCGTAATGATGACGAAAAAGGTTCCCGGCGGTATCCTCGTAGGTATTCTGGTTACCTGGGGCTTAGGCATGATTTGTGAGCTGACCGGTATTTATGTACCGAATCCGAAGCTCGGTATGTTCTCTGTTATGCCCAGCTTTGCTAACGGTATTTCTGTTCCCAGCCTGGCACCTACCTTCATGCAGCTGGACTTCAGTGCTATCTTCACCTTTAACTTCATTACAATCATGCTTTCCTTCATGTTTGTAGATTTGTTTGATACTCTCGGCACTCTGATTGGTGTTGCTTCCAAGGCTAAAATGCTGGACAAGGACGGTAAGCTGCCGAAGATTGAAGGCGCTCTGCTGGCTGACTCCATCGCTACTACCGGTGGTGCTCTGCTGGGTACCTCTACCGTTACTACCTTCGTAGAAAGCAGTGCCGGTGTTGCTGTCGGGGGCCGTACTGGTCTGACTGCCGTTACTGCAGCTGTTCTCTTCTTCCTCAGCTTGTTCTTCGCACCGATTTTCCTGGCAATTCCTGCCTTCGCTACCGCCCCGGCACTGGTAATTGTAGGCTTTTTGATGGTAAGCAGCCTGCTGAATGTAGACTTTGATGATATGACCGAAGCTATTCCTGCTTTTATCGCAGCTGTAGCAATGCCCTTCATGTATTCTATCTCCGAAGGTATTTCCATGGGCGTTATCTCCTATGTGGCAATTAACCTGCTCAGCGGTGAATACAAAAACAAAAAAACCAGCTGGATTGTATATGTGCTGGCAGTAATCTTTATCCTGAAATATATTTACGTGTAAAAGGATTGAGGTAAAAAATATGATGGACCGTGTAAGAGCGGTCGCACTCGGTAACAGCCCTGCTGATATTCTTTTGAAGAACGGCAGGGTTGTTGACGTGCTGACCGAAACAATTTACGAAGCTGATGTTGCTATCGCCGAGGGCGTTATCGCCGGTGTCGGCAGCTATGACAAGGCAGAAAAAATCATCGACCTGAAGGGAGCATATGTTGCGCCTGGTCTGATTAATGCACATTGCCATGTAGAAAGCTCGATGGCTGTGCCGGAGCATTACTGTGCTGAGGAGCTGCGCTGGGGCGTAACCACGCTGATTACCGACCCGCATGAAATTGCTAACGTAGCAGGTGCGGCAGGCATTCACTATATGCTGGAGGCCGGCGGCCAGATGCCGCTGAACTATTATGTGAACCTGCCTAGCTGCGTGCCTGCAACACGCTTCGAGCATAGTGGTTGTGTAATGGATGCGCGTGATATGATTAAGCTTGTCAATGAACCCGGCGTACTGGGCATGGGCGAGATGATGAATGTGCCGGGAGTTATTTATAATTCCGCCGAGGTACAGAAAAAGTTGGACCTGTTTTTGAGTTTGGGCCGCGTAATCGACGGTCATGCACCCTGCGTGCGTGGCAAGGAGCTGGCAGCCTACGTTGCCAGCGGCATTGATACCGACCATGAGAGCATCAGCTGGGAAGAAGCGAAGGAAAAGCTGCGCGACGGTCTGGCAGTGCTGGTGCGTGAGGGCAGTGCTTCGCGTAATTTGACAGCAATTTTGCGCGGCGTTATTGAAGAGGGCATTGATGTCAGCGGTCTGGCTTTCTGCACCGATGACAAGCATCTTGCCGATATCCGCCGCGAGGGCACTATCCGTCACTGCGTACAAATGGCGATAGAATTGGGCATGGAGCCGGTGCGTGCTTTGCGTTTGGCAACCATCAATGCTGCGCGTATTTACGGCCTGCGTCGCGTGGGTGCCGTTGCTCCCGGCTGGCAGGCGGATTTAGTAGTTTTTGACAACCTGCAAAGCCTGAAACCGCAGGCTGTTTTCCATAAGGGTGTGGATGCGCTCAAGGCTTGCGAAAAGATTACGCCTGCTGCTCCTAATGCCAGCCTGCAGGGCAGCGTGAAGCCGGCAGCCTTTGATGCCGCAACCTTCGCTTTATCGCATTTTGCCGATGACAGGGAATATCCGGTTATCACTATGCTTCCCGGTGAAATTTTTACCGAGAAGAGCACTATTATGGGCAAGGATATTGCCTCTGCTTTGGAAAAAGGCGATGTGCACCTGATTGCCGTACTGGAAAGACATCACGGCACCGGTAATGTAGGCCTTGGCCTCTTGTGTGGTTACGGGCTGAAGGACGGCGCGGTAGCGACGACGGTGGCACACGATTCACACAATCTGATTGTTATCGGCACAAGTCCGGAAGCGATGAATGTTGCGGCTAAGGAGCTGGTACGCGTACAGGGCGGTTATACCTTGGTCAAGGGCACCGAGGTTGTCGATACACTGCCGCTGAATATCTGCGGCCTGATGAGCAGCGCGCCTGCCGAAGAGCTTATCGGCAGTCTTGATGAGATTGCGGCGAAGGCACATGCGCAGGGTGTATCGGACGGCATCGACCCGTTCATCAGCCTGAGCTTTATGGCGCTGCCGGTTATTCCCAAGCTGCGCATTACAGATATGGGCATGTTCGATACAGAGAAATTTGAATTTATAAAATAGAGATATTTGAGGGGAAAGATATGCATAAGCTTGTATCACAATTGGTTGTTTACCGCAATCTGCCGGCGGATAATTTGCTGGAGCCGTTGGCAGCTATCTGCGCTGAATTTGCAGCGGGTGATTATAACCGCGAAGAGCTGACAGCGGAAATTTATGAGCAGATACATAAGCTGCTTGATATTGGCACTGTTTATGGCTTTGACAAAAATCTTTGGCATAATTATCTGGCGTTTTTGCTAGTCAGCTGTGAAAATCCCTTTGCCATTACCTGTGAAAAGGTTGGTGCCTGCGATGGCAGCGTGAATCAGTTTGCCAAGCATGACTTCAAAATTTTTCAGCAGCTGTTTGCTTATGATTTCAGTGAATTGGAGCGTGCACTGGGGATTAACTGTTTTTCGCTAATCAGCAATTATCAGGCTGTGGTAAAGCAGGAGCGTCGCTATAACAAAAATATCAGTGAGAAAGTTCAGGCGCTTAGCACTGCTTTGGAAGGTGCTGCCGATGCTGATGAGTTTTTCGCCTGCGTTACCAAATTCTACCATGATTACGGCGTGGGCAAGCTTGGCCTGAACAAGGCCTTTCGTATAGCGGAGGCACAGCAGGGCGAGCCGGAGTTGGTGCCGATATCCAATACGGAGCAGATTACCTTTGCTGACCTTATCGGTTATGAGGACCAGAAGCAGCGCCTGCTGGAAAATACGGAGGCTTTTGTAGCAGGCCGCCCGGCAAATAACGTGCTGCTTTTCGGCGACAGTGGTACAGGAAAATCCAGCAGCATTAAGGCGCTTATCAACAAATATTATGATCAGGGCCTGCGGATGATAGAAATCTACAAGCATCAGTTCCGCGATTTATCGCAGGTAATTGCCCAAATTAAAAACCGCAACTACCGCTTTATTATCTATATGGATGATTTGTCATTCGAGGAATTTGAAATCGAATACAAATATCTGAAGGCTATCATCGAAGGCGGTCTGGAGGTGCGTCCGGATAATATTTTGATTTACGCTACCTCTAACCGCAGACATCTGATTAATGAAACGTGGAAGGACCGCAACGATGTAACGCAGGAGGATGGCATTTACAAGTCGGATACGATGCAGGAAAAACTTTCTCTGGTTAACCGCTTCGGCTGCACGATTTATTATGGACAGCCTACGCAGAAGGAGTACTACAAAATTGTCTGCGAGCTGGCTAAAAAACAGGGATTGGAGCTTGCTGACGACTTCCTTTGTGCCGAAGCGCGGAAGTGGGAGCTGCATCACGGTGGCATTTCCGGACGTACGGCGCAGCAGTTTATTAATTATCTGCAGGGTGTTGTCGATTTTAGTAAAAAATAGCTTGCGTTTACTTGGCGGATATGTTACACTAGTCTAGTGTTAATGCAAGCCGCTTTGCCAAGCAAGGCAGCTTCTAAATTATGAATATAATGTTCTTAGCAAAGAGAGGTGTAAAGAATGAAAGAAAAGATTCATCCGAATTACGGTGAAGTTACTGCTACCTGCGCATGTGGTGCAAGCTTCGTAACTGGTAGCACTAAGAAAGAATTACGCGTGGATGTTTGCTCTAAATGCCATCCATTCTTCACTGGTCAACAACGTAACGTAGCTGCTCGTGGTCGTATCGAGAAGTTCAACAAACGTTACAACAAAGAACAATAATCTATACAATAAGGCAGAGCTTGCACATGCGGGTTCTGCTTTATTTAGTTTTACGGAGTATATCTATGAGCACGAAAAAATTATCTGTAGGCGGACAAGCCGTAATTGAGGGCGTTATGATGCGCGGACCGCATAAGGTGGCCGTTGCCGTGCGCCAACCTGACGGAGAAATTGCCGTGGATGTAAATCCTGTCAACAGTATCCGTGATAAATATCCTATTTTGAAAAAACCGCTGCTTCGCGGCGTTATTGCTTTATTTGAATCATTATATGACGGCATCAAGGCCTTGGCCTATTCGGCACAGGTTTCCGGCGAAGAGGACGAGCAACTGACAGGCAAGGAGATGGCGATGACTATTGCTACTTCCGTATTGTTGGCTGTAGGTCTGTTTATTGTTATCCCAACCTGGTCTATGCGTTTTCTGCATGAGCTGACGGAAGATCCGATGATGCTCAACCTTGCTGAGGGCGTGCTGCGTATGGCTATTTTTCTGGCCTATATTGCGGCTATTTCCTCGATGGAGGATATTCAGCGCGTATTCCAGTATCATGGTGCGGAGCACAAAACTATTTATACCTATGAGGCAGGCCTGCCCCTGCGTGTAGAAAATGTGCGTCCGTTCAGCACGCTGCACCCGCGCTGCGGCACCAACTTTCTTATGATTGTTATGTTGATAAGCATGTTTATTTTTACCTTCTTGGGCTGGCCCAGCCTGCTGGAACGCATTGCTTCCCGTGTAGTGCTGATGCCGGTAATTGCGGGCGTCAGCTACGAGATTATCCGTTTTGCCGGTGCGCATAACGATAATAAGCTGGTGCATATGGCTATTATGCCGGGACTTTTGCTGCAGAAGCTGACTACGCGTCAGCCTGATGACAGCCAGATTGAGGTGGCAATTGCTTCGCTGAAGGCAGTGCTGCCGCCTGAAGAAATTATAGAGTAAAAGTGATTTTATAGATTTGCAGGCTGATCTATGAGGCTCTCCTTGGGGAGAGCTGGCGCCCGTAGGGCGACTGAGAGGGGACTGCACTATTCTGCCTTTAAAATAACGTTATATTGAACACTTCGCTTGTAGGAGAGAATGTTTTCTTAAAGAATCACTTTGAATTAAATTTATAAGACTAACATAACACTTGAGAGGAGAATTTCTAATGCTCGACAAATTGCAGGCACTAGAAGACAGATATTTAGACTTAGAGGCAAAAATCAGTGACCCCGAGGTTATTGCCGACCAGACCAACTGGCTGAAGGCTACCAAAGCGCATGCCAAGCTGGAACCGATTGTTACCGCTTATCGTGAATACCGCGATATGATTAAGGCTCGCGACGAGGCAGAGGAGCTGCTCGCAGCAGGCGATGACGAAGAGCTGGTTGAAATGGCTAAAGAGGAACTGAAGGAGCTCAAACCGCAGATTGAAGAATATGAGGAGAAGCTCACGATTCTTTTGCTGCCTTCCGACCCGAACGATGACAAAAACGTTATCGTGGAAATCCGCGGCGGTGCCGGTGGTGATGAGGCTGCACTTTTTGCCGGTGTTCTCTTCCGTATGTATCTGCGTTATGCAGAAACCCGTGGCTGGCGCGTTGAGGTTATGGATTCCAACCCGACTGAGCTGGGCGGCTTTAAGGAGGTCGTTTTCCAAATCAGCGGTGACAGCGTTTACAGCCGTATGAAATTCGAAAGCGGCGTACACCGTGTACAGCGTGTGCCGGAAACCGAATCCCAGGGACGCGTACACACCTCTACCGTTACAGTGGCTGTACTGCCGGAGGCTGAAGAGGTTGATGTAGAGATTAACCCTGCAGACCTGCGTGTCGATACCTACCGTGCAGGCGGTGCCGGCGGCCAGTACGTAAACAAAACCGAATCTGCAGTTCGTATTACTCATATTCCGACAGGCATTGTAGCACAGTGCCAGGATGAAAAATCTCAGCTGAAGAACCGCGAAAAATGTATGCGCGTATTGCGTGCGCGTATTTTGGAGCAGGCGCAGGAGCAGCAGCGTGCCGCTACTGCCGAGGACCGCAAGAGCCAGGTAGGCACAGGTGACCGCAGCGAGCGTATCCGCACCTACAACTATCCGCAGGGACGTGTTACCGACCACCGCATCGGTCTGACACTGCATAAGCTGGACAGCATTGTCAACGGTGATCTGGACGAGCTGTTGGGTGCGCTGATTACTGCTAAGCAAAGCGAACAATTACGGCAGGTGAAATAAAATGGATAAGCCGGTTTGGACGATTATGAAAATCTTAAACTGGACTAAGCAGCACTTCGAGGCTAAGGGCGTGGAAAATCCACGCCTTGATGCCGAAGTGCTGCTTTGTGCTGTCTTGAAATGTGAACGCATTAAGCTGTATACCGAGTTTGACAAGCCTCTCAGTGAGGAGGAGCGCGAGAAGATGCGCTCATATGTAGAGCGCCGCGCTAAGCATGAGCCGCTGGCCTATATTATCGGCGAGCGCGCCTTTATGCGCAACAACTTTAAGGTTACGCCTGCTACCCTGGTGCCGCGCCCGGAAACGGAGCTGTTGGTGGAAAGCCTGGTGAAGGTTGCGCCGATGCTGCGTGCAGATGGTGCCGTAAAGGCTTTGGATATCGGTACCGGCAGCGGTGCTATTATCGTTTCGCTGCTTGATTATCTGCCTGCTGCCGTGGGCGTTGGCGTGGATATCAGCAACGAAGCCTTGGCGGTGGCGAAAGAAAACGCTGCCGATATCGGCGTGGATAAGCGTGTGGCCTTCCGCCAAAGCGATTTGTTCAGCAACGTACCTGTGGAGAAAAAGTTTGATATCATCGTTTCGAATCCGCCGTATATTCCTGCTGCCGATATTGCGACGCTGGCGCAGGATGTACAGCAGGAGCCGCGCACTGCACTTGACGGCGGTGCGGACGGACTTGATTTTTATCGCCGCATCTGTGCCGAAGAGGCGGAGCATCTGGCCGAAGATGGCTTGCTGGCTTTTGAAATCGGCATCGGCCAAAGCGAGGCTGTGCAGAAGCTGTGCCTAGAGCATGGCTTTGCCAAAACTGCCGTGCGCTTGGACTATGCAGGCATACCGCGCATGGTTTTTGCTTTAAAAGAAAAAGAGGGTGAGGATAAATATGAAAACCTCCTACTGGAAATTACAAAAGAACTCTGATAATCAAGAGATTATGCAGGAGGCAGCGGCACTGATCCGTGCGGGTGAGGTTGTATCGTTCCCGACGGAAACAGTTTACGGCCTGGGTGCGGATGGATTGAATCCTGAGGCTGTAGCCAAGATTTTTGCTGCTAAGGGCAGACCTAACGACAATCCGTTGATTCTGCATATTGCGCAAAAGGAAGCTATTGCGCAGCTGACTACCGGCTTGAATGCTAATGCCAAAAAGCTCATGGAGCATTTTTGGCCGGGACCGCTGACACTGATTGTCAATAAATCTGCTATTGTGCCTGACGCTGTAAGCGCAGGACTGGAAACTGTCGCTGTACGCTTCCCATCTAATAAATTCGCTCAGGATTTTATCCGTGCCTGTGATTGCCCTATTGCGGCGCCGTCGGCTAATATTTCCGGTCGCCCGAGCCCGACGAATGCTCAGGACGTTCTGGAGGATATGCAGGGTAAAATTGCCGGTATGCTTGATGGCGGCAACTGCGGCATTGGTCTGGAATCCACCGTGGTGGATACAACGAGCGCTGTTCCCACTATCCTGCGACCGGGCGGCATTACCTATGAAATGCTGACGGAGGTTATGGGTGCGGTAGAAATCGACCCGGCGCTGCAGGGAGATAAAAACTTTAAGCCTAAGGCTCCGGGGATGAAGTACCGTCATTATGCGCCAAAGGCACCTGTTTACCTGTTTGAGGGTGCAGCCTGCGAGCGTCTGCCGCAGGTTATTGCCAAGGCTCTGGCTGAAGGCAAAACCGTCGGCGTGCTGTGCGGACGTGAGCTGGAGAGCGAGCTGGCAGCGCTTGTCGAAAAACAGCAGCTGCAGCTTTCCTGCTGGGGCGACAGCCGCGAGCAGCTGGCTGCTGATTTGTTCTACCTGCTGCGGGACTTTGACCGGACCTGTCCTGACGTCATCCTCGCCGAAGGCGTAGAGGAGGACGGGCTTGGACTGGCAATCATGAACCGCCTGCGTAAGGCTGCGGGCTATCAGATCATAACGCTGGAAAACGGCAGCTTGCATTTAAAAAATAATGTAAATTTACCGACATTTATGTTACAATAAAGGTTAAAGATAATCCCGGCATTAAAAAGCAGGAGAGGAGAAGATTATTTATGAAAATTGCAATGGCTTGTGATCATGGCGGCTTCCATCTGAAGGAGCATATCAAAAAATATTTAGAGGATAAAGGCATCGAGGTTGTTGACCATGGTACCTACAGCGAAGATTCCGTAGATTATCCCGACTATGCAGCTAAGCTGTGCGAGGATATTACCAGCGGTGCCAGCGGTGCGCAAAAGGGCATCCTGATTTGCGGTACCGGTATCGGTATTTCTATCGCTGCCAATAAATGCAAGGGCATTCGCGCTGCTCTGTGCGGTGATGTTTTCTCCGCTAAAATGTGCCGTGAGCATAACAATGCCAACGTGCTCTGCATGGGCGAGCGTGTTCTGGGCGTAGGTCTGGCAGAAATGATTACCGACGCTTGGCTGGAAACCGAATTTGCCGGTGGTCGTCATGAACGCCGTGTAAATAAAATTATGGATTTGGAAGCAAAATAATCGTCTTTGTGTCGTAGTCTAAACGATTTTTGTGTTTCTGAAAATAAACAGAAAAGAAGTAAAGCAACAATGGAAACAAATATGCAAATAGCTAAGGAGCTTGCAGATGCCGCTGAAGAGCTTATCAGCATCGCAAAGCCTAAAAAAGGACAGATTTTTGTTCTTGGCTGCAGCACCAGCGAGGTACTTGGCAACAAAATCGGCACCGGTGGCAGCAGCGAAACGGCTGTTGCTATGTTCAAGGCGCTGAAGGCTGTGTGTGACGCACACGAGCTTTATCTTGCCGTACAATGCTGCGAGCATCTCAACCGTTCTCTGGTTGTTGAAGCCTGCACCGCTGAACGCTATAATCTTGAGGAGGTTACCGTGCGTCCGGTGGCTCATGCCGGCGGCGCTATGGCAACTGCTGCCTACGAAAATTTTGCTGAGCCTGTAGTGGTAGAAAGAATTTCTGCCCATCTTGGTATTGATATTGGCCAGACGCTCATCGGCATGCATCTCAAACGAGTTGCTGTACCTGTACGCCTGCAATATAAAAAAATCGGCGAAGCAGTACTGACTGCCGCTAAAACCCGTTCGCCGTTGGTTGGGGGACCGCGTGCCCAATACTTGGAAAATCGTCCATAACTTATCATCTGCGTTGTTGTCGCTGCCTCGACGTATAGAAATACGCCGTCGGCAGTGCCGCCTAGCATCTGATAACTTCTGAACGATTTACAATCGTCTGTAAGATATCGTCTGCGTTGTTGTCATTTCCAAGACGTATGGGAGTACGCCGTCGGAATATTACGCAGTATCCGTTACCTTATGAGCGATTTAAAATCTTCCGCATGGTATAAGGCACCATCTGCGTCTTTTAGTAGAGCAGAATTTCTGAGCGCTTATCCACAGCCTGTGGATAAAACTGGTTGATATTTAATGTTTTATTTTTAGGAGGGACTTGAAATGAATCTGGAAAAACTTAGCGTAGTTGATCCTGAGCTGAAAGGTTACATTGATGCGGAGCTGAACCGCCAACGTGACAAAATCGAACTGATTGCATCCGAAAACATCGTTACTCCCGCAGTAATGGAGGCTATGGGCAGCGTACTGACCAACAAGTATGCAGAAGGCTATCCCGGTCATCGTTATTATGGCGGCTGTGAATATGTTGATAAGGTTGAAACTTTGGCAATCGAACGTGCCAAAAAATTATTCCATGCTGAATATGCTAACGTACAGGCTCACTGCGGTGCCAGCACCAATCTGACCGTGTACTTTGCTTTCCTGAAACCCGGCGACACCATCATGGGTATGGACCTGTCCCAAGGCGGTCACCTGAGCCATGGATCCCCGGTAAATATTTCCGGTACCTATTTTAATGTTGTACATTATGGCGTTAATCCGGAAACCGAGCTGCTTGATTACGAAGCTATGGAAAAACTGGTTAAAGAGCATCACCCGAAGCTGATTGTTGCCGGTGCCAGCGCTTATCCGCGTATTATCGATTTCCAACGCATCGCTGATATTGCGCATGCTAACGGCGCTCTGCTGCTGGTTGATATGGCACACATCGCCGGCCTAGTTGCAGCAGGTCTGCATCCGTCTCCTGTTCCGTATGCTGATATCGTAACCACTACCACCCACAAAACTCTGCGTGGTCCTCGCGGCGGTCTTATTCTGACCAATAACGAGGAATATGCCAAGAAAATCAACAAGGCTATTTTCCCCGGCATCCAGGGTGGCCCGCTGATGCATGTTATTGCTGCTAAGGCTGTTGCTTTCGGTGAAGCTCTGAAGCCTGAATTCAGAGAGTACGCAGAAAACATTGTCAAGAATGCCAAGGCTTTTGCCGAAGGCCTGAAGGCTGAGGGCTTCCGTCTGGTTTCCGGCGGTACTGACAACCATCTGATTCTGGTTGATGTACGCAACAAAAACCTGACCGGTAAGGAAGCAGAAAAGCTGCTGGATAATATTGGCATTACCTGCAATAAAAACACTATTCCGTTTGACCCTGCCAGCCCGTTTGTAACCAGCGGCATCCGTCTGGGTACTCCGGCTGCTACTACCCGCGGCTTCAAAGAAGAGGACTTCAAAGAGGTTGCGGCTATCATGGGCCTGGTGCTCAATAACCCTGAAGATACTGATAAGCATGCAGAGGCTGCAAAACGCGTTGCTGCACTGTGCGCTAAGTATCCGTTATATACTAATTTATAATTAAGACGACCGATAAATCTTTATCCGCTTCGTCTTAATCAGAAAAGGAGCGATATATCCAATGCAAATCAATGTAGTAAACCATCCTTTGCTGCAAGCAAAAATGACTATCCTGCGTGACAAGGATACTAAGAGCGTAACCTTCCGCCACATCATCAGTGAGGTTGCAGCGCTGCTGACCTTTGAAACCACCAGAGATTTACCTGTGGAAGAAGTAAAGGTTGCAACTCCGCTGTGCGAAACCACCGGCTGCCGTATTAAAGGCAGTGTCACTGTTGTGCCTATCCTGCGTGCAGGTCTGGGCTTTATGGAAGGCGTACTCAGTGTTATTCCCGAAGCTAATGTTGGTCATATCGGCATGAGCCGTAACGAAGAAACTCTGCTGCCGATGGAGTATTACTGCAAGCTGCCTGCGGATATGGACGCTTATACTATTGTTGTTGACCCGATGCTGGCAACCGGCGGCAGTGCTATTGCTGCTATTGACCAGCTCAAAAAGCGTGGTATGAAAAACCTGCGCTTCATGTGCCTCGTTGCTGCTCCCGAAGGTGTAGAAAAACTGAATGCAGCACATCCTGATGTGCCTATCTACACTGTTGTGCTTGATGATCATCTTAATGAGCATGGCTACATCGTTCCGGGCTTGGGCGATGCAGGCGACAGAATTTTTGGTACGGTATAAAAAATTATGGAACGCAAAACAAGACCCGGCTGGGATGATTACTTTATGGAGATTGCCAGAGTAGTCAGCAGCCGTTCAACCTGTATGCGCCGCAGTGTTGGCGCGGTAATCGTCAAAAATAAACAGATTGTAGCGACAGGCTATAACGGTACGCCTAAGGATTTGCCTCACTGTGAGGTTACGGGCTGCCTGCGCGAGCAGCTGCATGTGCCTTCGGGGCAGATGCACGAGCTGTGCCGCGGTATTCATGCGGAGCAGAATGCTGTTGTTCAGGCTGCCTATCATGGTGTGTCTGTCAATGGTGGTACGATTTATTGTACGCATCAGCCCTGTGTGGTCTGCACCAAGATTTTGATTAACGCAGGCATTAAGCGCATTGTTTATGCTAATCCTTATCCGGATAAGCTGGCGGAGGATATGATGGCTGCATCGGGAATTGAAATCTGCGTGCTGGATAAGAAGTAAATATGCTGTAAAAAAGCACTGCTCACATTTCCTTACGGGAGATACAGAGCAGTGCTTTAATTTTGTTGCTGTTATTTTACTTTGACATAGGTGACGCCTGCGGCGTAGCAGTCAAGCTCGTAGGGCTGGTACATCAGATAAAGATGACCGTCCTCGGTGATGATATAATCCTTGCTTACTTTGAAGTTGTCGATGTCGTCAATAAACGGCGCTTCGCTGACAGTTTTCAAATCTGCACCGTATACAGGCAGCTTCTTGGCCTTGATATCCTGCTTCAGCTGCTCGGCGTCCGGCTTTTCAATGAAGCGGGTGTAGGGAACACGCTTGCCGGTAGCCTTGTCATAAACGATGCCGTGCGTATAATACATACCATGTGCAGCCTTATCATAATAGTACCAGGTGTTGAAGGTGAGGCAGACAAACTGGTCATTTTCGTAAATCACCTCATAATTGCTGCCGACAGCACGCATATCCGGATGGCGCAAATCCTTACGCGATTTGCTGACCATTTTTTGGATATCGCGGTTCATGCGCTGTGCTGCCAAAGGATTTTCCTGCGTGAAAACAGGATATTTATAGTCAAAGCGGTCGCCCTTGTCGATTTCGGTTTGCTGCGCAGCCGACGCACCTGCTGCTACCGCCATCGCCAAGAATAACGTGAGAAGAGTTTTTTTCATTCGTATTTACCCCCTCGTATAATATAGTCATAGCTTAGGTTGCTTTTAATAAAAATTTAAGCTA
>OIYP01000380.1_pt1 | contig 29484 bp, 27 predicted proteins | sample 1588261 | NCBI WGS metagenome assembly OIYP01 (sample SAMN03283293) | human gut metagenome | biome: human-associated habitat; material: feces | host: Homo sapiens | place: Peru | collected 2012
CACCGCCGCTAAGGTGATGGAGAAAATGCTCGAGGGCAGCAAGGACATCACTTTCGCCGAGAACCGCGTTTCGATAAAGTCGGCGCTTGACGCTGCTTCCACCGCGCAGGTAGAGGCTCTGGCCGACGAACTTACCAAGTAATTTCACGCAAGTATAGCGATACCCCGCAGACGTTCGTATCTGCGGGGTATTTTTATATTATGGAGAATATTTGGAACATAGCTATCGCGCCGACGCACATCAGGCTGCCGAGCAGATTTTTCGCCGTGAAACGCTCGCGCTTCGCTATCGTGATGAAGAAAAGCGTTACGAGTATCAGCGGCTGAACGAACGAGTAGAGGGTAAGGCTCATGCCGATCAGCGCGTTTTCCGCAAGCAGCCCTGCGATGTTCGGCAGGCGGGTGAGGAAAACTATCAGCAGCATTTTTTTGAACACCGCGTAGTCGCAGGAGCGCTCGTTCGCGAGGTACAGCCGCTTCAGCAGGCCGCCCTCCGCGCGCTTCGGGAATATCGCGGCTGCCATTATCGCCGTGAGCGCCAGCATCGAGATGAAAAGCCCCGTGTTTTTTGAGAGGTATGGCTCGCCCGCACGCATTATCAGCCCGTAGGAAAATTTTGCGAATATGTACAGCGCCATCGCGGGTATAAGCCGCAGCAGCTCGCCGCGCGTGAGCTTTCGTCTGCCGCCCGAGCCGTTTGCATCGCCCGAACCGCTCGCTATCAGCGCTAATCCCGCCAGCGCGAAAGGCAGACAAGCCAGTTTCGCCGCCGAGGGCGTTTCGCCGAAGATCGCGCAGTCGGCGCCGTATGAAAGAAACATCGCCAGCCCGAGCCATGCTTTCACCTCAAAAGCGCTCAGCACGCTCAGGCAGACCGCCGCCGTGTAAAATTCGCAGAGCTTGTTCGCGACCAGCAGCGCCGAAATGCCGAAAGTTTGCGGGCAGAGCGCGGCGCGCAGGTGCAGGAACGGCAGGCAGGGCAGCATGAAAGCCGCCGTGGAAGCCGATATGAAAAACGTAAATTCGCTTCCCGAAAGCCCCCCGCGCGAAACGGTCTTTTTATCGTTCAGCGTACATATGGTATAGCTGGCAACGTTTATCAGTAAAAATATCAACTGCAATATTTTTCACTCCATAAAAAACGGGGCGCATTTTCCGCAAACGCCGCCCCGTGTGGATGATCTAAAATTAGTAAGCCTTGCCCCAAAGCACCATGCACTTAGCTTCTTTGCCGCAGCAAACGCACTTGTCGCCGAGGTTTTCCTGATGGAAAGGTATGCAGCGCGAGCCTACGCCCGTAACTTCCTTTATCTTATCCTCGCAGGCTTCGTCGCCGCACCACATAGCTTCTACAAAGCCGTCGCCGTTCTTTTCCAGCGCTTCGGTGATCTCTTCCATAGAGTGGCAGCGGTAAGTTCTCTTGGTGCGGTTAGCAAGAGCCTTTTCGTACATACCGGCGGGAATGGTCTTTTCCAGCATCTCGATAACGGTATCCTTGAAAGTTTCAAGGTCGTTTTCGAGGGAAACGGTGGTCTTTTCGCCGTTGTATCTCATTGCGACTACGCACTGGCCGTTCTCGATGTCCTTCGGGCCTATCTCTACTCTTACAGGCACGCCCTTCATCTCGTACTCGGCAAATTTCCAGCCGGGCGAATTATCGCTGTCGTCGAGCTTTACGCGCACGCCGCAGGCTTTGAGCTTTTCATAAAGCTTGTTCGCTTCGTCGAGCACGCCCTCTTTGAACTGCGCGATGGGCACGATAACTACCTGAACGGGGGCTACCGCAGGCGGCAGAACAAGTCCGCTGTCGTCGCCGTGAGTCATGATAACTGCGCCGATAAGGCGGGTGGTAACGCCCCAAGAGGTCTGGTGGGGGTACTGCTTCTGATTGTCTTTATTGGTGAACTGAATGTCGAAAGCTTTAGCAAATCCGTCGCCGAAATAGTGCGAAGTACCTGCCTGAAGCGCTTTGCCGTCGTGCATAAGAGCCTCTATCGCGTAGGTGGACTCAGCGCCGGCAAACTTATCGCTCTCGGTCTTCTTGCCCTTTACAACGGGCATTGCCAGCGACTGCTCGCAGAAATCGGCGTAAACGTTGAGCATCTGCTCGGTCTCGGCGATTGCTTCCTCAGCGGTCGCGTGAATGGTGTGGCCCTCCTGCCAGAGAAATTCTCTCGAGCGCAGGAACGGACGGGTGGTCTTTTCCCAGCGCACTACCGATACCCACTGGTTGTAAAGCTTCGGCAGGTCGCGGTAAGAGTGAACTATGTTCGCGTAGTGCTCGCAGAAAAGCGTTTCAGAGGTGGGGCGAACGCAAAGGCGCTCTTCCAGCTTCTCGCTGCCGCCGTGGGTTACCCAAGCGACTTCGGGAGCGAAGCCCTCAACGTGGTCTTTTTCCTTATTGAGCAGGCTTTCGGGAATGAACATAGGCATACAAACATTTTCGTGACCCAGCGCCTTAAAGCGTGCGTCGAGGTCTTTCTGGATATTTTCCCAGATAGCGTAGCCGTAGGGGCGGATGACCATGCAGCCCTTTACGCTGGTGTACTCTACCAGCTCAGCCTTTTTGCAGATGTCGGTGTACCATTTTGCGAAATCTTCGTCCATAGAGGTTATAGCCTCTACCATTTTATTATTGCTTTTTTTTGCCATGTTTAAAATCAACTCCATAAATGTCTTTATTATAAATTTTGTAATTCAGATCGTATTCAGGCTCGGACGAAGCGTCGTAAGGGCCTTTTACCTGCGGTTCGTCAGGGTCGGGCTTTGGCACTTCGTCCTTAGTAGGTCGGTGCTCGTCGATCTTTTTTGCCAGCCGCGGCGTTATAACGCAGCAGAGCATTATCACAGCCATAATGACCATAGTAGTGCCCAGCACCCGCAGCAGCAGGTGTACCAGCTCGCTGTTCATATGCTCGCCCCTTTCTTTCGCGTAATATCATACCTTAATATTATACCATCTTTCGCGGCGATTTGCAAGTAGTTATGAAAAAATTTAAAATATTTCGTTTAGTGCTTGACAAACAATATTATATGGTGTATAATATTATACAGATAAAGAACACGGGCGTTAGTCCGACCACGTGTGAGAAGAAAGGAGTTGCTATCAGCAATATGAGTGTTTTTCCGATAAGTGCAGCGCTGCTGGACGCTATGGTGCTCGCCGTTACCGAAAATGAGGACGGCTACGGGTATAAGATCACTAAGGATATTCAGGAGCGCGTGAGCGTTTCAGAGTCTACCCTCTACCCCGTGCTGCGGCGCTTGCAGAAAAATGGTTCGCTCGAAACATACGATATGCCTTATATGGGCAGAAATCGCAGATATTACCGCATTACAGAAGGCGGCAGAGAGCTGCTTAAAAATTACCGCGCAGAGTGGCGCGAGTATAAAGGGCAGATCGACCACTTTTTAAGCGAGGAGGATAATTATGACTATTGAAGAGTACATCAGCCGTCTTTCCGCGGCGCTGAGTAATATCGACAGCGAGGAAGCGGCGAACGTTTTGCAGTATTACACCGAGATACTTGAGGACGCCGAAGACCCGCAGGCGGAAATGGCGAAGTTTGGCTCGCCCGAGCAGCTCGCCGCGCAGATCATGCAGGAAAACGGCTGGCAGCCCGCGCCCGATATGAGCGCGATGTTCCCGAATATGCAGCCGAAGCCGCGCAGGGGCATGACTATGGGCAGGACGATAGCGCTGGTGCTCACCTCGCCTTTTTGGCTTACGGTATACGTTCTTATCGCCTGCCTTTTCATCACGGTGGTTTCGGTCTATATATCTTTCCCCGCAACAGCGATAGGCGGACTTGTCGCCTGCGCGCTGACGGCGGGCGAATATTCGCCCCTAACAGTTGCACTGCTCACACTTGCAGCAGCCTGCACCGGCTTGACTATGCTGCTTTACCGACCGCTGAAATACGCGCTGAAAGGCTGCGTGCAGCTCACTTTGACGTTCAGCCGCTTCATTTTCGGCATGGAGCAGAAGAAGTTTACCATAGCGCTGAAAAAGCCGGTCAACCGCGTGGTGCTTGTAACAGGCGCGGTGATGACGGTGATCGGAGTTGCGGTATGCGGCGTTTGCGCTGCAAAGCATATCAATAAGATAGATTATGCAAAAGCGCTCGGCATGACCGACCGCACATATGAGCTTTCGGGCGATATTACCGAGCTTACGGCTGACCTCGACGGTGCGGCGGTGCTCAGCGTAAAGCCCACCGACGGCGATACGGCAAAGCTGGAATGCAAATACATTATTGAAAAAGACATGAAGATAACCGACGGCTCGGCAGCCGAGATAAAGTATGACGCGAAGAGCAACAGGATAACGCGCTACGGCATAAATTTCGGCACTATCTCTTACCCCGCCGCTGAGATCACACTCTATCTGCCGCAAAAGGCTTACGATAAGCTTACGCTCGATTCCACGTTCGGCGATATTTCGCTGAAAGATATTTCCGTCACCGAACTGAATATAGCCGCTGATGCGGGCGGCGTGAAGCTGGACAACGTGCTTGCAAAGACTGCTTCGATGGATATTGATTACGGCGATGTTGATATGAACGGCTGCAAGTTCGATTCTTTCACGATAGATTCTGCGAGCGGCGATCTCGACATGAACGGCTGCGAGGTCGGAAAGACCGTAAGCGTCAATATGGATTACGGCGATATGGAGCTTGACAACGTTACCGCGGGCAGCCTCAGCGCGGAAATGAGCGCGGGCGATCTCGAATTCAAAGGCGTTATAACAGGCGCGGCAGACGCTGACAGCGTTATCAACTGCGATTACGGCGACGTGGATATGCAGCTCGGCGGCAGAAATTATACGATAGCCGCTTTCACCGACTTCGGCGAAGTTACCATAAACGGCGCTTCCCCCGCGTACAACGACCTGAAAGGCAGCGTGGTACTGCGCATAGAGAACAGCAGCGGCGATGTAAATGTAGATACAGACTGATATAAAAAGAAAAAGTCAGGCAGACATACAAAACGGATATTAAATGGGGAAAAAGCGCACATTTTGTGAACATTATATTTTCAGTGTGTTATCATATAGTTATCACATAAGGGCTGTATTATATATACATAAGGTTACAGGGCACCTGATCCGGACATAAAAAGAGCAGAGGTTCACATATGTTCAGTGATGTAAAGACCCGACCACATATTATTTTTCTCCATCATATTTACTGTAAAGCAGAGAGAGCTTTTAAGATCCCTACATCTTGAAGCTCTCTTTGCTTTTGTCTGTTTTTATTCTTTGCAATAAAAATGCCCCGCGTACTTTCGGCGTACACGGGGCATTTTCTGTATGTAAATCACAATACTTTCGAGAGGAAGTCGCGCAGGCGGGGATTGCGCGGGTTTGAGAAAAATTCGTCGGGGCGGTTTTGCTCCAGTATATTTCCGTCCGCCATGAACATCACGCGTGAGGCTACCTCGCGCGCAAAGCCCATCTCGTGGGTAACTACCACCATCGTCATTCCGTCGTCCGCAAGCTTTTTCATAAGCTCGAGCACTTCGCCTACCATCTCGGGGTCTAGGGCGGAGGTCGGCTCGTCGAAAAGCATAACCTCGGGATTCATCGCGAGGGCGCGGGCTATCGCTATACGCTGCTTCTGACCGCCGGAAAGGCGCGAGGGGTATTCGTCGGCTTTGTCGGGCAGACCTACCTGCTCAAGCAGCTCTTCGGCGCGCGCGTTCGCTTCTTCGACTGTCATAAGTCCCAGCTTCACGGGCGCAAGCGTGATGTTTTTGCGTATGGTGAGGTGAGGGAAGAGGTTGAAGTGCTGGAAAACCATGCCCATTCTCTGGCGCAGGCGGTTCATTTCAGACTCGCTGATGCGGGTGATGTCTGTACCCTCAAAGAATATCTCGCCCGAAGTGGGGTGCTCCATAAGGTTCAGGCAGCGCAGAAAGGTAGATTTTCCCGAGCCGGAAGGGCCTACTATTACTACCTTTTCGCCCTTATCTATCGTTTCGCTGATGTTTTTGAGAACTTCTACATCGCCGAATGATTTGCAGAGGTTTTTAACGTCTATCACTTTGCGAGAGCCTCCTTTCAAGCTTGCTTACAAGGTGGGTCAGCAGCATTACCATAAGCAGGTAGATCACCGCGACAGTTATCAGCGGCATGAAAGCCGAGAAGGTCTGCGAGCGGATAATGTCGCCGCCCTTTGTGAGGTCCTGTATGGCTATGTAGCCCGCTACCGAGGTCTCTTTCAGCAGCACTATGCACTCGTTCGCGAGCGCGGGGAGCACTGTTTTGAAAGCCTGCGGCAGCACTATCGAGATCATAGTTTCGCGGTAGCTTAGTCCTAAGCTTCTGCCTGCTTCAAACTGGCCGTTGTCTATCGACATTATGCCCGAGCGGACTATCTCAGCCACATAAGCGCCCGAGTTTATGCCGAAAGCCAGTATAGCTACTACCAGCTTGCTGATATTCACGCTGCTGAAAATAACGAAGTAGGTTATCAGCAGCTGTACTACCATAGGCGTACCGCGGATAACAGTAAGGTATACTCTGCAAATGAAATTCAGTATCTTCATTTTGCCCGTGCGCTCGTAGGTAGAGCGTATTATCGCTACCACAAAGCCCAGCACCGCGCCTATCATCACGGCGAAAAGCGTGATGAGCAGGGTGGTCTTTAAGCCGTTGGTGAGGTATGTCCAGCGGTTTTGTTCAATAAAATTCTGCTTGAAAGCGTCTATCAGTCCGTTCAATCCTGCACGTCCTCTCTTAAAATAATTCGGCTGCCGCTGATTTTGCCGACAGCCGAACTTTAGTTATTTCTTTCTAACGATTATTACCTGAGTAGAGGTAGCGTATCCGTCGGAGAAGAGCACGTTCTTCTCGCGGTCGGGGGTAACGGTCATTCCCGCAACGCCTACGTCAGCCTTGCCCGACTGTACCGCAGAGATTATGGAGTCGAAAGCCATATCGTCGATCTGAAGCTCGTAGCCCAGCTTGTCGCAAACTGCCTGCATCATATCAGCGTCAAGACCTACTACCTTGTCGCCCTCTTTGTACTCGTAGGGAGGGAACTCCGCGTTGGTAGCCATTACGAGCTTGCCCTTGCTGCGGTCTACTCCGTCGGGCGAGGTGTACTGGTTCTTGCCCTTGGTTTCGCCCTGGTAGTTGCTCTTTATTTTGTCGAGAGTGCCTTCGTCTTTCAGCTCTTTCAGAGCGCCGTTTATCTCGGTCTGGAGGTCTTTGTTGTCCAGCTTCATGGCGATAGCGTATTCCTCGTCGGCAAAGGGGTCGTCGAGTATCTTGAGGTCGTCGTTTTTGTCAACGAATTCCTTGGCAGGCTCAGAGTCGATGATAACTGCGTCGATCTTGCCCTGCTTCAGCGCCTGAACTGCGTCAGCGCCCTTGCTGTATTTTTCTACCTTAGCGTCCTTAACGTCGCTGGCGTAGGTGTCGCCCGTAGTGCCTAGCTGCACGCCTATTGTCTTTCCCTCGAGGTCGTCGGCGCTGAAAACTGTGTTGTCGGGCACGCCGCAGCTTGTGAGCATTGCTGCGCAGAGTGTTGCTGAGATAAGCCCTGCTGTAAATTTCTTCATGATTTGAACATATCCTTTCATTAAAGGTAATACCGCGGTATTGCCTTTGTTATAAGCTTTATTATACCGCACATTACTCGGTTTTGCAAGCTTTTTTATCTGCAAATTGGTATATAATTTATGAATTTTTTAAAAGTTGACGGGTTTTACGCTCCAGATATTCTCAGCGTAGTCCTTGATAGTTCTGTCGGAGGAGAATTTTCCTGCGTGGGCGATGTTCAGCCAGCATTTGCGGGCGAAAGCAAGCTCTTCCTTGTAGTCGGCGTTTGCTTTCAGCTTCGCTTCAACATAGCTGTTGAGGTCGCCGAGAACGTAGTAGTGGTCGGGAACGTGCCAGCTTGCGCCGTCGGTGAGCGCCTTGTAAAGCTCTTTGAAAGAGCCTTCCTCGTTAGAGGGCACGCCGCCGTCGCTGAAAGTGCCGTCTATCAGCTTGTCGAGCACGCGGCGTATCTTTTCGTCGGCGTAAGCCACCTTGCGGGGGTCGTACTCGGGCATTATCTTCTCCAGTTCTTCAACTCTCGCGCCGAAGATGTAGTTGTTCTCCTCGCCCGCTTCTTCCGCTATCTCGATGTTCGCGCCGTCGTATGTGCCGAGGGTGACCGCACCGTTCAGCATCATCTTCATGTTGCCGGTGCCCGAAGCCTCAGTGCCCGCGGTGGAGATCTGCTCGGAAATATCGCTGCCCGCTACCAGCTTTTCGGCGTAGGAAACGTTGTAGTTCTGCACGAATACCACTTTCAGCAGTCCGTTCACTTCGGGGTCGGCGTCTACCATATCGGCAATCTCGTTTATCAGCTTGATTATCGCCTTAGCGCGGCGGTAGCCGGGTGCGGATTTCGCGCCGAAGATGTATGTGGTAGGCGTGAAGTCCTTTATGCTGCCGTCTTTTATACCATAATAAATATACAGTATCGAGAGCGCGTTGAGAAGCTGGCGCTTGTACTCGTGCAGACGCTTTATCTGCGTATCGAATATAGTGTTCGGGTCGATCTCTTTGCCGTCCTGCATTTTTACATATTCTGCAAGCTGACGCTTTTTCTCTTTCTTTATGCCGATAAATTCGCGCAGTACGCTTTCATCGTCGGCGTATTTCGCCAGACCCTCAAGCTTCGAGAGGTCTTTTACCCATTCCTCGCTGCCCAGCAGACGTGTTATCAGCGCGGAAAGTTCGCTGTTGCAAAGGCGCAGCCAGCGGCGCTGAGTTATGCCGTTCGTTTCGTTAAGGAAGCGCTCTGGGTACAGCGCGTACCAGTCTTTCAGCGTTTCGCTCTTTAGTATTTCGGTATGTATAGCGGCAACGCCGTTGGTGTGCGAGGATACATATACAGCCATATTCGCCATTTTAAGCTGTCCGCCGCCGATCATAGCCAGCTCGTCGATCTTCTTGCGGTCAAAGCCCTCTTTGTTCAGCGCGTACATCTCAGCCTTGAAGTTTTCCGAGATCATCAGGCATATCTCGTAAACGCGCGGCAGCAGTTTTTCTACTATCGAGCAGTCCCATTTCTCCAGCGCTTCCTGCATTATGGTGTGGTTGGTGTAATTGAATGTGCGCCTTGCTATGTCGATGGCTTTTGCGAAATCGCAGCCCTCTTCGTCGATGAGTATGCGTATCAGCTCGGGGATAGAGATGACGGGGTGGGTGTCGTTTAGCTGTATCTGCACCATATCGGGCAGGGTGTCTACGCTGCCGAAGCGCGCCTTGTGCTTTTTCACGATGTCTGCAAGCGAAGCCGCCGAGAAGAAATATTCCTGACGCAGGCGCAGTATCTTGCCCTCGGTGAAATTATCGTTCGGGTAAAGCACGCGCGAAATGTCCTCAGCCGCGTTTTTAGCAGCCGAAGCGCCCGCGAAATCGCCGTCGTTGAATGCGGCGAAGTCAAATTCCTGCGCGGCTTCCGCCTGCCAAAGGCGCAGAGTACCGATGTTTTTGGTGTCGTAGCCGATCACAGGCATATCGTAAGGCACGGCGTTTACCGTCATATCGGCGTAGCGCACCTGTACAGTTTCCTCGCCGCGGCGCACCGACCAGGGATCGCCGAAGCGCGACCAATCGTCGGCCTCTTCGCGCTGAAAGCCGTCAACTATCTTCTGCTTGAAAAGTCCGTATTTGTAGCGTATACCGTAGCCGTCGAGCGGAAGATCGTGCGCGGCGGCAGAGTCGAGGAAGCAGGCGGCAAGTCTGCCCAGACCGCCGTTTCCAAGCGCAGCGTCCTCTATCTCTTCAAGGTCGCTGAGCGAGCGGCCCGCCTTGTTCAGCGCCGCCTCAGCCGTTTCGGTAAGCCCCGCGCAAAGCAGGTTGTTGTAGATGGCTCTGCCTACCAAAAATTCCATTGAGAGGTAGCAGGCGCGTCTGCCGTTTTTGTGAGCCTCGCGGCTGTTCTCCCAGTTTTCGGCGATGTTGTCCATAACAGCCGAAGAGAGCGCTTCGTGAAGCTGTACAGCGTCGGCTTTTTCAGGCGAAACGCCGTACTTCTTTTTCAGATCTGCTTCAATAGCCGCGTTCATGGCTTCGCAAGTCGTATTCATTTCAATTTCCTCCATTTATCCATTTATGTAAATTCATTTATTATCAGCGGGAAGTCTGCCGTAAATGCGGGTAAGCTCGCGCAGCTCCTCAGCCAGCTCGTCGGTCAGCGCGCCGTCAGCCATGCGCCACTGCCAGTTTCCGCCGAGGGTAGAGGGTATGTTCATGCGCGCCGCCGAGTCGAGCCCCAAAAGATCCTGCATTTGCGCGATGGCTGTTTCGGCTATGCTCGCCCAAGCCGCGCGTATCATGCCGCGGGGAATGTCCTTGTTGCGCTTTACGTTTAGGTATTCGCGCGCGAATTTTCTCTCGGCGCGGGTAGCGGACTTCACCCAGCCTGCCGCAGTTTCGTTATCGTGCGTGCCCGTGTAGCAAACGCAGTTCGGCGAGGTGAAATTGTGCGGCAGATAGTTGCTCGTGCCCTCGGGGTCGAATGCAAACTCCAGCACTTTCATGCCGGGGTAGCCGCTCGCTTTCAGCAGTTTGGCGACTTCTTTTGTGATAAAGCCGAGGTCTTCCGCGATGATGCGGCGCTTGCCCAGCGCGGCTTTTACAGCCTTGAAAAGCTTCATTCCCGGGCCTTTGCGCCATTCGCCGATAACTGCGTCCTCGTTGCCGTAGGGGATAGTGTAGTAGCTTTCAAATCCGCGGAAATGGTCTATGCGCACTACGTCGTAGGTGGTGCAGGCGGCGCTCAGGCGGGCTATCCACCAGTCGTAACCGCGTTCTTCCATAACGTCCCAGCGGTAGAGGGGGTTGCCCCAAAGCTGACCTTTAGCCGAGAAAACGTCGGGCGGGCAGCCCGCTACATCTATCGGCGTTTTGTCCTCGTCGAGCAGGAAAAGCTGCGGCTGAGTCCAAACGTCGGCGCTGTCGTAGGCGACGTATATCGGTATATCGCCGATGAACTCTATGCCAAGTCCGTTGACATAGGCTTTAAGCGTCTGCCACTGCTTCGCGTACTCGTACTGGAGAAATGTCCAGAAAGCTATGTCGTCGGCGTACTCGGCGCGCGCTTGTTCTATCGCTTTAGGCTCGTACATTCTCAGCGGGCGCTCCCACTCGTACCAAGCTTTGCCGCCGTGCGCGTCTTTCAGCGCCATGAAAAGCCCGTAGTCAGCCGTCCAGGGGTTCGCCGCCGCAAATTCAGCCGCCGCGCCGTCGCCTGTAAGCTTGTAATTTTCATAAGCCTTGCGCAGTACGGGGAATATCTTCTGATATATCCTGCCGTAATCCACTTCGCCTGAGCTTTCGCCCCAGTCGATTTCTTCGTAGTCGGCCGCCGTCAGCAGACCCTCCTGCGCGAGCGTTTCAAAGTCGATGAAGTAGGGGTTGCCCGCGTACACCGAAAAGCTCTGGTAGGGGGAGTCGCCGTAGCTGGTCGGAGAAACAGGCAGTATCTGCCAGTATTTCTGTCCCGCCTTTTTCAGAAAATCGGCGAAAGCGTAAGCCTCTTTGCCAAGCTTGCCGATACCGTGATCGCCCGGCAGGGAGGATATGTGCATAAGTATGCCGCTTGCACGCATCATCTATCAGCTCCTTTTAATGGAAAAAGTGATTTTTCGTATACATTATAAATAACATTATACCATAGCTTGCCGCTAAAATCAAGTGCGGCGGGGCGCATATCGCAGATTTTGTTGACAAAGAATACACTATGTGCTATAATTAAATTGGATAATTGTGTGCTGATAGTGCGCCTATTTCAGCGTACTGTTTGCTTTTTAACATATAATACTCACAATTTCGGGATAAAATTATAGTTGGGAAAATATATCTTCTGAAAGGCGGCGATGATAAAAATGTTCGGATATGTAAAGGCTTACCGCCCGTGGCTGCGCGTCTGCGAGCTTGATCTTTATAAGGGCGTTTACTGCGGGCTTTGCAAGACCATTACCGAGCGAAGCGGGTTCGTGCCATCGCTGCTGCTCAGTTACGACCTTGTTTTCCTCACCGTTGCCGCGCTGGGGTATGATAAGTCGGCAGTTGCCGCCGAAAAGCGTCGCTGCCCGCTGCACCCGATAAAAAAGACCCCCTGCGTTTACTGCAAGCAGGCAGGCGCGGACAACGCGGCTTTTGAGTACGCCGCCGACGCCGCCATAATGCTCGATTACCACAAGCTGCGCGACGATCTGCATGACAAGGGCTTTAAAAAGCGCATTGCAGCCGCGGCTATGCTGCCGTTTTTCGCTAAGCCTTACAAGCAGGCGGCGGCGCGTCAGCCGTATATCTCGCAGCAGATAGAGCAGGCTATGGCTTTTCAGCGCGAGATAGAGGATATGAATATTCGCTCGGTAGACGCCGCCGCAGAGCCTACCGCGCGCATGATGAAAGCGGTGTTTCGCGGAGTTTGCCGCTACGACCCCGACGACCGCGAGGTGATGGGCGAGTTCGGCTACCTGCTGGGCAGGTTCGTGTACATCTGCGACGCACTGGACGATCTGAAAGACGATTTCAAAAAGCGCGCTTACAACCCGCTCGTCACCAAAAGCACGGCTATGACCACGGCTGGGGAGATAACCCGCGAAAGCTTTGAGCACGCCGCAGAATATGCACGCCGCAGCGCTTACCTCACTCTGGGGCAGCTTGCGGATAGGTATGTTCAGCTCGATTTCGGCGATATGCAGCCCATAACGGACAACGTAGTTTACATGGGGCTGAAAAGTTCGTTGGAAGCCGCGGCGAAATTTGACAAAAAAGAAAAGAAGGACACGAAAGGTAAAAGGATATGAACGACCCCTACAAAATACTGGGCGTAGAGCCTACCGCTACTGATAAAGAGATAAAGACCGCGTACAAAGGCTTGGTGCGCAAGTACCACCCTGATAGATTTCAGGACGAAGCTATGGCTGAAATGGCGAACGAAAAAATGACCGAGATAAACGCCGCTTACGATAAGATAATGGACGACAGAAAAAACGGCAGATCGGGCTTTACTTCGTATACGGCGGGCGGCGCTTCGGGCGGATACCGCAGATACAGCCGCGAAAGCTACGAGCAGGCTTCGGGCGGCGGCGCGAGTGTGGATTATTATCAGATACGCAATATGATACACGCGGGCAGGCTCGCCGAAGCGGATAATATGCTCGATAACGTGGCGCAGCCGAACCGCGTGGCGGAGTGGTACTTTCTCAAGGGCACTATCTGCTATCAGCGCGGCTGGCTGAACGAGGCTTACCACTACATCGCGCAGGCGACGCAGATGGCGCCCGGCAACTCCGAGTATTCGCAGGCGCTTCAGCAGATGAACCGTCAGCGCGGCGGCTTTATGAGCGGCGGCAGCAGATATAATACGGGCAATTCCGCAAACGATACCTGCAACTGCCTTTCAGACCTCTGCGTGGCTGACTGCTGCTGCGAGATGATGGGCGGAGATCTGATACCATGCTGCTAAACGGCGGTGAAAGCTGCCGACAGCCCGAGGGCGCGGAATGCGGAAAGTGCAGACCATCTACAGCTTTCTGCGTGGCGCTGGGCGGCATAATCACGGCACTCGTCATGCTGCTGATGTTTTGCGCGACGATGTTCCCCATGCTGGATTACGCGATACCCGCCTATGCGGGATTTCTGATGGTAGTGGTGATAGAAGAGGCGGGAAGCCGCTGGGCACTGCTGACCTACTGCTCCTGCGCGGTGCTTTGTCCGCTGATGACGCCCGACTATCAGGCAAATCTGCTTTTCATACTTTTCATGGGCTACTACCCCGTGCTGTATGTGGCATTGCAGAGGGTGAAACGGGACGGCGCGCGGATAGCGATAAAGTTCGCGGTCTTCAATGCGGCGATAATCTGCTATGCGGCGCTTTTTCAGTACATATTCACCTCGGTAGACCTGCTTGAGGGTCTGGAGGAGCTTGGCAAGTGGGCAGCGCCCGCTATGCTGGGCATGGCGAACCTCTTTTTTGTGCTGTACGACCATCTGCTTGGGCAGCTTATAGAGATATATACAAGGTGGTTTCGGCGCAGGATATTGTGTCTGCGAACGGCGAACAAGTCCGGCAGAAGATGATTTAAAAAAAGAAAAAGACAACAAAAGGCGATGAGATGACAAAATGAAGAAAAGAGAATTAAAGCTGTTTTCTAAGGAGCTTACCCCCGAACAGCAGGAGAAACGCAAGAAGATAGAGATGTGTTTTCGCGCGATAAGCTGTGTGGTATTTCTGCTTGCGATGATCGGCATAGGATATTTGGTGTTCCCGATATTCAGCGGCGTGGGTCAAAAGGGCTGGCTCGACGGCGTGCAGAAGCGGATAAGCGGCTACGGCGGCATACACGGCGTGCTGATGTTTTTGGCGATACAGGCGCTGCAGGTGCTTGTGGCGGTAATACCCGCGATACAGGTGGTCGGCGGAGTGCTTTACGGCCCGTTTTTCGGCTCGCTGATCTCGTTTCTCGGCATAGTGCTGGGCAGTCTGGCGGTATGGGGGATAGTGAAAAAGCTGGGCGCGCCGCTGGTGCAGGCGATAGTCAGCGAGAAGCATCTGAAAAAATTCAGCTTTCTCGAGGACGACCACAAGCTTTTGCTGATACTGATAATCCTCTATATAATCCCCGGAATACCAAAAGATGTCGTAACGTATCTGGTGCCGCTGACGAAGATAAAAATGCGCGAATTTTTTCTGTATGTACTGCCTTGGCGCATACCCGCGATAGTGCTTTCGACAGCTTTCGGCAGCAGCGCGACGAAGGGCAACATGGCGGCGACGATAATCCTCGGCGCAGTAACGCTCGTCATCGCGATACTGGGGCTGGTTTTCAAGGACAAGATAGTAGCCGCGATGAGCCGTATAAGTCGCCGCCGCAGGCACAAAACTGATAAAACCGACAATCAGGCACAGGAATGAACGGTGGGATTTGTGCAGATATACAAAAGAGAAAAAGTTGAAAAAAACTGCTTGACAATCGCACATCGTTGTGATATAATATATTACGTTGATTGAGGCTGAAACGAAGTGAAGCTGATAAAAACGTAATTTGCGGGTGTAGTTCAATGGTAGAACTCCAGCCTTCCAAGCTGGCCACGTGAGTTCGATTCTCATCACCCGCTCCAATTTTTCTCGGAGTTATCTGAGATATTACAGAAAAGCACCGCTCACGCAGCGGCGGTTTTTTTGTATGAATGGTGGGTATAGCGTAGCTGGTTAACGCGTCAGTTTGTGGCACTGAAGACCGAGAGTTCGAATCTCTCTATCCACCCTATGCACCTTTAGCTCAGCTGGATAGAGCAACTGCCTTCTAAGCAGTAGGCCAATGGTTCGAGTCCATTAAGGTGCGTTTAAAATGACCCTATCTCTTTTTGAGGTAGGGTTTTGTTTTTTGTGTTAGGAAATATGGCAGAGTATTATTTGATCCTTTTTACGGTCACTTTTATTTTGCCGTTTTCTTTTTGATGCACTTTTTTGTGGTTGGCTTCTCTTTTTTTTAGTTCTTTTTTTATAAGTTTTAATTCGTATTTGGCGATTTCTGTATTTACATGTCCGTTCATTGAACTATAAGATCTATAGCCGAATCTAATGAAAAATAATGTGAGAAGAATAATTGCAACACTAATTAAAAGCTGTAATAAAAATTTATCTGTTTTTAAATCACAAATAATAATAAATATAGAAGCAATAATACCTGTAAATAAGGACTCAAACATTCTATATAAAACACTATTAAAAAAAATCAAACGCTTTTTTCTTTTTATTAGTGTACAATCTTTTACTTTATCAATATCCTTTGACGAATAGAAAGCATCTAAATCTGATTTAATCAAAGCTATTTTCTCAGTTTCTGAATATTTAGAGTTATTTTTATTAATGTTAATTATTCTATTGACTTTTTTATTAAAACGTTTGAATTCTCTCTTCCTAATCTTTTTGATTTTGTTCATTTTAGCCATTTCTCCTGTAATGTTTAATTACTCTAATTCTACCATAAATCATTTATTTTGTCAATAAAAAATTTTCCACCCACAAAATTATCCCCCGCAGCCATCAAGACCGCAGGGGATACCAAATAAATATCAAGCGTCCCAGAAGGGATTTGAACCCCCGACCTTACGCTTAGGAGGCGCACGCTCTATCCAGCTGAGCTACTGAGACGTTCGCAACGCAGCTATTGCCGCATTGCCTATCTATTATACCATATTTTTATGCGCTTGTCAAGCTTGCCCGCCCCGATTTTTCCCGACAAAAATTCTGATTGACAAACGCGCTTTCATATGTTAATATATTATGTAGTATACAAACAAATTCACATCAGAAAGGATACTTGACAAATGGAAAATTCGCAGGAGAATATCGTTCTGCGCGTGGAGGGGCTTTCTAAGGCGTACAAAAAAGGCGTTTTCGCCAGCAAGGGCGTAAGCTTCTCGGTCAAAAAGGGCGAGATATTCGCGCTTATCGGGCCAAACGGCGCGGGCAAAACTACCACTATCCGCATGATAGCTACGCTGCTGAAACCTACCGAGGGCGATGCGCTGGTAGACGGCAATTCTATCATCTCAGCGCCCGAAAAGGTACGCCGCTGCCTTACATACCTGCCCGATGAAGCAGGCGCATACAAAAATATGAAAGGCAGACAGTATCTGCGCTTTATGGCGGATATGTACGCCGATAATAAACAGCAGTCGGCGGAGTTCGTAAAGCGCGCCGAGGAGATATGCGGGCTGGGCGATAGGCTGGACGATAAGGTCGAAAGCTACTCGCGCGGCATGATACGCAAGCTGCTTCTCGCGAGAACGATAATGTCCCGCCCCGAGCTTGCCATTCTCGATGAGCCGACTTCGGGTCTTGACATCATAAACGCGCTCGATATTCGCCGCATGATACGCTCGCTGGCGGAGCAGGGCATGAGCTTTCTGCTCTCCTCGCACAATATGCTCGAGATAGAGTACGTTTCCGATAGGGTCGGAATTATCGCAAAGGGCAACCTGCTCGAGGTCGGCACGCCCGCCGAGCTGCTTGAAAAATACGGTGCGGAAAACCTTGAGGAAGTATTTGAAAGGGTGGTGAGCAGCCGATGAAATTCGCAAGTTTGTTTAAAAAAGAGCTGCGCGAAATGCTCTCGCCGCAAACCATCATAATGCTCGTTTTCGTGCTGATAGTCATGGTAGGATTGAGCGGCATGGTAAACGGCGCTATGGACGAGGCGCAGGAGGAAAGCTCGAAAATAACCATCTGCGACCTCGACGATACCGACTTCTCGCGCTCGGTGATAAAGTTCCTAAAAACGCCTTCCGCCGATATGAAAAACGATGTTAAAATAATCAAACTCGAAAGCGACGACTACGCTAAAGAGATCAACCGCCTGGGGCTGAAAAGCTTCATAGTAGTGCCCGAGGGCTTTACCGAAAGCGTGAACAAAGGCGAGCAGGCAAAGCTTATCTACGTCAGCAAGATGACCTCGCTATCTACCATGTCGAACGTAAATTCCGGCTCTGAAACAGCCGTTACGCTCATTGAAGCTGCCGTTAAGAGCGCGCTTTACACCGATAAAGTGTCGAAAGGCCAGCTTACCGAAGACGAAGTTACTCAGCTCAATTCGCCCGTAGACGTGCAGGAGCAGACTATAGTCGGCGGGAAGTCGGCGAATATCTCGCAGCTTATACTTTACAGCGCTTCTTACAGCCAAACTATGCTGATGCCGCTTGTGGTGTATATGCTGATACTCCTCGGCTCGCAGACGATGATAAACGCCGTAGCCGCCGAAAAGCTTGACAAAACGCTTGAAACGCTGCTCTCCGCGCCCGTATCGCGCATGAGCGTGCTGAGCGCAAAAATGCTCGCCGCCGCGGTAGTAGCGCTGCTCAACGCCTTGGTCTACATGGTCGGCATGAACAATATGACAAGCGGCGTAAGCTCCTCGCTGCCCGATAATTACACCGAGATGGCGAAGCAGCTGGGGCTGAATTTCACCACGACTACCTACGTCATGATAGGCGCGCAAATGCTGGTATCCACGCTGATAGCGCTTTCCGTTTCGATAATCCTCGGCGCGTTCGCAAAGAGCGTAAAAAGCTCGCAGATGCTCTCGATGCCGATACTTTTCATCACGGTAGTGCCCTTTATGGTCTCGATGTTCATGGATATAAGCAGCCTGCCGGGCGCGGTGAGATACCTGCTTTACGCTATACCTTTCACCCACACTTTCATGGCGAGCGACTGCATACTTTTCGGCAAGACCTCGCTATACATCGGCGGACTTATCTACCAGATAATTTTCCTGATAGTCTGCATGGCGATAGCGCTGAAAATATTTACGGGCGATAAGATATTCACCGCTTCGGAAACGCGCATTTTCGGCAAAAAGAAAAAGCACGCCGAGGCTGACTGATAGCTTAGAAAGGGACATTTTGATGACATACAATTTCAAGAAGATAGCCGCAGCCTGCACCGCCGCCGTTCTCGCGCTCGCGCTGGCAGCCTGCGGAAATTCGGATAGTTCGGATAAAGACAGCAAAGCCGCCTCGCAGACCGAGCAGACCGAGCAGACCGTTCCGCAGGTGACTTTGCAGCCGAGTTCGGAAGCGGAAAGCGCGGCGGACGATCCGAGCGAAAGCGAGCCGGCCTCGGAAGGGGAGTACGCCCCCGCAATGTGGCTCGTCACTTCGCCAAACGGCGGCAAGATGTATATGATGGGCAGTATGCACTATCTGCGCGACGAATGTTACCCGCTGCCCGACTATGTGCAAAAGGCTTACGACGAGGCGGATACGCTCGCGGTGGAGTGCGACATCACCGACCGCACGGCTTCTTTCGCGGCTACGCTCGATAAGGCTGACCAGATGTACTATTCCGACGGCACGACCTTGCGCGACCACCTCGGCGACGAGATCTACGATAACCTCGAGGGCTATATGGCGGCGCACGACGAAAAGCTTTCGCTTTACGACCAGTACCGGCTTTGGTATCTCGATCAGGTGGTCAGCGGCATGGCGGTTGAGGACGCTCAGCTTAAATCAAGCAAGGGTCTTGACATGAATCTGCTGCAATGGGCGCACGACGACGGCAAAGAGATATACGAGGTAGAGTCGATAACTTTTCAGATGGATTTGCTCGCAAATTTCTCTGAGGATATTTACAAGATAATGCTCTCGAGCTACTCCGCCGATTCGCAGGAGGAGCTTACGCAGAGCTACGAAGATCTTTATCAGGCGTGGCGCACGGGCGATACCGATGCGATACTTGCGCTGAGCGACGGCGAGACCGAGCAGCTCGATAAAGACCAGCAGGCGGCTATGGACGATTACAACGACCAAATGCTTTACAGCCGCAACAAGGGCATGGCGGCTAAGGCGGAAGAGCTTATAGACGGCGAAAAACGCACATTTTTCGTAGTGGGCGCGGCGCATTTCGTGGGCGACGGCGGAATAATAGACCTGCTTACGAAAGACGGCTACACCTGCGAGCGCGTTACAGAAGCAGAATAATGCAAGATACCGTTTCGATGTGAATATCGGAGCGGTACTTTTTTGCGCAAAAAAAGCTCCCTCTGAAATTTCTCTCAGAGGGAGCGCTTTTTTATCTGCTTATATTATCAGATGATAAGATCATCAGATGGACTCGTGGAAGGTTCTGGAGATAACGTCGTCCTGCTGCTCTTTAGTCAGCTTGATGAAGTTTACAGCGTAGCCCGAAACTCTGATAGTGAGCTGGGGGTACTTCTCAGGATGCTTCTGCGCGTCGATAAGTGTTTCGCGGTTGAAAACATTTACGTTCAGGTGGTGTCCGCCCTTTTCTACATAGCCGTCGAGCAGTCCTACAAGATTATCTACCTGGTTCTTGGTTGCACTCATTTTTAAGCAACTCCTTTCATTATTATAAAAGCTCATCGTCCTCTTCTTCGGGCGAGGGCTCGTTCGGCTGCGCACACGCGCCGAGCTTTCCGCAATCGGTGGAATTTACCGTGGTAAAGGTTATACCCTCGTCCATATTGCTGAGGTCTACGGTTATCCTGCCTGTGCCGTCTGCTATCAGCTTATCTATTACCGATACCAGATCTTCCGGCTCACCTATGCCGTTGTCCTCTTTTTTAAGAATATATCCCATTTTATCTCACCTCTTGCCCCGCCGCGTATTTCAGCCTGCGTTTATGCGAAAATGTGTTTTTTATTACTTATCCTCTGCCATAGCGTCAGCGATGCTCTGTATGTCGATGTCGCCCATGAATACCTGATCGTCCTTACCGAGGGCGTCGGGGATGATGGAGAAGGTGTTGGAGATACCGTCCTGTGCGTGGCGGAAAGGCAGCTTAGCTACGCTGGAGAGCGAAGCGGCAGCGCCGTGAGTATCTCTGCCGTGCATCGGGTTAGCTCCGGGTGCGAGAGGCACGCCGATCTTTCTTCCGTCAGGTGTCGAGCCGGTCTTTTTGCCGTATACGACGTTGGAAGTGATGGTGAGTATCGACATGGTGGGAACACCGTCGCGGTAGGTGTGGTGCTTTCTGATCTTGTTCATGAAGGTGCGTACCAGATCTACTGCTATCTTGTCAACTCTGTCGTCGTTGTTGCCGTACTTAGGATAATCGCCCTCTACCTCGTAGTCGGTAACTATTCCGTTTTCATCGCGGATGCACTTTACCTTAGCGTACTTGATAGCGGAGAGCGAGTCTGCAACTACCGAAAGGCCTGCGATACCTGTTGCGAAGTATCTCTTTACATCTCTGTCGTGCAGAGCCATCTGTGCTCTTTCGTAGCAGTACTTATCGTGCATATAGTGGATAACGTTCAGGGTGTTTACATACAGACCTGCCAGCCATTCCATCATATCGTCGTAGCGCTCCATTACCTCATCGTAATCGAGGTATTCGCTTGTGATCGGGCGGTACTTAGGGCCTACCTGTATCTTGAGCTTTTCGTCAACGCCGCCGTTGATAGCGTAAAGCATGCACTTAGCGAGGTTAGCGCGTGCGCCGAAGAACTGCATTTCCTTGCCTATTCTCATAGAAGATACGCAGCAGGCGATAGCGTAGTCGTCGCCGTGGGTAGCTCTCATCATATCGTCGTTCTCATACTGGATGGAAGAGGTATTGATAGAGATCTTAGCGCAGTAATTCTTGAAGTTGATAGGCAGCTTTCTGCTCCAGAGTACGGTCATGTTAGGCTCGGGAGCAGGGCCGAGGTTCTCAAGGGTGTGCAGGTATCTGAACGAGTTCTTGGTGACCATGTGCTCGCCGTCGATGGTAACGCCGCCGATCGACTCGGTTACCCATGTCGGGTCGCCGGAGAAGAGGGAGTTGTACTCGGGGGTACGAGCGAATTTTACCATTCTCAGCTTCATGATGAACTGGTCGATAAGCTCCTGCGCCTCTTCCTCAGTGAGTATGCCCTTTTCGAGGTCGCGCTGGATGTAGATGTCGAGGAAGGTAGAGGTTCTGCCGAGCGACATAGCCGCGCCGTTCTGCTCCTTAACAGCGGCGAGGTAGCCGAAGTACAGCCACTGTACAGCTTCCTTAGCGTTAGCAGCAGGCTTTGTGATGTCGCAGCCGTAAATTCTGCCCAGCTCAGCGATGTCGTCGAGAGCTCTCATCTGCTCAGCCAGCTCCTCGCGCAGACGAATGTTCTTAGAGGTCATTCTTACGAGCGAGGTGTCGATCTGGTCCTGCTTGTCCTCTTTAAGGAGGTCGATACCGTAAAGAGCGATTCTGCGGTAGTCGCCGATGATCCTTCCTCTGCCGTAAGCGTCAGGCAGACCGGTGATTATGCCGGCGTGTCTTGCAGCCTTCATCTCAGGGGTGTAAGCGTCGAAAACGCCCTGATTATGGGTCTTGCGGTATTTGGTGAATATTTCAACTATTTCGGGGTCTACTTCGTAGCCGTTCTGCTTGCAGGCGTTTACAGCCATTCTGATACCGCCGAAAGGCTGCAGCGAGCGCTTCAGGGGCTTGTCAGTCTGAAGACCTACTATCTTCTCGAGGTCTTTGTCGATGTAGCCTGCGGGGTGCGAGGTGATGGTGGAAACGATCTTGGTATCCATGTCGAGAACGCCGCCCTTGGCGCGCTCCTGTTCAAAAAGGTCGAGCACTTCTGCCCACAGCTTCTTGGTGTCCTCGCTGGGGGGCGCCAGAAAGCTTTCATCGCCGTCGTAGGGGGTATAGTTCTTCTTGATAAAGTCGCGAACGTTTACCGAGCCGTTGCTCCATCTTCCCGGGGCAAAGCCCTCCCACTGCGCGCAAAACTTTTCTGTCAAATCAATCATTCCTTTCTTGATCGTATATGACCAACGTATGGTTAGATATGGCTAACCCCACATGAATCATATAAAAATCCATATGCGGTATACATACACCCGCATATCATACATTTATAATAACACAATAAACTTGATATGTCAAGGGCGGGGAAAATTTTCTCATGTTAATTTATTTTGAACTATAAAAAAACACTTTTTTTGTGCATTTTGATGGCTGAGAAAAAAGCCTGTCGAAGCGCTGACGCATGATATAAGTCGATATTTTCGCCGCGTTTATAAATTTATGAAATCAGCGTCCGATTTCCCGATATTGTACATATTACGCATTATATTTCCAATAACCGCGCGATTTATACAAAAATCTGATTTAATATATTTTTGTTTCATTAAATTATTATAATTCCTATTGACTTTTTTTCGACAATGTGCTATAATCTTATTATAAGATATGAATTTATGAACCAAAACGAGGGGGCTTTTCTCTCGCTTTGGGCGCACAATATACATTTATATATTTACTATATATTTACCCGCTGGAGGATATTGTCATGACGGATTTTTACTATCCTGTGCTAAATGACGAGGTCAATCTGCCGCTGTACGTTTTAGGGATCGGCGCGCGCGACCGCGAATTTCATTTTATAAGAGAAGATGGCTACCCGAACCACCAGATAATCTACTGCGTGCGCGGAAGCGGCGTGCTGGTGCTGGAGGGCGAAGAGTACCCGATAAACGCGGGCGACGCTTTTTACCTGCCGCCGAACGTGCCGCACGAATATTACCCTACCGAAGAGATTTGGGAAACTCACTGGATAACCTTTGAGGGCAGGGAAGTAGAGCCTGTGATGGAGTACATAAAGCTTGAAAAAGCTAAGGTCTTTCATATACACGACCTTAATTCGCTCGACGCTATCTTCAAGAAAATGCTGTACCTCATGCGCACCAATTACTACTACTGCGGTCAGCAGTGCTCGGCGCATCTGTACCAGTTTTTCATCGAGCTGAACCGCGTTGTAAATCTGCAAAACGGTTCTCACGACGGCGCTAAGCAAAATCAGCTTCAGCCTGTCATTGATTACATCAATAAGAATTACCGAAAGGATATTACCCTTACCGAGCTTTCAGTGCTGATAGATCTTTCGCCGCAGTATCTATGCAGACTTTTTAAAGAGTGCTTAAATCTGCGCCCGTTTGAATATCTTGCCAGAAAGCGCATACAGCAGGCAAAGATACTTCTGCTGGAGGATAAGAAAAACATCAACGAGATAGCGGCGGAGGTAGGCTACAACGACTGCTCGTACTTCTGCGCGGTGTTCAAGCGCCACGAGATGCTCTCGCCTGCCGAGTTTAGAAATCTGCATAAGAAATCTTCGTGAGCAGGTTTTGGCAGGTTAAAATATTCAATATCGCGAATTTTCAACTCCCGTAGTTTAGGCTATGGGAGTTATTTATTTCAATTCTTAATTTTTTCATAAGATTTTCAGAAAACGTTTAATTTCCTTGCAATTTGCCGCAAAAGGGTGTATAATCAAAATTGAAAGGCGACCGAAAAACAGAAAAAAAGATAAGCCTTTCGCAGAACACAAAAGAAAAAAGGAGCTGATCTTTATGAAAACATTATTCAAAAAACGTATTCTCGGAACAGCGCTCGCGATGAGTTTGGCGGTATCGGGCATGGCGGTAACGGCTTCGGCTGACGCGGCGGAAGAGGTAAAGGCGGAGCTTTCCGCGCCGACATCTCTCGCTTGGGGCGGCAGTTCGGAGAACCTAAAAGCAAGCTGGGCGGCGGTGACCCCTACTGACGACGACCACGGCGTGATCTACAAATTCACGCTTTACAAAGACGGCAAGGCTGACGAAAACAGCGTTTGGTCTACCACTACCGACACCGCGGCGGTGGACATTTCAGCGTTTCTTGAAAGCCACGATCTTCCCGAATGGAACGGCGAAAGCTGCAAGCTGTATTTCAGCGTCAAGTCTGCCGAGGTCGAAAAGGGCACTTTCACCGAAACGGGCGTTTACAGCGAGGCGGCGTATTCCGAAGCTTTCGATTACGTTGTGAAAACTAAAGCTCCCGAGCTTATCAGCGGTAATGGCGCGAAGTGGCAGAAGGGAAGCGGCAAAACGCTGGCTTTCGTTTCCGACGGCGCGCTTGAAGATCTGCTGAGCGTATCGGTAGACGGCGCGGCGCTTGCGGAGGGCGATTATTCCGCGGCTGAAAACGGCGGCACGCAGGTAACGCTTTCGGGCGAGTACCTCGAAACGCTCAAAGCGGGCAAGCACAGCGTATCCATAGAATTTGCAAACGGAACGGTATCGGCAAACTTCACAATAAAAGCGGCGGACAGCTCGTCGAAGTCCGACTCAAGCTCGAAGTCTAACGAGTCCTCGAAGCCCGATTCAAGCTCGAAAAACAGCAGCTCAAAGGCAAGTTCAAGCTCTAAAGCAAGCTCCAGCTCAAAGGCGGGCAGCTCGAGCGCGGCGAGCACATCAACGTCTGCTTCGACCTCGAGCAAAGACACTACCGCGAACCCGAAAACAGGCGACAGCACGCTGCTTCTCTTGGCTTCGGTAATGTCGGCGGCGGTGATCGCGCTTGCAGGAACTACGGTCTACATGAAGAATAAAAAGTAAGCCCCAGCGCTTGACGGCTTTATAAAGCAAAAATTTCCCCCGAACCAAAAGCTCGGGGGAATTTCTTATTTCAGTTTGTTTTTGCTCTTGCTTCTTATCCACACGATAAGTATGATTACTGCGAGTACTATCACGATCATCGCGACGTACATCGCGGGCATTATCTTGTCGCGAAGCTCCTGCACGCCTGTTTCGTCGGAGGACGGCTTTGTCGCGCGGGAAGCGGTGCTGCTGCTAGCCTGCTGAGAAGTTATCTGCTCCTGCGGATCCTGCGCATCGTCGGGGTCATCGGTGTAGTCGGAGTCATTATCGCCGTCGGCAGTTTCGCGGTAGATGGTCACGGTGTAAACGTTCTGCGTGCCGTCGGGAGCTGTGACGGTTATTGTCTGCTGATTTACGCCGTCGGCGAGATATTTCGCGCCCTCGTACCAAATGCTGTCGTTCTCGCTCATGGTAACGCCCTCCAGCTCCAGCAGGTCAACTTCGTGCGGAACTGTTACGGTGTAGTCATATATCCCCGGCGAAAATTCGGGACGAAGCTCACCTGTTTCAAGCGTGAGCGATTTGAGCAGAGCCTTGCCCGAAGTGTCAACGCTCTCGGTAGTATCCGCCGCCGAAGAATCGCTATCGCCGTCAGAATCATTAGCCGCGGCAGGGCCTACCGTGATGGTGGCGTATGCGGAGATGGCGGTGCTGAGCGCTGTGCCGTCGGGGGTGAATACCGAGCCGTTAGTAAGATTTATCTGCGAGCTGCCTTCGGTCAGCGCTTTGAACCTCAGCGAAACTGTAAGGCTCTGCGCGGCGCTGTCGGGGAAGCCTTTTATATTCACTATACCGCCGCCGCCCGAAGCGGAATCGCCGCTGATAAATTCTATCGAATCTTCGCTGTACGTCATTGCCGCCTGCACTGTGCCTATCGTATCGTCGGCGGTAAATTCCACGCTTATTTCAAACTCGCTGCCTGCGGGCACAGCGTCATCGGGAATGTAGAAATTTCCGTGCGCCTCAGCCGAAGCGTGCAGCGGCGCGAGGAAGAGCGCCGTTATCATCATGAGCACAGCGGCGGCCAAAGATATACCGCGCGTACTTTTTATCGTCATAATTTGATCTCCTTTTTAAGGTGCATAGGTAGTGTATCTTACTATATTATAATATATTTTCATCGTCAAGTCAACTGCTCTTGATTTGTGCGGAAGATACTGGCAGCATATTTGTGAAAACAGGACTAATCGCAGTGGCGGAATATGTGCATATCGCCGAAAATTATGTAAAGCTGCAAAAACCCTTGACAAATCGAATGGGCGGAAGTATAATATAACTGTACTATTACAGATAATACACTTAGTACACCTGATACACTGTACAGTTAGGGACAAAAGGACAACAAAAAAAGACGGATCAAGTATCGAGTATGATAAGAAAGGAGCGGAGAACGTGATAACGCTGGATATTACAGGCAGAACGCCGATATACGAACAGATCTGCAAGTGCGTTTGTGCAGATATTTCGCTCGGCGCGCTGAAAAAAGACGATAAGCTGCCCGGCGCGAGGTCGCTCGCGAAAGAGCTGGGGCTGAACCCGAACACCGTCGCAAAAGCGTATGCGCGGCTGGAGCACGACGGTATAATCTACTCCGTGCCGGGCAAAGGGTGCTTTGTGGCAGAGCAGAAGGGCCACGCCGAAACGGCGCTCACACGCGGCTTTGAGGAGAAAACGCGAGAGGCTCTCGCGGCGGGCGTTCCGCAGCAAACGCTTATAGATATAGTAAAAAGCGTTGGCAGCGAGCTTATGGATGAAGTGAAGGAGGACGGAGCGAAATGATAGAGATAAAAAACGTATCGCTGACTTTTAAAGGCGGCGCTCTGGATAAGAAAAAAGGTTTCACAGCGCTGGACGATGTTTCGATAACCGTGCCCGAAGGCTGCATATACGGCTTTCTCGGCTCTAACGGCGCGGGAAAATCTACCCTTATGCGCATGATCTGCGGCATTTACAAGACCGAGCAGGGCAGCATAACCATCGACGGCGAAGAGGTCTACGACAACCCCGAGGCTAAGAAAAAGATATTTTTTGTGAACGATGAAACGGTGCAGTACGCCGATTTCACGCTGGAGGGGCTGAGAAAATATTACCGCAGCTACTATCCCGATTTTTCCGACGAGGTCTACGAGCGGCTGACGGCTAAGCTGGGTCTGCCGACAAACAAGCGCATGGCGGAGTTTTCAAAGGGAATGAAGCGGCAGGCGGTAGTGATAATCGGGCTTTCCTGCATGACAAAGTGCCTTATGCTCGACGAAGCTTTCGACGGACTCGACCCCGCTATGAGGAAAGTAGTAAAGGAAATGATAGTTGACGAAATGCTCGACCGCGGCGCTACTATGATAGTTTCCTCGCACAACGTTGCCGAGATAAACGAGCTTTGCGACCGCGCTATGCTGATACACAAGGGCAAGCTTATCTTCGCCGACGAGATCGACGAGATACGCAGCGGGTTCAGAAAAGTACAGCTGGTGGACAAAAAGCGCGTTGTTCCGCGCGGCGAGCTGGAGCTTATGGGTCTGCGCGTAATGGAATACAGCGCTACGGGCAGAGTAGCGCAGGCTATTATAAAAGGTTCGGAAACTGAGATAGACGAGAAAATATCTTCCCTCGGCATAGATATTGCGGAAACTATACCGCTTACGCTGGAAGAGATATTTATTTACGAATTGCAGGCAAGGGGGTACGGAAATGTCATTTCAGAGAATTAAAAACGCGGCGTTTGCCGAAGTGCGCGTGCAGCGAAAAATGCTGCTGATAATAAACATACTTATGGGCGCGGGCGCGCTGACATATGGTCTGAACGGCATAGTTACCGCTATGCAAGACGGCGAGTTTTTTCCTTACGGCCTCTCGATAATGCTTTTCCTCGCGGCGGCAGGCTGCGGATATTTCATTTGCAGCTCGCTTTTCAGCGATATGCACAACAGACAGCAGTGCGACATTACCCTCTCGCTGCCGATGACGGCGAACGAGCGCTACTTCTCTAAATTGATGGCGCTGGCATTCATACAGATAATACCCGCGATATTTTGGACGGTACTGGCGAACGTTATGGTGATAGCGGGCTTTGCGGGCTACCACCGCGGAGTAAGCGATGCTGCGGAATACGCACTGCCGCTTACGCTGCTTTACCTTAGCGTTATCCTCTTTACCGCGGCGGTCTCGATATTCTGGAACTGCTGCTGCGGCTCGGCGGCGGAGAGCATATATTTCCCGATAATCACTGCGGGCATAATCACCGAGCTGCCCTCTACCATGATGTACACTATGGTAGAGAAATACGCCAGAGTATCTATCGGCTACATAAACGAGCATTTCCTTTCGCTTTGGTCATATATGCCGCTTATTATGGTCGAGGAGTACGACGCTAAGTGGTACAGCGTTAACACGTTTATAAACTGCCTTATCTCGCTGGCTGTGATATTCGCCTGCCTGCTGATATACAGAAAGCGCGACGGTAAGACAGTCGGCAGCCCGATAGTTTTCAGAAGCGCTTACTCGCTGATGATGCTTCTTGGTGTGTTCACGGTACTGGTGATATTCTACATGACCGGCATTTTCGGAATGGGTCTGGTAGTTGCCGCGCTGGTATATACTATTATAAATATAATAGTCAGCCGCGCTAAACTATCCGTCAAGAGCGTTTTGGTATGGCTGCTGAGATACGCCGCCGACTGCGTGTGCTTCATAGCGGTGCTGGCGCTGGGCTATATTACCAACGGCTTTGGCTACAACGGTCTGGAAGCTAATCTGAAAAACGATGGCAGCCTTTATATCGACGTTTCGATGAACTACAACTATTTGGGGGAAGATTACGGAAATGAAGTTTGGGGCGACTACAAGATAAGCGCCGATGCCAGCAAAAAGGACATCGAAAAGGTATTCGACATAATATATGAAGCGAAAAGGCCGGATAAAAAGAGCATAAGAGGCTTTTTGTTCGGCAATGTTTACGATCCTTTCGATGAGTATGGCGATACGCTTGAGATAAACGTAAACTCGCGCAAGTATGACGGCGATGATATGTACTATTCAAACATGGTGTACGGTCAAACGATATATTACGAATCGGTGGACGATGTGAAAAAGGTCATCAGCAAGCTGAACGCTCTGCCATACCTCGAAAGACAGAATTACGATGATCTCGATCAATATTTGGATGACGACGGATATTACATCGACGAAAACGAGGACTGCGACGAGATAGACGACAGCGAAGATACCGCCGATACGGAAGATACTATTACCGACTCGGAAACGGCAGAATAATTTTTTAAGCGCTCTCCGCTGCGGGGGCGCTTTTTTTGTAAAGAGCGTTGACAAATTTCAACACTGGTGATATAATTATTTTGACAGAATATTATAGGAGGAAAATAATATGAAAACAACGATAAAGAAACTGATAGCCCTGCCCGCAGCGGCGGCGATAATGTGCAGTACGGCGGCAATGCTGCCGAGCGCGGAGGTATACGGCGTGCCCGCGCAGACCGCGGCGGTGCTCGTCGAAGCTAACAACGGCTTGAACCCGCCCGCTTTGCGCGAG
>OIYP01000381.1_pt1 | contig 29454 bp, 26 predicted proteins | sample 1588261 | NCBI WGS metagenome assembly OIYP01 (sample SAMN03283293) | human gut metagenome | biome: human-associated habitat; material: feces | host: Homo sapiens | place: Peru | collected 2012
TTAATACCAATCAAGAATTTGTTCAATTATTATCAAACGACGAAGAGTATGAAATCTATGTTAAATCTGAAATTAGTGAAGCCAGAGAGGATGCTCGTAAAGAAGGAATTGATATTGGCATTAAAGAAGGCTCAAAAGAATCTAAGTTAGAAATTGCTAAAGCCATGCTTAATGCTCATGAAGACTTAGAAAAAATAATGACTTATACTGGACTTACTGAAATTGAACTAAAAGCATTACAGGACTAACTTCTTGTAAAAAAGATCTCAAAAAACCTTTCTAGTTGTGAGGTCTTTTTTCTTTAAATGATTAATTTGAACTTATATTCAAAACGTAAAATAAATTATACTAGTTAAGCGATGAACTTTTTTTGGATTTTCCTTGGTTTTGGTTGAAATACTAAGAAAAAACAATTATAATAAATTTTAATGTTTAGGGGAGTGGGGCTTATGGCAAAAACGTTACCAGTAATGATGTTAAAAGATTTTATTCTTTTGCCCAATCAAGAAGTTAAATTAGAACTTAATAACCCTTTGTCCCATTCTATAATTGAGTTAAGTGAAAAAGAATATAATAATAAACTAGTAATAGTATCACCTAAAGATAGTCTAGAAGAAGTGCCTAAAGTAAGTGATTTACCCGAAATAGCCGTGATTGGTATTATCAAAAAAAGAATAGTTCTTGGCGATAATTTAGAAAGAATAACAATATTAGGTGAAAAAAGAATCAAAGTTAATCGTTACTATAACTTGCCATTAAAAGAAGAAATTTTACAATGTGATTATTTAAGTCCACAAATTGCTACTATTAGTGATAGTGAAAGTACAGCGATGAAACGTGAACTTATAAAACTCTTAAAACAGTATGTCAAAGCCTCTTTTACAACTGATAACTCTATTCTAGGCGAAATAAAAGAAGATATGAGTTTAAATGAAATAACCGATCGCTTATCATTTTTCTTGCCCATGACTCTTGAGAAAAAACTTAGTTACGTTGAAGAATTAAATCCTATGAATAGAGCTAACGCTTTACTAAATGACTTTGTTGTAGAATTACAAGTACTAAAACTTGATCAAAGAATAAGTGTTTCTGTTCAAAAAGAATTAGAAAAAAGTCAAAAGGAATTTGTTTTAAGAGAAAGGCTAAAAGAAATAGAAAAAGAACTTGGATCTGATGACAAGAAAAAAGAAGAAGCAGCGGCTTACTATGAAGAGTTAGAAAATCTAGAGTTACCTACTAAAACAAAAACCAAATTACAAAAAGAAATATTAAAATATGAACTTGCTAGTGATATGAGTCCTGATATTTCCTTCGTTCGTAATTACTTAGATACCTTCTTTTCCTTACCATGGAATGAAGAAACAATTGAAGCCTCTGATTTAAATTATATTAAGACAACATTAGACAAAAGTCATTATGGTCTAAAAGAAATTAAAACCAGAATTTTAGAGTATGCAGCGATGAAATCACGTAATCCAATGCTTAATAGTCCTATCATTTGCTTAGTAGGCCCTCCTGGTGTTGGTAAAAGTACCATTGCTATTTCTATTGCTAAGAGTCTTCATCGTAACTTTTATAAAATAAGTGTTGGTGGTCTTAATGATAGTGCCATGCTTATGGGGCATAGAAGAACATACCTAGGTGCTGCTCCAGGTAAGATTATCACCGCTTTGCAAAAATGTGGTAGTAAAAACCCTGTCTTACTAATTGATGAAGTTGATAAAATGGCCAAAGATTACAAAGGCGACCCTGCAAGCGTTCTACTTGATATACTAGATCCTACCTTAAATCAAACCTTCACTGATGCATACCTAGAAGAACCATTTGATTTAAGTCATACTATGTTTATTTTAACTGCTAATTATATTCAAGATATTCCCACCGAACTACGTGATCGTTTAGAAATAATTGAATTATCAAGTTATACAACCGAAGAAAAAATATCCCTTGCTAAAAACTATCTTCTTCCTAACATTTATCTAGAATATCACTTATCAAGTGAAGAAGTATCATTTACAGATGATGCCCTAAAAACTCTTATTCTTCTTTATACTAAAGAAGCGGGCGTTAGAGACTTAAAAAGAAAATTGGAAACAATCCTTAGAAAAGTAATTATGAGTTCAGTAAAAAAGTCTTATAACTTACAAATGGTTATTGATAAAAAAGACATAAAAAAATATTTAGATGATAAACTAGCCGTTAATAATTACCAGCCTCATCTTTGGAATTGTGGTTTAGTAAACGGTCTTGCTGTAACTACTACAGGTGGCATCGTTTTACCAATTGAATCTATACTATATGATGGAACAGGTAAAGTTATTATGACAGGTCTTTTAGGTGAAGTTATGAAAGAGTCATTAAGTGTTGTTATGAGCTATTTAAAGAGTAATGCTAAATATTTTCAAATTAATGAAAATTTCTTCTTACAAAAAGATGTTCATATTCATGTCCTAGAAGGGTCAATCCCTAAAAATGGCCCAAGTGCTGGTGTTGCTATCACAACAAGTTTAATTAGTTTATATACAAATTCTAAGGTTCCTAGTGATGTTGCAATGACAGGGGAGATGACCCTAAGAGGCGAAATACTTGCCGTAGGTGGTATCAAAGAAAAAGTGATAAGTGCTTATAACCAAAATATTACAACTATTTACTTACCTAAACAAAATGAAATGGATGTAAAAGAAGTGCCAAAAGAAATAAGAGACAACATGCATATCATTTTTGTAAAACAATATAAAGATATTTATAGATACTTATTTATATAGTAATATGCCCTAAATTTTGTTATAATTTATCTATGATTGGGGGAATTGTTTTATGCGAAATCCATTAAATGTTTGTACTGATTATTCTTTAATGCAAAGCTTAATAACTATCCCTAAACTTATGGATGCTCTCTCTAGTACAAATTCCTATGTATGCGGTATATGTGATGATAACTTATATGGCACGATGGAATTCTTTTTGGCATGTAAAAGCCATAATATAAAGCCTCTTATAGGCTTAAAAATAAAACTTAATGATACATACTTATATTTATATCCTAAAAATAATAAGGGGTATAAAAGACTCTTAAAAATTAATACTTTAAAAGAAGAAAATAATTTAGTACTAAGTGATATATTAAAGGACTCTCACGAACTATTAATTGTTGTACCAGTACTTTTTATGAGTATTTATGAAGATGTTATTAATCTTTCTAATACATTTGTTGCTTATACAAGTGATCTAGAAAAATATAAGGCTTTAGAGTTTACGAGTAGAGTTATATTCATGCCAGAAATTAATATTTTTAATAGTAGTGATTCTAGTTATTTAAGACTTTTAAAAGCAATAGACAGTAATACTTTATTTAAAAAATCACAAGAAGAAGATAACAAGCATCATGCTTGGGATTTTTATACCCCTACTACTGAGATAGAAGAAGAAATTGATTGTTTTGCTTCGTTAATTGAACTTGATTTAAGTAGTAAAGAAAGGTATATTCCAAGGTATAATGAAAATATTGATTCTAATAAGTTTTTACAAACGCTAGCCTTTAAGGGACTTCAAAAAAGACTTAATGGTAAAGAAATAAGTGTTTATAAGCAAAGACTTACATATGAACTTAATGTTATTGAAAGTATGGGTTTTAGTGATTATTTTTTAATCGTGTATGACTATGTTTTATATGCAAAGAAAAATGGTATTTTAGTAGGTCCAGGTCGTGGCAGTGCAGTAGGTAGTTTAGTTAGTTATTCCATTGGTATTACAGATGTTGACCCTTTAAAATATAATTTAATATTTGAAAGATTTTTAAATCCTTCTAGAGTAACGATGCCTGATATTGATATAGATTTTGAAGAGACAAGAAGAGGCGAGGTTGTCGAGTACGTTAAAAAAAGATATGGTTCCAAAAATGTTTCTGGCATTATCACCTTTGGAACTTTAAAAAGTAAACTTGTTTTAAGATGCGTATCTAAAGCCCTAGGACTTGATACTGAGATGGACAAATTTATCAATATGTTTTCACCTAACTTATCTTTAAAAGATAATTTAAAAGATGAAAGTATTAGAAATACCCTTAAAGAAAATGAATCATTTTTAGAAGTAGTTAAGTTATCCCTTAAATTAGAAGGCTTAAAAAAGCATACATCTAGTCATGCCGCCGGTATTGTTATATCAAGTGTGCCATTAGATGAACTAATACCAGTCCATGTTGATGGAAGTGATTTACTTGCTGGTTTTACAATGAACTATTTAGAAGATTTAGGTCTTTTAAAAATGGACTTTTTATCACTTCGTAATTTAACAACTTTAAAAAATATTCTTAGTCTTATAAAAAAAGACCTAGGCATAACTATTAATTTAAATAAAATACCTTTAGATGATAAAGATACTTATAAGGCTTTTTCACTTGGCAAAACAATGGGTGTTTTTCAGTTTGAAAGTGAAGGCATGAAAAACTTTTTAAAAAAGTTAAAACCAGATAGATTTTCACTTTTAGTCGCAGCTATTGCTTTATATAGACCAGGACCAATGGAAAATATTGATGAATTTATTAGAAGAAAAGAAGGTAAAGCAAGTGTTACTTATATAGATAAATCGTTAGAACCAATCTTAAAAGAAACATATGGTATTATTATCTATCAAGAACAAGTCATGCAAATACTTGTAAGTGTTGGGGGATTTTCTAATGCACAATCAGATACCATAAGAAGGGCTATGAGTAAAAAGAAAAAAGAAATTATTACAAGTTATGAAGAAAAATTTGTGTGTGGGGCTATAAACCAAGGTATAAGTGAAAATGTAGCAAAAGAAATCTTTTCTTTGATACTAAAGTTTGCCGGTTATGGCTTTAATAAATCACACTCAGTATCTTATTCTTTACTAGGATATCAAATGGCTTATTTAAAAGTACATTACTTTTTATACTTTATTACAAATGCTTTAAATAACGTTTCTACTAACCCTTTAAAAACTAAAGAATATTTAGCTATGGCTAAACAAAATAAAATTAAAATATATCCGCCAGATATTAATTCAAGTACTGATACTTGTCAAGTAGAAAATGGGGCTATTAGATTACCTCTTTCAGTAATAAAAGGCCTAGGAGCTATGGCGATTAAAGAAATAACAGAAGAAAGAAATAAAAAACTTTTTACGGACTTTTTTGATTTTACTAGTAGGGTATATGGCAAAAGCGTTAATAGTAATACTTTAAAACTTTTAATTATATCTTCTGCATTTGATACATTTAAGGTTAATCATAAAACCCTTCTTCAAGCTATTCCTGAGGCTATAAACTATGCCATTTTATCTAGTGGGATAGATGAATCATTACTAGAAAAACCAGATTTGATATACCAAGAAGATAGTACTGATAATGAGAAAAGAAATGAAGAAATGGAAGCATTTGGCTTTTATTTAAGTAATCATCCTGCTAGTAAGTATATTAGTAAAGATATTTTGAAATTAGAAAATGTTAGTAACTTTTTTCTTAAAAATGTGATATGTGTAGTTTTAATAGAAAATATAAGAGTTATTAAAACAAAAGATAATAAGGATATGGCTTTTCTTCGTGCCAGTGATGAGACAGGTGAGTTAGAATTTGTTGTTTTTCCAAATACTATTAAGGAGTTAGAAAATATAAGCGTATCTTCACTAGTCTTAATAAGAGGTAAAGTATCAAAGCGATTTGATGCTTATCAAATAACAGTTAATAAAATAGAAAAAATACAAAATTAAAAAATTTACTAGACAAATAAAGCCATACATGTTATAAAACAAAAGGAAGTGATTAAAGTGCAAAATGATGTGACAAGATTTTTAGATAGTATAAGTTATCCAAGTGAGCGTGAAGAACTTAAAAATATAGAAATAGAAAAAGTTTTATTGCACCGAAAAGACGGTTATTTTGAAGTTTACTTAAAAGAGGATGTACCACTTGCATATAATGCTGCCAAAGAACTACTTGCGTGTGCAAGTAATGGTATTCATGGGACAGAAAAGTGCTGCGTTGTTTTTCATTATCAGGCCGTCCTTGATAGTGATATCTCTTTATATATAGAAGGACTATTAAAAGATTTAATTATTAAAAAGCCATCTTTAAGTAGTGTTTTAGAAGTACCAGTTATAGTAAATGATGATATTATAACGATTAATTGTTTTAATAAGATGATTTTAAATGAACTAAAAAAAGAAACTAAAGAATTACAAAAAAGTATGCTTATGTATGGTTTAAAAGAAGTGGAATTTAACTTAGTATTAAATGAAGAAATGATGGCCAGCATAAAAGAAGAAATAAAAAGTGCTAAAGAAGAGGTTAAAAAGATAGAAGAGCCAAAAAAAGTAGTCAGTGACATTATCCTTGGCAAAGAAATAACGGGTGAGGTAAGTGCCATTGCAAGTACTACTGGGGAACAAAAAGGTGTTACTTTTGAGGCCTATATATTTGGTATTGATACTTTAGAAAGAGATAATATAAATATTATTACATTAAAAATTAGTGATAAAACTAATTCTATTATTGCAAAGATCTTTAAAAAGGATAAGGCTGAATATAAAGCAGTTTTAACTAGTTTAAAGGTTGGTAATTGGTATAAGTTTTATGGTAATGTTGAATTTGATAATTTTTCTAAGGATTTCGTAATGTCAGTTCGTTCTTTAATGAAAATAACTAGTAAAGATGAGGCTATGATAGATGATTCAGAAACCCCAAGAGTGGAGTTACACATGCATACGATGATGAGTGCGATGGACGGGGTAATACCAGCGGCTTCTTTAGTTAAAAGAGTCAGTGATATGGGTATGCATGCTTTGTGCGTTACTGATCATAACTGTGTTCAAGCATTTCCTGAGTTATTTCATGCCGTAGAAGATTATAACAAGAAAAAAGAAGGGGCCGATCGCTTTAAAGTTTTATATGGGGCGGAGATGAATGTTGTTAATGATGACGTTGATATTGTTTTTAATCCCAAAACTTATAACTTACTAGAAGACACATTTGTTGTATTTGATACAGAGACAACTGGTTTTTATGCTGGATCTGATCAAATGATTGAAATTGGTGCGGTAAAGATTCAAAATGGTAAAATTTTGGATCGCTTTGATGAGTTAATTGACCCACATAGACCAATTCCTAAGAAGATTACCGAACTTACTTTTATTACTGATGAAATGGTTCGTGGTTGTGATACCGAAGAAAATGTAACCAAAAGATTTTTAGAATGGGCTAGTGATAACCCAATGGTGGCCCATAACGCTAAGTTTGACATATCTTTTATGAAGGCTGCTTGTCAAAAATATGATTTAGGTGAATTTAACTATACTGTTTTGGATACAATGAGTATTGCAAGAATGCTTCATCCTGAATGGCCTAATCATAAACTACAAACACTTACTAAAAAACTAGATGTCCCTTGGGATGAAGATAAACACCACCGGGCTGATTATGATGCGGAAGGAACGGCTATTGCTTTTTATAAGATGAGTACATCTTTATCTAATCAAAGTATTAATACAACTGATGAACTTTTAGATAATATTGATATGGAATCATTAGTTAGGTTTGCTTTTCCTTTTCATGCGACGATGATTGCCCAAAATAGAGAAGGATTAAAAAATCTCTTTAAAATTGTATCAATTGCTAATACAAAATATTTATATAAAAATGAGCAACCCAAAATACCAAGAAGAGACGTTTTAAAATTAAGGAATGGTCTTTTAATTGGATCTGGTTGTATTCATGGGGAAATTTTTGATAAAGCTACGGGTAAAGAAGATGAAGAACTAGTTAATATGATGAGTTTTTATGATTATATTGAAGTTCAACCTATTAGTTCATTTGCCCATTTGATAGGACCTGAGGCTAAGTTTTCTAATGTCTATGAAGCAGAAGAATATATAAAAAGAATTGTAAGAGTTGCTAAAGAAGCAGGAAAACCCGTAGTGGCAACAGGAGACGTGCATAACTTTAGTAAAGATGATTTGATTTACCGAGAAATAATTATTAATCAAAAATTCAATGGTAAGTTACATCCTTTAAATAGAAGAGGTTTAAAAGTACCTAATCAATATTTTAAAACAACTAAAGAAATGCTTGATGATTTTAAATTCTTAGGTGAAGATGTGGCCTATGAAATTGTCGTTACTAATACTAATAAAATTGCCGAGATGGTTGAAGAAATCGAGGTTATTATTGATACGGGTGGTATTCCTTTTGCGCCAAAGATTGAAAATTCCCAGATGATTGTAACGGATATGGTTTATAAAAAAGCCCGTGAGTGGTATGGCGAACCATTGCCTTTTCATATTGAAGAGCGAATTGCCCTTGAGTTATACGGGGCACCTTTCATTGAAGCCGTTAAGAAAAATGCCGGTGAGGAAGATGCGGTGATTTATAAAAGACTACATGACGTAGTAACAAAAGGACCAGATGCGGTCCAAGAAGAAATTGCCAAAGCAATTTTGGTAGATGAACCAGAGAAAGGTAAAGATGAGGCTTTAAAAGAAGCTAAGGATAAAATGACCGCGATAATCGGAGCTAATTTCGACGTTATTTACTTAATTGCTCAAAAGTTAGTTAAACACTCTAATGATGAAGGTTTCTTAGTTGGTAGCCGTGGTTCGGTTGGTTCTTCTTTTGTAGCCAACTTAATGGGTATCACTGAGGTTAATAGCCTTGCTCCACATTATCGTTGTCCGAAATGTCAATTTAGTATTTTTGATGGAGCTGATGGTGAGCCACTTGGTAATAACTATAAATGTGGTTTTGATTTGCCAGATAAGAAATGTCCTAAATGTGATACGCTTATGCATAAAGATGGCCATGATATACCATTTCAAACTTTCTTAGGTTTTAATGCTGATAAAGTACCAGATATCGATTTAAATTTTAGTGATTTAAACCAAGCTAGTGCTCATGAATATACTAAAGTATTGTTCGGTGTTGATAATGTTTACCGTGCAGGAACAATCGGAACAGTCGCTGAGAAAACAGCCTATGGTTATGTTAAAGGCTATTGTGAAAATAAAAATATTATTATGCGTAGTATTGAGATTGAACGTCTTGCTATTGGTTGTACTGGTGTTAAAAGAACAACTGGTCAACACCCAGGTGGTATTGTTGTAATACCAGGATATATGGAAGTTTTTGATTTTACACCATTTCAGTATCCCGCTGAAGACCCAACAAGTGCTTGGCGAACAACTCATTTTGATTACCATGCTATTGACCAAGACGTCTTAAAACTAGATATTTTAGGTCATACCGATCCAACTCAACTAAGAATGATTCAAGACTTAACAGGTGATGATATAACTAAAGTGCCACTTGATGATAAAGAAACAATGAGCATTTTTACAAGTACTAAAGCCTTAGGTGTTACAAAAGAACAAATTATGTGTGATACAGGAACACTTGGCGTACCAGAGTTTGGCACACCATTTACAATTCAGCTTGTTAAAGATACTAAACCAACAACGTTTGCCGAACTTGTAAAGATATCTGGTCTTGCCCATGGAACCGATGTATGGCTTGGTAACGCCCAAGAGTTAATTCAAAAAAATGTTGTCCCTTTTTCCAAGGTAATCGGTTGTCGTGATGACATTATGGTTGAGCTTATGTATGGCGGACTTGAACCTTTTAAGGCCTTCAAAATTATGGAATTTGTTCGTAAAGGAAAAGCTAGTAAGGACCCAGCTACTTGGGAAGGTTATGTCGAAACAATGAAAAAAGCAAATATTCCTGATTGGTTTATTACATCTTGTCATAAAATAAAGTACATGTTCCCAAAAGCCCATGCCGCGGCTTACGTTACTAGTGCCTTTAGAATTGCTTGGTATAAAGTACATAAACCACTTGTTTATTATTGTACGTATTTTTCCACACGTTTTCAGGATTTTGATATTGATGCCATGTGTAATGGTTATGACGCTATAAAGAAAAAGATGATTGAATTACAAAGTAAAGGTTATGATATGACTAATAAAGAATCATCTTTACTTGAAACTTTGAAACTTGCCTTAGAAGCCACTGCAAGAGGAGTATCATTTAAAACGATAGATATTGAAAGAAGCGATGGTAATAACTTTGTGATGGATGAAAGTTCTAATAGTTTAATAATGCCATTTCGTAGTTTAGATGGTCTAGGTGATTCAGTAGCTACAAAAATAATTGAAGAACGTAACCAAAAGGCTTTTTATAGCATTGAAGATTTTGCTAGTCGTGGTAAAGTTAATCAAACAACCATTGATAAAATGCGAACAATGGGTATTTTTGGTAGTATGCCAGAGACAAGCCAATTAAGTTTATTTTAAAATATCAAAAATATTTAACAAATAAAAAGGAATCAAATAGATTTCTTTTTTTACATAATTATGATATGCTTATGGTGCTTCTAATTATTTGTGGGAGAGTGTGTTAATGAAAAAAATTGTATTATTTTTCTTTTTTCTAATGATGCCAACCTTTGTTAGTGCATATAGTAATTATGATATCGTAAAAGAAAATATTGATATTAATATTCAGAGTAATGGTAATTTAAAAGTAAAGGAATATATTGTTTTAAGTGGTACAACTACCTACTTAGAAAAAGACATTATTTATAAAAATAGTAGACTAAGTTACCACTCACCAATGGACTTACAAAGTGATGCCTTATATAATGCAAGTGGGATAGATGACGATACTGTAAGTATTGCCTCTTATGTTGCTAATGATTCGTTAGATAAACTAAGTTACCAAAAACTTACCAAAGCCTATTACGATAACGATGCTGTTAATAAAGAATATACTACCAAAATGCTTCAAAATGGTAAATCATACCATATCTATAATGAAGTAAAAGATGAAACAGTAGTTTATTTATTTGAGTATACTATCTTAAACGCTATTGTTTATCACAATGACATAGCGGAATTACCAGGCTTCTTTATCGATGAAATTTTGCTTCCAAATACAAACGAAGTAACAATTAATATTACTTTACCAGGTAAGGATATGAGTGAAAAATTTCGCCTATGGGTTCATAGCCTAGGAACAACAGAGACCCATTATACTAATAATGACACTGTCCAAATTCATTCTTTAAATGGCAAACCAGTTTCTACTTTTGATTTTCGTCTAATATTTAGTAATAATTTAGTTAATAAAGTAATAGAAGATAAAAAAAGTCATATAGATGCCTATCAAAATATAGTTGATTTAGAACAAGAAGATTATCGTACTAAAAAAGAAGATTTAGAAGAAAGTAAAAAGCGCAAAAGTAAACTAGACAATATATGTTTAGGTGTCATTTTATTACTCTCTATAACATTTATTTACTTTCTATTAAAATTTAGAGAAAACCCTAAAAAAATAGTAGCTTCTAATACTTTCTTACCAAGTAAAAATATTGAATGCACTGAGTATTTAATAAATAAAAAAATTACTAAAGCATCTTTAATTGTTTCCCTTATTAATTTGATTTTTAAAGGTAATATTGTCGTTAACTATAACAAAAAAGATATTTCCTTAAACTTAGATAATTCTAAAAATACTACCATTAGTGAAGAAATGCTTCTTTCTTTCTTATTTGAACATATCGGTAAAAATAACACTTTTACTTTACAAAATTTAACTAATTATATAAATGATTTGCATACTAAGACTTCCTTTAATGCCTTCTTTACTTCTTGGCAACGTTGTGTTACTAACGAATCTATAAATGAAAACTTTTACGAAAAAACAGGCCTACCAATAATAACTGCAATATTTTATTTACTTATAACAATTTTTATTATGCTTGCTTCATTTTATTTTGCAATAGAAACATGGAGTGTGTGGTTATTATTAGTAGAAAGTATACTACTTTTAACATATACTTTAAAAATAAAAAAAAGAACGCCTAATGCCTTAGAAGCATATATATCCATAATAAATTTAAAAAAGAAAATGAAAGTAAGCGAAGAACTTAACTATTCACAAGAAGAAAGTGAAAAAGTTTTGCTTTATGCCTGTTTATTTAAAAATGCCAAAATAGTAGAAACCAAATTACTTGCTGCGAATAATCAAAATAAAATCATAAAATATCATCTAGCAAGTCAGCTAGAAGAAATGATTTTAAACCATAAAAATTGAATGCTTAGTTGTCATTCAATTTTTGATTATGTATAAATTCTTTTAATATCTTTGATAACGCTCTTTTTTCTATTCTTGAAACATATGATCTTGAAATACGCATTTCTTTTGCAATTTCTTGTTGTGTTTGCTCTTTTTGGTTCATTAATCCGTATCGTTTTAAAAGAATTTCTTTTTCACGATGCGATAAATGTTTCATATATTGGTTAACTAATAGTAAATTATCTTTTGTTTCAATAAAATGAACTAAATCTGGTTCATTATCTTTAATTACTTCGATTAAACTAATTTCATTACCATCTTTATCATATCCAATAGAATCATTTAAACTGATGTTCTTCTGATTTTCTCCTTTAATACTCCTAAAGTACATTAATATTTCATTTTGAATACACTTAGCAATATATGTTGTTAACTTAATATCCTTATCGAATTTATAAGTATCGACACCTTTAATTAAGCCAATAGTTCCAATACTTATTAAGTCATCTGTATCATAATCATGAGTTTCAAATTTTTTCACAATATGAGCTACTAATCTTAAGTTATGTTCAATTAGTTCATTTCGGCATTTTTCATCATGATTCTTTAAACCAATAAGACATTTTTGCTCTTCCTCTTTACTTAATGGCTCTGGAAAGACATTATTTGAGTAACTACCTGTAAAAAATAACATATTTTGTAATAATGATAATAAAAACATAACACACTTCCTCTTTCTAAAACATATGATTTAATACTTGAAAAAATGTATGAAAATGTTAAAATACATTTACACAAAGGGGACAATATTATGGAAGAGCTAACTAAAGAAGAATTAAGTCAAAAATTAATTGCTTTAAAAAAACTAAAAAAAACGGAGTGGCGTCATGCTATAGTGGATGGATTTTGGTGTATGAATGGGCTAATATTTCTAGCCAATTCATTTATAAATGATTATTTATCATTAGAAATATTTTTACTTTCCTTCCAATACTATATAGCCTTAGTTTCTATTGGTAGTGTAGCAATTGGCTATGTTTTTCAAAGAGACATTAATATAAGTATTGATAACTATATAAAATCATTAACAGAAAATGAAATTAACCAAGATAATACTCTAAAGTTAAAATAAAATATATTTACTTTATTCATAATTAATATTTTTAATCATAAACTTTAATGGGTGATACTAATGAGTGAAATAGAAGCTGCTATAAAAAGACATAAAAAAAGAGCATACAACATTTATGAAGAAGAGAAAGATGATAGAAAAATAAGTCAAATATTTAGTAAAATTCTAATTAGTATCATTATCATTTTAATATGTACGATTTATATCAAATTAAGCCCAGATAATTTAAGTGCTTTTAAATCAATCGTTTTCGAAAATAGTATGGCCTTTAATAAAATAAACAATCTTTATCATTCTTTGTTTGGTAGTGTTTTACCAAGTGTTAAAGATAATACAGTTGGTGTTAATAATACAGTTGGTGCTTATGAAAGGTATTTAGACGGCGTTAAAATTCATGTTGATAAAGGGTCTACTATATCATCTATTACAAGTGGCATTTTAGTTTATCAGGGTCAAAAAGAAGGCCTTGGTAACACTTTAATTGTTCAAGGTGTTGATGGCACTGATATTTGGTATAGTGGTCTTACAAACAGTAACTACAAATTATATGATTACATTGAAACTGGTACTATTTTAGGAGAATGTATAGATAACTATTATATATTAACCCTTTATAAAGATCGGAAACTATTAGATTATGAAGACTATATTAAAAGTGTTTAAAATTCATTTTACTAGCATTATATTTCTATTAATATCCTTTTTATGTGGTTACTTTAAACAATCTTTATTTATTTTTACTATTGTAATTATTCATGAGTTAGGTCATGTTTTTTTTATAAAACTATTTAATTATCCTATTATAAGTATTACAATTTATCCCTTTGGTGGTATTACAAAAGTAAACAAAAAGATTAATTCTTCCATATATGCCGATTTAATTATAAGTATGGGTGGCATTTTTTTTCAGATTATATTATATATCATTTTAACTAATCAAACTTACTTGTCAGTTTATGATACCAAATTTTTGCTTTTTTATAATAAAATAATTTTTTTCTTTAATTTAATCCCAATTATTCCTTTGGATGGGGCAATTTTTCTAAAAGGTATTTTAGAGCTACTTATGCCTTATGAAAAAACAGAAGTTGTTATACAAAGCATTTCGCATTTTATATTTCTTTTGTTTTTATTTTGTAATTATTACTATAAATTAAATAATTATTATATATGTGGTGTATTAATGTATCAAATGATCACCTATAAACAAAAAGTTAAATATTTATTAAACAGATTTTATTTAGAAAGATATCTTTATTCGTTTCATTACCAAAATATTATTAATGAATCTAATCTTAATTATCATTTATTAAGAAAGAATACTAAGCATTTTTTTTATAATGGTAAGTATTATATAGATGAAAAAGATGTACTTAAAAGTCACTTTTATGATTTTTCTTGTCAAAGCAAGTAAATACTTATATAATGAACCTAGGAGTGATTTATTTATGGAAGATTTAAAAGTTTTTCATTGCTATGATAGTGATGTATGTTGCAAATTATTAAAAGAATTGGAAACAAAAGGTGTTCATGCTACTAAGGTTAATAATGATATAGTAACTAATAAAGAAAATTATTTAGAAGTTCTATCAGTTGGTCAAAGTATTGTAAAAGATGGATATTTATCTTTAAGTACTAGTGTTTATGACATATATGGAAATCCAGCCATTTTAAATTTTCTTAAAGTTATGAAGTGTACTACGAATAGTAGTGTAAAAACAAGTTATACATGGGAACTATTAAATGATGATACAGTAGTGCCCAAAGAGGTCTTAGTATATGCTAAAGAACTAGAAAATGCCTTAAAAAGAAAAGTATGTTTTAAATTCAATAATTTGGATGGTAGTATAGATGTTTTTGTAAAAGGTGTAGTAAAAGACCAAAAAACAATTATAACAGATTATATGAACTTTCAAAAAAATAATAGGTTCGTTTGGGACAAAGTCTACTTTTATGATGAGTATGGTGTTTTAGAAACTAAAAGCTATACCGAAAAAGAAAGAGTAGATAATATGTTATCTTATTTTGAAAGAACATTTGCTACTGAGTATTTTTTGCTTAACGAAATTATGAGAAATAAAATTGGTAAACCAACACCTAATATATATAGACATTTAATACAATACGAACAAATAAGTGAGAATGAAAAAACTCTAAAAGTACTAGGAAAGTATTTAAGTATTACTGATAATAAAGAAATACCTTTTGTAAGCGTTATAAAAGAGTGTGATGGTATAGTTTTTGTTAAAACTAAAATAAAAGATAATGACAAAGAATTTAATGATAGTTTTGTTTGTAAAGACCAAATGCTTGTCCATACTAGTGATAAAGGTACCGAAAATTTCTTGGTTCCTAAAGATTTTACAACCAATGACGGTATTAGGAAATTAAGAATAAGTATTCCTTCAAGACCAAATTACCTTAATAATTATACTTTAACTAGAAAAAAAGTAAGAGAAATATAGAAAACAAATTGACTTACTCTTACTTTTTTGATAGAATTTTATTGTTTTATGGAAGATTAGCTTTTATAAAACCGCTCGAAAAAGGTTATAAACATATATGTGTACCTATTAGGCGTGTCTCAAAAAAGGTGAGGAGGTAAGAAATGAAAGCTATATTTGTAACAGGTGGAAAACAATATTATGTTTCTGAAGGAGATACTATTTATGTTGAAAAATTACCACAAGAAGCTGGTAGTGAAGTTACTTTTGATGAAGTGTTATATGTAGATGGTAAAACTGGAAACCCAACTGTAAAAGGTGCAAAAGTTGTAGGTACGATTGAAAAACATGGTAAACAAAAGAAAATTATCGTTTTCAAATATCGTCCTAAGAAAAAATATCGTAAGACACAAGGTCATAGACAACCTTATACAAAAGTTACGATTAAAAGTATTGTTGCTTAATGATAAGTATACAAATTACTAAAAATAATAATGTTATTGATAAAATTATTTTAAAAGGGCATGCAGGATATGCAGCATATGGCAAGGATATTGTTTGTGCTGGTGTTTCTGCTATTCTAACTACAAGTGTTAATGCAATATTAGCATTTGATAACAAGTCTTTAAAAATTGTTAGTGAAGAACCTTTTGAATTGCAAATTTTATCACATGATGCGATAACCTCTAAGTTACTTTTAAATATGATTTCTCTATTTAAAGAAATGGCAGAGTCTTATCCTAAAAATATTACAGTTAAGGAGGATGAAAACAATGTTTAAAATGATTTTAAATCTTCAACGTTTTGCACACGTTAAGGCTCAAGGTTCAACTGATAACGGCCGTGATTCTGCTGGACGTAGATTAGGTGCAAAAGCTGCTGATGGACAATTTGTTAGTGCTGGAAGCATTATCTATCGTCAAAGAGGAACTAAAATTTATCCTGGTACTAATGTTGGTATGGGTAAAGATCATACTCTATTTGCTAAAATTGACGGTGTTGTTCGTTTTGAAAGACTTGGAAGAGATAAGAAAAAGGCTAGTGTTTACGAAACAAAGTAGGCACAGCCTTTTTTGTCATTTATTGTCGAAAATTGGTACTAGTAATTTAAAAACAATTATGCTATCATAATATTGTAGTAAAGTAGAAGGAGGTAAATCATATGTGGAAATGGTTTTTTAGATGGTTCTAATTAAGAACTAATAAAGGAACTCAGTTGAGTTCCTTTTTTTTCATAAATTGTATGATAAATTTTTAACAGATTAGATGATGCTATAAATGAAAAAGTTATTTAAGCAAATTAAAGAGATATCTAAAAAGACTAAGTAGTTTTTAATAATATTGTGCCTTATAATTATTATGATTGGTATTTTAATATCACTTTTATTTTCTAAGTCAGAAAAAAGAAATAATAGTGCTGAGAATAAGGCTACTAATGTTACTAAAAATAAGGTTAGTGCCGATGAAGCTATAAATATGTATAATGATATTACCAAAGATTGTACAGGGGCTTTAGTTTTTAATTTAAAAGAAGGCGAACAAGTAGATATAGAAAATACTAATGATTATACAAGTGCTTGTAAAACTAATGATTATTACTCAAAGATGATTGGCTATACATATGACTTAAAAGATAATGAAGTAGCAGAATTTAGTGAAAACACAGTTAAAGAATCATTAAATAAAGGAACAACTTATGAATATATCTATAAAGAAGAAACTGGTAGCTATCGTTTAATCGAAGTAAAATTAATGAAATAAGATGTAAAGCGTCTTTTTTCTTTAGAAAGTAGGGTTAGTATGAAAAATGAAAAATAACAACATTATATATAGTAGTGAGTATTTTGGTATTAAGTACTATAGGTGTGTCTTTTGCCTATTTTGCTAGTATTATAAACACAGATAGATGAAAATACTATATCTGTTAATATAATGTCAGAAGATTATAATGCTGATTATAGTAGAGGATCTGGTATAATAGAATACCATTATTCTTTGTACGATTCATCTGGAAGCATGGTTGGTGATGAAACGTCTATGTCTTCTTGGCATATCTTTAGTGGACTATCAAAAGAAACTTATAGTATTAGAGTTATGGTTTATGACAAAATAGGAATGCCAAGCGAAGATACGACATCTATTACCTTAGTTTAATTAAAAAGCACGTATTAGTCGTACTTTATTGATGTTTTACTGTCAAACCAATGTCTAATTATTTTTAAAAGACAATATATTAAAAAAATAATGATATAATACTTACAGAAAGTAGGTAAAGTTTTATGTTAAAAAAAGAAGAAAGTCCTTTAAACAAAGTAATATTACTATATGTTGTATATTTTCTTTACACTATGCTAGGCAGCATGCTAGCATCGAAACTAAATATTTCTAATTCAGCATATATTATGATGCCAGCTGATATACTATTTTTAGTATTCTCAGTAGTTATGTATAAAAATAATCTAAAAAACGATTTTCAAAAATTTAAAAAAGCCAAAATATTAAAAACAATAGGAACTATAGTATTAGGTATTGTATCTATAATCCTTTTAAATGGTATAATGGGAATGCTTACTGATATTTTTTTACCAGATGTTAATATGGATTCTAATACTAGCGCTATGCTAACCCTTCTAAGAACATCACCCATTTATGCTTTCTTTAAAGTTTTGATTTTTGCTCCTATAGCTGAAGAAATACTTTTCCGTGAATCAATTAGTACATGTGTTAAAGATAATATTTTATTCATCATTTTTAGTGCCTTAATCTATACTATGATGAACTTCATTTTTAATTCTTCAACTCTTACTTTAGTTGATTTACTAGTGTACTTTGTACCAGCTTTATTATTCAGTTTTATTTATATCAAAAATGATCGGAATATTATAATTGTTATGATAATCAAATTTATAATGCAATTTATTCCATTTATTATGTTACTTGTTAAATAGAAAAGAGGAATGATTAATTATGAAGCAAAATATAAAGATTTTCATTTTTACTTTAATGATTATATCATTCTTTTTTTGTAAAAATGTTAATGCTTTAAGTACTCATATAACCAAAACTGAAACCAATGACTATTACTTATATGACGTTGTTGACAATGAAAGAAACTTAACATATTCATGGAAATTTCTAAAAGAAGAAAATAAGAATACTTCTGTTGAAGAAAATATGTATATTGATAATGACTTGCGTCTAAGCCTTGATGCTAGTACTAAAGATACAAAAAGAATTAATGAAAAAGTTAAAAATGATAAATTAATTATTACTTTTGATTATCATGGTATGCTTCCTTTAGAAGCTAAAGTGAAAATTGACGTATCTGACAAATTTAATGATGGTGAAAAATTATATCTTTACTATTATAATCCTGATAGTGATGAAATAGAGTATATGGATAATGTTGTCTTTGTTAAAAATGGCATGGCTGAATTTCATATTAAACATTGTTCTGACTATTTTCTAACCGCTGCGGTTGTAAATGACGCGGTTAACAATCCCCAAAGTGTTAACTATATCATTATTGGCTTAATAGTAGTCGTATTTATATTAATCGCGATTACGCTAAAACAATCAAAAAAATAAAATAAACAATAATTAATATGCTATAATATAACAGAAAAAAGAGAGGTATAAAATGAAAAAAAAGAAAAAACAAACTAATAGTAAACTTCAAAAATTTAGTTTATTACTATGGATTATATCCATTATATTTATGATTTTGCTAGGTTATTTAATTTATAAGGCCAATGTTTTACCATTAAAATATTTTTTAGTAATTGTAATATGTTTTGCTTTATTAATGTCTATTCATGGTATATTTGTCTTAAAAAAGAAAACAAAAACGTTCGTTTTAATATTCTTAAATCTTATGACCCTAGTATTTATGAGCTGTGAAGCTTTGGCTATTGTAAAAATTAATGAAACATTAGCTTTCCTAAAGGCTAATTTAGGGGCTCGTTATGAAACAAATATTTACTATGTTTTAAGTAGTAAAGACGCAACTTACGAAAACATTAATGATATTGCTGGTATGACTATTTATTCTTATAAAGACTTAGATGATATGTCTAAAGTAGAAAATGAATTACATAAAAAAGTAAATGCCACAATTGAATACAAAGATAATATTGTCGATTTACTAAATAATATTTTAGAAGACACCAAACTTGTTATTTTAGTAAATTCTGGTAACTATGATGCAATGGTGCAAAATGATGAAGATTACGAGAAAAAAGTAAAGATCATCGATACAATTGATGTTCAAACAGAAATAATAACTACTGATACAGGTATAAATGTTACTAAAGATCCGTTTGTTTTATATTTGAGTGGTATTGATACAAGAAGTGGCAAATTACCTAGCAGAAGCCTTAGTGATGTTAACATAGTTGTTGCCGTAAATCCAAAAGATAAAAAAATATTAATGGTACATATCCCAAGAGATTACTATGTTCAAGTTCATGGTACAACTGGTCTTAAAGATAAGTTAACCCACACTGGTACAATTGGGGGAGTTGACTTAACAATGCAAACCATTGAAGACTTACTAGAAATAAAAATTCCTTATTACGCTAGAGTAAACTTTAATTCAGTCGTTAACCTTGTTGATGCTATTGGTGGTATCACATTAAACTCTGATGTTGATTATTCTTTTAACTGTTGGACCGATAGAAGCTGTACTTTTAATCCTGGCTTAAATACTGTTACTGGTAAATGTGCCCTAGCGTTTGCAAGAGAAAGACACGCTTATTCAACTGGCGATCGCCATCGTGGAGAAAATCAAGAACAAGTAATTGAAAAAGTTATTAATAAAGTTACTTCATCTAGTACAATTATCTCTAATTATAGTGAAATACTAAATGCTTTAAATGGTACTTTTGAAACAAACTTGGCAACTGAAGAAATAACAAGTTTAGTAAAAATGCAATTAAATAATATGTCTTCTTGGCATATATCAAGTTATAATGTTGATGGCACAGGTGGCTTACAACCAACTTATAGCTATCCAAATCAAAATCTTTACGTTATGAATCCTAATATGGAAACAGTAAGTACAGCAGTTCAAAAACTAAATGAGGTTTTAGATGAAAATTAAGAAGCATATCTTTTGGCTACTATTCATTCTGTGGCTAGGAGTTATCTTCTTTTTTTCTAGCCAAAGTGGTAGTGCTAGTAGTAACTTATCAAATACTATTTTAATGCTTTTACCATTTAAAATTTCTTCTTTTGCTATTCGTAAGCTTGCTCATTTTACTGAATATTTTATACTAGGCTTACTAGGTATGAACGCTATCAATAAAAGTGGTGCGTTTCATAATAAAAATATAATTCTTTTAAGTTTGTTCATATTACTTTATGCTTTGAGTGATGAAATTCATCAGTATTTTGTTGGTGGCCGGGCGATGCGAGTCCTTGATGTATTTATTGATTATACTGGTGCTCTAGTAAGCCAAGTCACCTTTAAATTCATAAAAGATAAGAGAAAACATACACTTTTATAGGTGATTCTATGTTTTTTATCTTTTTTCTTTTTTTTATTTTATGCCTTATCATTGATATTTCTTGTGTCATTATATCATCTAGGATATCCAAAAAAGAAAATGATAAAAATAAGGTAGAATGGCAATAATAAGAAAGTACTCCAAATAAATGAGAAAATATATTTATTAGTGTAACTATATGAAATTATAAATCTAAGTTATATATCTAATCAATTTACTATTTAATGCCAACATATTTTCTAGTCCTCTAAGCATAGAATTATTTAGGTGATTCTATGTTTTTTTCTGATATCCATACAAGAATACGTTTTTTATTTTTATTTAGTTTATGTCTTTTTATAATTATTATTATACGTGTTTTCTATATTCAAGTTTTTGATTATCAAAAACTTAGTAATTTAGCAAGTAGTCTGTGGAGTAGAGAACTGCCTATCGGGGCTGACCGTGGTAAAATATTAGATCGTAACGGTAAAGTACTAGCTACTAACTTAACAACGACATCCCTAGTTTTAATACCTAATCAAATAAAAGATAAAGAAACAGTTTCTAAGTCTCTTAGTACAATTTTAAAATCCGATTACAAAGATATGTTAGCCCATGTTAGTAAAAAAACTAGTATTGAAAGAGTGCACCCAGAAGGAAGACAACTATCATATGAAATAGCAAGTGAAATAGCCGCGTTAAATTATGATGGGGTATACTTAGTAAAAGAAAGTAAAAGATACTATCCATATGGCTCTGTTTTATCCCATGTTTTAGGGTATGTTGGTATTGATAATCAAGGCCTGTCTGGTTTAGAGTTAAATTATGACTCATACTTAACGGGTAAGAATGGGGCTATTAAATACTTTTCCGATGGGAAAGGTAATCGTCTAAAATTATCTGAAATATATGAAGAACCTCAAAATGGTATCGATTTAACCCTTACTATTGATTTAGATATTCAATTGTCAGCTGAACGTGAACTTGATAATATCATGAGTAAGTATAACCCAGAACACGCAATGATTTTAGCCGCAAACCCTAGTACTGGGGAAATATACGCTATGAGTAGTCGTCCTAACTTTGACCCTAATAACTATAAAGATTATTCTACAGAAACTATCAACCAAAACTTACCCATCTGGATGACTTATGAACCAGGGTCGACTTTTAAAATCATGACTCTTGCAACCTCCTTAGAAAACAAAACAGTTAATTTATTCACTGATACATATTTTGATGGTGGTAGTGTAAATGTGGATGGAGCAACTATTCATTGTTGGAAACATGGTGGTCATGGTGCTCAAACAATATTACAAGTTGTTGAAAACTCATGCAATCCAGGATTTGTCTATTTAGGTGAAAAACTAGGCACAGAAACCCTTATGAATTCAATTAAAAACTTTGGCTTTGGCTCAAAAACTGGCATTGATTTAAATGGTGAGTCAAATGGTATTTTATTTAAGACTGCAAGTATGGGTCCAGTTGAACTTGCTACTACTAGTTTTGGCCAAGGCATAAGTGTTACGCCAATTCAGCAAGTTTCAGCGGTAAGTGCTGCGGTTAATGGGGGATTCTTATATGAGCCATTTCTTGTTAAAAATATGCTAGAACCAGAGACTAATCAAATAATTTATACTAAAGAACCAGTTATGAAAAGAAAAGTAATAAGTGAAGAAACAAGTAAGCTAGTAAGATATGCTCTAGAAAGCGTTGTAGCCAATGGGTCCGGCCGTAATGCTTATATTGAAAACTACCGTGTTGGTGGCAAAACCGGAACTGCCCAAAAAGTAAGTGATGGTCACTACTTAGATGGTAACTATATCTTATCGTTTATTGGGTTTATGCCTGCCGATAATCCTGAAATAGTTGTTTATGTTGCCATTGATAATCCTAAAGGTGTTACCCAGTATGGTGGAGTAGTTGCAGCCCCAATTGCCAAAAGCATTTTAGAAACAGCTATTTCCGTTTTAGATATTGATAGTAGTACAAAAGGCATGGAAAAAGAATATCGTTGGTTAGATACTAAATATGTTAAAGTTCCTTCTGTTTTAGGTGAAAATAAAGATGGTGCTACCAAAACACTAAAAGGCTTCAAAGTAGAATATTCAGGGGTAGGTGATAATGTTATCTATCAAAGTCCTAGTGCAGGCACTTTTATAAAAGAAGGCGGAACTGTCAAATTAATGTTAGGGTAGTGTATAAGTTTTGTAAAATATCTAAAAAATAAAGAAAGAATAAGATTTTTATTATATAATAAATAAAAAAGAGGTGGATTATATGCTAATTTTAGCTAAAACAGCCTTAGCAATGATGCTTGGTTTTATCTTTGCTATTATCTGTGGAATTATTTGTATCCCTTTTTTAAAGAAAATTAACTTCCGTCAACACGTCAGTGAAATGGTAGGAGAAAGACACTTGAAAAAGGAAGGTACACCAACAATGGGAGGTATAATATTTATCTTTCCAGTTATCATAACTCTATTACTATTATATATAAGAGGTTCTATATCATTAAATCATAATTTAATAATTGTCGTCTTTGTCTTCTTATCGTATGGTCTTTTAGGGTTTATCGATGACTGGTTAAAAGTAAGATATCATAATAACGAAGGTTTAAGAATATCAACTAAATTTCTTTTACAAATGTTAATTGCTATCGTTTTTTTCTATATCTTTATGAAAAATGGTGGAGAACCAGTTCTTGAAATTACTTCCTTAGGTCTTGTTTTACCTCTTGGTTGGACATTTGGCTTATTCATCTTATTCTTATTAGTAGGTACGAGTAATGCTGTAAATATTACAGATGGTTTAGATGGCTTATGTGGTGGTTTATGTGTAATCGCTTATTTAGCTTTTGGTATTCTGTCTTGGAATGCCACTTGGATGGAAGGCTATCAAGAAGTGGCAATATTCTGCTTTGTTTTAGTCGGTGCTTTACTAGGTTTCTTATTATTTAATAGTCACCCTGCCAAAGTATTCATGGGTGACTTAGGTAGTTTAGCCCTAGGTGCTGCAATGGCTTCTATTGCTATTGTTACTCGTCATGAATTATCACTTGCCTTAATTGGTGGCGTTTTCGTTGTTGAGACATTATCAAGTATGATTCAAATAATAGCTATTCGTAAATTTCATCGCAAAGTGTTTCTAATGGCTCCTCTACATCATCATTTTGAACAACTTGGATGGAGTGAGCAAGACATAGTTAAAGCTTTCTATGTAGTTGGTCTTTTACTTGCCATGGCGGCTATTACTTATGGTGTTTGGTTGTAACAATGTTACAATCTTTTTTTATAAAAAAACTATTTAATTAGTATTAAATTAAATAGTCAAAATACAGTAATAATTAATTTTTAAATGTTCTTTTGTAAACATATGGAATACTATTTTCTTGTTCGTTAGTCTCTGTAAGAAAAAAATCATCACCACAAATTTTCATGTATAATTCTAGCATAACTTCTAACTCTTTTCTTGACTTTTCCTCTAAAAACTTAGCAAATCCATCAGCATCATAGTTATCTATAAAAGTAAAATATTTATCTGTTTCACAACCACTTATAATTACTGGAGCTTTATTTTGTTTACATAAATTGTAATTAGTTAAAATACGGGCTGTTCTTTTATTACCATCTTCAAAAGGTTGAGCGCGCACAAGTTCTATATGAAACATTGCTTCTTTTAAATAAATAGGTAATTCATTCCAAACATTATAATAATTATTTATAATATTATACATTTGGGGTATAACCATATACGCGGGTATTGGGAAGAACTTTTTAGCTTTTCTAACTGTAACAGTGGTTCTTCTAAATCCATCGAATATATGATCATTTATTATATTAGCACATTTTTTTATATCGTCTGGTGTTAGTCTATCTATGTCACTATTAATTAAATTAGTAAATGCCTCCATATTATTAAGAATATCTATATATTTTTCGGATATAGTACCAGGAGGACTTTCCATTTCCATATTACCAATAGCCATTCTAGTTGCTAAAATTGACATGTACTTATCATAAAATTCATCACGGTTTAAAAATTCTGCAAACATTTACGTCACCTCTTTTAGAGGCTATTATACATTTTATTAGCTAAAAGTGCAATATTTTTTTCTTGACAGGGGTAGGGGGTATACCCTATACTGTTAACAGTGATATATATGGAGGAAAATTGTACTAACTGTATTAGAAAAAAACACAGGACGCCTGAAGAAAAAAAAGATTTAGATAGACGTCTTAAAATAATAGCGGGCCAAATAAATGGCATTAGCAAAATGATTGAAAGTGATAGATATTGTGATGATGTTCTTTTACAAGTTGCATCTACCATCAATGCTTTAAAAAGCTTAAGCAATGAAATACTAAAAAGCCATATGCAAACATGTATGGTTGAAGAAATAAAAAAAGGTAATATTACAGTTGTTGATGATATACTAAATCTTTTTGCTAAGTTAAAATAAAAATATATTTGAAAGTTAAAGGCATGCATTGTGGCCATTGCTATAATGAAATTACTAATCTTTTAAAGTCGTTTCAAAATATTAAAAATGTTTCATATACTAAAAATATCTTTTGCATGCCTTTATGCCATGTGGTCCTTTACAAAGTCTAGAGTTATATGCTCTTACAATCGGATTATTTATTAAAGGTGCTTTATCTATGTTTATGTTTTGCCTAGGAACAATTCTTCTTATGTTAACAATGGGCTTAGTTCTTAATCTAGTAACAGGCAAAACTAAAATCATCTTAAATAAAATAGAGGTCTCACAGGTCTTGGTATTAGCCTACCTAAAAAAGATTATGCTAATTTTCTTACAGCTAAAGTTGATAATGAATATCAAGTAGTAGACTTTAACTTAACTTATGATAACTACGCTAACATTATTTATTTTACACCAGATAAAGAAGGGTCTTATACTATTACTTGTTGGCTGAATATGCTAAAAAATACTATATTAGTAACAAGTGATGAAACGTATTTTAAAGGAGGTTCATAATGAAAAAAGTGATTTTAAGTATTGAAGGCATGAGTTGTAGTGCCTGTCAAAATAGTCTAGAAAAATATTTAAAAAAGCAACCACACATAATAGATGCAAGTGTAAATTTAATCCTAAAACAAGCTCTTATAACTTATGAAGAAGTTTTATCTATTAATGATTTAAATCAAATGGTTCATATGGCTGGGTTCAAAAGCCTTGGTATTTATGATGCTAAAAAAGAAAATAAAACTAAGAAAAATCCGTTCTCTTTAATTGTTTTTGGTCTTTTAGCTGTCCTTGTCTTATACATATCAATGGGACATATGGTGCATTTACCAGTCATTCCTTTTCTAAATATGATGACGCATCCTTTAAATTATGCCTTATGCTTATGTATTTTAGCCATTATTTACCTATTTTATGGTTTTGATATCTTAAAAAATGGTTTTAAAAATATAATATTAGGTCATCCTAATATGGATACATTAGTTACTATTGGTGTTTTATCAAGTTTCTTTTACAGTGTATATTCAACTATCATGATTATGAATGGTCATACCGAGTTTGTTGAAAGTCTTTATTATGAATCAGCAAGCTTAGTTTTATACTTTGTTAAACTTGGTCGTTATATTGATGACTTTAGTAAAGAAAAAACAAAAGATGCTATTAAGGATCTAGTAAAAATTACGCCCGAGAAAGCCATAGTAAAAGAGGGGACTAAAGAAAAAGATGTAACAATTGACATGATCCATGCGGGTGACATATTAATTTGTAAGCCTGGTATGAAAGTCGCGGTTGATGGAGTCATAGTAAAAGGTACTTCTCATATAAATGAAGCATTTATCACTGGTGAATCAGTACCAGAAAAAAAAGGTGTTGGCGCCTCTGTTTTAGCAGGTAGTTTAAATATCGATGGCTATATTGAATATAAAGCCTTAAAAATTGGTAAAGATTCAACTATTTCCGAAATTGTTAAACTAGTAGTAGAATCTACTAACACCAAAGCTCCAATTGCAAGACTTGCTGACCAAGTAAGTAGTATTTTTGTTCCTGCTATTATCGTTCTAGCTATTTTAACATTTCTAGGCTATTTAATATTAGGATATCCATTTAATTTAGCCATCACTCATTTTGTAACCGTTTTAGTTGTTGCCTGTCCTTGCGCCCTAGGACTAGCGACACCTCTTGCTATAGTTGTAAGTGAAGGTATATGCGCTAAAAATGGCATTTTAGTTAAATCAAGTACTATTTTAGAAAATGCCCATAAAATAGATACCTTTGTCTTTGATAAAACCGGAACACTTACATATGGTGATTTGAAAATATTTAAAATGTTTAATTATACTAAAAATACTAATAAAGAAATTCTATCTAATATTGCTTTAATTGAAAAAAATTCTACTCATCCAATAGCCGCATCATTTAAAGAATATGAACCCAAAAATAGTGTAGCTACTACTAACTATGTCGAATTACCTGGGTTAGGTGTTAAAGATCTTTTAAATGATTCAATGTATTTAATTGGCAATGCCAAAATATTAAAAGAATTTAATGTTCCTAACCATTATCAAGAAGATGAAAATATATTAACTAAGGAAGGGTGTAGTATTATCTATGTAGTAAAAGATAATAAAGTAATATCTTTAATTGGTGTTAAAGATATTATTAGGAGAGAAAGCCCTTATGTTATAGATACTTTAAAAAAGATGGGTAAAGAAGTTATTATGCTAACTGGTGATAATGAGTCTACTGCTCGCGTTATTGCTTCGTCCCTAAAAATTACTAAAGTAATCTCTAATGTCATGCCTAAAGATAAATCAAGTATTATAAAAAAATTATTAAATGAAAACAAAAAAGTTATGATGATAGGTGATGGTATAAACGATGCTCCAAGTCTTGCTCTTGCTTCAATTGGTGTTAGTCTAAAAAGTGGTACTGATATTGCTAGCAATGAAGCATCTGTAATTCTTATGAATAACAACTTAAAATCTATTTTAAATCTCTATACTATAAGTGAAAAAACAATTAAAAATATCAAACAAAACTTATTCTGGGCTTTCTTTTATAATATATGTATGTTACCAGTAGCCATGGGTTTATTTACTAAATTTGGTTTAAATATGAATCCAATGCTTGCATCTATTGCAATGATTCTAAGTAGTTTAACAGTTATATTAAATGCCCTAAGACTTAAAAAAATAAAATTGAAAAGAGATGAATAATATGTTTAGTAAAAATATTAAAACGATTGTCAAAATAGAAGGTATGCAATGCCTGCATTGTGCAAATTCGGTAAAATCATCATTATTAAGTATACCAAGTGTTAAAAAGGTGAGTGTTAATCTTTCTACTAAAGAAGTGACAATTATCAGTAAAGAAAGTTTAGATGAAAATCAAGTTAAAGACCTAATTACTGCTTTAGACTTCCAAGTAGTGGCTATAAAAGAGGTTAAATGAAACACTTTCTGGTTCTAGCCATCATAATTTTTAATGTTTTACTTTATACAGGTTGTACTAAAAATACTGAATATAAAACTGAATATGTTGATAATAACTATATAACTATCAATAAAACCAAAGATAATGAATTAGTAATAAAAAAGAAATTGTTACGAATGTCGCCACATTTATAAATTATGCTGTCGAAGATACCACTATCTAACTAATTACTATAAGAGGCACTGATGGTGAGGTAAGAGTTTCTTTTAATACTTGTAATATTTGTAGTCCTTCGCCTAATGCTTAATTTAAACAAGTAGGTGAGTACTTAGAATGTCAAAATTGTGGTAATCGATTCCATATTGATGAGTTAGGAAGCAATAGTACTGATTGTAATCCGATGCCTGTTAAAAAAATGAAACCGAAACAACTATAACTTTTAAAGAAGAATATATTACAAGTTTAAAAAGTAAATTCTTATACTGGCAAGGACCAACTAAAAAAGATATGCAAGTGAATGCTTATAATTAATAAGTCATATATTTTAATTAAAAATAATAATTAGAAAAAAAGGACAACAGACTCTTCCTTTTTCATTAGTTTAAGATTTCAACTTTTCAATCTCTTCAATAGATAATTTAGTTACTTTAGCGATTAAATTAATATCCATCTTTTCCTTTAGCATGGCCTTAGCAATCTCTAACTTAGATTCTTTTGAGCCTTCTTTAATGCCGATATCAATTCCTTCTTTGATGCCTTCTTTGTGAGCATACCCGCAGGCTTCACTAATTTCAGATTTAACATACATTTCATACTCTTCATCATTTGATAGTAATTGAACAAATTCTTGATTGGTATTAAGTTCCATAAGTTTATCATAGTACTTT
>OIYP01000384.1_pt1 | contig 29364 bp, 21 predicted proteins | sample 1588261 | NCBI WGS metagenome assembly OIYP01 (sample SAMN03283293) | human gut metagenome | biome: human-associated habitat; material: feces | host: Homo sapiens | place: Peru | collected 2012
CTGTATAGTAATGTTTTCCATCCAGAAAAACATAATTTGCACCAACACAGTAAGCATTCCTTTGACTCATCAACCAATGGGCCGACAAATCAAATATACCTACCAGTAATTATAGGTATCTACATAAAATGTCGAAATTCATAAGTTGCTCCTTCGTAATTAGACAGCAACCATCCTATTCGCGCTATTTGATTGGAAGACTCGATAGTACATGGCATTTTAGTGTATAAGCCGAAACTATTCCAATTCATTTTTGATAATCCTAATATCTCTGATATTATCTGTGTCATATCACCCGAACCATAATGCTTTACTATTTTTAGTGGAGTCGGAATACTCTTCCCTCCCTGAATATAACTATAATTCTCATTTCTAATCGATGTAGCAACACCATGTGTATACAAAAAAGCCGAATTATCGTTGTATGGAAAACAAGTTCCTCTTTTGATAGGAAAACCATCCAGATTAAGTTGACGATTCAAGGCAAAACATTTCACGTTATCCTCATGTGCTATTTCAATCAAATCAACTTCTGCAATCCCTGCATTCACTAAACATTTAGTTAAGCCTTTTATCTCCTCCACTTTAAACGGAGTTCTCTTATGAACAACAACCCGTTTAGGCATTTCTGAGAACGAGTTAAAAAATAGTTCTTTAATTCCTAATCCTAAACGAAACGCCTCGTCTTCTGTTAAATAAGGATTCTTTTTTTCGTCAAAGGTAACATCATTTATCTTTGAAAGCTTATATTTTAAACCTTGTCCATCCGAAGAATATATATGGCTACATCCAATTATCATTTGGCGTCCTTTGCATGATTCACTCACACTATAACCAATTCCTACAAAAGCAGTATCATTTCTAAGATTTGAAAGCGTCCATGGCGTCCTTCCAGCCTTGACATATATCGCCAAAGCTAAAGCCCACATAATTTGACACCTCATTTTATCGTCTCTTATAGTTTTTTCCCGGATAAATTGTGTTGCAATATGTTTTTGTACCGCAAATGCCTTAACATAATCATGCAAATCAAAGTTTTCATTTAATGAACTTATTTTAGTGTATTTCTCATATCTTTCTGGTATATAAATCAATACAACATCCACATTCCCATATGCATAAAGATTAGCTATTTTTTGATTTATAGCATCAGCATAACTTATTGCAGTTTCTAGAAGAGAACCCCTTTCTCCAACCTCAATATCTACCCATTTTTCTGAACTCTCAGCTGGAATTTCTATTCCTGTTTTAAATGCCTCATAAAATCCCGGATAATTTATAACATAATCTATATTATAACGAGTATTATGAATACTATGTAAATTTCTTACAAACCGGACAAATTCTGTCCTATAATGTTCTGGAACAACCCCCGCAATGCGAACACTCTTTCTTTCAGAAAAAAGGTCATACGCATTATTATATGGTCCACTATTAACTAAACCTCTCATTGGATGAAAATCATATGTCAGCTTTTTCTGCAGAGAATCATAAAACACTAAATCTGAATCTTTTACTTCTCTTCCTTTGAATACAACCCTTTTCCAATCAAAATCTGATGGGAACATAACTCTATTTTTACTTTCTAATCCAACATATACGGAACGATTTAAGATTGTAAAAGAAAACGGAATCTCATTTCCACTTTCAAGCGGATATGTCACATTGATATTACCTTTTTCAAAAAACAAACTCTTCCACTCGTTAATCTTTGTTGCAAAATATAGATTCGGTTTGCCATTACATATTTTTTCATTATACAGTCTTGCAAATTCACGTTTTTGATTTTTTGTAATCACACCTCTTTCAATAAACTCATAAGTAGGATTGATACATAAGTAAGTATATTTATGATCAAAAAAAACACCAACTTCAACAGCCTCATAAGCACCTATATTTAAGTTTTCTACATTAAAAAATACCTTTTTATGAATATCATAAATTCTATTTCTTCTGCAGAATTTATTCGCACTATCAGCCAGTATATTCGTTAACGCTGTAACTAGCATATATTTTATTGCACCATTCCGCATATACACTTCACGCGTTAATGGACAAATCTGAATTGTTCCTTGAACTTCTTTTTGACACATACGCATAATAGTATCCTTATTTCCCCATGCATATATCTCTCCCTCTGTTGGCGCAGCTACAATATTGTATTGCAATAGTTCTTTGCAATACCTCCATTCTGTTCTTTCGGGCGGCACATTAATTTCAAATTTGAAACATGATTTAGTGAATGCAATCGGATACAAATTACTATCTACAACTCTATCAACACTAATACCATTATTCAGAAAACTAACATTCTTCTTGTTAGGTTCGTTAACAGATTCCCCCTTCAATAGATTTATTCTCTTCTGAAATTCTATGTCAGACAAATACATATTTTTAGCCAACATTAACATTGTTGTATCAAAACCATCTGTTGGAATATAATATGCTTCTCTACCTTTTTCACGAATCTCTGTTAACAAATTACTTACAGCAACTGGAATTGTATTACCATATCCACACCAATACAGTCTTCCTGCTCCTGGTTCTGCATATACATTTTTTATCGCATCCATCAATGATTTATCTCTTCCGCTATATCCCATAACAATAAAATTCCTGTTATGAACCTCGTGTTTCAATGCCTTAACCAATATATCATCCTGAGAATCCAATTCATTTGCTATATTCTTCAGCTTTCCGTATTTATAATCACCATGCAAAGCAATACACAATATTTCTTTCACGACATCTGTTCTATATATTCGTGCTTGTGATTCCAAAGTAATTTCAATCGGCACCAAATCATATTGATGTGCCGTTTTTACAGAAAAGCCATCAAAATTAGTAGTCCATATTGATTTAACAAATTCTTTTTGTGCCAACAACATCAAAATATGATATCCGATACTAGGCCGTTTACCTATTATCAAATCTTCAAAATATTTTCTTCTATCTGCCTCGATAGGATATGCTTTTTCTGCATAATATGAATATTCCTCCTCAGAATTCAACGCTGGAAATCTGGGTTGTGCATCAATCCAATTCTGAACATTTCTCCTAACTTTTTCATTCCTAAAATTACTATGAGTTCTGGCTAGACTAGAATTATTTGATATGAAAATTTTGCACTTCCAATCCCAAATACATTCTTGTGCCGAGGGAATGCCTGATTCTACAGAAGCTCCTGCCCCTAATAAAAATGAATACCGAGCATTACTATTCTGTGCAACAGAACGTAAAAACTCATCAAATTGCAATATATATTCTGTTATCATACAATCACCTTCCCATATTAGACAATCTATATCATTCCTTATTTACATTAACGCCAATAATATCTGTATATATTTGATTACAATTAGGCAGATAAATGAATTTCCTTCTATCGCTAAATTTCAAGGTCTATCACTCTTAATGGGCAAACTGATTCGCATCTTTTACAATCTTTCTTCGAAAAAATATCACATGATTTTAGTCTTGCTCTTTCTTTTGCCATTTTGAGATCCTCACCATTATCACCGATTTTATACAAATCAATTATATGTTTTGCTATTTTATATTTTGATATCGCTTGTTTCATCTCTTCAATATCGGGAATTCCAGAAAGATGCTCCCTAGATGTTACAATAGACAAAATATCTGCACTACCAAGCACTCCCATTAATGAAGCACCAATTACCGCCACAGTATCATCCTCTTCTAATCCAACATCTGTTAACATAGGACCTAATGGCATAATGGGATATGGTATATTTTCCAATCTATTACATAATTGCAATAGTTTTTTTGCATCCACATGTCCCGGTGTTTCAATAATTGTATCAACACCTAATTTATTCAAATAATCTGCAATTCTAATCTGTTCATCTAATTCTTCTAAATATGTTTGATCCAACGCATCTAGTATTGTGGCACTTCTGAATGTTGAACCAATACTTAAAATCACCTTATGTTCTTTACATTTTATACCTATTTTATCTAATAATTTCAGATATATATTCACTTCACGTTTATTGCGAATATAATCCTGCGCTACAATTCCTCCCCCTCTTGATGTACATGGAATTATTCTTTTTTTGCTTAATTCCAACATATTGTAATTAACCGTTGGATGAATAGTAATAATAGAAACTCCTTTCTCACATTGCTCACAGATTAATTCAAATAACATGTTTTTATCAACAGTTCCATTTGCATTGACAGAAAGGTAAACCGGTACCGTTCCTGCCATATACTGAGTATTTTTCAAAACATATTCCCATAACCTATTTGCACTCTTATACAAACTTAGATCCGTAATAATATCTATCCGCTCTGAGTTTGATAGCAAATAATTTATTTTTTTTATTTCGTCATCTACCATAAATTTGCTATTGGCGCCAACTAAAAGATTCAATAATGTATTCGATTCTCTTCCAATCTGTATACCTTTATTTGTTGTAATTAACTTCTTAACCATTTATAAGTACCTCTGTAGCATCGACTAACTCTTCCAAAGTCGGAACAATACCTGCACTTATTTTTTCATTATACTCTGGCACCTTTTTCATACTAACAGAACAATAGTCATCTTTTAATAATTTTTTTATTAATGGATTCTCGAAATCCTTTTCATTTGCTATAGCAATTAAAATTGAACAGCCTTTCTCTTTTGCCACTTCAAACTCAGCCTCTGTTCCCATTCCCCCTGCAAACACAACAAATAATTGTGTACTTACAAACAATGCTGTTCTTGCAGACTTTAACTGTGGCAAAAGACTTTCCTTGTTTGAATAATCAGGATTTGCAGCATAAGGATTTGGGAAAAATTTAATAATATCTGCTAATTCTTTTTTTGAATTAACTGCTGTTTCCATAAATCCATTAACTACTTTGATTCCAATCCCCTGATTTTGTCCGTTAATCACCACGACATCATTAAGCTTTGCCAATCTCTTACCATATTCCCCATATATTCCGGTCTCGTCATTTTCATGCGAACCAGATACAAAAACACTTTTTCCACGTGACTTTACAGCAATATTCCTCAATACTTCCTCTAATTCATCAGAGTCGTTAACTACCAGTTCTCTAATTCCAATTCTATTTAATTCTTTAATCCATAAATCAAATCTTATCTTTCTTTGTTCGAATTCTTTTTCAAACTCATCGGGCTTACGACTAATTTTAAATAAAATAATATAATGATCCTGCGAATACTTATTTGATTGCTTTGTGGCCTCTATCATAATATTTCTAATATCTGGATCTCGATAACCATATCCTATAAACAAAAAACTCTTCTGTATAAAAGAGTCTCTTAATCTCTGTGCAATTGCGACCTTATTAAATAAATACTCATCATACTCCTGTTGTGTTAAGACGATATCTTCCAATTTTCCTTCTATGCATCCGTGCAATTTTATTATTTCAAATTCTCGTTTTAAGGCGGGTTTTGATAAATCTTCATTGCTTCTTACCACTTTAGGTTTTCTCATCACAAAACACTTCTCTAGTAATTCGTCATAATTAGTAGTCCAAACTGTATTAACACTCATATTCGAAATAGCATTATGATACTTATTTACAGCATAGCCTTTTCCATAACATTCAATTATTCTATTATAAATAATATTCTTATTACCAGAATTATTATTTACAATGTATTGAGCAATCATCGGAAGATCATCTTCTTTCGTAAGGCTAATACCCATACCTTCCGCTAATGGACTCAATAATTCTTCCCAAGATGGCATACCTGATTCACTCGATATTCCACTGCCAACAAACAAATCACATTTTTCTGCTAATATTTTTTTCGATACCTCTTCAATGAACCGCTCTTTCTTCATGCTTATCACTCCCGTATAATTCTATTTCTTTCTATATCTCCTATCCTTATTACTACCAATAATTTCAATATAATCAGCAAGTCCCTTCAAAACATCTTTAGTACGACTTTCTTTTAATCCTAATAATTCGCAGAAATCCCAAATGCCATACTCTTTTCCTTCTTCCATAAATTCAAGAATTTTGTCATACTGCATTTGTGTCTTCTTAGTTACTTTTTTATCGTCGCTTTTTGTCGCCGCTTTTTTATCGCCGCTCTTTATCGCCGCTTTTTTATCGCCGCTTTTTTTGAAAGAAAGCGACAGTACCGTTCTATCCGGATCAAATCTCTCTTCAATTACCGGTTCTTCCCAGCCTTCATCTGCCCAAACATTAAAAATATTCGGCACACCGCTTCCTGCACGTTCGCCGATATTGATAAGATTAAACATTTTCATAAGAGCCTTATTTCGAGGATCGGATTCGCCGCCAAGACGCATCTGCTTTTTACCCGTTCTAACATAACCAGGATTTGCTAAAACAAGCTTGTCCGGTTCCTTCCGGATAACAACACCACGCAAGCCATGATAATCTGCATTAATCAAACAGTTTGCCAAGGCTTCACGAAGTGCCTTGTGCACCGGAGTGTCGTCAATGCGTTCACCACCGACCATTTTGAAAGGTACCTTAATGTCTTTAATAATCTTGTTGTAAACCCTAAAATAAAAGTCGCACACATTTCCGGACCATTCCCCGGAACTGGACTGCAATCTGTCGCTCCAGCGTGTGGTAGGGTCCAACTCTTCTCTATAGTCCAAGAAGTATTCAGGGAAATGGCGCACAATATTGTACTCGTCCCCAAACATCAGCATGCCTGCTGCCGTAGGATGCAACTTTCCGTCTTCCTCTGAAATAGCAGCCGCACCAATGCTTCTTAAATACTCGTGGTCGCTCAGGCGCTCAAAAGGATGTCCCTCTTTCAAAGAACGATGACTGTTGCGGTATCCGTGAATAGTATCATAATTCAAATCTTCCATTGGAACCTTATCAAGCACTTCCATATCCATCGTACGCTCGGTCTGGTCGCGAAGCATGGTCTTTACCTGCAATCTGGTACAATGATAATCACCCTCGTAATTACGACGGAAAGTACCATTAAAAATATCATTGTTAATGTACACCGGTTTCTGCTCACGCTTTGCCATAGGCACATAAATAACCATAATGACATCCTTATTGTCACCAACTTCATAGGTCTGCACATCATCTTCTGACAAAAGATTAATATTTACCTTCTTGGGATTATTCATATTATCCCAAAATTCCTTACGAAGCTTAGATGCATTCTGGAGACCGGTAGTTCTCCAACTACCATCTTTATTTTCTTTGACACCAAGAATAATGACTCCACCATAGCAGTTTGCAAAAGAAGAATAGGTGTCCCACAACGAAACCGGCAAACCACCTTCTGCTTTTTTCACTTCTCTTCTGTTGTCTTCTCTATATTCATCAAATTGTGAAAGGTCAAAAGTTTTTTCCAAAATGCTCATCTCACTTTCTATCTATAAGACTAAAATCAACTCTTAATAATGTTATACTCTTTAAAGCACATAGCTTCTGTCTGCATTTTCAAATTATCCCGAACACCCTCATCAGAAACTTTCGAAAAAGGAATTACATTTATTCCCGGAACCATTTTTATTGCAGTTGATATGTCTGGATATTTCCTATTATTCTCAACAACCTTCTGTTCTGCACCTTTTCTATCAAAAGGCTGCTCATTGTATTTGGATAGTGTAGACATTATATCTTTTTCCAAATCGGATAAATCATATTTTTGCTGTAAATATTCCAAAACAGCCTGTACGACCACATCTCTTGACATAATTTCTTACTCCTCAATATCGTTTTCTTTCACTTCCGCTTTTACCCTTAGCAACTCGTTACGGCTATGTTTCCACAATAATATCCTTACAACTATAATAAGCAACAATATAATTCCAGCAATCGAACCTACCAGAATCTTATTCGCAATCGCAAATTTTCCAATCCAAATCACACCATATGTAACTGCCCATAATCCAATAAAGCACGCAGCTCTTATTAACCAATGAAAAAAAGAACCCGACATTCGTCCTGAAATCACATGGGAATGATACATATCTCCGACCTTGTCGTACGCAAATAAATATGCAATAAAACCTATCACGCCTAAAATCAACCATTCATAATACCACTCAATCGGTAATCCCAATGGTTCTGTTGCCAAATCAAATATAAATTTAAACATTAAACTCCTTTCCTTGTATACGCATACATATAGATTACATCTCTAAAACAGAAAAATTAAAAAAATTAAATTCGTCCGTATGTTTTTCATAATATCCTTTTGCTGTAAGTGTTAAAATTAAGCATAATCTTCTAACATTTACCCTGTACGAACGCTCCACACCAACCGATGATGCATCAGCATAAATATCAAACTCATTCTTTTTCTCTATAACAAGAGTAAACTTGTCGAGTTTATTAAATTCATTTCGGATTTTATTTTTATCAACATTAGGTGTTCCCTGATGCAAAAATGAGTTTCTCAGTTGATAAACAACCTCTCCACTAAGATACGGCATTTTGTTTTCTTGACAAGTTTCACATGGACATTGTTCATACTTACCCACATATTCATCATACCAGTTAATATATCTTGTCCCATTACGTTCATTAGGATATTTTGCTTTACCACAAATATCCGGCAAAGTTAATGCCAATGCCAACGCTACAAAATAAGCTTCATTTTCCAATGCTCTATTAATATCATCAATCAAACGAATTAAAATAGTCTCATCTCCTCGTCTAATATTACACACATATCAATATTGCCTATTCAGTTCAAGTACCATAACTTCTTTTCAGACAATCATTCCCTTGGTTTTACGCTAATAGAAACTTTCGTTTGTTTCTCCTCATTAAATGTACCTTCTTTTAAACTTAATATAGACTCAATATCATTAGAATAAATAGTCAAACCGTATTCTGTTGAAAGTTCTTCCAAAAACTCACTTGGTGTAAATACATTTTCTTCAAATAGTATTTTTATTGCTTGACGCAACAATGACGGTTCAGCAGTTCGCAATTCATCATCTAGTGGTTCTACCTTTCGTATGCCCTGCTTTTGCATATTTCGCATTAACTTGCTATAATCATAATTTGAAATAATTCCTAAGTCTTTGGCTCTACGGATCATAGCTGCTATTGATACTTTCCATCTTTTCTTCAATTCTGCATAATATGCCAAATTAGTAGCATACGGTCTTACATCTTCTGAAAACTCTTTTTCGGGTAACAAAAAAGCTGACGCAAATGAATGCGCCTCTTGTTCAATATCTTTAAAATCCTCTTTATCTATGTTTTCTAAATCTTCATTCCAATTATGAAGTAATATATGTCCCAACTCATGTGCTATATCAAAGTGAATTCTAGCTGCCGTTTTTTTATTTTGTGAATAGCCAATCAAATAAGTTTCTTTTTCTCCACATACAATCCTATGACTAAATGCATCAACATCTCCCGTAGAAGTTGCGAAATCAGTTACAATCAGACCATTAGATTCAACCAAATATACAATGTCATCAATCGGCTTATTTCCAATTTTCCAGTGTTCTCTCAGCATTTCGGCTGCTTTCTGAGGAGTTGTATTTCTTGGAATTTGCGGTAAATTCAATGATTCGAAATCCAAATATTCATTCATCATATTGAAAATTACAGCAATAAATTCTATTTTATCTTCCTGCTCAATTCTATATTTCTTATTCGTTGTCAGTAAAGATCTAAAATATGTTGCACTTTCTTCAACTTCAATTTTTACATCTTCCAAGAAAAATTTAATTGGAAACTCCAAGGTTTCACTAAATTTTTGAATCGTTGAAAATTCCGGATTATCCAATTTACCATTTTCATACATAGAGATAGTCTGTCGGTTAACTCCAATCTTTTCAGCTAACTGTATGGCCGAATATCCTCTCCATGTTCTCGCAATTCTCAAACGTTCACCGTTAAAATGTTTACCACTTGTTATTTGGTCAAACGGAATTATATTTCCCATAATAACCGCTCCTTAAATTTTTTTAATATTATGCTTTTTGCTCTTGTACGCTTTCCTTCAATGCAACAAGCTCTCTTTGTCTTGCTTTTTTCTTAGCCTTATCTTTCAGCTTGATACTTGATACATTAGGCTCACTTGACTCATTAACTGTATCTACCACCACAGACTCCCTGTGCGTAATATAAACGCTCCAATCCTCTTCTTCAACCACTTGTAATGAACTATCTAATACACAACAACGTACTGCTGTAAGTTCAGAATGATACTCCTCAAATAATATTGTCTTATATCTCTTAATAATCGTTTTATCAATACCAAAATCCTTTATAATGTCTTCAACAATGCTTTTCACTTCTTCTTCCTCAAAAGACGGTTCCTCAAATAAAGAATACTGACGCATTGTATTTAAATCAAAATTAAAAGATTGTACCAACGCATCAACATAATGCGCTTTCCTTCTCTTTGCCTGATTTCTTTGAATTTCTCTAAAACGTTCTTCTCGCATCACTGTATAAATGGTTCCGGTTTCTTTATCAAACAACGGTACCATATACCAAGCCCCACGCATAGCATACTCAGCAGTGAAATCTCCTGCCGAAAAAGTCAGGACAAGATTACGATTAATAAAGTCCCACTTTATAAGTTTCTTTCCATTAGAATATTTGTCATTAATATTCTCCCGGCATAAACAGCCTTTTACATCATCACCGATGGCTTCTGAAAGGCATCTTATTATACTTATTATTATTTTATCAGTTAAGCTGAATGTTTTTTCTTTCACCAAAAACACCTCCAATAATTCTTTTTCATCATTATAGGACTTTTTTCAAAAATATGTCAACCGCAAAAGTCTTTTTTGTTATTATTAAAATTATTCAGGTCATTTTTTCTTTTGTTCTTTTGCAATCTTAAAACATAAAATTCTGTCCTTATAAATAAATTATTGAATTATTCCACTAATAATGCCAAAAGAGAAACCAATAAATATACACCTATTAGTTTCTCTCTTGCTAAATTTATTCTAATTCTACATTCTAAATAACATCAATATTATCAATTAAATATTTGTTACATCGGGCTCTATTACTTTTTACAGAAATGCAATAAAAAATAAACAATACATTCTTACCAAAACAACTTATGAATTTCTTCATCAAGTGCATTCTCTAACTGTATAATGTTCGTCTTTCCTGATGTTTCTCTCATCTTATCATGGATATTTTTAGATATTTCAGCAATTTTCTGTGCACTGCATTTGTCTCGTCAAATTTCTTAATAGCAATATACCTTAAAACATCAACTCCTCTATTAGTCGAAATTGCATATCCATCAACAACCTCTATAACACCAAGATGCCTTCAACCATTTTTCATCAAGTATTTTTGTGTATAAAGGGTCTGCCAAATTACCAAGGACATGTGCTTTCTTATTATAAAATGTCCTGATTTCTGCCTCTTTTTCCCTTCTCTGTCTCTCTGTATAATCCTTAACGACTTCATCTATAGCCGTCCGCTGCTCCTCAATCATAGAAACTAATTCTTTTATCTGTGGCTCCAATGCATCATATGGTTTCATGCACTCCGCCTTAAAGGCTTTTCTCTGATCTTCTATAACCTTTTTCACCTTTGCCAGCTTAGCCTTATCTTCCTTGGCAATTTTAATGGTTTCATCAGTATATACTGTCGTCTTGTAGACAGATAATGCTTTGGAAAATTCTGTTTTTAATTTTTCAAAATCCCATGTTGTAATTGCAGTCTTTTCGAAATTTAACAACTGTAGTTCTTCCATTTAGCCACCCTCTTATGCTTTGATTAAAATATAGTGTCATTGTCAAAAAGTGTACCTTTTGACACATATGTTTCTAAAACTATTTTGCAGGTTGAAAACATAAAGAAATTCTCTTTTATCGCCAAATAGTCCCATTATGATTGATTTTTCTGTCGATTTATAGTATCATAATTATTATGTTAAACTGTCAAAAGGTACACTTTTTGACAGTTATTTTGTATCTTCCCGTTTTCCCCGGTATTCCCTCAATCTCCGGTAAAAGGTACTCTCACTCATACCGCAGACTGCTGTTACATGTTCCACGGAAATTCTTCCCTTCTCCCAGGCTTCTACCATTTCAGCAAAATTTTTTTCTTCCTCTATCCGGGGTCTTCCAAACCGGACACCCCTGGCTTTTGCCGCCGCAATCCCCTGCTCCTGCCTCTTTCTGATGTTTTCCCTCTCACTCTGGGCAACAAAAGAAAGAATCTGAAGCACAAGGTCCGCAATAAAGGTTCCCATAAGGTCCTTCCCCTGCCTGGTATCCAGCAGAGGCATATCTACAACGCAGATATCTATATTTCTCTCCTTGGTTAACACCCTCCACTGGTTCTGAATTTCCTCATAATTTCTTCCGAGTCTGTCGATGCTCAGAATGTACAGTAAATCCCCTTCCTTTAACTCAGAAAGCAGGGCTCTGTACCTCGGTCGGTTAAAATCCTTCCCCGATTGCTTATCCATAAAAATATTTTCTTCCGGCACATGAAGTTCTCTCATAGCAATCATCTGCCGCTCTTCATTCTGTTCCTGACTGGATACCCTTATGTATGCATATTCTTTTGTCATAGTTTGCTATTCTCCTATCTTAACAGCTAATCTGCTGTTTCCTTTTATGTAAGAATAACAAAGCCCCCGGGGAGTTTTCACTCTCAGGGGGCTGTAAAACCGCATATTTCTTTATTTGTTATCAAAACTTCCTGTCTTCATTTCTTTTTTATCCGTACCAGCTTAAAGCTGCGGGCCGGCACCTTCACGCATACGCGGTGGTTCTCCGTACCGACCGTCTCTATGGTCTTTTCCTGCGGCGTAACAATCTCTGCTTCTGCAATCTCAAAGAGAGGAAATTCCAGTGTGCAGGTATCTTCACGGTCACACGGATTTTTCAAAAGCACATTCATGGCATCCTTCTCTGCTGCCGGGTAGACATGCAGTACTTTCGTTTCCCCTGTGACAGAAAGAAAGGCTTCTTCTTTCGCCTGTGCCGAAACGGCAGCGCCTATGAGGCAGGGTTTCTTACTCCGAATTCCTTCCTCTAAAAATGCCTTTGCCTCGAAACGGTCCGAACAGGTAAGTTGATAGGAAAATTCCATCCTTCCGGACTGGTTTGCCATGAAATTGGTATCCCAATAGTTATTCAGTGCCCAGGCAAGGAGAAGCGGATTTTCTTTCCTCGCGATCCGGTGGCCTTCCCGTCCGAAGAAAAATCCTCCCGGCTGTACCATCGGGGCATCGGGGCAGAACAGGCTCACACAGCATCCCGGTTCGTGTATGCTGATTCCGCTGTCCACCGTTACCCAGTCACGGCAGACATTTCCCATCTGTTCCTCATCCAGTCTGACAATCTCTCCCGCCGTGTCGTAGCTGCATTCCCAGCCTTCCTTCATCTTCAGCGGAACTGTAAAGTATAGGGACTCGGGCTCATAAACCGGCTGCTTTATAAATTTCACCGTCATGTCTATCTCCGGCTTATAGGTATAAAAGGTAATCTTCTGTTCCATTTTTTCCGTACCGGAAAGTGTCAGCTCGCGCACCAGTGTCACCCGGTATTGTTCACGCAAAATCTTCCGGTTCGTGCAGACCGCCGCTGTATGCAGGCTCTTCCAGTCATGATTCCACTGACTGATGCTTCTGTTTCCAAGTTCTACATCTCTTGGAAACAGGGTGGCGCGCACAGCGGGATTTTTTGTCTCATCAATGGTTTCCCGTACCGGGTCAAACAAACCATACTCACTCTCTTCATTGAGAATCTGCTGCCCGGTCTGCAGGGTCGTCAGCCGGCGGATACCTCCTTTTTCATCTATTCCGACCTCGTAATAAGGCGTCTTAATGCCGTCATTTTCCACACTATAAGCCTGTGCTTTGTCATCACTTTCTTTTTTCCGTTCCTTAAGTTCTTCAAACGTCAGTACACGGTAGCTGAACGGCTGCAGGGTAAGGAGTTCTCCGCTTAGCATCTCTTCACTGTTATCGAGATACGGCACATAGGATTTTGACCGCAGTGCGCTCAGCTGTCTGAAATCTTCTCCGTAACTCTCAGGATATGTCACTTCCGTAGTCTGTACGCTATCGGAAGCATTGACCACCACAATGCCTTCCAGTCCATTGCTCTGATGCGGATTGTTACACAGTTTTTCCATCTGGTGACTCAGTGCATAGCCTGCCAGATCCGCTGCTTTGTAAGCCATCTCCACCTTGTGGACAAGCTGGGAATACGTTTCCGGAGAGTCCGGTTCCTTCACGGACTGGGAAGCACCCCAAGTATGCTCGTCAAAAAGTAAAGAATTCCTGTACGCTTCCTCTTTTACCCTCCGGTACTGGGGTTTTGCTTCCCCATTGAAGCACTCGATAACCTCCGCTTCCTGCAAAGCCTGTTTTGCAAGACGGCTCACTCTTGTTTCCCGTGCCGTGCTGGCGCTGCCGAAATTCCAATAATCCGTCCAGTCTCCGCGATGCACAGGCAGAGACTCTTCCGCTTCCTGCATAATTTTTTCACGCAGCATATCTGCCGTCACAATACGGATTTTCTGCTCATGTCCTTCTTCATTATACTTTCTTATCAGATCCGGCAGTTCTAAGTCCGGACAGTTATTGTCGTAAAGAGGCGGATTGGTTGCCGTCAGGAACGCAAAATCTTTCTGATAGCCGTTTTTCGTAAGGCGGGTCACATATTCCTCGACCCCTTCCTGCATTCTTTCCGTGGAATGCTCCTGGGTAAACATAAACTGACTGAACAGGGAATAATGCTCGCCTATAAAACTGCGCAGCTTCCTGCCGTCGGACTGTTCCCATAAGAAGGAATCCGGGCGGGCAAAAGGAATTCCGCCGAAGTGGATGTTGATTCCGGTCAGATAAAAGTCCACACCGCTGTCTAACATCACCTGCCCCAGTGTCCAGGGTTCTCCGTTGACGTCGTGGTTAATCGCCACTTTGATATCGGCGCCGGTTTCTTCCCGCAATGCATCCAAACCGGCTACCATATGCACCATTTCATTTAAGTCGCATCCCGGTGTGGTATGCATGGGAAATGCCGTCACGCAGATACGTTTCTCACGGATCAGCTCTTTCAGCAGGCTGATTCGCTCCGGCTCGGCCGTTTCCATCCATCGCTTCAATACATAATTGGCTTCTATGGTCCAGCAGAACCGGGACTCCTCCGGGTAGTCCGCAGTCCTAAGACAGATATCAATGGCCTGGTCAATATACTCGGACTGCAGTTCCAGTAAAAGCGGCTGCGGATGGGTATAGCCCACATCCAGATGGCTATGGGGCATACACCAGATTTCTTTTATGGTTGACATATTCTTACCTCCCTGCCTGTTAGCCTCTTATTGTTGCACGCAGAATTTTTGTTTCCCCGTCTAACGGCCGCATCACAAACTTTTTCACACTTGCGGGAATGATAAAGGTTTCTGCATAATGTACTTCATACGGTGCAAAGGAGCCGTCCGTACTCTCAATAACAGCGCCTTTTCCGCCTACCACATTGCAGGTGCTGACACTGCCTTCACATTCCAGCTCACACGGTTTCGTTAAGGTATACACTCTGGTTTCAATAAATTCCCTCTCATGCAGACCGGTTCTTACCACGGTCCTTCCTTCCTCTTCTTCCAGGGTTTTCCAGGGATTTATCAGGTTTTCTTTTACCCAGCCTGTGGTACGGTCCCATTGAATGTTTTGTTCGCCGTGTGCAATATGTACCGGTCTTGGAAGACCGTCCAGGCCCACACGTCCCCAGTCCCAAAGCTTGAAGGTGAATATATACGGTGTCGCGCTGATTTCCAGCACCATGGTATTTTTGCCGCTGCAGTGTACGGTTCCGGCAGGGATCAGTAAATGATCATGCTTCTTTACCGGCCAGGTATTGACATATTTTCCCGCGTCAAAGACAATCTCGCCCCGCTGGGCAGCCTTTAAGTCGTTTAACATTTCGTCTTTCTGAATGCCTTCTTTCAGACCAAGATATACCACGCTGTCCTCCTCGGCATCCAAAATATAATAGCTTTCGTCCTGGGTGTAATGCATCCCGAACGTTTCCTGAATGTACTCCGTCAGCGGGTGTACCTGCAAGGACAGATTCTGACCGTCCATGGTGTCCAGGAAGTCAAAACGGATGGGGAACTCCGTACCAAATCTGGCATGGACACGGTTTCCCAAAAGTGCTACCGGATGTGTAAATACCACGTCAATGGACGGCACTTCCACACGCACATCCCCAAACTGCATATAAATGCTGTTTTCTTCCGGCACGCCGTCAAAAGCCCATGCGTAATTGGGACTCTTTCTGTCGAGGTCACAGATTTCCTTCATCCACTGCCCGCCCCAGACTTCCGGTGCGAAATAGGGAACCAGACGGAACGGCTCGCTGCTGAATGTTTCCAGTCCTGCCCGGAAGCCGTCACCGCTTACCATCTTCGGCTGGTCCTTTACGTTGGTATCCAACAGAAAATCTATCCTGGAAAATAATTTTTTCTTCAGGCGGTCCGCCATTCTCCACTCCACGAAAAATCCCTGCTTAAACTTGGCAAGCTTCGGAGCCCCGGGATTATGGGTTTTCCAGTTGGGCAGTCCCTTTGCAAAACGGCACTGGATTTCCCATCTTGCTAAATCTGCATATACGAGAATATCCCCTTCGCAGACTAAGGAGGCGCCTACGCCGTATACCAGAATGACGCCGTCCGTTTCCGCAATCCTCTTGCGCATCAGATCCGTTTTTTCCTTCATATAAAAATCTTTGATATTTAAGGTGTTCATGATACCGAATACCCGGTCATCCGTTACATACTGCCGGATATAGTCCTGATAAGCTCTGTCGCTGATGGTGCAGTCTTCCGCGCAGAATACCGTTGCTCCGAGGCCGGTAATACCCTGCAGAATTTCTGCCTGGTCCACCTCCGTATAGGTTTCCAGTACAATGACCTGTCTGCCTTTTCCGGAGACTGCCTTCTTTAATTCCTCTACAATCGCGTCATAACCAGAAACGGCTGTAAATCCTTTAATTTCCTTTGCCGGATACTTATCATAATTTCCATAACCCTGAACCATTTTCCTGCCTCCTGTCTTTTCTATAATAAAGCGGCGCCTATCATGCCCGCATCGTTTCCTAATTTTGCTGCCACAATTTTCACAGGCAGAATGTATGTACCATATGCATGGTTATTGACATATTCATTTACATACGGCAGAAAAAGATCCGCCGAATGTGCCACACCGCCGCCTATGACAATTACTTCCGGGCGTAAGATATTGACCAGATTTGTCAGACCTTCCGCCAGATAATAACGGAATTCTTCTATGGTTTCCACCGCTTCCCTGCGGCCTTCCCCTGCCCGTTCAAAGATTTCCTTTGCCGTAAGTGTTTCGCCTGTTGTTTCCGTATAACGCTTCACAATTGCTGTGGCGGATGCATAGGTCTCCAGGCACCCGCGTCGGCCGCAGGTGCACTGTCTGCCTTTGTTTTCCACCGTCATATGACCGAAAATGCCGTCGGCATCGCTGTAAGGGCTGCCGCCTTCTAACTTTTTATGGCAGATAAATCCTCCTCCGACACCGGTTCCCAAGGTAATCATTCCCATTCTTTCATAGGGGCTTCCCGCTCCGTACACAGCTTCCGCCAGTGCCGCACATTTGGCATCATTAGCAATGTGTACCGGCAGTCCCGTGATTTCGGCAATGTCAGGTGCCATTTTCTTATTTTCCCACCTGATGTTATTGGAATATAAAATTGTACCGCATGTGCTGTCAATCAGCCCGCAGGAACTGATTCCGATTTTTTCCACTTTTCCCTGCTGCCGCAGCCTGCCGATGCATGCGCAGACATCCCGTACAAACGGTTCATACAAAAGATTGCTGTCTGTGGGGATGGTTTCCCTTATAAGAACTTTTTCCTGCCGTATCAGTCCAATCTTGGCGGACATACCGCCGATGTCGATTCCTATTGCATCCATATGACTCCTTTTTAAGCGTAAATCATAAACCACGCCTTTACCAACTGTATAAATTCTCTGTTATACCCATGATCCAGATGTGAAAAATGAGTGTAAGATTTTGTTCCTTTAAGCTGTAAAAAAAGATTTTCTATCGTTTCCGGCGGACAGTTTTCATCCCTGCCGCCGCTTGTCAGTAAAATCGGGAAGCAGTACCGATGAAGGTGATGCACCGTATCAATCAGGTATTTTCCACGCTCCACCGTTTCTTTCGGCGTATCTTTATAAAGAGACGCTCCCAACCCGTAAGCACCCCTGCCTGCCGCCATCTCAATATTAGTAAGAAACGGCTCGTCACTTGCCGTTGCCCGGGTAATATCATTGAAAACAGAGCCGAGAAGCAGAGCTGCTCCTCCTCCCTGGCTGGTTCCGAAAAAAGAAACCCTGCCCGGAAGTACACACTCCTGTCTGAATGCCCATTCCACCGCCATGACACAGTTTACAAGCCAGGTGTAATATCCTTTGGTGCCGCCGCTTTTCAGAGTATCGGGATACACCTCTCCCCACATGTCCACACCGGCATCCATGGTCATCTTGCTTACATCCTTGCCCTCCGGTGTGGTATAACCCAGCGGATTAATATGCAGCACGTTAAAGTACTGGGCAAGCTCCGGGTGCATGCTCATCTCTCCGCCATATCCGGGAGTATGTACCACAAGAGGCGCCGGACTGTGCATGCATGGCTGAAAGTAACAATAAAACGGATCGTAACCGTCGCTTTCTATTTTCACAAAATAATCCGCTTTCACAGACTGGAAAATATGAAGGCTTGGCTTAAAAGGATTGATATACTGCGTTTCATAACGGCATGGACGCTGCCCCTCCTTCCGGATGGAGGCAACCCATGCATCCACATCTTTACTGTTCATACGCCCTCCTGTCAGTGTTCTGCCACCATGGCCAGACGTAAGAATCTCGGTCTGTAAATGTCTGCATACTCAAAAGCATCATCTCCGTTCACGTTATAGGAAATAATAATTTCGTCCGCCGTGGACAGTACCGGATGCGCCTTTGCGTTGTAGCTGTTGTTTCCCGTCCCAAGTGTCGTAAGACAGGTATCATGGGAATAAACGGTGGTTTTATTTTCAAACACCTCATAGGGTGCTTCGGAAACAGACGCCTTAATGGTCGGTGTATTGGTGACATGGGTATTCACAAAAAGGAACTTTCCCTTATTTTCTCCGCTCTGAATCTGTGTCACACTGCATTCCGGTGCCACATCGTCCGCCAGTGCCTTAAAGAGCTTCGGAGTATCCGTTACCCAGTTACCGTTTTCATCCAGGTATTCATATTTGGAAAAATCTTCCACATCTTCCGGCTTTACTCGGGAAACAATCAGCACTCTTCCTACGTTTAAGACATCCTGGTAGCCATACACATAGACAAATCCGTCAGGGTCCATGACCCCCGCATCCTCCGTGCTCTGGTATACCGCTCCGCCTAAGTACCACTTGGTGCTACTGTCGGAAACATCGCACAAACGCATGTCTCCGTCATTAACAAGTTTCAGGGAATCATAATCCACTTCCCCGTCCACAATATCGTATCTTGCCAGGTCTACGCCAATCTGTTCAAATCCAAATGCCGTATTTACCGAATCGATACGGAGACAGTACACATAAAGGTGTTCTCCTATAACAAAGGTATCCCCAAGCCAGTAATAAATGCTCTTACCCGGTTTGGTTGCCGGTGTCACAGGATCCGGCACGATTCCCGCCGTTGCCTCTTCCTTTCCCGGCCACCGGAATGTAATCTTTTTACAGTCGGCCGCTTTTCCGGTAAGCAGTGCGCTGGTGTTGTTCGGCATGTAGAAATTGCTGCGTATCTTGGTTACCGGGTCCACATTGGATACGATGGTATCGCTGAATACAAAAAAGGTTTTCTCTTCGGAGGCATCGCTGTCATAATCATAATCTTTACCGTCCAGGTTTACGGAATAGATACCGTCCGCTCCTGCCCAGCCCTCGTAACGGGAAAACAGCGCCGTGTAATCCGACACTTCATCACAGTACCAGCCGCTTCCCAGGAATACACTGACTTCACTTAATCCCACTTTTTCGCCACCGTAATTGCTGAGAATTTCCAACTGTATGTAATGTGCCTGTACACTTTCCTCCAAGTCAATCACAAGGGATGCCGCAAGTTTGTCACTGCCGTCGGCCTGTGGCAATGTATAGGTGCCGATGGTTTTCCAGGTCGCATAATCATCGGAAACCTTCAGGCGAAATTCTTTTAATCCGTAGTCCAGATGCTCCGGATCGTTGTAATTCCAGATAGCCAGTCTGGATACCGGATATTCTCCCTGTAAATCGACGGTAAATTCAAATGCTTTCGCCTCCTGGACAAACATATGCGCAGGGAGATTGTCATGTACCGCTTCTGCGGAACGGAAGTCGCTTAATCCGGTTCCGTTTACGAAATTGTAATCCTCCGGCGTTGCTGACCATTTGTTGTTGATATAGCGCTCCAGCGGGGAACAGGAAATACTTTCCCCCACGATAATGGGCTGCTTATAACGGAACAGCCGTAATTCACTCAGGCCGTATCCGTCACCGCCGTAATTGCTCTTTGCCTCCAGGCAGAGATATCTGGTGCTGATTCCGTGAAAATCTACGGGGGTGCCGTCTTCTTTGTTCGTTGCATAGCTTCCGTCTTCCCCGTCTGCCTGTGCCAGCGTGCAGGTCTCCACCTCCGTCCATGTCCGGTTATCCTCGGAAATGCTGATGGTCACTTCCTTTACCCCGCTTGCTGTATCCTCTGCGGCATTGTAATTCCAGATATAAAGCTCTCCTATTTTTTCTATATGTCCGATGTCAAACACGAAGCGGTTGTCGCTTCCTTTGTACATATCCTCCGGCCGGTTGGAATGCAGATGTATTCTTCCGCCGGTTCCGTTCATGCCCGCATCATTGACAATTGTCTGCATATTCTCATCCATTGCCGTTAAAGTCAGCATAGTTCCCACCTCTTCTGTTCTGTCTGTCTCATTCGTTCCGTTACCGGACACCGTTTCCGTTCCGCATGCGGCGAGCGATACTATGGAAAGTATCGCTGCCGCAGCAAGAATTCCTTTTTTAAGAATGCCCATATCTGCCCTCTTATGATTTCTTTGTGCTGTTATTTCTTCGTTTTCTTTTTCTTGGATACCAGGACAACAATGACTGCCGCTGCCACTACAATAACAACCACTACTACAACGACTACTGCGGTGTTGCTGCCGCTTTCTGTCGTATTTGCTTCATCAGTTACTGCTGCCGGGGTCTGCTCGGTACTTTCCGTTGTTTCACCGGCGGTATCCAAAGTATCCACTACCGCAGGATCGTATTCTTTGTCTACCTTGTTTACGTAGCAGAGAGTGTTGACTTCTTCTTCACTCAGGGCACCGTTGAAGACTCTTAAGTTATCCAGGGCACCGGTACAGCCTCGCTTTACGGTTTCTGCTTCGTAATAACCGCCTACATTGAAACCGCCGTTTGCATTTTCTGCGGTATTATCATATAAACCAAGACTGTAGGTAAGACCTGCCGCTACGGCCAGTCGGGATCTGGTCGCAAGTTTTCCGTCGATATACATGTAAACATAGGAATCGTTGATTTCGCCGCTGTCATCGTATTCGTTCTGATATACCAGCGTGTAGTTGTGCCATTCTCCCATGTGAGCCTCTAACAAATAGCCTTCGGAGAACAACTTGTCCTGGGTCTGCCAGTCGGCACTGTTCATCTTGCCAAGAAGCTGTACCCCTTCTGCATCTGCTTCTTTGATAAATTCCACATCAATCACGCCTGCACCCAGAGCACCTAAGCCTGCCGGTACAATTACCATGTTGGCGCCGGAGTCTGTCTGGGTATACGCATCCATGCGGTAATCAAAGCTGATTGTCATTTCTTTATAATTGTAATCCTTGTTGGGGGATGCCAGATAGGTAGCACCGTCAAATTTGATTGCCTTGCCGTCAAGACCGTCCTCATAAACCGGGCCGTCTCCGGTAGAGCCGGTACCGAATATCAGGTCATTGTCTGCCTCTGTACCGGAGTTTGCCAGGGTGTCATCAAAGGTATAATATAATACGCAAGTGGTTTCCGTAGGTTCGTTATCCCCTGCTGCTCCGAATGTGTAGGTGCCGTTTGCTTCTGCCATGGCTGTTTCTTCCCCGCCGTCAACGGAAATCGTCATAACCACGCCGTTTTCGGGTTTCATGAGTTCTACACCGCTGTCAGTCAGAGACTGCAGATCTGCGGAACCGTCATTTAATGCCGTACCGTCTTTAGTACAGTTAATATCAAACATGGCGTCATCTGCCATCAGAGTCGTCTGTAAACTCTTGAAAATTGCTGTCATCACACCGGTGGATTCGCTGTAGGTAACATTGCCTGCATCATCCTGCCCGAAAGAAGGTGCGGCAAAGGAAGCTACTGCCGTTTCATCATAGGCTAAGGATGTCAGCTTTTCCGTATAATCTTCAAAGGAAGTGAATGCAAATGTCAATTTGACTACTTCCCAGTCATCCGCACTGTCATCTACCGCTACCGTCAGCCATTCTTCACTGCCCGGAACCTTTTCGGTATAGACATCTTTTATGTAAGCGGCCAGGTCATCCCCATGCTGCTTCAGATAGTAGTAAGCGCTGCCGTAGCCGTCCTGATAATCGTTTTTGGCAATCCGGCCCTCAATGGTCCTTTCTCCCGAACCGTCCTTATTCAGTTGTAATTGGCCGGATACCTGTACCGCCGTACAGCCGGTCAGTGTCATAATTACCGTAAGCATCAGTGCCAGGAACAATGACAATCTTTTTTTTGTTGTTTTCATAGTCTTTTTCTCCTTTTCTTTGTTTTGGATTGGTCTTGCCTTTTTTATTTCATTAATCGTTATAGAATGCCCATTTTTTACGAGCAAGCTGTATCAGGATTACAAAAATACCTACTATGACAAGCATGAGCCAGGAGACTGCGGAAGCATATCCCTGTCTGCCTACCGTAAACGCCGTCGTGTAAATGTTGTAACCCAGATAGTTGGTATTGTACTCACCGCCTGTCATCAGCATCGGCTGTACGAAAATCTGGAATGCAGCTATAGTCGCTGTAAGCAGGTTGTAGAACAAAATCGGTGAAATGGCGGGCAGCGTGACATGGAAAAACTTCGTAAATACATTTCCTCCATCCACGGAAACCGCTTCATACAGTTCTGTCGGGACATCCGTCAGGGAGGATAAGAAAATCACCACGGTTCCTCCTACACTCCACATGCCCATAATTGCCAGGCCGGGCGTTGCCCATGTGTAATCATGGAACCAGTCAGGACCTTCTATGCCAAACACTCCCAGCAGCTGATTAACCACGCCTGTGGAACCAAGCAGCTGTTTCCACAAAAATACGACAGCCACAATGGTTACCAGCGTAGGAATGTAATACAGTGCCCGAAACAGCTTTCTGCCGGGTACCTTGGCATGCAGAAGCAATGCCAGATACAGTGCAAACAGCAGATTTAACGGTACGCTTAAAAGTACAAACTTCAAAGTGTTGGCCACACTGTTCCAGAAAAGCGGATCGGCGAGTATCGCCTTATAATTATCAAGCCCCCGGAAGCTTACCGTCATAGATGTCGTTGTTGCATTGGTAAAAGAAAGATACAGGGAATAAAACAGTGGGAATGCCTGCAAGAGGAGAAATCCCAGTATCCAGGGGGAAGCGAAAAGATATCCCATCAGCACCTCTTTTTTGTTATAATGCTGTTTTATTTTTTTCTTCTTTGGTTTCGTTTGAGTTTCTGTCTGTGTCATTTGCATCCCTTCTTACTTATATCTCTGATTAGTAAGTCGCCTTCAGCTGTAAAATTGCTTTCTGAATTCTCTCCAGTGTTGCATCTAAGTCATCCTTATCTGCCACATAATCGGTCAGACCTTTCTGCACTTCCCCAAACCAGTTGGGTGCATCATAAATGTAGTCGTAAGCCTTTCTGTGATCCATCTCGTTTAATACCACTTTCTTCACGGGATCCGTTGTGTTTGCCTGAAGAGTTTCGTATACGGTTTTGTTTGCCGGCATGTTGCAGGTTACGGTAAGGACTTCTTCCTGCACTTCCGGGCTGCACAGATATTTGACAAAATCATAAGCCGCCTGCTGCACCGCTTTATCTTCTTTGCTTAAGCGGTTGCTGATTTCCAGGGAAAATCCGCCGGTAAAGTTGTAATGGTTTTCTTCGATATTGTTATAAGGAACCGGAGCTGCTCCTAAATTGATTTTGGCATCGCCCAGTGCGTCGTTCTGCCAGGGAATTTCATTGGTAGCAATCATAAGTCCCACAAGGCCGGACCAGAAAAGGTTGGTTGTATTGTCTCCCGCGGTATCCTCAAAGGCATTTACTTTTGCAGAAGACAGGGTGTGTGTGAGTTCGTGCCAGATTTCAAATCCCTTTCTTACTCCCGGATCCGTCGTTACAATGGGGTTGCCGTCTGCGTCAAAGAACTCACCTCCGTTGGCAAATACCACATTTTCTATCTTGCAGTTACCGATGTTGACGTCAAAACCAAGCTGTGTGATTTTACCGGATTCCGTAACCGTCAGCAGTTCCTGGTATGCTAACAGTTCATCATAGGTTTCAGGTGCGCGGACATTGCCGTCTGCGTCAATGAGATTCGCCGGCTTTCCGGTAATGGTTGTGTCTGCTTTCTGTCCCACCTTGGTACCGGTCCAATCGGCATCCGTCGTATCCTTTAACTGGTTCACAATGTCGATATTGTAATAGAGAACACGGTTGTCCAGCGCGTACGGCACACCATATACATTTCCTTCATAGGTCATGGGCTTCACATCCTCTTCATAGAAGAAACCCGTGCCGGCATTGAAAGTATCATCAAAGAACGGGGTTAAGTTCATGGAAACCTGGCCTCTTGCCCTGTCGCCGTTGTCCTTGATTGTCTGGATGTAGATATCGGGACCGGACGGATCGGTCATTGCCGTAGTAATCTTGGTGAAATAATCCCAGAAAGAAATACCCACATAATTGATTTTTACATTGGTATGTTCTTCTTCGTACTCTGCGATAATTTTCTGGAACCAGTCGTAGTTTGCATCACCCTCAGGATAAATGGACCAGAAATTCAATGTAATATTTCCGTCCTTGTCCATTTTATCCGAGCTCTTGGAGCCGCATCCGGTAAGAGAGCTGACGCAGAGCAGCATTGCCATTAAAATACTTACTGTTTTGTTTCTCATCTTTTTCTTTTTCATATTGGTGTCCTCCTTTTTTTCTTATTTGTCTTTTGTCTGTTTGCGTTTTTTATTTTTTCTCTTTTTCCCGTTTATCTTTTGCTTTCTCTTTTTTCTCAGCCCTTGACCGCTCCGGCTTTCACACCTTCAAGGAAATATTTCTGGCAGAACACGAAGATCACTATATTGGGGATAATGGAGATTACGGAACCCGCCATCAGAAGTCCCCAGTTTGTGCTTGTCTGTGTCTGGAATGCCCTAAGTCCCAAAGCCACCGTGGTCAGGTTCGGATCATTTACATAAATCAGAGGCCCCAGATAATCGTTCCAGGAAAACAGGAATGCGAACACCGCCACCGTGGCCAGCACCGGCTTTGATAACGGTATCATAATGTTTGCCCAGATTCCTACTTCCCCGGCGCCGTCTATCTTGGCTGCTTCATATATTTCACCTGGTATGGCTCTGTAAAACTGCTGGATCAGAATGATGTTTCCTGCGCCGCCTCCTAAGAATGCCGGCAGAATCAGAGGAATCCAGGAGTTGGTCATTCCAAAGCTGCTGTACATCTTATAAGTAGGAATCATCAGGATAAATGACGGTAAAATCATTGTCACCAGCATCAGGGAATAGCAAAAATCCCTGCCCGGCCAGCGGAGCCTTACAAAGGCATATGCCACAAGGGAGGAAGAAAGCAGTGTGCCGATTACTGTCAATCCTGTTACGATACCACTGTTTAAGAAATATCTGGCAAAGGGGATTGTCCGAAAGACATCCAGGTAGTTTTCCCATCTCCAGGAATCCGGTATCAACTGATTTAAGAAACCTACGGAAGTCATAATCTCTGTTTCCGTCTGTAAGGATACGGACAACATCCATACAAAGGGAAACAGGAAATATACGGTAAATAACACCAGTTGGAAAAGGACAAGTCCCTTAATCAGCAATTCCTTTCTTCTCTTTTTTTGTGTAGCTTTACTTCTTTTCTGCTTTTTTTCACTCATATTTCCTCATCACTCCTATCAAAAACATAACAAGTTATTCATCAATGTCTACAAGTAAATTATCATGTTGTTTTTCCCGTGTCAATAGACCACCATTATCTTCCAGCAAACAAAGACATTATCTTGATAAACTTGATATATCATGTACACTTTTCCCCTCTATTGGTCTTGTTTTTATTGCACTATGCACAATTATGGTGTAATTTTCTTGTGTTGCAGTGTCTTTTTTACTTGGTAATATTTACTTATTTTCTTTGTTTTTATGGATTTTACCAGCTCGTTTTTTTGTACTTTATGCCGTTTTTCTCTGTATTTTCTGTTGACAAGGCCTTTTTTCTTTCGTATACTGGAAGCATGAAGTATACAATTTATACAAGCAGTTATTCAACTAATCATACATGATGTATTTCTTAACCATACATCATGTATTCCACAAGTGTTTTCATAGGAGGGATAAGAATATATGGGGAAATTTTTATATCAGGAAATTAAAGATTATTTATTGGGACTTATCAAGGAACATAAAAGTGAACCGCGTTACCAGCTTCCGTCCGAGAATCAGCTTGCCTTAAAATTTGCCACGACACGCATCACGGCAAAGCGGGCCCTTACCGAACTTCAGGAAGAAGGCTATATTTACCGCGTACACGGCAAGGGCTCTTTTATCAATCCGGAAATTGCTTCCAATAAAGAATTGAGAACAAATGATTTTATCTGCATGCTGCTTCCCAATCTGGAAAGCCGCTTTATTTCCGATATGATAGCCGGTGCAAAACAATATCTGAAAGAACAGGGGTACCACCTTCTCCTTTTAAGCGAAGCCCAGAAAGACCTGAGTGAATCCAAGCTTATCAGCCATATTGTAGAATTAGGTGTCAAAGGCATTATCGTTTTTCCCAACAGCAGAGCTACTTATAATAAAGACCTGCTTCTCTTAGCGCTGAACAAATTTCCGGTTGTCTTTGTTGACCGTACCCTGCAGGATTTAGATATCAGTTCCGTTACCAGTGATCACACGGAAATCGGCAGAAAAGGGGCGCAGCTATTGTTCGACAAGGGCTGCAAAAATATCGGCTTTATTACCATGCCTCCCGAGTATTCCAGCAGTATTGCCCAACGTATCAACGGATATGAAAAAGCCCATGCGGAAAATGAACTCTACATTAAATCCCACAATGTTCTTCTCCTTAGAAAAAACGACCCCAACCAGGTCAATACCATCTGCAAATATCTGAAAGAACATCCCGATCTGCAGGGACTTCTTTCCTATGGCGGCAAAGTCGGCTTAAATTTATACCGCGCACTTGCCATGACCGGTATTTCCGTACCGGAGCAGTTGAAAATTGTGTTTTTAGATGACGAATACGAAGAATTTCAGGACTTTCTTCCTTTTTCCCCCACTTGTATTTTCCAGCGCGCCGAAGAAATCGGCAGGCAGGCTGCACAGCTTGTTGTCGGTTATATTTCCAAAAAATCCGTTACCAACGACAAAGTACTGCTGGAATGCGATGTCATAGAAAGAGAATCCACCGGAGGAAAAAGTGTATGAAAAAATTAGAAAAGATTTTTTATTTTGCATCCACCCACTGGGACAGGGAATGGTATAAAACCGTGGATGAATTTCGTTATATGCTGGTACCTGTCCTCGACAAAGTCATAGACACTCTGCAAAAGGATCCGTCATTTAAGCTTTTTACCCTGGACGGACAGACAAGTGTGCTGGAAGATTACCTCATCATCCGTCCTGAAAACCGCGAAGCCTTAACAAAACTGATCCGGGACGGACGTATCATCATCGGTCCCTGGTACACCATGCCCGATGAATTTTTGTTATCCGGTGAAAGTCTGATACAGAATCTGCTCGCCGGGCACCGCATTGCTGCCGGATACGGCGCAAAGCCCTTAAAAAACGGTTATGTCTGTGATATTTTCGGACATATTGCCAATCTTCCCCAGATTCTTAAGGGTTTTGGCATTGACAGCGCCCTCATCAGCCGCGGCTGTAACGACAGTGAAATCGAGTGTTTCTTTGACTGGATATCCCCGGACGGCTCCCGTGTGCTGACCTTTAAGGCTCCCGAAACCTGTGGCTACGGTTCCTTCTATTTTGAAGTCATGAATGAATTCGGACCGGATTACACTTCCCACATGGAAGAAATGACAGCACGCGCCATTGCGTATGTAGAGCGTGAATGTACACGTACTTCTCTTCCCTATGCGATTCTGATGGACGGTATGGACCACGAAACCATCCACGAGTTTGCTCCTAAGATACTGGATGCACTGTCCCGGCATTTTAACTGCCCCGTGGTGCAGGTACGGCTGGATGAAATTCCCGGACTCATCCAAGGTACCCGTCCTGTCAAAAAGGGGGAACTTGCCTCTCACGGTCAGGCAAACGTGATGCACAATAAGGTAATTCCCCACACGCTTTCTTCCCGCTATGACTTAAAGCGTGCCAATGATGACTGTCAGAATCTGTTAGAGCACTATGCCATGCCTGTTTCAGCCATCGACAGTATGAACGGCGCCTCTCCCATAACTTCTTATCTGGACTATGCCTACAGTCAGCTTTTACAAAACCACGCACATGACAGTATCTGCGGATGTTCCATTGATGCTGTTCACCGGGAAATGCTGACCCGTTTTGAAAAAGCCAAGCGTACCGCCAATGAATTTTTTGAACAGTTCTGCGGCAAAGCTTATCAGGCAGCCCTGACAACGGACGGCAACGTAGAAGTAAAGGTATTCAATCCGCTCCCCTATGAATATCGGGGACTTTTGGAATTTGACATTGATTTTGCGCCGGAATTCGAAACTTCCACGCTTCCCTATATCCGCTACGAGCAGCGGAACACCTTCCTTGTCTACGATGAATGCGGGCAGGAACTTCCTTACAACATTATTCGTGCTGCCCGTAACAGACAGGTACGGCAATATGGCGGCAACAAGCGTTTTGCAGACCCCCACCGTATTGCTCTGAGCGGTGTGCTCCGTCCTATGGGTTTTACCACCTTTACCGTTAAACCGAGCCCTCTGCCCTACCGTATTACCGACAGGTTTTCCACAGGACCGGATAGCTGTGAAAATGAATATATCCGTTTTGTTATCAGTTCTGACGGTACGATTACGCTGACCGATAAAAAAACCGGTCACACCTATGCCGGTCTCCATTCTTTTATAGACTGTTGCGAAGCCGGAGACGGCTGGTACCACACCCG
>OIYP01000386.1_pt1 | contig 29358 bp, 15 predicted proteins | sample 1588261 | NCBI WGS metagenome assembly OIYP01 (sample SAMN03283293) | human gut metagenome | biome: human-associated habitat; material: feces | host: Homo sapiens | place: Peru | collected 2012
AAGGTTGCGGCGGTCGGCCTCCAAGCATCCATCGCCGGTGGCCAGCTGGCTGCGCAACTCGTTGAGGGCGTTCCGCTTGGCCGCGCATTCCTCAGCAGCCTCTTGGTACTCCTTCTCCAGATTGGTGATGAGTTCGCCGAGCTCGCGCTCAGTCTCGGTGTGATAGGGGTGGTGGGTGGCGCCGCAGACGGGACAGGCAGTCCCCTCCTTGAGCCGCTTGCGAAGGCCGACGATGCTCTCGCTCTGGCTGAGCGTGTAGGCTACGTTCATGCGCTTGCAAGCCTCCTCAATGATGTCGAGCTGGCGCTCGGCCTGCGCCACATCACGCCGCAGCTGCGTCTGTGTGGCCGCCAGACGGCTGACGGCGGCGCGCTTCTCTTCGAGCTCGTCGTAGCCTGAGGAGATGCGCGCCCAGAGGGCTTCGGCGCGCTGTAGTCCGAGCAGGCGGTTGCGGTTGTCGGCGAAGCGCTGCTGGAGGCGGGCGCTGTCGTGCCCTTGGTTGCTCTGGCGGTGGATGAGGAGCTCGCTCTTGAGGGTGGCCATGCTGTCCTCGTCATCCTGCCGCTTCTTCTCCACCTTCTCATAGGAGGCCTTGAGGTCGGCTTGCTCCTTCTGCAAGGCGGCGCATTTCTTGTGGCTCTCCCCGTTGCGGCGTGTCTCTGTGGCCAAGGCGGCGAGCTTGTCCTTGACGAGGTCGAACTTGTCGAACATCAGGCGGTGGACGGCCAGGGCCTGCGCGTGGAGCTGGCTCTCCTCCAAGCGGTTCTCGGCCTCGGCGAGCTGTCCTTTCTTGAGACTCAGGGCGGCCTCGCGCTCTTCGTGGAGCAGGCGGGCGTCACGCAGTTGCTCGTCGGCCTTGCGGAGTTGCCCTTCGGCCTCACCGATCTCACCGTTGAGCACGTGGCCGCGGCTGATGGCAGGACGCCGCAGCGCAAGGCGGTTCTCAGCCTCGGCGGTGCGTTCATGGGCCTCGTCGAGGGTGGCGGTGGCGGCGGCTATCTGCCGGCGCTCCGCATCGATGTCGGCGGTCAGTCGCTCTTCCTGTCGCTTGACTTCGGCGATGTCGCCCTGCCGCATGACGATTTCCTGATAGAGGGGCTGCACGGCGAGCACATTGTCATAGCGCTCCAGACTGAGTTCGTCGGCGCGCATGGCCATGTAAGCCTTGTTGGCGGCGGCATGGGCCGTCTCCCTGGCGGCCAGTTCGGCACTGGCGGCATCGAAGTCGGAAAACCACTGTAACTGGCGGCCGACGAGACCGATACGCGTCGACAGGGCATCGGCACGGGCCGTGAGCAGGGTGCGCTCCTCCTGCTCCGCAGCCAGGGCATCGGGAGCCAATCGGTCGTGGAGAATGCCTGTGATGACATTCTCGATGTCGGCCACACGGCGCGTGGCGTCAGCGGCCATCTCGTGAATCTTGACCGAGATGCGGCCGTAGATCTCAGTGCCGGTGAGCTTCTCCAGCAGGTTAGACTTGTCGGTGCGGCTGGCGCGGAGGAAATTGGCAAAGCTGTTTTGCGCCAGAATGACGGTACGGGTGAACTGTGCATAGTCCAGTCCCAGGACATCGACGATGCGCTGGCTGATTTCGGCCTCTGGGACAGTCTCCTTGCGCGGCGACAGGCAGCGCAGGCCGCGCTGCACGCGGTCGTAGTTGCCGGTGCGCTTGACGCGCAGGTTCCACGAGGCCTCATAGCGGCTGCCGTCGGGCATGGAGAACACGACGTCGCAGCCGCCCTCCTTGCAGCCCCGGCGCAAAATGCCGCGCGGATCCGTGGGGGGCAGTTTGGCATCGGTGCCCTCGGCCACCGCGAGCTCATCCTTACGGATGGTCTCGACGCCATCGAACCGCGGCGCCCGGTTGTAGAGCGCCAGACAGATAGCGTCGAGTATGGTCGACTTGCCGGTGCCGGTGTCGCCGGTGATGGCGAAGAGGCCGGCAGAGCGCAGGGGCTCGCGGGTGAAGTCGATGGTCTGCTCACCGGCGATGGAGGTGAGGTTGCGCAGGCAGATTTTTTCTATTTTCATGACTTGCTGGAATCAGGATAACACAAGCGCCGGAGCGGCCCCGGTCTGTCAGGCCTCGGCGGACTCGGCGGTCACAGCCTTTAGGGCTTCATTGAAACGTGTGGCCAAGGGCTCGGGCATAGGCTGGGCATAGCGGCTCTCGAAGACACGTCCGGCCATGTCGAGCGGACTCATCTGGCGGAGCGCGTCGGGGGGCGTCACGGTGGCATCGCGCTTGCTCTCGGGCACCTCACGCACCATGCGGCAGAAGTGGACGGCGCGATCGGCCAGGGCCTCGGCCACATCGCGCATGAGCGAGGGCTGGGGCTGCGTCTCGAGCACATGGATGTCGAGATAGGGCCATGCGGCACCGTCGTCGCCCTCCTCGCGTGCGGGCAGGGCGGCGATGGCGGCCATGACGTCGTCGGGCCCGACGGCACCAGTCGCGGGGATGGACATGAGACGGCGCAAGGGGGTGTAGTCGATGCGGCTGACGGTGGCATGGCCCTCGTCGTCAATGTCGACCCATTCCACCCCGTGGCGGTAGGCCTTCTCCGCAAACGACATGGGCAAGGCACTGCCGGCGTAGACCATCTCTGTCTTGGCGTCGCCGACGCGCTGTGCCTTGTGGATATGGCCAAGGGCGATATAGGCCGCGCCGCAGTCGATGCCGGAAGCGTCGACACAGTCCTGTCCGCCGACGACCAAGCGCTCGCTGTGCTCGCTGGCGCAGACTTCAGCGCTGGCCGCGTAGAAGTGGGCTGAGACGACGACGGGTAAGTTGCGGAAGTCACTCTTGCGGTGACGCCGGCGCAGGTTGTCAAGAAACCACGCTATGCCCTCTGTGGCCGAGAGGCCGGCGGGATAGTCGGCTGTGCGCAGGTAGGGCACGGCATAGCAGACGATGCGGGCTTCGGCATCGCCGAGGGCACTGAGCGGAAGGATATAGTCGTCGAAATCCGGTTCGCCACTCTCCTCGTCGCGGCGAATGATGCCGCGCACATAGACGTTGCTGCGGCGGAGCAGTTCGGCTGGAGCCTCAAGGCGTTGTCCGGAGTCGTGGTTGCCGGCTGTGATGACGACCTGCAGGCCCTCGACGGCCGTGGTGACGTCGGTGAGGAAGTCGTAGAGCCGCCGCTCGGCGAAAGCGGGTGGGTTTGGCGAATCGAAGATGTCACCGCTCAGGATGAGCGCATCGGGACGCCGCTGGCGCACGACGTTGAGCAGCCACGCCAGGAAGTGGGCGTGCTCTTCCTGGCGGGAATGTCCGTGAAAGACATTGCCGAGATGCCAGTCGGCGGTATGTATGATTTTCATGGATGTGGACGATGGGGAATGGTCTTTGGCGTCGCGGTGGACCGAGAGGCGCGGTCCTCAGCCGACACTGCCCTCCAGCGACACGCTGAGCAACTTCTGCGCCTCAACGGCAAACTCCATGGGGAGCTTGTTGATGACCTCCTTGGCATAGCCGTTGACGATGAGGTCTACAGCAGCCTCGGTGGGTATGCCGCGCTGGTTGCAGTAGAAGAGCTGGTCTTCGGAGATCTTTGAGGTCGTGGCCTCGTGCTCGACGGTGGCGTCGGGGTTGTTGACGTCGATGTAGGGGAAGGTGTGGGCACCGCTGGTGCTGCTGAGCAGGAGCGAGTCGCACGAGGAGTAGTTGCGCGCGCCGCTGGCCTTGCTTCCCACCTTGACCAGACCGCGGTAGGAGTTCTGGCTGTGGCCTGCGGAGATGCCCTTGGAGATGATGGTCGACCGGGTGTTGCGCCCGATGTGTATCATCTTGGTGCCGGTGTCGGCCTCCTGATAGTTGTTGGTGACGGCCACGCTGTAGAACTCGGCCTGCGAGTTGTCGCCCATGAGGACGCACGAGGGGTATTTCCATGTGATGGCCGAACCGGTCTCCACCTGTGTCCAGGAGAGCTTGGAGTTCTTGCCGCGCAACTGGCCGCGCTTGGTGACGAGGTTGTAGACGCCGCCGCGGCCTTGGGCGTCGCCGGGATACCAGTTCTGCACGGTGGAATATTTGACTTCGGCATCCTCCTTGACCACAATCTCGACGATGGCGGCGTGGAGCTGGTTCTCGTCGCGCATCGGGGCGGTGCAGCCTTCGAGATAGGAGACGTAGCCGCCATCCTCACAGACGATGAGCGTGCGCTCGAATTGCCCGGTGTTGCGGGCATTGATGCGGAAGTAGGTGGAGAGCTCCATCGGGCAGCGGACGCCTCGGGGGATGTAGACGAAGGAACCGTCGGAGAAGACGGCGCTGTTGAGAGCGGCGAAGTAGTTGTCACGGTAGGGGACGACGGTGCCCAGATACTTGCGGACAAGTTCGGGATTCTCGCGTACGGCCTCACTGATGGAACAGAAGATGATGCCCTTCTCCTGCAGCTTCTCCTTGAAGGTGGTCTTGACAGAGACGGAGTCCATGACGGCGTCGACGGCCACGCCGGCCAGTGCCATGCGCTCGTGGAGCGGGATACCCAGTTTGTCAAAGGTTTTCATCAGTTCGGGATCAATGTCCTTCTTGCCGCCGCCCTTGGCCTTGGCCGTCGGGTCGGCATAGTAGGAAATGGCTTGGTAGTCGATTTCCGGCAGGCGCACATGGCCCCATGTGGGCTGTTCGAGTGTCAGCCAGTAGCGGTAGGCCCTCAGGCGGAAGGCGAGCAGCCACTCCGGTTCCTCCTTCTTGGCCGAGATGAGGCGGATGACGTCCTCGCTGAGGCCGGTGGGGATGATTTCGGTGTGTACGTCGGTGGTGAAGCCGTACTCATATTTCTTGTCGGCCACCTCGCGGACGAGTTTGTTCTTCTCCTCGGGCTCTTGGGCGGTGGAGGCCGGGGGTGGCGTGATGTTGTTCAGTGTAGACATGACTGCTAGAGATTACAGGGGTGAGGGTCAACTCTTGCCTGTCGGCGTCTTGTGCATCTCGATGGTGACAGTGTCTGCGGCGTTGCCGGACGGTTGCTCCACACCGCCTACGGCAGCCTTGGTCAGTACCTGGAGCAAGGCGCAGACAGGGCGGTAGAGGTGTGACGAGGCTGTACGCCCGGTGTCCAGTATGGAGAGCTGCGCCATCGTGTTGAAGGCGAAACTGACAATCAGGAGAAACTTGACAAGGCTCACTGCGGCGCCAAGGAGGCTGTTGGGCAGCCCCATGTGGAGGTCGCGCTTGACAAAGCGCGTCAGCGGGCCGCAGATGAAGCCCAGGCCGATGGGCAGGAAGATGACGAGGATAAAGAATGCGACGACATTGAGAATGTCATCGACAGTGCTGCCATGGATACCCAGATATTTGTGGAACAGGAGGTAGACGATGGCGGCAATGATCAGGCCGGCTACGACGCCGAGCAAGTTGAAGAGTTCCTTGACGAAACCGTGGCGCCAGCCGCTGAAGACGGCCCACGCGACGACGACAATGATAAAGAGGTCTATGTACATATGCTATGGTTGCTCTGGTGTGCTCGCGATGTTTCGGATTAGAGCTGCAAGGTCAGTGCCAGGGCGGCCCGTGCCGACACAAATTCCGCAAAGCATTTCCAACGAATGTTTATGCCTGGTGATAAGACGTTGATAGTGGGCCTGTGGACCCACTATCAATGTCACCACTCGCAGGCGGTGTATGGTTCTTTTATGCAAGCCGCCGCACGGGGCCAGGCCCCGCGCGGCGCTATGGTTGTCAGAGTTTCTGCTTGACCTCGACTTCCTGGAAGGTCTCGATGATGTCGCCCTCCTTGATGTCGTTGCAGTTGGTCAGGCTGATACCGCACTCGAAGTTGGTGCCCACTTCCTTGATGTCGTCCTTGAAGCGCTTGAGGGCATTGATCTCTCCGGTGAAGATGACGATGCCGTCGCGGATAAGGCGGGCCTTGTCGCTGCGCTTGACCTTGCCGTCGACCACATAGGCACCGGCCACATAGCCGACCTTCGAGATGTGGTAGACTTGGCGCACCTCGACCGTGGCGGTGACCTCTTCCTTGATGACCGGCTCGAGCATGCCCTCCATGGCTTCCTTCACTTCCTCGATGGCGTCGTAGATGACGGAGTAGAGGCGAATCTCGACGCCTTCCTTCTCGGCGAGCTTTCGGGCGGCCTGGCTCGGGCGCACCTGGAAACCGACGATGATGGCCTGTGAGGCGGCGGCGAGGGTGATGTCGTTCTCCGAGATCTGGCCGACGCCCTTGTGGATCACGTTGACGGCGATGGTCTCGGTGCTGAGCTTGATGAACGAGTCTGCGAGGGCCTCGACAGAACCGTCGACGTCGCCCTTGACGATGATGTTCATCTCCTTGAACGAGCCGAGCTTGATGCGGCGGCCCACCTCGTCGAGGGTCAGCATCTTGTGGGTACGGAGGTCTTGCTCGCGCTGCAGTTGCTCGCGCTTGTTGGCGATCTCGCGGGCCTCCTGCTCGGAGTCCATGATGTGGAACTGGTCACCGGCCTGCGGGGCACCGTTGAAGCCCAGCAGCGTGGCGGCCATAGAGGGGCCTACGCTCTGGATGCGCTGTCCGCGCTCGTTGAAGAGTGCCTTGACACGGCCGAAGTTGGTACCGGCCAGTGCCACATCGCCTTGGTGGAGCGTGCCGTTGGAGACGAGCACGGTGGCCACATAGCCGCGGCCCTTGTCGAGTGACGACTCGATGATTGTGCCTGTGGCCTTGCGGTTGGGGTTGGCCTTAAGTTCGAGCATGTCGGCTTCGAGCAGCACCTTCTCCAGCAGTTCCTTGACGCCGATGCCCTTCTTGGCCGAGATGTCCTGGCTCTGGTACTTTCCGCCCCACTCCTCGACGAGGAAGTTCATGGCGGCGAGCCCTTCCTTGATCTTGTCGGGATTGGCGTGCGGCTTGTCAATCTTGTTGATGGCAAACACGATGGGCACATTGGCGGCCACGGCATGGTTGATGGCCTCCTTGGTCTGTGGCATGATGTCGTCGTCGGCGGCGATGATGATGATGGCGATGTCTGTCACCTGGGCACCGCGGGCACGCATGGCGGTGAAGGCCTCGTGACCCGGCGTGTCGAGGAAGGTGATGTGGCGGCCGCTGTCGAGCGTCACATTGTAGGCCCCGATGTGCTGGGTGATGCCGCCGGCCTCACCGGCGATGACATTGGCCTTGCGGATATAGTCGAGCAGGGAGGTCTTGCCGTGGTCGACGTGGCCCATGACCGTGACGATCGGGGCACGGGGCACGAGGTCTTCCTCGCTGTCCTCCTCCTCGGCGATGGCGTCCTGCACGTCGGCGCTGATGTATTCGGTCTTGAAGCCGAACTCCTCGGCGACGAGGTCTATCGTCTCAGCGTCCATGCGCTGGTTGATGGAAATCATGATGCCGATGCTCATGCAGGTGGCGATGACTTTCGTCACAGGGACGTCCATCATGGTGGCAAGCTCATTGGCTGTCACGAACTCGGTGAGCTTGAGCACCTTGCTCTCAGCCTTGGCCTCCAGGCGCTCTTCCTCCTGCTGGGCACGGACGTGCTCACGCTTCTCCTTACGGTACTTGGCGCCCTTCGAGCCCTTCTGCTTGTTGGTCAGGCGGGCGAGGGTCTCCTTCACCTGCTTGGCCACGTCTTCTTCAGACACCTCGGCCTTGGTCGTGGCCTGTACACGGCGGTTGCGCTCCTTGCTGCGCTTGCTGCCGCCCTGGGCGCCGTTGCCTTGCTGCTGGTTGCCCTGGCGGTTGCGCTGCTGCTGGCTGCCTCCCTGCTGGTTGGCGGCGGCGTTGACGTCGACGCGCTCCTTGCCGATGCGGTTGCGCTTTTTCTTCTCGCCGGCAGCGCCCTGCTGCTGGCCGGCAGCGGCGGGACGTCCCTGACGGCTCTTCTCCTTGCGGCGCTCCTCCTTGGATTTCTTTTTGGGGCGCGTGTTCTGGTTGATGCTGGAAAGGTCGATTGTGCCGAGCACCTTGGGGGCCGTGATGCCCGTCTGGGTGTGGAGTTTGAACACACCGCCCTGCTCTTCGCCGATGGCGGCGGCGCGCTCTTCGACGCTGAGCTTGTGCGGAGCCTTCTTGGCGGCATCGGCCTCAGCGGCGCTTGTGGCGGGTGCCGGAGCCTTGGCGGCGGCAGTGGCCGGGGCGGGGGCCTCGGCCGGCGCGGGCGTTGCGGCGGCAGGTGCGGGAGTGGCGGGAGTGGATGCGGGAGCCGGCGCCGGCTTCGCATTGAGGTCTATCGTGCCGACCACCTTGATATGCGGCTTCTGGTCAGCGGGAATCTCAGTCTTGATCTCGGCGGCGGGAGCGGTGGGCCGGTCTGCTTTCTCCTTCTGGACTTTGTCTTTCTGACGGCTCTGTATCATTCGCTCGGCCTCGCTGCGCAGGTCTCTGTCTGCCCCGAACTCCCGGCGCAGTAGGTCATACTGCGCGTCGGTGATTTTCTCGCTTGGCTGTGGGTTGACCTCAAAACCCTTCTTGGCCAAGAAATCAACGACCGTCTGGAGGCCGACGTTAAACTCTTTAATTACTTTATTTAGTCTGATGCTCATTGGATTATTCTTATTTTGGGGAGATGGACGTTAAGTTGGCAGTTCGCACCAAGCGCATGGCTGAAGCCGTATGCTGGGAACTTGGCGGCGAGGCGTGCGTCGGGGGCGTAGTGGCACCCCGTCACCGGCCGCAGCCTGTCAACTCTCGCCCGTGGCGTTGTCCTCGGCAGCGGGCGTAGCCTCCGCCGGTGCCTCTGGCGCCGGAGCCGGCGATTCGGCTGGCTCAGCGGGCGCGGAATCCACTGCTGGGGCCGGCGCTTCTGGGGCCGGTGCGGCAGCAGGTGCCGGAGCGGCGGGGGCATCGTCCTCAAATTCGGCCGCGAGCACCCGCAGCACGTCGTCGACGGTGCTTTCTTCCAAGTCGGCTTTCTCGATGAGCATCTCACGCGGCGCGTTGAGCACCTCCTTGGCCGTGGTGAGCCCGACGCTCTTGATGGCGTCGATGACCCACTGGTCTATCTCGTCTGCGAACTCGTCAAGGTAGATATCCTCGGTCTCCTCGCCGCCCTCGACCTCGCGGTAGACGTCGATGGTGTGCTCGGTCAGCATGGAGGCCAGTTTGATGTTCATACCGCCCTTGCCGATAGCGAGCGACACCTCTTCCGGACGCAGGTAGACCTCGGCGCGCTTGTCCTCTTCGTTGAGCGTGATGCTGAGCACCTCGGCCGGGCTGAGGGCGCGCTGGATGAAGAGGCGGGTGTTGGCGGTATAGTTGATGACGTCGATGTTCTCATTGTTGAGCTCGCGGACGATGCCGTGTATGCGGCTGCCCCTGACGCCGACGCAGGCGCCTACGGGGTCGATGCGGTCGTCGTAGCTCTCGACAGCGATCTTGGCGCGCTCACCGGGGATGCGGGCCACCCGGCGCAGTGTGATCACGCCGTCGGCGATTTCAGGAATCTCGAGTTCGAGCAGGCGGCGCAGGAAGTCGGGCGAGGTGCGCGAGAGGTAAATCCGGGGATTGCCGTTGGAGTTGTCGACGCGGTCAATGACGGCGCGCACCATGTCGCCCTTGTGGAAGAAGTCGCGGGGTATCTGCTGGTTCTTGGGCAGGTAGAGCTCGTTGTTCTCATCGTCCATGAGGAGCGTCTCGCTCTTCCAGGTCTGATAGACCTCGGCGGTGATGAGCTCGCCGACGCGATCCTTATACTTATTATACAGGGCGTCGTGCTCGAGTTCCAGAATCTTGCTGGCCAGTGTCTGGCGCAAGGTGAGGATGGCGCGGCGGCCGAACTTCGCAAAGTCGATGGTCTCGCTCACTTCCTCGCCGACCTCATAGTCCGGGTCTATTTCGCGGGCGGCGGTGAGGGTGATTTGCTTGTTGGCGTCGGTCACATCGTCGTCTGCCACAACCTCGCGGTTGCGGTAGATCTCGAAGTCGCCCTTGTCGGGGTTGACGATGACGTCGAAATTTTCGTCCGAGCCGAAGAGCTTGGCTATCACGCTGCGGAAGCTCTCCTCAAGCACGCCGACCATCGTGGTGCGGTCTATGTTCTTCGTTTCCTTGAACTCTGAGAAAGTGTCGATGAGACTCATGGTCTCTGCTTGTTTCTTAGCCATTTATCTTGATTTTGTTTTGTCGGGGAAGGGGGGTGACGGTATGCATGGGCGGGCGCGGCGCTGTGTGGCCGGGCAGGCCGTCCGGCACCGGCGTCTGGCTGGCAGGCGCCCTCTGGCCGGCTGCTCATGGCTGGCCGCGCTAGCGGGGGGCTACTTGAAGTTGATGATATATTTCACCGACTTGACATCGCCATAGCCGAGGGTCAGCTCGCGGCTGACGAGCTCGGGGCGCTTCTTGCCCTCCAGACGCACCTTTTCCTGGACAGTCAGGGTGAACTGCTCGGGGGTGACATTGGAGAGAACGCCTTGCAGTTTGCGGCCGTCGGCCGTCAGCACCTCTACCTGTTCGCCTTGGTGAATCTCATACTGGCGGTAAACCTTGAACGGTTGCCCGATGCCGGCGCTGCCGACTTCCAGTTCGAAGTCCTCCTCGTCGCGGTTGAGGCCGTCTTCGATGAAGCGGCTCAGCGCCACGCAGTCTTCAATCCAGACACCGTCCTTGTGGTCGATCTCCACGACGATGCGGTCATCGGCTGAGATGGACAGGTCGGTCAGGAAATAGTCCTTGTCGGCCAACCACTCATCCACCAGTTTTTTCACTACATGCTTGTCTATCATACGTTGATCAGTGTTGTCTGTAAAAACAAGTGAGGAACTTTCCAAAGCCCCTCACTCTAATCCGCTTGCAAAGGTACGATAATTTATTCATGTAGAAGCCGAAATGAAAAAAAATCGCGGCGTCAGGCCACTTTTTCGTGGCTGCAGAGTCCAACAGCAAATGCAAAGTGGGGGAAAGTCCTCATAGGGCCTGTCCTTTGACGTGCCGAAGTTGGTTTTCTCCCGGGGTTTTCTGTTGGGCCTGTACTGTGCATTGACTTAATCCTACGGGCAGGGAAATGAGAACCCAATCCCCAGCGTCAGCGTGGCCCCATGACGTCCTAATATTCACCTTTAACACTGCTTGCTTTCGGCGCCCGGAAACCGTATCTTTGCAGCAGAGGAAAAGGCTGTCCCACACGGATGGCCTTTTATTGTGCCCTGCGGCGATCGGTATCGCCACCATGTGGCAAAATTGGGGCGGTTTTTCCGTGCAACTTCCCTAGGGCCCGGAAAAATTTGCTCCGAACTAATTTAAATTTGCTCTGGGGAAGTTTTTCTGTTGCCATATTTTAACGCGCGAAACCCAATCGAAAGTTAAAGATGTTAATGTGCCGTCTGGGCAATCGGTGCAAAAAGATGAAGCGGCGGGTGGCGCGGTGCTATATTATGGTGTCGCACGAAAGGTGCCCCCATCACAGAAGACGTGTTTTTTGCATTGCTGTCAGACACTCTTGGGGGCCAGCGCCCTGTCTCAGGGCTTTCCGGCACCGGTGACGGCAGACTTCCCACAGCCCAGACGGGCGAGCAGGAAATCCAGGCATTCCGTGAAGACGACGACGCGCAGGGCCTTCATCGCACCGGCATAGATGGCGATGGCCGCCACCACCTTGACGGCGAAGCGGGCGTAGAGGTTGCCGAAGGGCTGTGCGGCGCACCAGGCCAGTGCCATTGTGGCGGCGGCGACAGCGGCGAAGGGGATCACGTCGGCCACGGCCTGCCGCAGGCGAAGGCCGATCTGGCGGCGCACGAAGTGGTGCCACGCCGGAATCCAGAGCACGGTCAGTGCCACGTAGGCCACCACCATGACGCGCACACCGAAGGGGTGGAGGGCGATGAGGGCGGCGGTCTGCAGGAGGCAGAGGCCGACGGTGTTCCAGAGGAAAACGTTGCTGCGGCCCTGGCTGATGAGATAGTTGGAGTAGAAGGTGGTGATGGGCACGAACGCGCCGCCGACACAGAGTATCTGCATCAGCCGGGCGCTCTCCAACCACTTGTCGGTGATGAGGATGGTGATGAACTCGGGGGAGATGAGGGCCAGTCCGAAGAGGGCCGGACACGACACAAATGCGGTGAAACGCAGCATCTTGCGGAAGGCACGGCGCTGGCGGTCGGGGTCGTCGGCGAGGCGGGCAAAGACGGGCTGGATGACATTCCAGAGCGTTCCGTTGAGGAAGGTGTAGCCCAGCGCGGTCCATTTGTTGGCCTGGTTGTAGTAGCCGACCATGCGCTCGCCGTAGAGGCGGCCGAAGAAGATGGAGAACAGGTTGTTGTTGACCGCCGTGAAAATATTGGTGATGAGCAGTTTCGAACTGAAGCCAATCATGCCGCGCAGTGGCCTGAGGTCGATGCGCGGCGAGGGGCGCCAGCCGGAGTAGTACCAGCTGAGCAGGGTCAGGACGGCGCAATAGACGAGGTTTTGGATAGCGATGCCCCAATAGGCGAAGCCGTTCCAGGCGAGCGTCACGCCCGTGACGCCGGAGACGAACAGGGCGGCGAGCGACATCCACGCCGTCTGGCGCACTTGGAGGTTGCGGAAAAGGTAGGCCCGTGGCGTCGTGCCGAGACTGGCGATGACGAAACTGAGGAACGAGAGGCGGGCGAGCGGCACGAGCAGGGGCTGCTTGAACCAGGCGGCAATCAGCGGGGCACAGGCGAAGAGCACGGCATAAACGGCGAGGCTACAGAGGACATTGAACCAGAATACGGCGTTGTAGTCGGCCTGCCCGACATCGTTTTTGCGGTTGAGCGCGGAGATGAAGCCGCTCTCCTGGAGTGAGGTGGCAATGAGCGAGAAGATGGTGAGCATGCCGACCATACCATAGTCGGCGGGCGACAGGAGGCGCCCCAGAAAGATACCGAAGACGAGGTTGAGCACTTGCTGCCCGCCGTTGTTGACACTGCCCCAGAGGAGGCCGCGGGCGGTTTTTTCTTTGAGCGACTGTTCTGCCATTGTGGAGGGATTTTGTTGGCACACACCCCCGTGGCCACCGGTGTGCCGCAGCGGTGGCGGTGCGCCGGATGGCAGCGGAGGCGCGTAGACGGGCGGCACAACTCACCGTGCCGCCCGCCGGATGCTTGCCCCTCAGACGAGGAGCGTCATGAGTATGAGCTGCGCCACGATGATGCGCAGGAACATCGATAGGGGGTAGACGGTGGAGTAGCCGACGGCGGGGGCGTCGTTGTTCGCGGTCTGGTTGGCAAAGGCCAGTGCGGGCGGGTCGGTATTGGCGCCAGCGATGAGGCCCATCATGGTGAAGTAGTTCATTTTCATCACCTTCCTTGCCACGAAGCCCATGATGAGAATGGGGATAATGGTGATGAGGAAGCCGGTCCACACATAGGTCAGACCGCCGCTCAGAATTGTGTTCCAGAACTTGGCGCCCGCCTGTATGCCGACACTCGAGAGGAAGAGCAGCAGCCCCACTTCGCGGAGCATGAGGTTGGCCGAGGTGGAGGTGTAGGAATTGATGCCCCATCGGTAGCCGAATCCGCCGAAGATGATGGCCACGACGAGCGGGCCACCGGCCAGACCGAGCTTCATGCCGGCGCCAAAGTCGATTTGCCCCACCAGCACACCGATCAGTACGCCGAAGAAGATGGCGCCCACGTTGGGGTGGTCGAGGCGCTTGACGCTGTCGCCGATGACATTCTTCAGTTGCTCGACGTTCTCCTCGCGACCGGTGACAAGCAGGCGGTCGCCCACCTGCAGGCGTAGGTTCCTGTCAGCGAAAAATTCCATGCCATTGCGGGTGACGCGGGTGACGTTGACGCCGTAGAGGGAGTCGAAGTGGAGCATGCCGAAGGTCTTGCCGTTGATTTCCGAGTTGGTGATGACCAGACGGCGGGAGACATACTTGGCCTTGGCCACATCGGGGGTCCAGGGTTTGTCGTCGGCCTCGCCGATGAGGGCTGTGATGGGCTCGGCGTCGTCTTCCGGGCAGACGACGTGGAGCTCCATGTTCTCCTGGAACAGCGTCTCAGGAGTCGGAATGATGACCTCGTCGTTGATGACGCAGCGCGACACGACAAACTGGCGGTTGAGGAAGTGGCGCACCTGCTTGAGGCTGCGGCCGATGACGGCCTTGTTGGTCACGCGGATGACGAGGTGCTTCGGCGTGGCGTGGGGGTTGAGCTCATGCTCGTGCTTGATGCGCTCCTGCTCCTGTTCGAGCTTGATGTTGCAGATATAGCGGATGACGATGGTGGCCAGAATGATGCCGATGACGCCGAGCGGATAGGCGCAGGCGTAGCTCGAAGCCAGGTCGGGCGTACCGCTTGCCCCCCAGTCGCCCGTGAAGTCCTTGACGAAGGCGTTGGCCGCACCGAGACCGGGTGTGTTGGTCACGGCGCCATACATCGTGCCGACCATCATGCCCAGGTTGTAGTTCGTGTGGTCGAACACCAAGAAATAGAGCAGCAGCATGACGATCACATTGAGCACCACGATGCCCACCGCGATGAGGTTCATGCCGACACCGCCTTTCCTGAAGGTGGCCAGAAAACCGGGCCCCACCTGTAGGCCGATGCAGTAGACGAAGAGGATCAGGCCGAACTCCTTGACGAAGTCGATGATGGTGTTCTGCCCGGCATGGGTGATAAAGTTGCCGTCGGGCCCGACGATGTAGTGGCTGTAAATGTGCCCAACGATGATGCCCATGAAGAGCACGAACGTCACGCCCAACGAGATGCCGCCGAACTTGAGGCGTCCGAGCCTGACGCCTAGGCAGATCACGAGGGCATAGATGGCGACCAGGTGGGCAATGCCGCTGGGGTCGCAAATTACTTTCTGTAACCAGTCCATATTATATTATGTCTATTGGGGGGATTGTCGCGATGACAGAACGTGGCCCCACTTAGCGGGGCCCCAGTCGTTGGCAAAGGTAAATAAAATATTTGGGATTCAAACATCTGTTTAGCCGATTGTTTTCAGCGCACATGTCGAAAAATCCTGTATGGGCGCGACGGGACAAGGGCGTTTTCCGGTTGCTTGGCCCTGTGATACGGCGGACGACAAGAGCCGTTGGGTGTAAGCCTTGAGGCGTGCCGCCGGTTTTGTCACAGGCTCCTCCGGCATTTTCGGCTGAAATCCGTAACTTTGCCATTGCATAATATTCCCCCCATATTCCCAGACATGCCAGTATCACTCCCCGAGGCGTTCGTCGCCCGCACTGCCGCCCTGCTCGGCTCAGAAGAGGCTGCGGCGCTCTGCCAGGCGCTCACCGCCACACCGCCAGTCAGTATCCGCCTCAACCGGGCCAAGGGCACTCTGCCGCCCGCCGGCGCCACACCGGTGGCGTGGTGTGCAGACGGCTATTATCTCGCCGAGCGCCCATCGTTCACCCTCGACCCGCGCTTCCACGCCGGGGCTTACTACGTCCAGGAGGCGGCGTCGATGTTCATCGCCCAGGCTTTCGCGGCCATCGGGGAGCCCGTCCGCCGCGTGCTCGACCTCTGCGCCGCGCCAGGCGGCAAGAGCACGCTGTGGCGCTCACTGCTCCCCGACGGGGCGTTGCTCGTGGCCAATGAGCCGTTGCGGCAGCGGGCGCAGATTCTGGCGGAGAACATGGCGAAGTGGGGACAGCCCGATGTCTGTGTGACCAATGCCTACCCGGCAGACTTCGCCCCCCTGACGGGCTTTTTCGACGTCGTGGCGGCTGACGTGCCGTGCTCGGGCGAGGGCATGTTCCGCAAAGACGCGGCAGCCATCGGGGAATGGTCGGCCGCCGGTGTCGGGCGCTGCGCCGAGCGCCAGATGGACATCGTGCGCGACGTGTGGCCAGCGCTGCGGCAAGGGGGCTGGCTGGTCTACAGCACGTGTACCTTCAACCGTGAGGAGAATGAGGATAACGTGCGCCGTATCTGCGACGAACTGGGGGCGGAGCCGGTCGGCATACCGACGGCAGGCGCTTGGGACGTCTGCGGCGACACGACGGGCGGGAACCTGCCCGTGGCGCACTTTTTCCCGCACCGCACACGCGGCGAGGGCTTCTTCCTGGCGCTGCTCCGAAAGACGGCGCCTGCCGCACAGCTGCGGCAGCGCCGCAATGGGCGCCGGACGGGTACAGCTCCGATCAGCGGGGCCCGGGAACTGGCGAGCTGGCTGGCGACAGACGGCTTCAGGCTGGTGCGTACCGACGAGACGCACATTGCTGCCGTCAGGGACTCACTGGCCGACGACTGCGCGCGCCTGGCAGAGACGGTTCGCACGATGAGCCTGGGCATTACGCTGGCGGAGGAGAAGGGGCGCAAGCGCGTCCCGGCCATCGCACTGGCCCTCTCGACCGCCCGCTCTGCGGCAGCGTTTCCCACCGTCGGCCTGTCGTGCGACGAAGCCATCGCTTACCTGCGCCGGGAGGCGCTGACGCTGTCGCCCGATGTGCCGCGCGGCTATGTCGTGGCAACCTATGAGGGGCTGGGCCTCGGTTTTCTGAACAACCTGGGGGCCCGCGCCAACAACCTCTATCCCGCCGAGTGGCGTATCCGCATGCAGGCCTGAGGGGCTGCTGAGGCGGCAGTAAGACGCTGTCACTGCGGCGTCTCACGCGTTGGCCGCGCTGTCAGCGAGGCGCTGGCGGTAGACGCGTGGCGATACACCCAGGTGCGCTTTGACAAACTTGCCGAAGAAGGAGACATTCGGGAAGTCCAGTTCGGTGGAGATTTCCTTGATGGAGCGGTTGGAGTGCTTGAGCTCCTGCTCGATGACGTTGATGGTGTATTCGTGTATCCACGCCGTGGGGGTCTTGCCGGTCGAGGCACGGCAGACGGAGGTCAGGTATTTCGGTGTCACACAGAGTTTCGTGGCGTAGGCACTGACACAGCGCTCGCGCCCCCGGCTGTCGGCCAGCAGTTTGAGGAAGCGGTGTGTGAGCACGTCAGACTGCTTCATGTAGCGGCCGTCGTCTGTCGCCTCCTGCTCGAAGTGGGGCGCGATGACCGAGCAGAGCTCATAGAATATGGCCTGGAAGAGGGCCGGCATGACCTCACAGTCGTAAGTTCGCTTGCCCATGTCAATCTTGTTGCGCAGCAGGCTGTGGTAGCAGGTCAGCAGTGCGATGTCTTTCTCAGAGAGTGGGAAGATGGGGCGGCGCTTGATGTAGAGCAGCACGTCCCAGATGTCCTTGCGCACATGGAGCAGGCGCTGCAGGGCTGTGTAGGACAGCCCGAAGATCTTGCCGGAGAAGTCGGGGCTGGCCATCACGTCGTCCACAAAGACATGGGGCGGGCAGATCAGCAATTCACGGGCGTTCACCCTGAATAGCTTGGCGTCGATGTCCACTTGCAGTTTCCCTTCCATGCAGGCCAGGACGATGATCATGTCCATCTGAACGGTGTGCACGGCGCAGGCATCGTGCACAGCCAATGCCTTGAGGTCGTCTATGAGCACGATGTCGCTATCGATATAGGCCGGTTCGGCAAGTTCACGCAGCACGTCCAGGTTGAGCCGCGTGGTCGCGGAATTTTCGGTTGTTGTCACAGTGTTCATGTATGGTGTGTATTGGTATTTCCGATGCAAAAGTAGCAATTTGCAACCACCGAAAACTGGTCTATATGCCACTGCGGCTGTTCTTAAATTCCGCAAGTGCTTCTTCCATAATTCCAGACCTTTGCCTTGCCTTCTGTCGCATAAGCTCAATAGGAAAAGCATGGGTAAAGATAGCTATTTTACCGGACAGCCGGTCCGGCTCAGATCGCAAGCTTGCTCGACAGGCTGGAAAGTCGCATTTACCGGATAGTCCATGTCTTTGGCGAATTAGTCTATTTATTTTTTATAGGCGCCTGGCTACCTTTGCAGTTGTAAACCAAATGAAGCCTCGACATGCAGCAGTTCAACCGTACATATGTCTATAGCATATGCTTAGCCTCGGCGCTGGGCGGTTTTCTTTTCGGCTACGACTGGGTCGTCATTGGCGGTGCCAAGCCGTTCTATGAAGTCAGTTTTTGCATCGCCGGTTTGCCGGCGATGCAAGGCATGGCCATGAGTGTTGCCCTGCTGGGCTGCCTGGCCGGTGCCATGGTCGCCGGTGCACTGGCCGACCGTTTTGGGCGGCGGTCCCTGTTGCTGATGGCGGCGGCTGTGTTTCTCGTGTCGTCATGTGCCACCGGTGCCTTTAGTGCTTTCTCATATTTCCTCGTGGCCCGCTTTCTGGGCGGCATTGGCATCGGCGTCGCCTCCTGCCTTTCGCCGACCTATATCGCCGAGGTGGCCCCCTCGGCAGTGCGCGGCCGCCTTGTTGCGGCCAACCAACTGGCCATTGTGCTCGGCATACTCGGGGCCCAGACCGTCAACTGGCTTATTGCCGACCCAGTGCCGGCCGGCACCGGACCGGTAGAGCTGGCACTGTCGTGGAACGTGCGCTGGGGGTGGCGCTGGATGTTCTGGGCCGCCGCATTACCCTCCGCGATGTTTCTGGTTGCCGCCAGCCTCATTCCGGAGAGTCCGCGCTGGCTCGCAGGCCAGGGCCTTACGGAAGCCGCTAAGCGTGTGCTGGTGCGGGTGGGGGGAGCGGCCTATGCCGATATGGTGTTGCGCGATATGGCTGCTGTGGCCGACACAGCTGGACTGCGAAGCGGACTCTGCACGCTGCTCAGCCGGCCCTATCGTCGCGTACTCGTCATCGGCGTCGTCGTGGCTGTCTTCCAGCAATGGTGTGGTACAAATGTCATCTTCAATTACGCCCAAGAAATTTTTCAAGCCGCCGGCTTCGAACTGGGCGATGTGCTGTTCAACATCGTCATCACCGGTGTGGCCAATCTCGTCTTCACATTTGTGGCCATCTTTACCGTCGACCGTCTCGGACGCCGTACCCTGATGCTGCTCGGTGCAGGTGGTCTGGCCGGTATCTACCTCATTCTAGGCGCGTGCTATTTCTTTCATGTCAGCGGTTTGCTCATGATTGTCCTCGTCGTGGCTGCCATCGGTTGCTACGCCATGTCGCTTGGCCCGGTCACGTGGGTACTGCTGGCGGAGATTTTCCCCAACTGTGTGCGTGGCGTCGCCGTGGCCGTGGCCACATTCGCCCTCTGGGCCGCCTGCTTCATACTGACTTACACGTTCCCATTGCTCAATGACTGGCTGGGCAGCAGCGGTACGTTCTGGATCTACGCCGCCATCTGTGCCGGCGGCTTTGTCTTCATCATGTGCGTCCTGCCTGAAACGAAGGGCAATACACTGGAAGATCTGGAGAAAGAGCTCGTGCGCTGACATCAGCAACCACCTCGACATCAATTACCTATACTCTACATACACATTGCCATGGTCAAAGTCTGGAAAGAAGAAGTGGTCATTCCCACTTACGAAACAGGACGTCCCGATAAGAACCCCATGTTCTTGGAGCGGCGCGTCTATCAGGGCAGCAGCGGTACCGTCTATCCCTATCCTGTCATCGAGTCGGTAGCCAAGGAGAAGCACGACCGAGTCTGGCACGCCGTTTATCTCGAAAACGAATATATCAAAGTGATGGTGCTCCCTGAGCTCGGCGGACGCGTACAGATGGCCTACGACAAACTGCGGCAGCGCCACTTTATCTACCATAACCATGTCATCAAACCCGCCCTCGTCGGGCTTGCGGGGCCGTGGATTTCCGGTGGCATTGAGTTCAACTGGCCCCAGCACCACCGGCCAAGCACCTATATGCCAGTCGACTGTGTTGTCGAGGAGTCTCCTGACGGCAGTGCCACCGTCTGGGTAGGCGAACGTGAGCGCATGACACACCAGAAAGGTATGGCCGGCCTGACGCTGCGTCCCGGCCATGCCTATCTCGAAGTGCACGGTGTGGTCTACAATCCGACCGACATGCCGCAGTCCTTCCTCTGGTGGGCCAATCCCGCTGTGGCTGTCAACGATGCCTATCAGAGCATCTTCCCGCCCGACGTGCACGCTGTGTTCGACCACGGGAAACGCGCCGTCAGTTCATTCCCCGTCGCCACAGGTACCTATTACAAGATGGACTACTCCGCCGGCGTCGACATCTCCAACTACAGGAACATCAAGGTGCCCACTTCCTACATGGCCGCTGGATCACGGTTCGATTTCGAAGGCGGCTACGAGAACGACACCCGTGCGGGCATGCTTCACGTGGCCGACCATCACATCGCTGTCGGGAAGAAGCAGTGGACTTGGGGCAACGGTGAGTTTGGCCGCGCATGGGATCGCAACCTGACCGACACCGACGGCCCGTACATAGAGCTTATGGCCGGTGTATACACCGAAAACCAGCCCGACTTCAGTTGGCTACAGCCCTATGAGGAGAAACGCTTCACACAATATTTCCTGCCTTTCCGCGAACTGGGCATCATCAAGAACGCCAGCAAGGATCTGTTGCTCAACATCATGCCCAGCGGTGCAGGACGTGTCCGCCTTCAGGTCTTCGCCACATCGCGCCAGGAGGTCAACGTCCGGCTCACCGACACCGCTGGCAATTGTCACTATGAATGGACGCACACCATCGTTCCAGAGGCCCTGCTCGATGTGGTCATCGGCACAGGCCACTCCGCTTTCGGCGACTTGCGCCTTGGCCTCCTCTCACCAGAAGGCAAGACGCTGCTCGCCTGGGCTGCGGAACCCGACGTGGAACGGCCACTGCCCACCGCCGCAGAGGCCGCAGCCAGACCGGCAGAGGCCAAGACCACCGAACAACTGTATCTTACAGGCCTCCACCTCGAGCAATACCGCCACGCAACATATTGTGCCTTGGACTATTATGAGGAGGCGTTGCGCCGTGACCCCGACGATGTGCGCTGCAACAATGCCGTTGGGCTGTGGTATCTCCGGCGGGGACGCGCCGAGAAGGCCATTCCCTATCTTCGTGTCGCTGTGAACGCGCTCCGGCGGCACAACCTGAACCCCTACGACGGTGAGCCTGTCTACAACCTCGGTCTGGCTCTGAAGCGCACGGGCCAGGCCGATGAGGCCTACGACTGTTTCAGAAAAGCCGCTTGGAACGGGGCTTGGCAAGCCGCTGGCTATCTGGCGGCGGCACGTATCTCGGCAGCGCGCGGCGACTTGGTTCAGGCTCTCGATGAGACAGAACGCTCACTCTGGAGCGGTTGGCATAATCATGTCGCCCGTGCCTTGCGCGTCGCCCTGTTCCGACACGCCGGCCGTCGCGAAGCGGCCTTGGAACTTGCGGACGAGTCGCTCGCCATCGATCGCCTCAACAGTGGTTGCCTCTACGAGAAATATCTCATTACGGCTGCGGCGGCTGATCTCGGCGCCTTCCTCGAAGTGATGCGCGGCGAGGCACACAACTTCGATGAACTGGCCCTCGATTATTGCGCTGCGGGACTGTGGGCGGATGCCGATGCCCTCTGGCAGCTTGCCGCCACCGAGGAGGCCACGACACCGATGACCCACTACTATCAGGGCTGGTGCCGTCACGAAGGCGGGCTGCCAGAAGCCGACAAGGCTTTCGCCCACGGACGTGCCGCATGCCCAGACGGCTGCTTCCCCAACCGCGTTGAAGCCATGGCGGCGCTCCGCACCGCCATGGTCCAGTGTCCGGAAGATGGGAATGCCCCCTACCTGCTCGGCAACCTTTATTATGATAAGCGCCAATACGCCGAGGCCGCCCGGAACTGGGAACGCGCTGCCCACCTGAATCCCGGCCTCCCCACCGTCTGGCGCAATCTGGCGCTCTTCTGCCACAACAAGTGCCACGATGGCGTCAAGGCCCTTGGCCACATGGAACGTGCTTTCAGGCTAGACACCGCCGATGCCCGCATCTATATGGAGCTCGACCAGTTGCGCAGGCGCTTGGGGCATGGGCCCGCCGAACGTCTTGCTGACCTATGCCGGCATGACGGTCTCGTCCGCCAGCGCGACGACTTGCTCCTTGAGAAGGCCACACTGCTCAACCAGACCGGACGCCCCGCGGAAGCTGCCGCGCTCATCGACGCCCACAGCTTCCAGTCTTGGGAGGGTGGTGAAGGAAGGGTGGCAGAGCAATACCAGACGGCACGTGCCGAACGGGCCAAAGCCGCTATAGCTGCCGGTGATGCAGCCTCTGCCATCGTCCTGCTGGAGGAATGCTTGGTCTATCCGCCTCACTTGGGCGAGGGGAAGCTCATCAACGCTCAGGACAATGACTTCCATTACTTGCTTGGCTGCGCGCACTCCCTGGCCGGCCGCGCTGACGAGGCCCGGCAGTGCTGGCAATGGGCCACTGCCGGACCGGAGGAGCCGGCGCCGATGCTCTATTACAACGATGCCAGGCCCGACAAGATATTCTATGCCGGATTGGCCCATCGCCGGCTTGGGGCGGCAGACAGGGCTGCGGGTATTTTCCATAAGTTAGTCAACTACGGTGAGCAGCACCTCTTTGACCATGTCAGCATGGACTACTTCGCCGTGTCGCTCCCCGATCTCCTTGTCTGGGACGACGACCTTGACATCCGCAATGCTATCCACTGCCACTACTTACTGGCCTTGGGACACTACGGACTTGGAAATGCCGACAAGGCCGACCGCCATGCACGGCGCGTGCGGCAGCTCGATCCGAACCATCAGGGATTGCAAGCCATCGGGAGCCTCATCGTACACAAATTGTTGCCATAACCAAAATGTCCCGCCATGAAAAAAGTAGATTTCATCACAGCCATTGCCTGCCTGGGTCTCAGTCTGGGTTTGCTCCACAGTTTGACGGCTTGCCAAGACACGACGGACGGCAGTGCGTTCGCCACCAAGGCCAAACTTACTGCCACGGACCATCTGGATCTCCATCCTGAGAAATTCTCGGCCATCAGAGCCATCTTCGGCCGCGTTCGCCTCGGCAAGAGCCGTGAGGCGTCACCACTGGCCAGCGTGCTCTCAGCCCGTGGCAATTACACCATTTTCGCGCCCAATGACACAGCCGTTGCGGCTTACATCAAGTCCTTGGGCGTCACTAGTGTGGCAGACCTGACCGAAGAGCAGGCACGCCTCATCGCTTACAGCTGCATCATCGACAACGGGAACGACGCGCCCTACGAAGAGATGGACTTTCCCGACAAGGGCTCATTTGCCATCCCGAATCTCAACGACCGCATGCTGACATGTGCGCAAGACACCGTTGGCATGACGGCCGGCTATATCATCAACGGCGTGTCACACGTGGTCGCTGCCGGAAGAGTGACCTCTAATGCCATCATCCATGAGGTCGACGCTGTCATCGCCCCTTCGTCCGACAATCTCTATGAGCGCATTGCCGACGCCGGCAACATGCGCATCATGTCGCGGCTGATGGCGCTGACTGGATGGGCCGACTCGCTCTCCACCGCCGACCGTGACAAAGCGTACGAGGAGACCGTTCGCGACGAGCAAATCACCGTCTCCAGTTTCGGCACGCCGTTCAAGACAATGGCGCACCGCTACATTGGCTTCACTGCCTTCATCGAGCCCGACGAGGTCTATGCCAGTGATTGGGGAGTGCCGGTGCCACAAGTCGGCGCCGAAGGTCACATTGCCAACTGGGACGACATCATGGCCGTCGTCAGGCGACAGTGTGAAGCCGCCTATGGCACTTCCGACGCCGACAACCTGAAAAGCCCGCACAACGCCGTCAACCGCTTCGTGGCTTACCATTTCGTCTATGGCAAGATGGCCTACAATCGCTTCGTCTTCCACTATAACGAGTACAACTATAAATTCGGTGATCGTCGCAACCCACAGACCAAGCAGTGCCCCGTCAACGTCTGGGACACCTATGTCACACTCGGCCAATATCCATCGCTCCTGAAAATCACGCAGGTCGGCGACCAAGGCTTTGAGCAGGACGTCGACCATAAGATATACATCAACCGTTTCTCCGTCTACAACGACGGCCGACGCGGCGACTATACCGAGACAGGCGTCAGGCGGGCCGGCATCCGCATCAACGCTGATAATGGCGCTGACGACAACGACGCCCTCAACGGCTATTATTACCCTATTGGCCACATGCTTCTTTACGACAACGCCACCCGCAATCTCTTCGGCAATGAACGCTTGCGCATTGAGACGGCGGCCATGTTCCCCGAAATCGCCTCCAACAACGTTCGTCTGAACGGTTACTACTATTTCCCGCGAGGCTATTTGGACAATGTCATCAATGAGTCCGCCAGTACCCAGTTGCTCTACGTCTGCGAGGCCTACTCAGACAATGTCGGATGGGCCACGCTGTGCGGCGATGACCTCAGCGTCACGGGGCTCTTCGACCTGACCGTCAAACTGCCGCCTGTGGCTGTCAGCGGCACCTATGAAATCCGCATCGGCACGTCACACAACGCCCTGCGCGGCATGGCACAAATCTATTTCGGCAGTGACCCCTACCGCATGCACCCCGCAGGCTTGCCTTACGACATGCGGCAGCCCTCCGGTAAAAGTGCCATTCCTTGGGTGGCCGACGTCGACGACGACATCACCAACATTGAGATCGACAAGCAGATGCGCAACCAAGGATACATGAAGGCTCCCATGTACTTCACGGTCACCAATGGACAGGCCGACCGACCCGTACGGCACCATGGCGGCACTTATCCCGCCATACGCCGCATCATCTCTGTGGAGCACATGGACGCTTACAAGACCTACTATGTCCGCTTCAAGTCTGCCCTGAAGAAGCTCGATAGCCAGTTTGTGCTTGACTACTTCGAAATGGTTCCCACATCGGTCTGCAACGGCATCAGGCCAGAGGACATCTGGTGAGAGAACCGTATTGTGACGAACGGGGGCTGCCCGCATGTGGATTGAGGCCCAAATCGAATGACCAATTGGGGGTTAATCATTAACTTCGCCACAAGGGCAGAATACCCTGTCATCCCCCCGCATCGAAAATACTGGAATATGAAAAGAATAATCCTCGCCGCCAGCGCTCTGGCTCTGGGTCTCAGCGCATCGGCACAGACCATGGATCTCGCTGGGCTTTGGCGCTTCCAGCTTGACCCGATGGGCTTCGGCAAGACACCGGGCTCTGAGCTCTACTTGGGCAAACTGACCGAAACCATACAACTGCCCGGCTCGACGGACGAAGGCGGGAAAGGCACGCCCAATGTCGTGGCCCATGTGGATCGCCTGAGTCGCAAGCACGAGTACTGCGGACAGGCCTGGTACCAGCGTGAGGTGGTCATCCCCGAGAGCTGGGCCGGCCGTAGCGTCACACTCGAACTCGAACGCTGCCATTGGGAGACTGCGGTCTATGTTGACGGCATCCCGATCGCTGCAGACGAACGGCTCTCCACCCCGAACCGCTTCGACCTGACCAAGCAGCTCTCTCCCGGTGTGCACACGCTGACTCTATGTGTCGACAACCGTCTCAAATATCCCATGGATCAATGGGATCACGGTACGACTGAGTACACACAGACCGATTGGAACGGTATTGTCGGACGCATGGCCCTTGTGCCCCGCTCCGCCCGCCATGTCAGGCATGTCCAGGTCTACCCAGACGTGGCCGGCCGCAGCGTCAAAACTCGTGTGGCACTTTCAGCCGGTACGGATGAGGGCACCCTCACGCTGAGCGTGAGGGAGAAACTGGGGAGGCACGAAGTGTGCCGTGTCACTGTGCCCGTTGGCCGGTCAGCCGGGAGCGATACCCTTTGTGAGCAGGCCATCAGTCTGGGTCGCGGCATGAAGCTCTGGGACGAGTTCTCCCCCAATGTCTATACCCTCACCGCTGTCCTTGCCACCGAGAGTGGCAGCGACACCTGTCAGGCGGATTTCGGTATGCGCAGCGTCGAACAGGGCCAGCACCACGTGCGCCTCAATGGCCGCGACATTCATTTGCGCGGCGTGCTCGACTGTGCCGTTTTCCCGCTGACCGGCTATCCATCGACCCGTGTGGCTGATTGGACAAAGATCTTCCGCGCGGTAAAGGAACACGGCATGAACCATGTGCGCTTCCATTCTTGGTGCCCGCCCCGGGCTGCTTTCGAGGCGGCGGACGCCTTGGGGCTTTACCTGCAGGTCGAACTTCCGATGTGGATAAAGGACGTCGGGCAGTACTCTGCCCGGCGTGACTTCTTCGAAAAGGAGATGTATGCCGTCCTCGATGAGTATGGCAACCACCCCTCGTTTGTGCTTTATTGCAACGGCAACGAGAATGAGGGTAACTTCGACGTGCTCGAAGACCTGATCAAGAAGGGTCGGGCCCACGATCCGCGTCACCTTTACTCAGCCTCTACGGCCCGCACACATGTCGGTGCCGACCAGTTCTATGTCTCACACGTGACGCGGAACGGATGGATCACGGTCTACGAGGGCACACCGTCGACCGACTGGGACCGTAACAAGGAATCGGACATCGACGTCCCTGTCATCGCCCATGAGACCGGCCAGCGCTGCATGTATCCCGATTTCGGCGAAATCAAGAAATACACCGGCGTGCTTGAGGCCCGTAACTTCAAGACTTATCAGGAACGCTTGGCCCGCAACGGCATGCTCTGGCAGGCGGACGACTTCTTCCGCGCCACAGGCGCCCATACCGTGCTGCAATATAAGGAGGTCAACGAGTCACTGTTGCGCTCGTCGAAGAGTGGCGGCTTCCAGCTCTTGGGCCTCTCCGATTTTCCTGGCCAGGGTTGTGCCTTCGTCGGGGTGCTCGACGCGTTCTGGGAGAGCAAGGGGCTCGTCTCGCCAGAGAAGTTCCGCGAGTCGTGCGGTCCTGTCGTGCTTCTGGCCCGCTTGCCCCGCCGCACCTACCTTGCCGGCGACACACTGCGGGCGAAAATCGGTATCTATCAGTTTGGCCCTGCCGACATCAAGCCTGGCCGGTTGGACTGGCGCCTGGTCGACGGGCAGGGGCAGACTGTCGCCGCCGGGCGCCTGAGGCATGGCCCGCTGCGCCAGAGCACAGTTGACTCTATTGGCCTTGTCAGCGTGGTGCTCGGAGACCGCGCGGATCGGCAAGCCCGGAAACTGACGCTGCACACCAGTCTTGGCTGCGTACACAACGAGTGGGACATCTGGGTCTATCCACAGGTTGCCGTGCCTGCGGCCGAGTGCCTGATAGCCCACACTTGGAAGGAGGCCAAAGTCTGGCTGGCCGAGGGCAAGCGTGTGCTCTTCCTGCCCGGCACCCAAGAGGGCCGCGGACGGAACGCCCGCTTTTCCAGCCATTTCTGGAATCCTATCATGTTCAAATGGGCACCTATGATTGTCGGCACGCGCATCGAGGAGAAGCACGGCGCTTTCGCCGGTTTCCCCACGGCCTACTATGCCGATTGGCAATGGTGGGATGTGCTCAACAACAGCCGGGCGTTCGATCTGACCGACATTAGCGGCTTGACACCCGTCATCCAGAGTATCGACACCTATGAGTACAACCGCAAGCTCGGCATTGCCTTTGAGGCCCGCGTCGGCAAGGGGCGCCTCTTTGTCCTCAACATGGATACGGAGAAGGACATGGACATGGCCCACCGTCCCGCCTCGGTGCAGTTGCTTTGCTCTGTCAGCCGCTATGTGGTCTCACAGGCCTTTAGCCCTGCGGCCGATGTGCCTGTGTGGCAGCTCGATGCCCTCTTCAGCGAGAGCGGCAAGCACGACGCCCAGCAGAAGACTGGGGCCGCCATCCGCAAATTGCTCAATCAGTAGAGACCCGCTGACCATGGCCGCCAAGGCCATGAAGGAAAATGCCTATCATTACACACTCTCCAACGGAAAGGCCGCGCTCTCTGTCGTCTCGGCTGAGGCGTCTGTATCCTGTCGAATGAACAAGGTGAAGGACAATACGCTCCGGCTTTACGTCGACAACCGCTGGGACTACCCTGAGATAGCTTGGGGCAACTATTGCAAAGGGGTGGAGGCCGTCCATGCTATGGGCAGGTCAGGCTGATCCTGAAATGATATTTTACCAACAAGACCTTCTCGCTTATGAGCACATGCTTTAGAACTTTTTCCGGTAGCTCTGCATCGGCGCTCTGCGCCGGCTTGCACAGTATCTTTCTCTATCTGGTCCTGGCCGCCTGCACACCGCCTGTGCGCCTGTTGCCGACGGTGGCTTCAACGAGTGATCTGGGCTTTGACGTCTTAGCTGGGAGGTGGGACGAGGGCATTCCGCTTGGCAATGCCACCATTGGCGCACTGGTCTGGGAGAAAGACGGCGCGCTTCGCCTTTCGCTCGACCGCACCGATCTCTGGGACGAGAGGCCCTGCGACAGCCTAAGCGGTGACTGCTTTCGCTTCAGCTGGGTCAAGGCGCATATTCGCAGCGGGGACTATGCCCCAGTGCAGCGTAAGTTCGACGCTCCCTATGACCTCAATGCGGCCCCTTGCAAGATTCCGGGAGCGGCTATCGAGTTTCCGCTTTCACAGCTCGGCCGCCCCTGTCGCGTCAGGCTCAGCCTTGGCGACGCACTTTGTGAGGTCAGGTGGCCAGAGGGTGTGCAGATGCAGACTTTCGTTCATGCCACGAGACCCGTAGGCTGGTTTGTGTTCAAGGGGGTGAGAGATGACTTCGAGCCCCAGCTCGTCATGCCCCAATATGGCCGGCACCTGGGCGATCAGATCGGCGCGTCCAGTATCAGGCGTCTGGGATACAGGACGGGACGCGTCGAGCGTCGGGGCAACATGCTCGTCTGTCATCAAGAGGGATATGGCGGTTTCTCCTACGACGTGGCCGTCTGCTGGGAGCGTCGCAGCGATGTGCTCACCGGCACTTGGAGCGTGACGTCATCGAAGGTGGCAGAGCGGGCTGAGGCCATGGTCAGGGAGGCGCTGTCCCGTGGACTCAGCACGGACTACAAGAGCCACAGAAAGTTTTGGGTGGGCTATCACGGTCAGTCTGGCGTGAAGGTTCCCGACAGTGTGATACAGAAACAGTATGACAACGAGATGTACAAGTTTGGCGCCGCATCCCGTGAGGACAGTTATCCCATCTCACTGCAGGCCGTCTGGACTGCCGACGATGGCACCCTGCCGCCGTGGAAGGGCGACTATCACCATGATCTCAACACAGAGTTGAGCTACTGGCCGGCCTACACCGGCAACCGCCTTTCCGAAGGGCTGGGCTTTCTCAATACGCTATGGAGACAGCGTGACGTCTACAAACGTTACACGCGCCAGTATTTCGAGACCGGCGGTATGAACGTTCCGGGGGTCTGCACCCTGTCTGGTGAGCCGATGGGAGGCTGGATACAGTATGCCATGTCGCAGACTGTCGGCGCTTGGTTGGCGCAGCACTTCTACCTGCACTGGAAATACGCTGTAGACGGTGCTTTTCTCAAGGAACGCGCCTATCCCTTTGCCAAAGACGTGGCCACCTATCTCGAGCAGCAGTCGGCCGTCGGCGCTGATGGCAAGCGCCGGCTGGAATTCAGTTCGAGCCCGGAAGTCAATGACAACGCGCTACAGGCTTGGTTCACGGATATGACCAACTTCGACCTGTCGCTGATGCGTTTCATCTACGGTGCCTGTGCCGAGATGGCCGACTCGCTCAGACTGCCAGCTGAAGCCAGACATTGGAGAACCGTCGGTG
>OIYP01000387.1_pt1 | contig 29337 bp, 21 predicted proteins | sample 1588261 | NCBI WGS metagenome assembly OIYP01 (sample SAMN03283293) | human gut metagenome | biome: human-associated habitat; material: feces | host: Homo sapiens | place: Peru | collected 2012
TTCGGCCATCGCGACGAAAAAGTGAAGCGGCGTGTGGCGCGGTGCTATATTATGGAGCCTCATGGACGAACCGGAACGGGCGTTTGCAGAGCGTCCGTTGGCCCATGTGGACTTCCTCCTCTACAATTCCTTGACAAAGCGTCCACTGCAAACCATCGCGGTGGATGGTTGGACGTTCCATAAGGGTAGTGAAGTCCAACAGGCCCGCGACAAACTCAAAGACCGCATTCTCACAAAGTTCGGCCTTTGCCCACACCGCATTTCGACTACTGACACCGTCAACATGGAGCGTATAAAGCAATTGATCGAACAGTTGCGCCCGGCGGGCTAAAGGTGCAAGTTCAACCTAGTGGCGAAAACCTGTCGCACCGTTTCAATAAAGTCGCACCGTTACAATTAATATGAGCGCAGCGCACTGAATATCAGTGCGCTGCGCTCATATTGGCGGAGAGAGAGGGATTCGAACCCCCGGTACCTCTCGGTACGGTAGTTTTCAAGACTACTGTAATCGACCACTCTACCATCTCTCCTGAAGGTGTTTTACGCATCGAGGCCAAGCCGGCTACAGCCTGCCTCAGTTTGCGTGTGCAAAAGTACGACATTTTTCTGTCCCCACCAAATTTGGGGCTGGGAAAATGGCAGATGCGTCAGCTAAACACTAAAGCTAGAGTCTAAACAGTACAAAGACCGAGTGGGGGTCAAGGCGTTGCGGTCATTCACCGGCGCAATAAGCGCCACGTCTTGAATGCCATTGACATAATGAAGAAACGGCTTTGACTGAGCAGGCTGTTCGTGTGATGTCCAAGCGGACACCGTCTCTCCACTGCAAAACGTATTGCTGGCGAGAGCGAAAGCATGCTAAGTCAAAGCCGAAAATAATGGTGCAAGAGCTGACAATAGCCCTGACGGTCAATGCGACTTCAGTCGGCGCTGACCGACTTATACTGCACGCCGGAATAAGGTAGCAGCTGGGAGTCGTTGCAGATGATGGTCTGCCCCTTCTGTCCTTTGAGGAAATAGAAGAAAGTCTTGGTGTACGACCGCACGCGGGGATCCGTCGTGATGACGTAGACGGAGCGCACGAGCGGGTAGTCTCCGGTAAAGATGCGGTACTGGTACGGCCGCCAGCCTATGGCGTCCTTTCCTGCCTTGCGGCTGACCTTTAGCACCTTGTAGCCAAGGTTCTCGAAGGAGGTCAGTACACTGTCACTCTTCCCCTTCAGCCAGTTGGCACCGACGACGCCGATGATGTCAGGATCGTCCTTGACGGCACGGATGACGGCCTCGTTGCCGCCCTGCGCGTAGAGGTTGCCCGCCACTTGCCGACCGTTGAGCAATGAGTCGCGCATATAGCGAACGGTGCTGGAGCCAGAGTTGTCGAACACGAACTTCAGTTCGCCGCGCTTGACAGAATATGACAGTTGCTCCCAGCGCTTGATACGCCCCGAGACGATGCCACGAATGTCATCGACGGTGATGAGCGTGTCGGGGTTGGCCTTGTTGACAATAAGCGCGAAAGCGTCTGTCGCCACCATGGCCTGCTTGGCGCCAAGGTTATGGCTCTCCACGACCTGCATCTCCGCAGCGGAGAGTTTGCGCGTGGCGATGCAGCAACGCACACTGTCACGCACCAAGAGCTTGATGGCAGAGTCCTCACTGCAGAATACCGGTTTGACGGCGGCCTCAGGATGCAGCATGCTGAAGGTCTGCAACTCATTCGTCATGATGTCACGAAACGTTTCATCCACCGCAATATGCACTTCATCGGAAGTCCGCCAGTCGGCGGGCTTCCGATGATGACCACACGAAGTGGCTAGAGTCATGCACACTGCGGCTGTTGATAGCCAGAGTGCTTTCATGATAATGTTGTTTACAGGATTCTGAAACGTACGGGAAGGGTGAACCAAACCGGAACGGGGTGACCCTGCTGGCGGGCGGGCGTGAAGCGTGGAAGCTTCTTCACAACGTTGGCCGCAGCCTGGTCGCACTCCTTGGAGAGACTCTTGACGATGCGGATTTCACCGACAGAACCGTCTTTCTCAACCCGGAAGCGAAGCGTCACGACGCCTTGCAGTTCCTGTTCCTGAGCTATGCTTGGATAAACGAGATGGTCACTGACGAACTTCAAGAGCGCTGCCTCGCCGCCTGGGAACTGGGCCTGTACTTCAACGATGGCATTATCCATGACCTCTTCTTCCTTGGGGGCCTGTGTACCACCGGCCTGCTGGTTATCTTTCAAGTCATCGATGTTGATGCCACCCTTGCCGTCACCGGCGTAGTCCTGGGCCGCGATGGAGATGTTGCTCTTGGTGATCTTGTCCTGACTCTTCACTTCCTTCGTCTCGTCGACCAAAGCGTCATCTTCAATCTTGGGGACTGTGAATTGAATAGAGGCCTTGACCTGTACCTTTTCGATCTTCTGCTCTTCATACTTGACCTCAATCTTCTTCTCCTCCTTCTTCTTGGGTTCTTCCTTCTTGAGGGATTTGAGTTCGACAGCGGTCTCATCCTGAAGGTCATTCTTCTTCGTCAGTTCAGACACCACAGCCTTGATGGCCACGATGGCTCCGATTGCCGCGATGATGATGAGCAGTATAACGAGGGCAGCCAGATTGCGGCGTCCGGCGCGTGCGCGCATTCGATAAGCTCCGTAATCTTTGTTACGTCCCTCGAATACGATGTCACACCAACCGCGTGAGATTAAATCGATTTTAGACATACTATGTTACTTCACTTATTAAAACTTGACGCCCCGCTCCGTAAGGAGAGCCTTGTCGGCATCTGACATTTTGTCGATCACGTATTTACCGATGCTGCAAATCTGCATCTCGTCGAGAACTTTGATCAAGTTGTCGTAGGTAGCGTTGTCGGCAGCCTTGATAATGACTGTCGGCGTACCCTTTGAGCTCTTGATCTCAGAGAGTCGTTCGTTGAACTCCTTCTTGCTGTTTTCATTGATGTCACGGGTCTCATACTCCTTGCGGAGCTGTGCGACCTTCACCTGCGCGGCGGCATTTTTCTGAAGCAAGAAAGCGCGGAGTCCGTCCTTGCCATATTTCGTTTCCTTGAGGTTCTGCTTGGCCTCCTCGGGCTTACCCTCGAAGTAGAACAGGCGATCCTGACCGGCCACGAGAATGGTCACTGCCTCGCTGGCTTTAGCCTGGTTGCGCTGCTCGTCCTTGATGTCCTCCTTGTCAGACGGCATGGAGATTTCCATGGTCTGCGGTTTGAGGAGTGAAGTACAGAGCATGAAGAATGTCACAAGCAACATGATCATATCGACCATCGGCGTGAAGTCCACGCGGGCGTTCATTTTCTTTTGTTTAGAGCCACTTTTCTTTGCCATAACATTCTATCATTGGTCAGCGCCGGCGAGCGACGTGATAAGGTTGTAACGGTTCTTGTCGATGTCGCGCAGTGAGTTCATCACATTCTTGATCACCTTGTAAGGGGTGCTCTTGTCGGCCTTAATGGCGATGCGAAGTTTCTCTTCGCCGATGGCTTCACTGGCTGCGTTGACCCAGACTTTAAGTTCGTCTGTGACGCTGTCGCAGGGGATACCGGCTGCGGGGTTCTTAGCTAAGTAAGAGTTGCGATCTTCGAGAGCCATCCAGCTGTTTACTTGGTCTAGCGGCGTGCCGAACATAGGCACTTGCGAGAACCCCTTGATGTCACGAATCACCTCTGCCTTCTGGTCGGTGTTCACCTGCTCGGCCATTTTGGTCATGCCGACGGGTGAGTCGAGGTTAAGGAAGATCTTGCCATTCTTCTCCACGAAGATGGTCAGCAGATTCGTCGTTGGGATTTTCACTTCAGAGACCGAGCCGGGGGTGTTCACCTTGACAGGCTCTTCTTTCACAAACGTCGCGGTAAGCATAAAGAAGGTAAGCAGCAGGACCATGACATCGCTCATAGGCGTCATGTCTATGAACGTGTCTTGTTTTTTTATTTTAAAACGTCCCATGTCTTAAATACCTTGATTATGGTTAGTGAGTTGCGGAGAAAGTCTGTACGATGGAGAAACCTACTTCGTCAAGGCTGAAGGTCAGACGGTCGATCTTGTTGGTGTAATAGTTGTAAGAGATAACGGCGAGGGCACCGGTGGCGATACCGGAAGCGGTGTTCACAAGGGCCTCAGAGATACCGACAGCAAGTGCGGAAGAGTCCGTACCGCCATCACCGGCAGACATGGCCGAGAATGACTTGATCATACCGAGCACCGTACCGAACAGACCCATAAGTGTACCGAGAGTGACGATGGTACCGATGATGGGCAGGTTCTCCTGCATCATAGGCATCTCAAGAGCGGTAGCTTCCTCAAGCTCCTTCTGGATGGCGAGGATCTTCTGCTCCTTGGTCAGGATGGTGTTGTCCTCCATCTCCTTGTACTTCTTCAGGGTGGCGCCAACGACGTTAGCGACAGAGCCGCGCTGGGCGTCGCAGAGCTTCTGGGCAGCAACAAGATCGTTCTTCTTCAGGGCGTCCTTGATGCCGGCGACGAACTTCGTCAGGCTGGTGCGGCCATAGGCGTTGCGGATAGCGAAGAAGCGCTCGATCGAGAAGGCCAGTACCGTGAAGAGCAGGGTCCAGATGATAGGCACGACGAAACCACCCATATAGACGGTACCGACGAGACCAGCGGGCTCAAAGGCCTCAGCGTCTGACATGCAGGCAAACGGAGCGCCGATATCGCCCTTGAAGTTGCTGGCGGCACCGAAGGCGAAGAGGTAGATGGCCACGGCGACGATGCAGCAGACGATGATTACCGAAAAGCCGGACTTGATGCCGGTGAAACCCTGAGACTGTTTCTTAGCAGCGGGTGCACCCTTGGGTGCAGTAGCATTTGTAGTTGCCATTGTTTTGTTTGATTAAAACGTTTGTAGACTTAATTGTTTTGAATTGATTGATTGTGATTTTGCTTTTGGAGAATGACGGTGAGTCCTGTTTACCGGCAGCCGGTCCACCACTAACAACTAGTAGGAATGGCAGTCAACCCAAACGCCGGTCGGACTGTAACGTCCTGGACTTCACGGCTGACAGGGCTGCCGTTCTGACGCACCTCACCTGTACGCCGAATTTGGCTACAAAATTAGAAGTTAATATCCAACCTGCAAAAGATATTCGGGAAAAACTTTGGGGCTACACAAATATTTCATACTTCACCTCCGTCCGCACTAAAGATAATGCGAGTCCTATCATCATCCCACTTTTCGCCACAATCGTTCTCTATTAGTATTAACGCATTTAACTTCTCCGATATTTCTTCGACACAGGAAGCAAGCAGTGTTAAACCCCAATCCGGTCATTGGGCCGTCATGAGGAACATTCGGGGAGCGCCTAGCTACCTGACCATAAACGCCAAGCCGCGTTAGCACTGGCCGAGCCGTGGCCGAACTGTTTCAGCGCACCCTTACTTTCACACCGCCGGAGATATAGATGCCACCTGGCACGGGCCGGCGGACACGGCGGCCAGAGAGGTCGTAGTAGGGGGTGCCGTCCGCCGGTCGCCGCACGGCTGGCCCAATGCCGGACACGACGGGGCAGGTGAACCTGACCGTGTGCTGCACCTCCCATGGGTAGCGGACATAGAGTGTATAGGCCTGCCCCGGAGTCAGACCGCGAAAGCAGACGGTGTCTGTCTCCGCGGCACCAGCGGGCAGGTAGCAGTAGTCCGCATGTGCCGTACCGTTGTGGTCTTCGCGCGGCACACCTTCAAAGAGCTCATAGGTCACCTTGCCGCCAGCCCGTCCAGCCCCGGCATTGCTGACAGTCTGGCGGATGCGTGCGGTTTCCACGTCCGGGAAATCAATTTCCGGTGTGTCAAAATGCAGTTGGGGCCCAGCCGCAGCGGCCACGGTGACGCTGTCGGTGAAAATGACGTTGACATCGTCGGGCGAGAGGCGCAGGGCAAAGCGTCCGGGTTGCTCAAAGAGTGCCACGACGGGCAGGCAGCGCCGCTCGCCAGCGCGGAGCGTCAGCCCCGTCAACGCCACGAAGGCGGCTTGCCTGAAGATGGCCGTATCTGCCGGCGTGTTGACGAACAGTTCCAGCGGCGTCGTCACGGCATAGTCGGCGCGGTTGTGCAGGTAGAGGTTCAGGGGCGTGTATTTTCCGGCTTCTGGACTCAGGGCAAAACCAATGCTGTCGACGCTGAGCTCGTGTCCCGTGCGGCACAGCGTGTCGGGCAATTGCACGTCCACGGCGTCGGGGTGGAGGAGCAGTGCCTCTTGGTTGCAGAAAAAGCCCTCATAGGCGCCGGTGTCGGTCATGTCCCATGCCGGCTCAGCGGCGTTGAGAATGTCGAGGCGGAAATAGCCGTCATAGTCACCGTCGACACCCCAATTGACGTGGAAAAGGCCGTTGGCATCGAGGCCGTCGAGCACGAAGGCGTGCCCATTGAGACGCATGGCGTAGCCGGCATAGAGTATGGGGCGGCCCGCACGCAGTTCGGCGCGCAGCATCGCCAGCCAGTCAGCCGGGCGGTACTTATAACTGTCGGCATAATGCACGAATCCGAAGCCGAAGGCCCGCCGCAACGGTTCGACGAGCGTGCGCACCCGGGCACCGCTGGCATCGAGGCCCCAGTCCATCCGTGCCGCCACACCGCATATATAGGAGAGGCGGGCGACAGCGTCGGCCTCCTCAGCGGTGTAGGTGCCTGGCGTGTCGTAGTCATCGCGAATGAGGCGCGTGTCCACGGCTGTGCCGGGAAGCACGTCGGCGATGGTGTAATGGGGCGTCGTCCAACCGTGCAGCGTGTCGCGCAGACTGACCGTGCGGCGGTAGTGGGAGATGACCTCTTCGAGGGCCGTGGCCACACACCCGACGACGCAGCGCTCCTCACTGACGCTGCCGTCGGCGGCGATGTAACGCGGACAATAGGCGTTATAGGGCGCTTTCTGATGGCGCACCGCTGTCAGCAGTGGTGCGACGGCCTCACCGCCGTCACTGCCGGTAAACTGCGGCTGGGCCGTCGCTGACAGCACCCGGCCGTAGCTGTCCAACCAAGCCGACATCGCGGCCGGCGGCGCGTCACTCCGACAGGTGCCGTAGCCCAGAATGGCTGGCAAACGGTCATCGGCAGCGGCGACCACGTAGTGTCCCCCCGGCGAAGTAAAGAGGTAAGCGGCTTCGGCAGGCCTGCTCAGCCGCAGACTGGCCACAGCCGACCTGACAGACCGAGAACTGGGTGTACCGGGATATTCGAGCGCAGCGATAAAGCGGGCCGCAGCCTGACGGGCCGCCACCGTATCGACCGGGGCGGCCATAGCGGCGGAAACCAGAAATGCCAGACAGAGAGAAAGGAACAGATGGCGCATGGGCACGGGAAGGGGATTTAGAGCAAGGGGGCGAGAATGCGGGTGAACGATTCGAGCAAGCGACGGTAATAGGGCCGTTGGCGCCAGTCGCAGAGCCGCACCTCGTCGCAGTCCCTGAGGTCATCGAGAAAGGCGTCGCGCATGGCGATGGCCGCCGCCTCGCCATAGATGAAGGCGTTGGCCTCGAAGTTGTTTTCGAAACTGCGGAAGTCCATGTTCGACGAACCGACAGTGCACCAGTCATCGTCCGCCACGGCGCACTTGCTGTGAAGGAAGCCTTTCTTATAAGTGAACACGCGGATGCCGGCTTGCAGGACGGCACTGAAGTAACTGTCGTTGCCCCATCGCAGCCAGAAGCCGTCAGGACGTTCGGGCACCATCAGCCGCACGTCGACACCGCTCATCGCCGCCGTGACAAGTGCCTGCATCACCGGCTCCGTCGGCAGGAAGTAGGGTGTCTGGATGTAGAGGTAGCGCCGGGCATGCTGGAACACCCACGTCAGGCCGTACATGATCTCGGGATAGCGCGAGACGGGATTGGAAGGGACTATCTGGACGACGCAGCCGTTTCCGGCCTCGGCGGTGACATCGGTCGCACTGGCCATGAGCGGTGTGTCGGCCATGATCCGCTTGTCTGCCGTGACGAAGCACCAGTCCGTGAGAAAGAGGCGTTGCATATCAGCCACGCTGCCCCCCTCTAGGCGCAGGTGCATGTCGCGCCAATATGGATAGCGGTGACTGACGTAGCGAAGCGCCAGGTTCATGCCGCCGATGAAGCCGACGCGACTGTCGATCACACAGATTTTGCGGTGGTTGCGGTAGTTGACCTTATGGGTCAGCCGCGGAAAGCGCACCGGCAAGAAGGCGGCCACCTCGATGCCAGCGGCTGTCATCTCACTGAAGAAGCGGTTGCTGGCGCTCCATGAGCCCACATCGTCGTAGAGCAGCCGCACCTTGACGCCCTCACGCACCTTGTCGATGAGCGCGTCGCGTACCAAGCGGCCGACGGCGTCGTCCTCGATGATGTAGACTTCTATATGTATGGTGTGCCGGGCCACAGCGATCTCACGCAGCAAGGCCATGAGCCAGTCGCCCCCCGTGCGGTAGCCCTTCACGCCACGACAAGCTGTCAGCACGGCACTGTTCGTGTGCTCGAAAAGGAGGGTCAGCGGCACGTAGCGCGGTGGCGCTGCCTCTGGGGGCAAGTGACGTATGTCGCGCAGCAGCCGACGGGTCAGGAGCGAGTACTGGTGACGTGAGATGTAGCGCTCCTTGCGGATATTCTGTCCGAAGAAATAGAACAGGGCAAGCCCTACGACCGGCAGCATCACGAGCACCACGCACCAAGCGATCGTCTTGGACGGTTGCCGGTTCTCAAGCAGGACGACGGTCACCGTGCTCAGGACGAGCACGACGTAGAGCACGACTGCCAGGTAGGTGAAGATGATTTGCCACATAAGCGAGACTGTCTGTTCTGGAAAGTTGAGAAGTGTGCCACCGCTTCAGAAACCGGCGTGCTCGGCATCGTTGACGACGGAGGCCTTGGCACGGCGTTTCTCACCGGTGTAGCGCCAGCTGACGTCGTCGGCCAGCATCTGGCCATCGGACGTGGTCACGGTGGCGTGGAGCTTGTTCTCGCCGTCGGCCAGTTCCACATTGTCGAAGACGTAGTGTACCTCCGTACTGCCGCGCCGCGCACCCGTCAGTTCGCGTCCGTTGAGATAGACGCTCGGGCGACCGGCATTGCAATAGACGGCCACCTGCGTGCGGCGTGTCTCGCGGTCAGTGTCGCGGCGCTGTGTGATGTAGAGCACCGGCGCCTTGCTCCAGTTGGCCTTGTACCAATAGTAAGCATCCTTCTTCACCTTGCGGTCGAAGGTGACGAGCCCTTTCATGTTGCGCGCCGCGACGCCGCCACGGGCCCACATGGGGCAGGCAAAGTCGAACATGTTCCAAAGGTAGGAGGCGATGATGTAAGGGTGCTGGCGGATAACGGCCCAATGCTCCTCATGGGTCTTGGTCTGGAATGCCTCAGGATAGTACTCGCGGGTCCAGTCGAGGTGATCGGAGACAAACTCCGTCTGGTGGGCGATATTGGCGTCAGCGCCGTACTCGGTGAGCATGAGCGCCATGTCGGGATAGTTTTTCTCCAACCCCTCCACCCAGGGCGTGATGTCTCCCAGCCGCTTCTCGTACCAGCCATAGTAGCGGTTCATGCCCTGAATGTCCGCGTTCAGGTTGACGGGGTGGTTGGCGATGCCGTAGCCATTGACCGAAGCCGTATAGCGGTCGGGATCCTCCGTCTTGGCCAGCTCGTGAAGCGACTGCGTCAGACTGGCGGTGTAGGCATGCGGCTGGTAGACCTCATTGTGCAGGCCCCAGACATAGATGGCGGGGTGGTTGAAACTCTGGCGGATGAGTTCGCGCAGTTGCGTGTGGGCATTCTCCCATTCCTGGCCCGTCACGCGGTTGACGAAGGGAATCTCTGCCCAGACGATGAGGCCGAGCGTGTCGCACCGGGCATAGAAATAGTCCGACTGCTGGTAGTGGGCCAAGCGTATCGTAGTGGCGCCGATATCCATAATATCCGCCAGATCTTCGTCATGGTCGGCCCGGCTGAGGGCACTGCCCTTGCCCCAGCGGTCTTGATGCCGTGTGACGCCGTACATCGGGTAACGCTTTCCGTTGAGGAAGAATCCCTTGCCGGCCACGACCTCGAAGCGGCGCAGGCCGAGCGGCTGCACCACCTCATCGACCGTACGCCCGTCGGTATCGGTGAGACGCGCCGTGACACGGTAGAGATAGGGATCTTCGCGCCCCTGCCAGAGGTGTGGCCGCGCCAAATGGAAGTCGGCCGTGAGCGTCTGGGTTCCCTGCGCACTGAGGGAGAGCTTGCGGTTCTGTCGGCTGACGGTTTTTCCCGTGGCGTCGGCGATGGCGGTCTCGAGCGTCAGCGCGGCCGTCTGGCGCCCGCCATTGTCGAGCTTCACCTTCACCCTGACGTCCGCCGAGCGGGCACTGACATGGCGCTGTGTAATGTAGACACCCGGCGAGGCACAGTCTGTCACGCTGATCTGGCAGCTGTCTGTGACGATGAGGGCCACTGGGCGGTAGATGCCGCCATAGACGCCGAAGAGCTGGTGATTGACCGGTATGACGTCAGGGCGCGAGGTGTTGTCCGCCTTGACGATGATCTCGTTGTCACGCCCAAGGTGCAATGCACCGCCTATCTCGCAAGCGAAAGCCGAATAGGCGCCACGGTGTGTACCGACCAACTGGCCGTTGACGTAGACCTCGGCCACGGCCCCGACACCCTCAAAGCGCAGGAACACGCGGCGGCCCTGCCAGTCCGCTGGCGCTGACAGCACCTTGCGGTAATAGGCCGGGCCCTGATAGAAGCGGTTGACATAGCGCTGCATGTCGATGGCGTTCCAGGTGTGGGGCAGGCTGACGCTGTCCCACCGGGCCTGCCACTGCGCGGCGGTGCGCATGGCGTCAGCTTGTTGGGGCATTTTGCTGAATACCCAACCGGTGTTGAAGTCGATGACCTCACGGGCCGCGGTCACGGAGACGGCTATGGCGATCTGTGCCAGCAGGGTGAGCAGTGCTTTGGCGATGATTCTCATATGGCTGCTGAAAATGTGATGGGTAAGAAGATGACGGTTCAGGTAAGGGCCTCACGATACTGCCCCTTGCTGTGGCCCTCGCCGTCACAACTGAGGCGTATGACGTAAGGCTCGCCAGGGTCATGCAGGGGAGTTTCGACGCAATACGTGCCGGGCCCCGTTTCATGGATAGGCAACGGTGTGCCGTCTACCAGTGTGGCGGTGCGCGGTTGACGGCGTTTCCCGAGGTCTACGGCGAGCCGGCCACTATAGGGGCGGTTGAACACCACCATATATAGAGAGTCGCCCTTTGCCGTGTAATATCCCCAGTCGGGCTTCCGCGCTCCGGCATAGCCGCAACCATAGACAGCCTGGCCATATTTGCCCAGCCAGTGCCCGAGCGCCAGACAGAGGCGCTTCTCTTCGTCACGGAAGTCGCCGTCGGGCTGCGGTCCGAAGTTGACCACCATGTTGCCGCCCATCGAGACAGCGTGCACGATGCGTTCGACGACCTCCCACGGGGTCTTGACATAACTGAGTGACCAGTCGCGGTGATAGCCCCATTGGTTCTCAGGTATGGTCATGCAGGCTTCCCAGTCCCAGCCGAGCACCTTGAGATCCTTATACGGATCGGGCAAGCGCCGCTCATAGCCGGACTCGTAGTCGCCCATCAGGTGGCCGTTGCTGTCGAAATGCCGGCTGCCGCGCTCGTCGGCCCGCAGGCGGCTGTTGACCGTCACACCGGGGACGAGCGTCTTGAGCATCCGCTCTATATGGGCAGTCCAGGCACCGTCGCCCTTGATCGAGGCGTCCCAAGTGCCGTCGAACCAGAAGTCGCGCACCGACGGGTAGCGTGTGGCCAGTTCGCGGAGCTGCGCCTCGGTGAAGGCCTTGAAGCGGGAGAAGACAGCCGTGTCGGCGGCAGTCTTGAGTGTGGCGCGGTAGTCGGGGTTGCTCCAGTCCATGATGGAGAAGTAGAAATGGACGTCGAGACCCTCAGCGTTGCAGGCGTCGACGAGTTCGCCGAGAATGTCCTTCTTATAAGGCGTGTGGGCCACAGTGTAACGCGTGGTCTTGCTGGGCCACAGGCAGAAGCCCTCATGGTGCTTGGTCGTCACCTTGACATAGCGGAAGCCAGCCGCCCTGAGCTGTCGGGCCCAGGCGCGGGCATCGAATTTGACCGGGTTCCACTGTTTCATGAGCGCCAGCCATTCCTTGTTGGGCACCTTGGCCCATACCTTCAGCCATTCGGCCGCTCCGGCATAGGTCTTGCCGTTCCAGACGCCACCGGGTATGGCATAAAGCCCCCAGTGGATAAAGGCTCCGACGCGGTGGTCGCGAAACCGCTTCATCGCCGCGTCCTGCCGCGGCGTCAGGCGTGTGGCACCGTATTTCAGTGGGACGTCACGCTGCGTGTTCTCCTGTCCAGACAGGGGGATTGCAGACAGTAACAATGCGAGAATCGGCAGGCAGAGACGCCAGCCCGGGAGGTGTAAGGATGTTCTCATCGAACGACAGTTTGGGTTCACTCGCCAAAGTTACAAAAATCTTGTAGACACACCAAGCATCTGCCCGCAACACGGCGTGTTGCCCGCGTCCAGTGGGTTTATTTCAGGACGCTGTGAGCCCCGGGACGGGGTGATATCGCATCATCAGGCGGGGCATACCGGTTCAGACCGCCACGCATCACCATATTGATCACGTACCAATTCAATCGCACCATCATATTAATCGCACACCCATCATCATACGCACATCAAATAAACACACGTGAAGTGCCCCCCCGATTTTTTCGGCTTTAACACAGCTTGCTTTCGGCGTCCAGAAGCAGTATATTTGCAGCAGAGGAAAGGGCTATCCGCGCAGATAGCCCTTTTATTGTGCCCTGCGACGACCGATATCGCCGTCATATGGCAAAATCGGGGCAGTTTTTCCGGGCAACTTCCCTAGGGCCCGGAAAAATTTGCTCCGAGCTAATTCTGTTTTGCCCTAAGGAAGTTTCTCCGAACACCTATATTAACGCTTGGAACGTATGCGAAAGTTAAATAGGTTAAGGTGCTGGCAAGGCTATTGTGCGAAAAAAGTGAAGCGGCGTGTGGCGTGGTGTTATATTATGGGCGTGCAGGAAAGCATCTCCAGCAAGACGGGGACAAAGCCCGCCCTTTTCCGGCCAAGCGCTCCGAAACGCCTTTGCCCCAGTATGGCAATGGCAGCCCCTGTAGCAAATTAGCCGATATGGCGGGCAAGGAAACGCTCCATGGCACGATAGAAGTCGAAGCGATTCTCTTGGTTGTGGAAGCCGTGGCCCTCGTTGTCTTTCACCATGTATTCCACGTCGATGCCACGGGCGAGCAGGGCGGCCACCATCTGGTCGCTCTCGGCCTTGTTGACGCGGGGGTCGTTGGCCCCCTGGGCAATGAGCAGGGGCACGCGGATGCAGTCGGCGTGGAGGGCCGGCGAGGTGGCGGCGAGCTGGTCATGGTCGCGCTCAGGATGCCCCACTTGCTCGTACATCATTTCCAGCATCGGCCGCCAGTAGGGAGGGATGGTCTTCATGAAGGTGAAGAGGTTGGAAACGCCCACATAGTCCACCCCGCAGGCATAAAGATCTGGCGTAAAGGCCAGTCCGGCGAGCGTGGCATAGCCGCCGTAGCTACCGCCGTAAATGGCGATGCGCACCGGGTCGGCAACGCCGCGGCCGATGAGCCAGCGCACACCGTCGGTGATGTCGTCCTGCATCTTCAGTCCCCACTGCTTGTAACTGGCCTCGAGAAAGCGCCGCCCATAGCCCGTCGACCCGCGAAAGTTCATCTGGAACACGGCATAGCCTCGGTTGCAGAGAAACTGCACCTCTGACGAGTACCCCCAAGTGTCGCGTGCCCAGGGCCCGCCGTGCGGATTGACCACGACGGGCAACTGCCGCGCCGTGTCCATATCGAAGCCTTTGGGGAGCGAGAGATAGGCCTCGATGTCCAGGCCGTCACGCGTGGTGTAGCGGACGGGGTGCATCTCCACCATGTCGTCCTCGCGGAGCCACGGGGCGATGTCGGCAATTTTTGTGGCCGTATCGGTGGCAGCGTCATAGAAATGATAGGCGCCGCGCGTGCGGTCGTTGCCGACGTAGATGAGATAGTGCTCTTCAGCCTTGTCGGTGTCGGCCACCCCGAAGCGGTAGCCGGGGAAGTGGGCCTTGAGGCGGCGGCGCAGCTCGCGCTCGTCGTCGTCGAAGTAGTGGCGAACGGGCTCCTTGTGCCCTGTGCAGTAGACGGAGAGCAGTTTCCGGCGCTTGCGCGAGTAGCTGATGCTCGCGATGTCGTAAGTATCGTCCTCATAGAGCAGTTCGAGCTCAGTGCAGGTGCGCGGGTCCATTCTGACGAGGGCCACCTTGTCGCGGCCCAGGTTTGTGGCGGCATAGACGTCGCGGTTGTCGGGGGTGAACTCCATGAAGTTGACCATCTCCTTGAAGTTGGTGGTCAAGACGGGACGGAAATTCTCCTCCTCGGTGTCGCGATAGAGGAGCTGCGTGTTGACACCGTCGACAATGGCAGTGACGGCGCGCAGGCGGCCATCGTGGTCGGTGACCCAGCCTTGCCAGTTGCCCGGATTCTCAGCCAACTGTGTCAGTTCGCCCGTCGCTAGGTCAAGACGGTAAGGGTCGAACACCTCAGGATTGCGGCGGTTGAGCCCTATCAGCACCTGTCCGGGGATCTCCTCCAAGTCATCGATGATCGAGGTGCGCACGCCGGGGAATGCGGTGTAGGCGCGGCGACCGGTGCCGTCGATGCCGACGCCATAGAGCTGGTAGTTCTCGTCGCCGGCGGTATCCTTCATGTAGAGCAGGCGTTCGTCGTCTGCCCACATGTATCCGGCGACGCTGCGCTCGGTCTCGTCGGTCAGCCGCCGGGCCTCCCCGCCCTCGACGGGACGCACGAAGACATTCATGCGGTCGGCGTAAGGAGCCATGTAGGACAGGTAGCGGCCATTCGGCGAAATCTGGAAAGCGGCCTCTTGCGAGTTGCGGAAGAAGTCTTCAAGGGGTATTCGCCGCACGGCGGCTTGCGGTGTGTCGTTCGTCATATGCGTCATGGTGATGTGTGTCGGAGGTGCAAAGATACGGCAAAGTGCGCACACAGCCTTGCTGCCTGGCCGACAATCGCGTCATTCCCGCTTGCTGTAGCTCGCGACGGCCCACGCACAGAAGACCGCGGCAAAGGCCGACAGGGCATAGAGCTCGGGGAGCAGGTCGGGGATCGTGCTGCCTTTGAGGAACACGGCCCGCATAACGGTGACGAAGTAGCGGAGAGGATTGAGGCGGGCTATCCACTGCGCCCAGTCGGGCATGCTGCCGACGGGCGTGAAGAGGCCGCTCATGAGCAGGAATACCATGACGAAGAAGTACATGACAAAGACGGCCTGCTGCATCGTTCCGCTGTAGTTGCTGATGACGAGTCCCATGCCCGAGACGACCAGAATATAGACGGCGGCAAAACTGTAGACGGTCAGGAACGAGCCCTCGGGCACAAGACCATAGACGAGCCAGGCCATGAAGAGGCAGAACGTCATTACAATCAATCCGATGGCCCAATAGGGCAACAGCTTGGCCATGACAAACTGGAGTTTGCCGACGGGACTGACGTTGATCTGCTCTATCGTGCCGCTCTCTTTCTCGCCGACAATATTGAGCGCGGGCAGGAATCCGGTGAGCAACGTCAGGAGCATCACCATCATGGCCGGCACCATATAAATCTTGTAGTCGAGATTGGGATTGTAACGATAGCTGGCGCTGAGCGGCTGGGGCGCTCCGCTGCGGCTGGTGACGGCGGGAGAGCTGTCGCGCACATCGGCACCGGCATCCGCGACGATCTGTTGCAGATAGCTGGCTCCCATGGTGCCCTTGGTGCCGTTGACGGCATTGGCGGCGATGAAGACAGTGGGGCGCCGGCCACAGCCGATGTCGCGCTCGAGATGGCGTGGCAGTTCAAGCACCAGGTCGGCCCGTCCCTGCTCGACGGTGCGCAGCGCAGCGTCGAAGGTGGGCGCCGTGGCGGCCAGTTTGAAATAGCTTCCCGCCGTCACCTTCTGGATCAGCCGTTGCGAGGTCTGCGAATGGTCGTTGTCGACGACGCACAACTGCAGGTCTGTGACCTCCTGGTTGGCGGCCCAAGGCAACACGAGCATCATCATCATGGGCATGAACAGCAGCAGGCGGGGCAGGAAGGCATTGCGGAAAAACTGCTTGAGCTCTTTCTCTATAAGGAAGCGAATCATGAAAGGCGAATGTTGAAACGTTTGACACTGGCAAAGAGCAGCACTGCGGCCATGCCGGCGAGCACGGCTGTCTCGGTGATGATGTAGCGGAACCCGACTCCCTCAATCATCACCTTGCGCACGGCGGAGATGTACCACCGCGCCGGCACTATCGTCGAGACCCACTGCAAAATCTCAGGCATACTCTCGATGGGGAACATCAGGCCGGAGAGGATGATAATCGGGGCAATGAGCCCCATGCCGGAGATGAGCACAGCCGCCATCTGCGTATTGACCAAGTTGGAGACAAAGAGGCCGAGGGAGAGGGCGAGCACCACGTAGATCATCGACACGCCGAGAAGCAGAGCGAGCGAACCGCGCATGGGAACGTCGAACACAAATTTGGAGAGCTGCAGGATAGTGGTGATGTTGACGCACGAGAGAACGAAGTAAGGAACCATCTTGGCCACGACGATGCCCAGCGGCGGCATGGGCGAGACGAGCAGTACCTCCATCGTGCCGGTCTCCTTCTCCTTGACGATGGATACCGAGGTCATCATGGCACAGATGAGGAGGATAATCATGCCCATGACCCCAGGCACAAAGTTGTAGGCGCTCTTCGACTGGGGGTTGTAGAGCAGGCGCGTCGTGATGTCGAGCGGCTGGGCCGCCGACGTGCCGACCGCGCTCCCGAGCAGGGCGGTGGCGTAGCCGGTAACCATCTGGGCCTGGTTAGGCTCACAGCCGTCGGTGATAATCTGGACTGCGGCGGAACGGGTATGCCCGGCCTCAGAGGCAAAGCGGGGCGAGAACACCACGGCGAGCGCGATGTCGCCGCGACGGAAGAGAGCGTCGACCTCCGCCATCGTCCCGACGCGATGGCTGACATTGAAATAGTCGCTGGCAGCGATCTCATCGATGAGGCGCCGGGTGGTCTGGTCATTGGCCGGGTCAAGCACGACGACGTTGGTGTTCTTGACTTCGGTAGATATGGCAAAGCCGAAGAGCAAGATCTGCACCACGGGCATGCCGAGCAGGATAAGCATGGTGCGGGGGTCGCGCAGGATATGCCTGAACTCTTTGATAATGAAGCTATAGAATTGTTGCATAGTAGCTATGGTTTGTGGGCGGGCAGGCGTGTCGCCAGGCCGTGCGGCTTCAGCGCACGAGCCGGCGGAACACTTCGTCCATATTGGCGGCGCCGTAGTGCTGCCGGAGGTTGAGCGGTGTGTCGAGGGCGCGTATCTCCCCGTCGACCATGATGCTGACGCGGTCACAGTATTCAGCCTCGTCCATATAGTGCGTCGTGACAAAGATGGTGATACCGCGCTCGGCAGTGGCATAGATACGCTCCCAGAAGCGGCGGCGCGTGACCGGGTCGACGCCGCCTGTCGGCTCGTCGAGAAAGACCACTTCCGGCTCGTGGAAGATGGCCACGGAGAAGGCCAATTTCTGCTTCCACCCCAGCGGCAGACTGTCGACAAGGGCGTCTCCCTCGGCCTCGAGGTCGAGCTCTCGGAGCAGTTCCTCGCTCTTGCTGCGGATATCGCTGCGGCGCATGCCATAGATGCCGCCGAAGAGTTTGAGGTTCTCACGGACGGTGAGGTCGCCATAGAGTGAGAAGCGCTGGCTCATGTAGCCGATGTGGCGCTTGACGCGCTCAGGTTCGCGGCTGACATCGCAGCCGGCCACGGTAGCCGTGCCCGACGTCGGGCGGCTCAGGCCGCAGAGCATGCGCATAGCGGTCGTCTTGCCAGCGCCATTGGCTCCGAGAAAGCCGAAAATCTCGCCGCGTTCCACGCTGAAGGTGATGCCACGCACGGCGGTGAAGTTGCCGAAACGCTTAGTGAGTTTGTTGGTGGTGATGACCATGGACTGTTGCATTTTTATCGGGTGGCAGCCGGCTGCGAGTCGTCTGCCAGAAGAATGAAGCGATCCTCGACGCCTGGTGCCGTGGCAGCGATGCCGATGTCGCCGTGGCCCTGCGCGGCCAGATAGGCGTGCAGGTCGGCAGGCGTGAGCGGCGCTGTGAAGGTGGCATGGACACTGTCGCCGAACGAGAAGGCCGTGCGCGTTGTGGGATAACGGCGCAAGTCGGCCAGCAGCCGGTGCATCCGGTCTGTACGGACGGCCCAGAGAGGATGGGGATAGGCGGCGGCGATGGCGGCGGGCGTGTCGACGGTGAGAAAACTGCCGTTCGTCATCAGGGCGATGCGGTCGCAGCGAGCGGCCTCATCCATGTAGGGGGTGGACGCGACGATGGTGATGCCCTGCTGCCGAATGCGGGCCAGCATGTCCCAGAACTCCTGGCGGCTGACGGCATCGACCCCTGTGGTCGGCTCGTCGAGGAAGAGCACCTCCGGACGGTGAATCAGGGCGCAGCAGAGGGCGAGCTTCTGCTTCATGCCACCAGAGAGCTTGCCGGCACGGCGACCGCTGAAGGGCTCGAGCTGCACATAGATGTCGCTGACAAGGTCGTAGTTATCGGCCAGTGTCGTCCCGAAGACGTCGGCAAAGAACTTGAGGTTCTCGGCCACGGTCAGGTCGGCATAGAGCGAGAAGCGGCCGGGCATATAGCCGATGCGGCGGCGCAGAGTGCGGAAGTCGCACCGTACGTCGAGCCCGGCGACGGTGGCCGCGCCGCTATCGGGGAGGATGAGTGACGTCAAGATGCGCATGAGCGTCGTCTTGCCGGCACCGTCGGGCCCGATGAGCCCGAAGAGTTCACCCTGCCTGACGCTCAGACTGACGCCGCGCAGGGCCTCGACGCGCCCGTAGCGCTTGGCCAGTTCACTGAAAACGACACTCTCCATACATGCCCAGTTTGATGAGTCCGTCGTTGCGCACGGCAATCTTGACGGCGTAGACCAGATTGGCCCGCTCGTCGCGCGTCTGTATGGTCTTCGGCGTGAACTCAGCCTCACCAGCAATCCAAGTGATGCGGCCGTCGTACTCACGGCGACCGGCGGCGCCGCTGTCGGCATAGACCTTGACACGCTGGCCGAGACGAAGCGCCGTCAGCTGCGGTGCGGTGACGTAGGCACGGAGATAGACGTGGCGCAGGTCGGCCAGTTTGTAGAGCTGGCGTCCGGGGGTGGCCAGTTCTCCGGGCTCGGCATATCGGGCTAGGACGGTGCCGCCAATCGGGGCAACGACGTGGGCACGCCGCAAGTTATCGTCCGTCAGGGCTATCTGTGCTTCGAGCGCGCGCATCTCATCGGTCAGTCCGGCATTGGCCTTGGCCATTGTCTCGGTGCGCGCCGCAAGCTGGCGCTCGATGAGGGCTATCTGGGCATCGATGTCGTCCACCTGCTTCTGGTTGGCGGCACGCTGGCTGACGAGGGTGGCAAAGCGGCGGCGCTCTTTCTGTTGTGTGGCCAACTGCTGGCGGAGGTCGGCCACCTGTGTAGCGATGTCGTAGTGCTTGCTGCCTGTGGCCGACAGGCTGGCCATGAGCTGGCGGTGCTGAAGGGCCAGTTGGACGGTATCGACGAGGGCCAGCTGGCAGCCATTGCCGACGGTGTCGCCTTCGGCATAGTCCATACGGACGATTTCGCCCTGGGTCTGTGCGGAGACAATGACCTCCGTGGCCTCGAATACGCCCGTGGCGTCATAGTCGCCACGGTCTGTGCCACAGGCCGTCAGGAGCAGGAGTGCAAGAAGGGGGAATATTCTTTTCATGGTGTCAGGGTTTTGTGTCTGTTGGTATTGCCGGCTTGTCATTCGCCGAGGGTGAAACGGAGATTGTAGGCGGCGAGCAGGCGCTGCATCTCATGGAGTGCCCGATCGAGGCGGGCTTGCTGCTCGTCATTGATGTCGCGCATCAGGTCTGTGGCCGTCATGGTGCCACCGGCATACTTGGTCTCGGCTGCACGACGGATGCGCTCGCGCAGGCTGATGATCTCGCCGTCGCGGCGGAGCAGGGCGGTATAACGGTGGAGCTGCTCGCCGCGCTCAGCGGCGTCGATGCCTTGCCGATAGACGAATGCCGCCCGCTGGATCCCGACATCTTCGGCACGGGCGTCGAGCAGGGCCTTGTCGGCCTTGCAGGTGTACAACTGGCTGATGTTCAACGTCAGACGCAACCCGGCCAGCCCGTAGAAGGTGAAGTCGTTCTTGAACATATTGAGTCCGGGGCGCCCGTAGCTGCCCTGAGCAAATAGCGAGAGACGTGGACGCAGCTGGGCATCGAGCTGGCGGCGCGAGGCCTCGACCTGCCGGAGCTGGGCATCGAAGCCGCGCATCTCTGGGCGGCCGGCAGCCGGTGCCGTGGCCGGCAGCATGGGCTCGGCCGGTGTGACGAGGGTGGTCGTGTCGGTAAGCGCCAGTCCGGTCATCGCGGCGAGCATGGCGGTGTAGGCACGGCGCGTCGACTGGTAGTCGTCGGCTGTCTGCCTGGCCTTGATGAGCTCCACACGGATGGCGTCGAGATCGGCGTCATGGGCCATTCCGCCCTGCATCATGCTCTCGGTGCGACTGAGATTGAGGCTGAGATTGTCTTGCAGAAGGGCATTGATGCGGAGCTGCTCCTGGGTGAGCAAGATGCCGAAGTAGAGCTGGTTGACCTGCTCGCGCAGGGCATAGAGGGCCGTGGCCGTCTGCTCACGGTTCACATCGGCGTCTGCGCGGACGGCGGCGCGACGGGCAGCGACATCGCCACCATCGTAGAGGCGCTGTGTCAATGAGACTGTCGCATTGTAACGGCTCTTGCTCAGCTGGGGCACATCGACGCCCGACAGGCCAAGGCGCGTCAGGTCGAAAGGCAGCTCGGTGACATCGCTCTGCAGCTGCGCCGTGGCTTCGGCCTGCAACTGCGGCCACCAGCTTCGGGCCGCATTCTCTAGGTTGTAGTCGCGGGCACGTTCCGTCAGTCCGTATTGGGCAATGAGCGGATAGTGGGCCTCAGCGGCAGTGTAACAATCGCCAAGCGTGGTCTGTGCGGCAAGGCAACCGGCGCCCAAGACGCAGGCGGCGAAGGCGGCGGCGCGGGTGATGAGAATATGGTGTTTCATACTTGCGGGGATGTGGAGGTGTCAGGGTCGAGCAGGCGGCACATCGTCTCAACGATGTTAGGTTTCCACTCGGCAAGGAAATCTGGCAGACTCTCGTCGTCTGCCAAGAACACACGTTCAAGCACGGGGCGGGCTGTAAAGGGAACCGTCAACAGGGCCAGCAGCGTCAGGAAGGCAACACGGATGGGCACACGGCGCAGATGGCCGCTCCGCATCTCCGCCTCTATGCCGTCGCGGACACGCACCATGTTGTCGGTCAGTCCCAGATGTTCCACAGTGGCGATGACGAGCGAGAGGTCGCGATTCATTTCACGGAGTATGAAGAAAGGAAGCGATGGGTGGGCCAAAAAGACGCGGTAGTAGATCTCCACCAAGCTGTCCATGCGCTCGCGAACAGTGAGGTCTTGCCGCAGCACCACAGCCACAACCTGCGGAAAAGAGATACTGACGATGCTGCCCAAGGCAGCCTGGAAGAGACGCTCCTTGGTGCGGAAATAATAGTTGATAGCTGGACGGTTGACGCCGATACGGGCGGCGATGTCGCCCATACTGGTTGCGGAAAAACCGTGCTCGATGAAGAGATCACGGGCAGCGATGACGATGCGCTGCTCCATGTCTTCGGTGATTTTCTCGTCGGTCATATTTTATTCTAGACTTTGATTTTCTAATGATTACGATTTCAAAACAACTACTTACTAGTAAGTTTTACACCATTGTAAGTCGCAAAGGTAAAACAAATATGTAAGCCAAGCAAGCCTCCGGCGTGTTTTTTCTTTTTCGGCATGAAAAGTTTTGTGGAAAACCGGGCCAGGCTTCGCCATGCGCCGTCAGCTTACATGGCCAGAGGGCATGGAAAATGGGTATCCGTGCGGGTACCCATTTTCCATGCCACAAAGTGGATGCCTTGTGGCGCCAAAGGCAAGCTGTATCAAAGCTAGGAATGCCCAGCCTCGTCTGGCCCTGAAGCTGGACGTCCTATATCTTAGTGTTGATTCTGTAGATAATGTGGAGCATCCAGTAGCTCGGGATACACTTCATGCTCGAATAAAAACGGCCTGTGGGGCTGTTGGACACAAACTCAGCAGTACGCTCGTGAAGAATGTCGAAGCCCTCGAGACGCAACGTCAGGTTCTTCTTCTTGAGCAGTTTCTGCTCGACAGAGAGGTTCCAAATCCACTGCGGGTGGTTGAGCATGGGGTCAGCGTAGTTGAAGCGTCCCCAAAGGGTGAAGGCGGTATAGACCTTCAGGCCGAAGGGCCATTCCAACTGCGGCGACAGTCCGAGCTCATACTGGTGGCCGGTCTCATTGCTGGAAGCGGCCTGGGCGTAGCGGGCCATTTCCGTGAGCCATTGACCTTTGAGGGCAACACTCCAAATGCCGTTACGGTAGCTCAGACGCGAGTTAAGGGCAGTCGAATAGCTCCGCTGGCGGCTGAGTCCGTTGGCGTCACCACTGTCGCCGATGTAGGTGTAGCGGTCCGAATAACTGGCTTGTGGCGTAAAGCTCAGGTTCCAATGCCGGGCCGAGTCGAGGGCCAGACTGTTATAGTTGGAGACGTTGAGACTCTTGTTGCCATTGACGTTGACCTGCGTCGTGACGCGCTTGCCGGTGACCGCATCGGTATAGATCGCGCTGGCCACGGCGTTGCGGGTGACTGAACCGCTGACAATGACCGAAAAGCTATTGCCGGTCTTGGCGTTGAAGCGCTTGAGGTTCAAGTTGAGAAAATTGTTCCAAGCGTCGCGCAAGTTGGGGTTGTTGACGCTGACGCTCATCTCGTTGGCATCGTCAGAGATGGGCAGGCGGCTGAGCAGGCTGTTGAAACTGTGTGAGGCGTTGTAGAAGAGGTTAAAAAAGGTATTGTCGGCTATTTTCCATTGGAAAAAGGCCGTTGGCGACAGATCGTTGCAGGTGCGTGAGGGGTGATAACTGACAGCGTTCCGCCAATAGCGCAGACGACGGTGGCTGGAGGAGCCCCGGCCGCTGACCCGAAACTCGAAGCGATCCCACTTGCCGCTAAGTGAGAGGTTGGCCTGGTGGCTGTTGTTGAACTCCGTACCGTCGTAAGAATTGGGGACATTGAGCAGTTCCGACGTCAGCAGGGGGTGTACACCGACGGGAATCTCCATGGTGTTGAAGCCCTCGGCGCGGTCGAGTTGCCAAAGATTGCGGCCATCGTTCGAGCGGCTGTAGGAATAAGCGTAGTTGACACTCACGCGCAGCACTTTCGAGAGCGGTTCCTCATAGGCGGCATTGGCGGAATAGCTCTGATAGTCGCCGTCTGTGTCGTCGAGCTGTCGGTTGAGCAGCTCAGGACGCGGGGCGTCGGGGCGGAAATAACGATAGTCTGTAAGCCAGTCGGCGTCGTGCCCGCTACCGCTGCCCGAGAAGGAAAAGTCGGCACTGAAGGAACGGCCTGCCTTGCGGAAGCGGTGGACGAGCGTGGCCGAACCGCTATAGTAATTGTAGTCGCGTGTACCGACGTTGGCATTGGAGAAACCGTAGACACCATCGGCAGTGCTGCCCCCCAGCATGAGTGAGGCATAGGCATCGTCTGCCATCTGTTCCTTGTCATAGGTGCTCCACATCTGGCTCATGCGATTGCGCCCGTCGTTGTAGCTGTAACTGAGACTGGCTTGTACGTAGTTGAGTGAGTCTATCACCCAGCGCGTGGAAGCGCTGCCGTAGAGGCGGCGGGGGCGGGAATGGTTGAGCGTGCGCTGGTAGGTGTAGAGCGAGGACCAGTCCGTGAGCAGTGAGGTGGTGTTCTGCCGCTCATCGTTGAAAAAGTTTTCCTGCCCGACCGAGGCGTTGGCATTGACCTTGAACGCGCCCGGGGCGTTGTCAGCGCGACCATTGTCGTAGGTGTACATGAAACCGCCCTTGCGATAGGTGGCGGTGCCGGCGAGGATGTTCTGGAAGTTGAACCAGTTGCCGTTCTCGTCTACGTTCGGGCTCTCACTGACATTGTTGACACCGGCATAGACGGCGAGGCGACGCCGATCCGTGAAGGTGGAGGCGAAGCCCTTGAGCTGGTAACGCTCACGCGAGCCGCCGCCGACACCGAGGTTGATGTTCCATGCGCCAAGATATTCCTTCTTGACGGTCAGGTCGATGACCGTAGCCTTGTTGGCGTCCACACTGCCGGTGAACGCCTCTTTCTCCCCAGTCTTCTCGTAGGCCTTGACGTCCTTGACAGCCTCAGCGGGCATGTTGGCCAGCGCGGTCTCGTTGTCGCCGAAGAACTCCTTGCCGTTGACGAGGATGCTGCTGACTTCCTTGCCCTGGAATGTCAGCTTGCCCTCACTGTCGATGGCCAGTCCGGGCATCTGCTTGATCAGCGCGGCGAGCGACTCACCGGCTGCGAGCTGGAAGCCCGAAGTGTTGTAGATGAACGTGTCGGCCTTGATGGTCAACTGGCGCGAAAGGGCGGTAACCTCAGCCTCGCCAAGACGGTGGTGTGTCCCTTCAAGTATGATTTTCCCGACGTTGAGACGAGGCTTGGTCGCTGTCAGACTGACATGCTGTGTATGGGGTGCATAACCGATGAAGGTCGTGCGGAGCACATAGCGCCCGGCCTTGTAGGGTAGGCGGAAGTAGCCGGAATTGTCAGACGTAGTATAGGCGAGGCGCAGGGAATCTGTCGGGCGGAGCAGCTCGACGGTGCAGAGCGAAAGGGGCGCGAGCGTGTCAACACGCTCGTAAATATGGCCCGTCACTTCATAGCGTTGCGCGGAGGCGGCCAGACTTGCTGTTGCAAGGAGAGCCAGGCAGAGATAGGAATGTAGATGTCCTTTCATAATTGAAGGGGGATATGATTGTAGGTTGTGATTATAAACAGGTTGATGCCAAGCGGTGGAAGACAGGTGCGCGGCATGCTTCCAAGATTGCCTCCGCATATCGATGACAGCCGCAGACGCCACACCATTTTCTTATATCTGCTATCAAGACACACGTCCACCTCTATTTGTTGCACCTCAGACAAGTTTTTTTCAGGTCGGGGGACTTGAGATCGGGCTGTCTCCAACCCGATCAGCCGTCATCGTCGGCCCAGTCCGGGGCCAGCTTGAAGCGTATGCGGAAGCTGTGGCGCTCGGCGTCCCAATTGGTGCCGAGGAGGATAAACTCGCCCAACTGTCCCGTGCGCTCCACGTGGTGGCCGATGCAAGGGCAGACGTCGTAGTCACCGATGCGCACGAGGCGAATCCGCTCACTCACGTCGGCTGGCAGGCGGTCGAGCGCCACATCGGCAGGCACGGCGTCGACACGGACAAACTCGTAACGGACAGGCAGGTCGGCCTGGATAAGGGCATTCATCTGCGCAACGATCGCCGCCACCTCATCGGCTGATGGCTCGGTGGCGAGGTCGAAGCTGATCTTGCTCTTGCGCCGCTCAATGTGGGCATTGCGCGAACGGGGACAACCGTAGCGGCGCACCATGGTACGGTTGAGCAGGTGCTCCGCCGTGTGCATGGGCGGATATTCCTGCTTGTTGTGGGCATTGAGCAGTGGCAGCCCGTCGGTCATTTCCATGTGGTGGGTTTTCTTTGTGGTATGTACTTCATCGTAGGCGTGTATTGAGGATTTCACCATTCTGAGAAAATTGAGTGCCTCATAGCCATGGAGCGCAAAGCCGGCTCACAGGCAAATTTACGAATTTATATAAACAGACCAAGGGCAAAGGCCTGTTTTCCCAAATAAAAAATACGCCATCACTGGTACCCAGCATGAAAAATGTTCCGTCATGGCGCCAAGTGCGCCATGACGGAACTGACAATGGTCCTGAACAGGATTCCCGGGTTCGGGCTGACAGGAAGGGATAAGGGTAACTGCAGTAGGTGAAGCCGTGCGGGCAGAGGGGGCATGTTGCAGATCGCCGCAGCGTCATAGCCATTTGGCGAAGCGCCGCACGTACCAGTTTTTGACCAGTTGGGTCAGCACACAGTAAGCGAGCAGTATGCCGACGAGCCAGGGGAAATAGCCCAGCGGCAGGGGCTCCATGCCGATGTACCGGCCGAAGGACGTGAAGGGCAGGCAGATGCCGGCTGCCACGACCAGAACGGTCATGCCGGTCACCTGCCACGAAGCGCTGCTCTGTATGAACGGTATCCGGCGGGTGCGTATCATGTGTACGATGAGGGTTTGCGAGAGCAGGCCCTCCACGAACCAGCCAGACTGGAACAGCGCCTGATGGGCAGGAGACGTGCAGCCAAAGGCGTACCACATGACCAGGTAGGTCGCCACGTCGAAGATGGAACTGATGGGGCCGATGCAGAGCATGAAGCGGCTGATGTCTGAGGCATCCCACTTGCGGGGCTTGCGCAGGTACTCCGCGTCGAGGCGGTCGAAGGGGATGGCTGTCTGCGAGAGGTCGTAGAGCAGGTTCTGCACGAGCAGGTGAATCGGCATCATGGGCAGGAAGGGCAGGAAGGCACTGGCCACCATGACGCTGAACATGTTGCCAAAGTTGGAACTGGCGGTCATCTTGATGTACTTGGTGATGTTGCCGAAGGTCTTGCGCCCCTCGATCACGCCTTGATCCAGCACCATGAGGTCTTTCTCCAGGAGAATGATGTCGGCGCTCTCCTTGGCGATGTCGACGGCGGAGTCCACAGAGATGCCGATGTCCGACTGGCGCAGCGCCGCCGCGTCGTTGATGCCGTCACCAAGGAAGCCCACGGTGTTATGCTGCCGCTGGAGCAGGGCGATGATGCGCGTTTTCTGGAGCGGCGTCAGTTTGGAGAACACCGTCGTGTCGCGCACGGCCTCCATCTGCTGTGCCTCGTCCATGGCCTCGAACGCGGCACCGGTCAGCGCGTTGCCGGTGTCAATGCCCACTTGCTTGGCGATGGTCTTGACGATGGCGTCGTTGTCGCCAGAGAGGATTTTGACGGCAATGCCATGGTCTTGCAGCCGGCCGATGACGCCGCCGGCTGAGGGCTTGGGCGGGTCGAGAAAGGCGAGATAGCCGATCAGCACCATGTCGCGCTCGTCGTCCACCTTGAAACCGGTGTCTTCGGGCCGGCAACTCTTTTGGGCGATGGCCAGCACGCGCATGCCCTGCCGGTTCATCTGCCGGCCAATGTCGAGGGCCGTGGCCCGCAGCGCAGCTGTCATCGGATGGACAGTGCCGCCATACTCGGTGTGCGAACAGATATCTATCATCTCCTCGACAGCGCCCTTGGTGATGATTTGCCGCTTGCCCTGCCTGTCCTCCACGACCACCGACATACGGCGGCGCGTGAAGTCGAAGGGTATCTCGTCCACCTTGCGGTAGTCGTCCTTGAGGTGCCCGAGCGAGAGTTCCTCTACATGTGAGAGTATGGCCTTGTCCATCAGGTTCTTCAGTCCTGTCTGGAAGAAGCTGTTGAAGTAAGCGTGGCGCAGGATGCGCTTGTCGTCGTCGCTGCTGCCATCGGCGTTGATATACTTCTCCAGGACGATGCGGTCGCAGGTGAGCGTGCCGGTCTTGTCGGTGCAGAGTACGTTCATGGCGCCGAAGTTCTGTATGGCGTTCAAGTCTTTGACGATGGTTTTCTTCTTCGACATGGCCACAGCGCCCTTGGAGAGGTTGGCGGTCACAATCATGGGCAGCATCTCGGGGGTGAGGCCCACCGCCACGGAGATGGCGAAGACGAAGGCCTCGAACCACTCCCCTTTCGTCAGCCCGTTGACGAGGAAGACGAAGGGCACCATGACCAGCATGAAGCGGATGAGCAGGAAACTGACGCGGCTGATGCCCCGGTCGAAGGCGGTGGCGGCGCGGTGCCCGGCAATGCCCTTGGCGATGGTACCCAGATAGGTGCTGTTGCCGGTGGCGAAGACGATGCCCGTGGCCGCCCCGCTGATGACGTTCGTCCCCATGAAGCAGATGTCTTCCAGCTCCACCACACTGCCGCAGTCATTTCCCCGCGCCACAGGCGCCGCGCGTTTCTCGACGGGGTCTGACTCGCCGGTCAGCGACGACTGGCTGACGAAGAGGTCACGGGCCTCAATGATCCGCATATCGGCCGGAATCATGTCGCCGGCGGCCAGCATGACGATGTCGCCGGGTACAAGTTCGGCGATGTCCAGCTCCTCCTCGTGGCTGCCGGCGCGCTTGACGTAACAGGTGTTGGTCACCATGCGCAGGAGGGCCTCACTGCTTGTGTTGGCCTTCCACTCCTGCCAGAACCGGAGGATGGCGCTGCTGACGACCATGGTGGAGATGATAATGATGGCGGTCCAGTCCTGCTGCCCCACCCCGGCCATGAGCACATCGATCACGAAGGAGACGAGTATCAGCAGGGTCAGTACGCCGACGAAGGGATTGATGAAGGCCTTGATGAAGGTCGAGACGGGGTTGCGCTTTTTCTCATGCGCCACCTCGTTGCGGCCGTAGAGCGCTTGCCGCTCCTCCACTTCCTCTTGCGTGACGCCCAACCGGCGTGTCTGGAAATATCTGTAGACGGCGGCCAGCGGCTGGGCAGCGGCCAGGAACACGCGTTCTGTGTTGAAGGTGAATTGTGTCTGTTTTCTTTTCTTCCACATCGTGCTTTTGCTTTTGTCGGTGAATGACTCTGATTGGCTTTCGGGCCGCAAAGGTAGGGCCTGTGCACGGTGAGGAAAGTTAGAGAATGATGAGAGCCGCATTAGAAAACCGTTAGAACCGGCCCTAATGGTTTTCTAATGTGGGTTTAATGGAGCGCTAATGCCGCCACTGCCAGCAGTGCATTAACTTTGCCGGCAAAAAACCGCGTGACAATGGTTATGTTCTATGATTACTTGCTGAGGGTCGGCCTGGCCTTCTTGCTGGGCGGCCTGATCGGGGCCGAGCGACAATACCGGCAGTGTAATGCCGGCCTGCGCACCAACATGCTCGTGTCCGTCGGGGCGGCGGCATTCACCGTCCTGTCCTGCGCCATGGCCGGCGGCGGTGACCCGACGCGTGTGACCGCCCAGATTGTCTCGGGCATCGGTTTCCTGGGTGGCGGCCTCATTCTGAAGGAGGGTGTCAGCGTGCGCGGCCTGAACACGGCGGCCACCATCTGGTGCTCCGCCGCCTGCGGTGCGCTGGCGGGTGCGGCCCTCTTCGCCGAAGCCGCCGCCCTTGTGGCCTGCGTGCTGGCCACGCACTGCCTCTTCCGGCCGCTGTGCCGCTTCATCGAGGCGGG
>OIYP01000396.1_pt1 | contig 28823 bp, 33 predicted proteins | sample 1588261 | NCBI WGS metagenome assembly OIYP01 (sample SAMN03283293) | human gut metagenome | biome: human-associated habitat; material: feces | host: Homo sapiens | place: Peru | collected 2012
CGATACAGATATTCAGCATAGCCCGGCCCATGGGGGTCGAGGTGTCGAACTTTTCTGTGGAAGAAACAAACTCTACATCGTATTCCTGAAACAGTTCCATCATATTCGCAAAGTCCAAAATGGAGCGGCTTATTCTGTCCAGCTTGTAGACAACTACCCGGCGTACCTTGCCTTTGCGTATCTCGCCAAGGAGCTTTTGAAATTCGGGCCTGTCGGTATTCTTGCCGGAATAACCCTTGTCTTTGAAAACCCGGCAACTGCCGCCTTTCAACTCATACTTGCAGAAATCAATCTGGCTCTCAATGCTGATACTGTCCTTGCGGTCTACGGATTGTCTTGCATAAATTACATCTTCTCTGATATTCATGTTGGGCTCCTTTCCTGTGGAATGGAGCTACCAACCTACAAGTATATTATACCATTGATAGCCCCGAAGGACAATGTTGTCGATGGTCAGGCCGGGGTATCGCTGGCCCTTCTGTACTTGCTGAACACCTCATAAAGACAGCGTTCAATCTCCTTTTTCCGCTTTTCCTTTTCCTTCGGAGAGAGTACCGGCGTAAGACTTTCCAGCACAATGCTTTTCCCCTGAAAATGGACGGTTTTGGTTTCACTCTGATAAGTAATGGATTGTACCATTGAAGCCTCCTTTGCGTAGTTGGTTGACTGCCAGCATTTCCCGCATTGTCCCGGTGAGGAAAAGCGAAAGGACAGCACCCGGCAAAGAGTGCTGTCCTTTCGTTCTTCTCCACGCCTCGGGCCAACTTGGCCCGAGGTTAATATTGCCAATTTTCGTAGTAGTGCGCCGCCTCCTCAACAGCGCAGAAGTCAAAGACTTCATAAAGCTCAACGAGCACCTGATGAATGTCCTTTATATGGAACCCACAGTTTTCCATGGCTTTGATAACATAGCCACGGCAAGCGTCGTTGCTCCATTCCTCATTCATGGTCAAGACCTTCTTTCATATAAGGCTGGGGGCGCTGACGCTATATGTTTGGCCTGTCACAAGACAACTGTTTTTCCGTCAGCGTCCCCGCTGGATTGTGCGGCAAATCGGAGCGAATAAGTTGCCAACTTATTCCTTGTGGCCCGTTGCAGATCGTGGCCGTGGAGATGGCTCGTCCCCACCTGCGGCATGAGTAGTTGTCGCTCGTTTTCCTTATGGAAAAGTCTTGGCGTACCTGTTGCTTGGCTCCCTGCCAAGCACTCCGAGTTACCCGCTATTCAGTTGTGTGAGGAAGGTTCATCCTCTCATTAACCGTGTCAGTTAGAACGGGAAAAAGAATAGGCTCACAGAACTTTTTCCAAATATTTTTTCATGTTCTCCAAGCCACGCTGGATGGCGGCGTTGATGGCACTTTCCGTCACACCTTCGGCGGCAGCAATCGCTTTGACCGAGTGGTTCAGCAGATAGTGCTCAAACACCCGCTGGCCCTGTGCGTCAGGCAGACTATTCAGCGCATGGCAGATATGCTCGAAGCGTTCCATGCATTCGATCAGTTCTTGCGGAGAAGGGTTAGAGAAGCAAGCAGAATATTCAATGCCGTCCTCGGCATCCAGCGAGTAGTGTGCCTTATTGCGATAGATACGACGGCGGCTAGCCTTAATGTACCTCTGACCCGCCAGCAGTTCTTCCGCAACTTCTTCCGTGACTTCGACCATAACATCTTCCATATACCACGGGTAAAATTCCCGCAAATTGATTTCCTTCATTGTGTACCTCCGTTTCGGTGTTGGATGTTGACGAGTAGCCGAAACAGAGGCGGCGGTGAGCGGCACCGGGGCTGGACTTCGGGCCAACTTGGCCCGAGGCTCCATATAGACGCAAAAACGCCCGGGCGGCATGAAGCCGCTCGGGCGCATGAAAATGTATTATCTGAATGGTACTGATATATTGTACCTTCATGGTTAGAATAGCCCGGAGGTGGAGCTACGCTTTTTTTAACTGGTGAAGGTCATGGGAGTTATGGAAAAGTAAAATGGACACGGCGATACCCTCCTATGGGCCGCCGTGTTTACTAAAATATAAAAATCCGGCGGCACTACGCCCATGGTAATGCCGCTGGATAGTATGTATATGGAAGCAATATGGAACGGATATGAAACTACCACAATTTATTCAGTCGGAGCATCGTCTACATCAATATCAATGTCTACATCGTCCGGGATTTCGTAGTCATAAATAACGCCGCTGGAATTATCTCCTGTATTCGTCCCCTGATCTTTACGGGAAGTGCAACCATTAAGAATAAATGCACAAAGCAACGCCCCCACAAGAATTAGTACACCTTTCTTCATCTCAATTCCTCACTTTCAAAGTTCCGCCTTTGATTTCTAAAACACAGTCAGCGGCTTTTGCCACCGCATTAGAGTGTGTCACGATAATTACGCATTTGCCGTATTCCTGTGCGCTCTCTTTTAGAATTTCCGTAATCTCGGCAGCCGTGGCTTCATCCAGATTGCCCGTCGGCTCATCTGCCAGAATAACCGGCGCATCCGAAGCCAATGAGCGGGCAATCGCTACACGCTGTTGCTGTCCTCCTGACAATTTCAATACGGTACGCCGCAATTCATCTTCCGTCAGTCCCAATCTTTGAAGAATGGGGACAGCATCAACTTTTGACACCAGTTTTGTATTCTCGATAGGCGTCATATAGTCAATGAGATTGTAATTTTGGAAAATCAGCGATATGTGGTTTCTCCGATGTTCTTCCAGCCCTGTTTGTGTGATGTCAGTATCATCAAAGAGGATATTTCCTTTCGCTGGCGTATCAAGCCCGCCAAGCAAGGAAAGTAGCGTTGTTTTTCCAGACCCCGACGGGCCTAAAATCGCATACATTTTTCCGCTTTCAAAGCTAAATGAAATGTTTGTCAAAATGCCTTTCCCTTTCTCATAGGCATAGGCAACATTTTTACAAGCCAAAGTTGACATTTGATTTTCCCCCTTTCTTCAGCTCATGCGGTTTAGAATATCTCTCGGTTTCAAGCGCATAACGCTGACCGAAGAAACCGTTACGGAAACAACGATAATAAAAAACCCGATGCAGTAGAGCCGCAACAGATCTTCCAGGCCAAGAGAAATCTGAATATTCGGAGAGATCGTTTCTTCATCCTCCAGTGCGGAGCTCATATCTATGCTCTGCATGGTTGTATCGTCCTCGGCATTATCTTGTAAACTATTACTCTGGACAGTCTGCTGTAAGAGCGTATCAGCAACAGTGGCAGCAAACATATTGCTGGTAATGCCCGATGCCGCAAAAGCGAATACTGCAATCAGAAGAACTTCTGCGATATATTGTCCAAGAATATTCCCCTTTTTTATTCCTAACGAGAGAAATACACCCGTTTCATGTACCCTGGCCTTTCCCCATAGTGTCAAAATAAGGGCTAAGATGATAATGCTCACTACAATTATGCCAATCAGCAGACTTTTAACAAGTGCATCCAAACTGCTTATTGAAGCGGCCGCACTTTGATAGGCTTCATCATCTGCGGCAATCGTATAGGCATTTTCTTCATATCCCGGCAGGTGTTTTACTTGTTCCATAATCTGCTTCAAGTTCTCCGGGTCATCTACGGTGACTTTAACATCATCAAAGCCTTGTACTGCGGCGCTATTCTCAGCCTCGATTGCAGATGCAATATCTGTAAAGATGTGATTTTGAATTTTATCGTAGCTTGTGACGGCGGCCCCTAATTTCTCAGTTACATTTGCATGAAAAAGCCCGATCACTTCAAGCGAGCTTTCTTTTTTTGAGCCACCCGTAATTGTGAAAGTATCCCCCAATTTAATCTGATTTTTCTCTGCTAATACATCGCTGATAATTGCACTATGCGTATCATTCTCGGCAATATGCCTTCCGGCGATTAAGGTCAGCTTTTCAGATGTAAAAAACTCTTGTTCAGAAGAACGCCAGACCCCAACGCCTGTTACACAATGGCTAAATTCTTCTTCCACTGGCACAGTCCCAGGGATAGGCAGGAGTCCGTCATACAGATTTTCTGTGGAAGCATCACAGTATTTTACGCCTGTTATATTCCGAATATTTGCTACCATTTCTGGTGATACCTGCTTCATTGAATACATGAGAACATCTTTTGTTCCATCATCATTTTCAGACTCTTCTTGACGATAGTATGGATTATCTTCGGAATAGTTGACAGCCATATCAAAGGCCCCGCCAAGATTTTTCCGCAAGTTCATCTGCGCTTGTCTTGTGGCATCTCCAATACATAGCCCACTCAAAACGAAAGTGGCAGTTACCAGCAGGATCAGAAAAAGTAAAATACTTTTCCCCTTTTTGCGTGTGACGTACAAGTATGCACGTTTTAGACAATTCATTTTATTACCTCCATTTTTGTAATCTAAGGCATCCGGGATACGGGCATAGTATATCTGCGTCATGTGGAGGGTGTATGAAATAAAGATGAAATTAAAAAAACTCTCCGGGGAATGTTTACCCGGAAAGTTTTTTTATTTTACAGTAACTGAATTGTAAAGCGCATCCCCTGCGGCTGTTCCATCGGGGTAAATGAATATGGCACGTTTAACGCACGAAAAATTGTCGCAACAATATACAGGCCAAGGCCATTTCCGCCAGTTTCCCGGCTTCTCGAAAAATCAGGGCGATAGAATGGTTCAAACAAGTGCGGTAATTCTTCTTTGCTAATGGGCGTACATTCATTTTCTACCACAATCATGTGATCTCGCAGATAAACCGATACGCATTTCCCATTAGGAGTATAACCGACTGCATTTCCAAGGATATTTGAAAGTGCTTTGCTAAATTCATGGATAGGCAACTCAACAGAAACCGCATCGTCTATTTTCAAACGAAACTGAACGCCATGTGTAGCGGCTATCAGTTGGTACGGCTCACATAAAGAGGCCAGTAGTTCCGACACATTGATTTCGGTTAGTGCTGCGTTTTTCGTAGAAACGCTCAATTTCGATGTTTCCAAAATTTCATGTATCATTTCTGAAAGGCGTTCTGTTATGGCTTTACACTCTGGCAAACAGGCATCGTAATCCTGATAGCGCCCAACACCTAATATCATGTTTTCCAGCATGGCATTAAGGGCTGTTACTGGCGTTTTTAATTCATGTGACGCAGAACGCAGGAAGTCAATTTTAGCCCGCTCATTTTCGCTTGTCTTTTCTTTCTCCAGTTCCAAGTTTTCAATCATGCACAGCAGACGATGATATAACTGGTTCACGTCGTTGGCAAGCTCCCCTAATTCATCTTGCGAGGATATACGGCATTGCGCTGATTTATCCAGTTCAGACATTTTCTTTACCGCTTTTGAAAGCTGCCGGATTGAAGATGTTGTACCCTTAGAAAAGAAATAGGCGCACAAGACGGAGAGAAAAACACAGCAGATTACAGAAAGCGGCAAGGCCCGTAACATAGCCGATTTCATAAGCCCTGCTGGTTCATAGCTTCCGGCAATCGTGAGGCTAACATTTCCAGTTGTTTCACTGGGAACAAAATCTATAACCATCTGGGGCAGTAACAGGTATAAAATCAGGTGGGCAACGCCTACGATCAACAGCATAATTGCCAGAGAATATAAAAATGTTTTCGGAAATATTTTCAGCTTTTTCATACTGCTACCTCGTATTTATAGCCAATCCCTTTTACGGTAACAATGCAGTTAAGGCGCAGCTTCTTCCGCAGATTTTTAATATAGGTGTCGATTGTCCTATCTATAATCGAGCAGTCATATCCCCATAATTCGTCCAATATCTGCGAGCGAGTAAGTACCAGCCCTTTATGCTCTACGAGGAGTTTCAGCAAATCAAGTTCTTTGGGAGTAATATCTATTTTCCCGTTTTGGTCGCTGGCCGTGTAGCCGGAGAAATTAACTTGAACATCACCGAAAGCCATAATATTGGATATGGCGCATTTCCCGCTTCTGCGTAAGAGCGCAGTAACCCGCCTGCCAAGCAGAACCATAGAAAACGGTTTTGTAATGTAGTCGTCCGCCTGTTCGTCAAAGCTCTTGACTTGTGTATATTCATCTTCAATCGCCGTAAGCATAAGGACGGGAAGAATACTTCTTTTTCGTATTTCATGGAGTACGGCAAGCCCTGTTATTTTGGGAAGCATAATATCAAGTATCACAAGGTCAATATTTCCTTGTTCAAAAATTTTCAAAGCCTCAACGCCATCAAAAGCAGGAACGATTTTATGTCCCGCTGATTTTAGATATTCGCAAATTGCTTCATTGGTCTGCTTATCATCTTCCACAATTAGTAATGTTGCCATATAGACACCTCCTTAATGATAAAGTGTACCACCCAAATATGGAGTGTGTATGAAATCCTTTTTATTATACTGCCATCCTTTCGGACTATCAATGTTGTCGTTTGGCGTGAAAATAAAATAAAATACTACTAAAACATAAAATTACGTTTCGTTCTCATAATCAAACCCGAAATGTAAAATAATATAGAGGTGATATGAGAATGTACCAAGACGAACGACGGCTTGACTTCCACGCATTAGGTCGGGAGATCAAGCGCAAAAGAGAGGCGAAAGGTTGGACGCAGGAATATCTTGCACAGCTTGTAGACCGTACCCCACGCTCTATCATGTATTTTGAAAACCGGGGTCAGCATCCAAGTCTGAATACCTTTTACCAAATCGTCACCTTGCTGGACATTTCCGTAGACCAATTCTTTTATCCTGACAGGCAGAATAGCGAAAGCGACTGCCGCCAGCACATTGATAGATTGCTCAACTCAATGGATGAAAAAGAATTGACGGTCATGGAGGCCACAGCAGAGGGACTACAAAAAGCCAGAGAAACGGAGGTCAAGTAAAAAGGGCCTTCGTTTTTCTTGTTTTTGGGGACTTTCCGGGGGTTCCGCTAAATGGCAAGCAATGCCTCTGTGGCCACAAGTGGCACAAAGGCGGCTTGTTGGGGCTCGCCCCAAACCCGTATCTTCGGGCCAACATGGCCCGAAGTGTCAGCGTCGCTTTGCTCCTTATTTTCATAACCTTAACGCTCCTTTTCCTGCTTTCTTCCCGGCTCGGTGTAGCCCATCAGAGTGTCAATGTTCGCCTTGATCGTGACGATCTCCTGCATATCCCGTCGTGCCTTCTGGTATTCTCCATAGAGCTGTTTTTTCTTTGCTGTGAGCTTGCGGCCTTCCTCCTTCAGCACATCCATTTTAGGGAGCTTCGCCCCGCCCAGCAGAGAGCGCATTTCCGCTTGTGCAGCCCGGTACAGTTCAAGGTCGGCCTCATGCTCCGCAAGGAATTTCCGGCTGTACTTCGTCGCCTTATACTGCTCAAAGACTGGGCGGGTTTTGGCATACTGAACCGTTGCGGCCTTTAGCCCGGCATTGGTTTTCATGGCCTGTTCCGTCTGCTTGACCTGTTCGGAAATAACATGGAAACGGTCTGCCGCCTCGGTGGCTTTCTTCGCCAACTGCTCATAATCGGTCAGGTTATTGTCCTGTATATAGGCAAGAGCGGCGGCCATCTGCTTAATGTTAAATACCTTCGCCCAGCGTTCATATCCCGGCCCCTTACCGGCAGCCAGCTTCGCTTGAATATCCACCGCCAGACTGATTTTCCGTTCCGAGTGCCCGGGGCGTTTTTCTTTGCCCTCAATGGCGGCCAGAACATCTTGCAAGTCGTAGCCGTCCCCCAGCGTGGATGCACGCAGACGGGTGAAGCGTTCCTGCCCTTGCCCGGTCAGCCGGAAACTGATACCACCGCCCCGAACCTTCTTGACTTCATATCCGGTCCGTTTCATCAGAACAAGAAATTCATCCAGATCGGCGGGGCGTTCGGCCAGTGCGGTATCAATGGCAAGGCGCAGTCGGTCCTGATAGGAAAGCGGTCCTTTCCGGTCTTTCTGCCACTCCCCATAGTTCCGATACTTGCCCTTGCTCCGGGGCTTCGGGTTCTCCACGATGGACAGCCCGTTTTCAAGGCACAGCCTGTCAGAGAGCCGCCGAAGGGCGAAGCTGGAGCCCCAAAAATTTCGGAATTTCCGGGTGCAGTCAAGGGTGGTGGAGTTGTAATAAATGTGACAATGGATGTGCTGCTTATCGGTGTGCGTGGTAACGATAAAAGCGTGCCGCCCCTTTGTCCAGCGCATAGCCAGCTCATAGCCGATACGGTTCGCCTCCTTCGGGGTGATCTCGCCCGGATAGAAGGATTGTCGTATCTGATAGCACAGCACATTATTTTCTTTCTTCTGTTCCCGGCCCGTCATAGCGGCATAGCTGGCCTTTGCCAAAAGGAACTCGTCCGCCACGGTGGCCGGATCACATTCATAAGCGGAGATATACTTTCCGCTTTCTGTTTTCTCCGGGTCCTTGCCATAGTCCAGACAATCCCGGATAGCCTCGGCAATCGTTTCGCCTTCGCCCGCATGGCGCTGTAACAAAGTTGTGGTAGCCAAAAATCATTCCTCCTTTCCATGAGAAAGGGGCGGCCCATTCAGACCGCCCCGACTTCGGGCCAGTATGGCCCGAGGCTGCTTAACTTGCCAGAAACCGGTACAGAGCGGATTTGCCTCCGTCCAGCGCCCAAAGAAGGGAGCCCGCCGCCGCTTGCAGTCCATACGGCGAAAGAAGGAAGGCAAGAAACAGAAATACAATCCCGCCTATGGGCGTCGGCGTGAAAAAGAGAGCGACACCCAGCACCGCCAGGATCACAGAGGCAATCGTCAGCAGGACGGCACAAATATCAAACAGGAACACCAGCAGAGCCGCCAGAAGGGACAACGCTAAAGCAAAGGGAGCAACCAATATTTTCAGCAGTATCTTCATCTTCAAAACCTCCTTTATCTATCCTTCCTACCTCTATTTTATCATGCCTGCCCGGGGACATAAATGTTGCGAAAGATTAGTAAATCCTGTCCTAAAACTTCGGGTCATGCTGGCCCGAAGCTTGATGGTTTTATCTAAAAAGTTATGATATAATGAAATCAATATTTTGGTTAGACGAGGTGATGAACATGGGGAACAGCAGAGACGACTTTACTTCAGCAACAAAGGAATTACTGGCAAATCGGGTTGGTAGAAGATGTAGTAATCCTGCTTGCCGAAAGTTGACTTGTGGGGCAAATACCAATCCTGAAAAAATTACAAATATAGGGGTAGCAGCTCATATCTGTGCAGCGGCTCAAGGCGGTCCACGCTATGACGCTTCTATGACACCCGAAGAAAGAAAGTCGTTTGAAAATGGAATTTGGTTATGCCAGTCTTGTTCTAAATTGATTGATACGGATATTACTCGTTATCCTAAAGAACTGCTACAAAGTTGGAAGCAGCTTGCAGAACAGACAGCAATTTTGGAAGTCGAAACTACTTCTTCCACACCTGCCTTTGAAAAAGATAAAGAGCTTGTCCAATTTTATTTGGAGTGCTTTGATCGTCCAGCCTTTCAAGATGACATTTATCAAGAAGGTCGAATGGAGGATTTTGATAAAGCGATTGAAGATACGCTAATTGCCTTGAATACAGGGGTACTAAGAACTCGTGATGGCTCCATATTAAAACAGGCTGATGGAAAATCTTCTGTCCAAAACTCTTTATGGAGAGAAAAACTCTATACTATCACTGATATGCTAACAGCAATTCGCAGACGATTGAAAATAGCCAAAAAGGAAAAAGCCTATTCGACATATGGCACAGGCGAAGATGTCGCTTATTGTTTCTATGATCGTGAGCTTGCTGAATGGCTTAATTCTACACGAGAAGAAATACTAAAAATTCTATCGTCTATTTGTAAAGAGGCTGGACTTCGGGAATTACATTTTCGGAAACATAGATATAGATGGTAAAAAGAACAAGGCGGCAGGTCCCAACATCGGAACCTGCCGCCCTCGTCTTACTTTGCCACCAGCTCGGAGAGCTCCCGCAACACCTTTGACACCTCGCCCCACAGCTTTTCATAGTCCCGCTTCAATCCGTCGATTTCCTCCGGGTACACGCCATAGGTATGTGCGTGTATGGCAACCTGATTGAGATTGTTAGAACAGCGCCGTTGCAGAGAGATCAGCTCTTTTACGGGCGCAAGGTCGATGTGCAGGATATACCCATTCAGAGCCATTTTCCGTACATAAGCCCCGGCGTTAGAAATGCCCACCTCAGCCATCCGTTCATGGATGGCTGCCAGCTCGTCCGGCGTTACCATGACGTGCAGATGGACATTCCGCTTGCGGTTCTCCATCAGCGTTCCAGCTCCCGGCCTTTCCGGCGCTCTTTGGGTTCCTTTACCTTATCAAGCGGTTTTGCGTCCAGCTCCGGGGGCGTGGGTGGGATGGGCGTGTTGTTGGGTACGCCGTCGATCATGTTGCAGTTCTGCTCCGTGGAGAGCTCGGCGGTTTTCAAGTAGTTGTCTTTTTCGTGCATGGAGATCCTCCTTTATCGTTCCTCATGGTTTTTATGGCTCCGCTTCTGGCCGGGCTCTTTCGGGGGTTCCTGCCCTCTGGTTCCTTCTTTGAGCCGGGCGGTAATGGATGGGCGCACCCGGTCAGGATTGCCCGGTGCTGGTTTCAGCTCATAATCCTCCATCTGCTTTTCGGTCAGCGGCTTTGCGTAGGTCAGTTCGCCCCATGCCATCAGCCTGCCGTCTGCCACAGGACGCCGCCTGTCGTCATCGTAGTTGACGATGGAAAGGGGCTGGTTATCCGGCGGCTTCGGGTAAGTTCCTATGTCCACGGGGCGCTGGGTGGAATAATAGCGGTAAACGCCCTCCGGTCCCAGCTCGGTATGCTTGACCGCCGCATGGTAAAACTGCTGATAGTCGTCCACCCGGCGGTCAAAGTCCCTCTGCGCCCACGCCTGACTGGTTCCATAGCGGCCCCAGTAGTAATCCCGATGGCCGTTTTCCCCCTCGGTAAACTGCCAGGTCACAAAGGGGCTCGGCGCTCCCGGATTATGCCCCAGCGCAAAGCCGTGTCCGGTTTCAAAGGTGGCAGCTTTCAAAATCACATATCCTTGTACTGTCTCCAAGAGATCCCTCCTTTCTGTGCCTCGGGCCAACATGACCCGAAGTGCTGGATGTTACGAAATAAGAGGGCAGACCGGGGAGGAATGTAATAAGATATTCCCACCCCGGAAACACCCTCAAAAAAGCCCGGAATGTCAAGCCTTTGGAGGCGGCAAATCGTAACAGCCGCCCGGCCTTTTCTCCCGCATTTTCCTCATGCGTTCCCGGCTTTTCCGTCGGTTCCCTTCGGCCTTGCAGGCGTCGGAGCAGTAGGCTTGACGCCCCTCGGGCAAAAATGCCTTTCCGCAGACCGCACAGGCCCGCAACTCCGGGGAGATGCCTTCCGTTGTCAGCGCCGCTTGAAGCTCCGGGTTAAGGGGCAGGACAGCCTCACGGAAGTAACGGCAGTACGCCCCTGTCCAGCACTTGTGCAGCATATAGCAGGCACAGTCAAGAGGAAGGCACAGGCCGCTTTCCCGGTCATAGTTGGCGCACATCCCCGTGACCAGAGTGCGGATTTTCTTCTTCTCGTCACGGGTCAGCTCCCGGGCGTCCATTTATGACTTCGGGCCACGATGGCCCGAAGGGCGGGGCTCCACGATCAGCGCCCGGAACTTCTTCCGGCACTGTTTTTTCTTTCCTTTGCACTCCTTGTAGTAACGGCATCCCTTACAAGGGTCGTCATTGTCCCAGCCAGGGTGCGGTACTTCCTTCATCATTCGTTCAAAAGGGCTGCTTGTAAAATTCATTCTCATTCCTCCGTATCTTCCTCCCACGGCGGGGTATCTTCGTCCTCGGGTTCCTCTGCGATCTCCTCCAGCTCCCCGTCCTCATATTCGCAGTAATCATCCTCCAAATCCGGGGCCTCATGCTTCGGCTTGTAAATCTTGAAATAGTAACCAATCCCACCGCCGGCCAGCACCACCGCACCGATCAGGAGCAGAGAGAGAAGGGGGCTGTCCTTTTTCTCCGGCTCGGGTTCCGGTACTTCCTCCACAGGTTCGATGGGCTTTGGCTCTGGCTCCGGGGTCACTTCTTTGGGCGGTTCCTTACCCTGTTCGGCAAGAGGCAGAAGGTCGTCTGTGGTAACGGTATTGAGGAAATAGACGTTCTCGCTGGTTTTCTGTTTGTCGATCACCAGATAAAACACGCTCTCGTCTGCTGTGGTGATGGTGTAGAACTCCTTTCCATCCTCGTCGGTGGCGTTGTCCACCACGGTTCCCGTCCCGTCCGGGGTAAAGGGGTTCTGGGTTTCCGGCTCTGCTTCGGTTTCTGCCGGGGAGGGAGCTGTCTCCGGCTGCGGCTCGCTGCTCTGTGCATAAGCCGGGACTGTAAAGATCAGGCAACACAAAAGGCTGGCAGCCATCGCCGCCAGCCTGCGAAATTTAGTTTTCTTCATGGGCCGTGTCCTCCTTTTCGGGTGCCTCCGGCTTCGGGTCAGTATGGCCCGAAGCGGTAAGGCTGTTTTTGGGGTCATTCAGAAAAGCCATCAGCTGGGCGGGGGTCAGTTTGAGGGAGCGCACCGCCTGCACGATCTGGCTGTTTTCTTCCTCCTGTTTCTGCTTTTCCAGCTCCCGGATTTTGGCCTGCCATTCGGCAGCCTTCTCCCGGGCTTTTTCCAGTTCCTTATCGAGCTTGTCGATCTTGTTCATGCAAGGACTCCTTTCCTCTGGCTCACAAACGCCCGAAGGCATAGAAATGTGTCTGCCAGTAGCTTGAATTGATGTTTGCGTATTGGATGGGCGAACCACAATGAAGCATCATCCCGTCGCCCACATAAATCCCCACATGGGATACAGGGCCGGGGCTGTCATAGGTTCCCGTGAAAAAGATAATGTCGCCGGGCTTTGCCTCGGAGGGAGAAATGATAGCACACTGGTTGTAAATGCCCTGCGCCGTGGTACGGGGCAGGTTGTGGACGCCGCTGGCCGTGTACACCCAGCAGACAAAGCCCGAACAGTCAAAGGAGGTGGACGGGCTGGAGCCGCCCCACACATAAGGCCAGCCGATGTACTTTGTCGCCTCCGCCATGAGCGCCGCAAAGGCCGGGTCATCCAGCGCCTCACCGGGTATCTCATAGCTGGGGCCGGTGTCCTCGCCGCCGGTATAAATTCCTTCCCACAAATAGGGCTTGTTGCCTTTGAGCTGCTGCATGACGGTGTAGATTTCCCGCTGCTGTTCATCCAGCCTCGGCAGGATCACGGCAGGCAGCGTTTTGTTTGTGAGGGTCACATTGAGGATGTAATACTCATAGGGGACTTCCTCGGTGGTGGTTTCTTCGGTTTCCGGGTCGGTGCTGGTTTCGGTGCGGTAGCGTATCTCGATTTCCTCCGTCAAGGTCAGCTCATACTGCGCCTCGAAGATCTCCCGCAGCTCGTCCTGCACCTGCTCCCGGAAATACACATGGTACTTTGCCGAGAGATAGGACGCCAGCTCATAGGGGTTGTGGCCGATCTCGTCCACAGAATAGCGGTACTCGTCATAGCCGGGATGGGTGCTTTCGATGTTTGCCACCGTCTGCGCCAGCTCGTTTTCCAACGCTGTGTAGTCCTCGTCCACCCCCAGCAGGTCCGTATCCTCCGAGGCGTAGGAGGTGCCGGATAACGCATTGGCAAGGCCGCTACCAAGCGTGGGAAAGATGGAGCTTACCGCCGACACAAGAAAACAGAGAAGCAACAGCAGGAGCAGGACCAGCACCGCCACGGGATGACGGGTCACAAACTGCGCCGCCCGACGGGTCGCAGTTCCCGAAGCGGCAGCGGTTTTCTTTGCGGCCTTTGCACCCTGTTTTGCAGCCGCCTTTGCTTCTTTGGAATACCGGCGTTTCAGTTTCCATTTCTGCTGCACACGGGAAAGCGGATTGCTGGCAAGTTCCGGGTGCTCGGAGGCCATCTTTTGAAAGTCCACATTGGCCCGGGCTTTTATGTCCTTCCGTTCCCACTTTGCCACCTTCCGGGCCGGGTGCTCCCGGTATCTCCGTTTGGCATACCGGGTCAGTTTCCGGGCTCCGGCCTCGGCCACAAGTTCCGACTTATGGGCTCCTTCCACACCCACATTTTCCTGCTCAACTTCGTGGATTTTGTTGTGGAGATAAAACCATGCTTCGGTGCGGGCTCCCCGGACAGCTTTCTTCGCAAGCCCCGGCGGTTTCTTCGCTGCCCGTTTTGCCTCGGTCTTGTCCAGTTTCTCCCGAGCCTTTCCCAGCTTTTTCCCGGCGTGTTCCGCTTTTGCCTGTGCTTTCTGGTACTTGTCCTTTTTGCTCCCGGCCTTCTCGGCGGGGCCCTCCGGCTCCTGTGCCTTGCCGGTATCCTGCGGCCCGCCCGCTTCATCTTCCTGCCTCATGCGGTCAGAGGGACGGCTTTTCCGGCTGTCCTCTTGAAACTTGCCGCTTTTGGACTTCGGGCCATCGTGGCCCGAAGGGCTGTCCTGCCCGGTATCCTCGTCCTCAAACCGCAGGCGTCGGGACGGTGCGGGGGAAGGCCCTTCCCGTTCAGCCGGTCCGGGGCGATTGCCCCCGGTATCCTCCGTCGGCCCCGGCCTTTGAAAATTCCGTTTGTCCGGTTTCTTTCCGATGATGTATCCCTCCTTTCCAAACCTCGGGCCATCATGGCCCGAAGTGCGTTATGCCCGGTTCATTTCCTGTTTTTTGTCCTCCGGGCGGGTGGTCATAATGGCGTATAGCTCGGTATTCTGCGGGAAGCGGTCAACAAACGGGATGGTGGTGTTCCCGAAGAACAGCAGCCCTTCGCCGGAATTGGTATGGGTCACATAGGAAAGCTGGTGGGGGCTGATCCCAAGCTGTTTGGCTAAAATCTGCCGGTCCCCCTGTGCCTGCGAGAGCAGCACAAGGAAGTCCGAGTTTTCAAAGATGTTCTCGATCTCCGGGCTTGCCAGAAAATCCTTTACGTTCTGCGTTAAAGCACTGGGAACGCACCCTTTTTTTCGCAGCATTTTCCAGATTGCCACACAATAGCTTGCCGTCAGACGGTCACGGAGCAGCACATGAAATTCGTCGAAGTAGCACCATGTAGCGATACCGCGCAGGAAATTCATGGACACCTGCGAGTTTACCAAGTCCTGCATAATGAGCATGGCAATCGTCCGAAGCCCGGCACCCAGCTTTTTTAAGTCAAGGCATACCAGACGGCGGTTCAGGTCCACATTGGTTTCATGGTTGAACACGTTAAGGGAACCCGACACATAGATTTCAAGGGCAGTTGCCAGCCGTACCGCCTCGCCCTCCGGCTGGGAACAGAGCAGGTCATACAGGGTTTGGAGGGTCGGCATTTTGCTTGTTTCCGGGTCCTGCAAATGTTCCCGGTACATCTGGCGCACACATCGGTCAATGACGGTACGCTCCACCGGCTGCAAGCCGTCCTTGCCGCCGACGATCAGCTCCATCAGCGACAGGATAAAGTCGGCTTTCAGCGCCATCGGGTTTTCCTCGTCGAAGCTCAAATCAATGTCCATCGGGTTGATGTGGTGGGGGCTGTCCGGGGCGATCTCGATGACCTGACCGCCCAGCCGCTTGATAAGGGGCGAATATTCGCCCATCGGGTCAACCACAATGATCCGGTCACGGGTGGCAAGGAACACGTTCACAAGCTCCCGCTTTGCGGCAAAGGATTTGCCGGAGCCCGGCACGCCGAGGAACAGGCCGTTGGGGTTTTTGAGCTTTTTCCGGTTTGCCATGATGACGTTATGGGAAAGTGCGTTGAGCCCGTAATAGACGGCTTCGCCATCCATGCGGAGCTCCTGCGTCATAAAGGGAACGAAAATGGCCGTGGAGCTGGTCGTCATGCCGCGCTTGATCTCAATGCCGTTATGGCCCAGCGGAAGGCTGGAAAGAAAACCGTCCTCCTGCTGGAAGTCCAGCCGCTTCAAGGTGCAGTTGTATTTCTGGACGATACCCGACACCGTGAACAGGTCATTGTCCAGCTCCCGGCGGGTCGGGGCCATGTTTACCACAAGGAAGGTCAGCAGGAACATTCTTTCATTCCGGCTCTGTAAATCTTCCAGAAGGGTCTTTGCGTCGTTGCTGTACGTTACAAGGTCGGGCGGAAGTATGTCCATGTCGTACCCTGACCGGGCTGCCTTCTTTTGTTCCTCCACCTTCATCTTGTCAATGTCGGAGACTTTGGCCTTGATGGATTTTACGGCGGCGGCCTGATCGACGGTTTGGATATGGAGAGTGATGGTCATTTCCGCATCCATTTCCAAAAGCTCCGCCAGCAGCTTGTCCGAGAGCTCTGAGGCCAAAATCTGCAAGTAGGAGGCAGCGCCCCAAGTCGTCCCCACCCGGAACAGACGGCTGAAACGAAAATCGAAACTGTCCGGGGCGATAAAGTCTTTGGTGGAAAGCCCGGTTTTGGGGATCATATCCCATGAAAACCGGAAGGGGGAGCCGCTGCCGGGGTGAAGCTGCCCGTGAAGAAGCTCCAGTCGTTCCAGCCCCGAAAGGGAGCGGCACTTGACGCCCAGCTTTTTGAAGTTCCCGCAAATGTCCGCCTCTACACGTTCCAGCCTTGCCCTGGCGGTGGAAAGGTCGTCCACATTCACGCCGAAGGTCAGGAGCTTTGTGCGGACAATGCCGTTGTTGCTTTTGGCGATCTGGTTTTCCAGCATTTCCACATACTCACACCGGACGCTGTTGTAATCGTCATCCTGCATGGGGATGTTCACGCTGTACCGGCTGCCCGGGCGGCTTCGGTGGTTGAGGAAGGAAAGCTGGAACGGAAGGCTGCTGTCAAAGTAGTTGAGGCAGGCGCTCCACCCATCAAAGATGGCTGCCTGATCTTCGGACTGTGCGAGCTGGTAGTTGATGTCCTCGTATTCAATGGTTTTGGTGTAATAGCGGTCCGCTACCCGGCACACCCCGTCCCGGTACATTTCCCGGTAAGGGAGGGTCTGCTGGGCGGTGGTGGGAATGTTCTTTCCTTTCGTGAACAGGCCGGTAAGGCCCTGCTTTTCAGGCTTTCTGCCTGCGGGCTTTCCGGCCCTTCTGCTGTTTCGCAATCGGCTGCGCCTCCTTTCTGGCGCTAAGCAGCGCATAGAAGTTTTCGGTTTTGTAAGGCCGCACACGGGGATAGAGGAACCGGGTGCGGATGATGTTTTTCAGCACTTTTTCCAGCGGCAGACCGTCTCGTTCATACATAGCCAGAAAGAAGAACGGGAGCATGAGGCCGATCATCAGGAACATGGCGGCACTGTTCCCGATACTGCCACGGGAAAACAGGTAAGCCGGGAGGCCCACCGCCGCCGCGCTGGAAAAACAAACAAGCTGGCGCTTCGTTAGGTTGAAGGCCAGCTTTGTCTTGATTTTGGAAAGGTCTTTTGGTACTGGCACATAGGCCATTTTGGTACACCTCCTTTATTGCTTCGGGCCAGCATGGCCCGAGGTTATCTTGCGGCCTCTTTGGCCGGGGCTGTGCTGCGGGCAGCTTCGGCGGCCTCTCGTCCGCTCTGCCTTGCCCGCCAGTATTCGGGGTGATACTGCCGGATGGACTGATTGAGTTTTTCTTCAAACTGTCCTTTGTCCTTAATGCGGTCAGGGATTTTCCACAGCTTTTTGTCCAGCAGCTCCCGGAGCACTACGCTTTCCTGTGCGTCCTCCTCATAGCAGATATAGCCCTTATCCTTGAAGCCGCACTTTTTCGCCGCTGGGGAGAGGACGGCGGCCACCTCATTTGCCACCATCGTTCCGCCGTGGCTGGCGGTAGATACCAGAAACACCCCTGGACAGAGGGTTTCACAGCTCTGCACCTCGCCCCACGGGGAGCTTTTCGGCGCATGGAACATTCCGCCCGTCCGGCTCCGGTCCGCCTGCATGAGCGCCGCCTTTTCCAAGATGCCGCGAAGTTCCGGGGAAAAGTAGGCGTATTCCCGAAGGACACGGGCGGCCTCCCCGCCGCAGGCGTTCATCAACAGGGTATAGGCGTCGCTGTCCGCTTTGGTACAGCGACCCAGCAGTTTTCCGTCGTAATAGCAGGCCGCGTCATAGCCCGTCCGTTTGCGTGGCATGGTTCCCGCCTCCTTTCTGCTTCGGGCCAGCATGGCCCGAGGTCAACGCTCCGCGCCACGGCTGGGCTTTTCCTTCGGGGGCCGTTCCGCCTTTGCCTGTTCGGCAGCCGCTTTTCCGGCTTTGAGCTGGTCGCTGATGGACGCACGCCCCACAGAGCCGCGCTCCGCCATCTGTTCCAGCTTTGCCTCATAGGCTTGCAGAACAGCGGTGTTGAGCTGTTCCCGGAACTCCTTTGTGACAGGGTAGGCCATATCCCGATAGCCGCCTTTGCCGTCCGGCTGGCTGGGCATCCCAAGAAAGAGGCCCTTGCTGCCCTGTACGATTTTCAGATTTTCCACCACAAAGCAGTCATTGAATTTCACGCTGGCAAAGCCCATGAGATTTTTCACAGGTTCGATGACCCGCACGCTTACATCCAGCTTTATAGGGGCGGCTGGTGTTCCGCCCGCAGTTTTTTCCTGCATGGATTTCTCCTTTCCGCTTCGGGTCAGCATGGCCCGAAGTCTCTTAATGGCAGCCGAAGATGGATTTTGCAAGACTGCCTGTTTTGAATAAGGTAAAACACAGCAACACCGTATATCCCACGCATCCCCAGATCGCCCCGATGGGGTCGCCGTCGGTGGCGATACTCTGGATCAGCACCGCATAGATGGCGACACAGACTAAGATCAATAGACCTTGAAAGCCCACCGCAAAGAGGGAGCGGAAATAGTTCTGCCCCATGTGTCCGGTTTCCCTGTTGGGGACTGTGGCAAACGGGATAGGCGCTAAACTTGTGAGTAAATAAATTTCAATCATACGGCCATATACGATGACGAAAATCACGATGTTTAAGGCAATCATGGTAAGCTGGATCAGGAAGGACTGGAGCCAGAGTCCGAACAGAGGGCCTAACTCCATCGCTTCAAGCTCTGTCCGCAGACTGTCCAGCACATCCGGCGTGATCTCTGTCCCGTTCTGGATAATGCCCGCTGACTGCTGTATCACATGCTGGCTCACATCAAAGACCGCCAGCACGATATTGAAGGTATTCGTCAGGATCATCACAGCCACAAAGGTTTTGAACACCCACTTAAAAAACATCCATGTGTCAACTTCATGGAGGTTGTTGCGTTCTATGAGCATCTGTATCAGTTCATAGGTCATAACAAAAGTGAGGATGACCCCGGCGATTGGCAGAATGGCAGTTTCGGAGATCTGTCGTATCATGGAAAAGACCCCGGCGTTCCAGTCCGCCGGGGTCGTGCCTACCTGTGTGGCGATCTCGCCAACGCTCTGATTGACGTTATCGAAAAGGCCGTCCAGATTTCCCATGATACCATCGACGAGCAGACCTTTCAGCCATTCAACGATTGCGTCGATGATAAAGTCCATACATCAGCTCCTTTTCTGGAAAAGGGACAACGGGTGACACTTAGCTGAACAGGCCGGACAGCAGAGGGATAAGCTGAAGGCCGATCAGAACGACACCGCCGCCCGCCATGAGCTGCTTAATGCCCTGTGATTTTGCCGCAGGGTTATCCGACCCGTAACCTTCCAGAAGGTTGATGACGCCCCATACCGCCAGACCAGCGCCAAGAGCCATGACCAGAATTTTAAGAATGTCGATTGCCTGATTGAAAAATTCCATATACGTTCCTCCATTTTGTTTGTTTGATGGTTTTGGGTACAAAAAAAGCCGCCCACATCGGCGGCGCTTCGGGTCATCATGGCCCGAAGTTACACAAACTCGTCGCTGTCCAGATCATCGAAGTTCAACAGGTCAGCTTCTTCGTCCGTGTCGGAGCCGTCCACTTCGTACACCGTGTATTCGTCCTCCGGCTTTAGTCTCAATGGCCGGTGGCGGAACAGGCTTTCCAAGCGGAAGGCGTTTTTCTTTTTATCAAATTCGGCTGTGTACTTGTAATTCGGGTGCTTTTTCAAGTCATACTTTGGGGATAGAAAAGGCGGGAGCCCCCTAAGCTGCAAGATACATTTATCCCCGGGCATGGTGGTGATCTCGCTGGTGGTCATCAGCTCCCGGCCAAGTCGCTGCATATTCTGGCTGTAACTTTCAGACTGTCCACGGCTGCGACCCTCGGTCTGCATGGAAATGGTGGCCTTGCCCAGCCAGTTTTCCGAAATATCCTTTAGGGTGGAAGCCTCCCGGCCTCCGAGGAACACGATACTGTCCATGTTTCCCATGATGGTTTCGGAATGGTCTTTGTACAATGCCTTGCACTGGCTCATTGCCTGATAAAAAAGCGTCAGGCTGATCTCACGGGAGCGGATGACGGCCACGATCTTTTCCAGCCCCGGCACCTGCCCGGTGTTGGCAGCCTCGTCCCACAGCACCCGCACATGGTAGGGCAGACGCCCGCCATAGGTGTTGTCAGCCCGTTCACACAGAAGGTTGAACATCTGCGAAAAAGCGAGGGCAACCAAAAAGTTGTAGGTGGTGTCCGTGTCGCTGATAAGGAAGAACAGCGCCGATTTTTCATCCCCCAGCTTATCAAGCTCCAGTTCGTCATAGGACATGATCTCCCGGAGTTGAGGAATATCAAAAGGAGCCAGCCTTGCACCGCAGGAAATCAAAATGCTTTTGGCTGTCTTGCCGCTGGCGAGCTTGTATTTCTTATACTGCCTCACGGCGAAGTGCTGGGGGCTGCGGCGTTCCAGCCCGTCAAACATATAGTCCACCGCGTTTTTGAAGGTTTCGTCATCCTCCCGGACTTCCATGCTGTTTATCATTTCCACCAGCGTATTCATGTTGCGTTCTTCCTCCGGCCCCTCAAAGACGATGTAGGCCACAAGGGCGCAGTACAAGAGGGTTTCAGCTTTAGTCCAGAACTCGTCGCCCTCCTTGCCGTCGCCTTTGGTGTTGGCGATCAGAACAGTAACGAATTTCAAAACATCGCTTTCCGTCTTGATATAGGCCAGCGGATTGTAGTGCATGGATTTTGAAAAGTCGATACTGTTGAACACCCGCACCCTGTATTTCTCCCGTTGCAGAAACCGTCCGCACTGGTCGAGGGTGCCGCCCTTCGGGTCTACCACCACATACGAGGAATGGGCTTGAAGGAGCTGCGGGGTCAGCCAGAACCTTGTCTTTCCCGAGCCGGACGAGCCGATGACACAGGCGTTTAGGTTCCGGGCATTGGCGGGAATCTTCGGGCGGGTGTTCATGGTAAGGAACTCCGTCCCGGTCAGAATGACATTGTTCTGAAATTTAGGGTCAACAAACGGCTTTATATCCTCCTTTGTTCCAAAGCGGGCGGTGCCGTACTCCGCATCCCGCCGGAATTTTTTCGCCTGCCTGATCTTTGACTGTATCAGCAGATACACCCCAGCCGCACCGGCAAGGCCCACCAGCAGGTCAATACCGCCCAGCCCCGGCCAGTAGGTTTCAAAGGCTTTGGGGAAGGTATCAAGCATCCCCATGAGCTTTGTCCCGAAGTCTGTGCCGGGGGCGATCCGGTAGGCCGTCCCGATTTTGGAGAAGAACCAGAACACAAAGAGGTACGGCAGGTTTGGGAGAACATATTTTCTGATCTTGTCACTCAACGTCCGTCCTTCACCGCCTCTCTGGTCCGCTGCTTTTCCTTTGCCTGTGTCCTGATCTGCTCCGTGAATTTCCGAAGCTGGCCGAGGATGGAAGCCTTGTCCTGCTCTTTGTTCAGCACCTTTGCGCTGTACTTCTGGAAGGCCGCTGTGATAGCGTCCGCCTGATTAGCCTTGAAAAACAGCAGGTAATGACCGTGGCTCACTTTATGGAAAGCGTAGTCCACATGGAACTCCTTTGCGATCCGGTCAAAATCCTTTGGGGCTCCCACATAGGGCATGGCGCTTTTGCCGCCATAGTGGTTCATCAGCTTTTTTACACTCTGGCGTCCCTGCGGGGTCAGCGCCTTCCGGTGGTGCTTTTGCAGCGCCCGTGCTACCTTCCCAAGAGCGGCAGCCAGCACTTTTCCCGTGAGCTTCGTTGTCCTGATCGAAAGGGCAACCGTTTTTTGGTTTACTTCTTCCTGCATAAAACCTCCTTTCCGTCGGGGTTCCCGCTATCCGGGAGGCCCCCGTACAATCTCGGGGAACAGAAAACCTCGGGCCAATGTGGCCCGAGGCTTACCGCTCGGCATCTCTGCCGGACGGAGCTTTCTTTTCCGGCTCCGTCTGGACTTTTTCGCCCTGTTCCCGCATGGTCTGCAAGATAGAGGGCTTCTTTTGAAGTTGGGAGGGCTTTTCGCCGGACAGCGGCTTGATACATTCCAGACGGTCAGCCGCCCGGATGGCGTTGTCCGTGAGCTGCCTCTGCCATGCGCCCACGCTGGGAGCCCAGCGGAAACCGTTGCTTTTCAGCTCGGCCCGGGTGTCCGCGTCAGGCTTTCCGTCAAAGAACACCTGCAAGCGGTTGTCCTCCCGGTTCATTTCCACACGGCCCCCATCGAACTCCCAGCCGGAAAATTCCTGCTGTGCCTGTTTGGAAAGCTGTTCGATACGGGCCTTTACCCGGCGGATCTCCGCATTGTTGTTGGTAAGCTGGTAGCTTTCAAAGGGCCTCGGGTCGCTCCGCCAGCTTGACGCCATGCTTGCTTTCAGCTTTTCAATCTGATCCGGCGACAGCAGCGCACAGCCGTCCAGCTTGCCATGCTTGCGGTAATAGGCGTTGACCTCCTTCATAATGAGCTGGGAGCGTTCCAGCCCGTCCAGCTTCTTCTGGAGCTTTTCAATCGCTGCCGGGTCATCGGCGCTGATCCCGCCCATGCCGGTGCTGCGTATCTTATCCAGCAGCCCTTGAATATACCGCCATTCCTCCATGTTGCTGTCCCGGGCCCGGTTCTGTTTTTCTTTCTTTTCCACCGGGAAATTGGCAGGTCCGGCGATCATCATAGAGGGAACCCTTGCGTCAATGGCAAAGCCCTGGTTCATGTTTTCGGCCAGCTTGCGGGCGTAGGTGTCTAACAGATGGTCGATCTTCTCATGGTACATGGGGTCCACCCGGGATTTCTGCTTTTCCGCTATGGCGGCGGCCTTGTCCACCATTGCCCGGTATTCCGCCGTTGCGCTCCCTTCCTTGTAGTCGGAAAAGCTGTTCATTTCCTTTGCCCGACGGGCGGCTCCTTCATTGATAGGGTAATAGTTGATGGTATGCACCTCCTTCATGCTTCGGGCCATGTTGGCCCGAAGTCTTACCGTTCTTCATGGGAAGGCCCCGCCTTGTCCTTTTTCGGAGCGGGCGGGGCTTCTTGAAACCGTTTGAGTGCAGCGAGAATGGAGTGGATAGGCTCGGCCTTTTCAGGATAGGCAAATATCCGGTGTTCCGGCGGAATGTCCTGCGGCCCGTGGTAATACTCCTTGAAGCCCTCCGGGACTGCCGACACATACCCACCGGGAGCGAATACGCCGCCCTCGTTGATACGCACATCCCGCCCGTATGCTTCATAATCGAAGTAGTTCTGAATGTGCTCCGGTATCTCGATGGTCCCCAGCTCGTCGGCGTAAAGACGGCCCAGCCCTTCATCATCGGAAATATCCGGGTAAAAGCGGTAAAGGTCAAGGTTCTGCGTCAGGTTTATCAAATCCTTCACGCTCCGTGTGTGGTTTCCCAAGACAAGAGCGGCTTCAAAGGTTTCCAGTCCGCCCTTATCCCGTACTTCCAGCAGGGCGTGGCCCAGCTCGTTCAGCTCGTCGATGTTCTCACATTCGTAGAGATGATCGTAGAGCCCCAGCACATCGCTGTCAAAGCTGGTAAAGAACACTTCGCTGTACCGTTTCCCGTCTATCCCGATTTTGGCAAGGGCGGCCTGCAACTCCTGTGTCGTCATGGGGAAATGTACCGTTGTCCCTACCTCAATCCCCATTAAGGGGTATAGGGATGTATTGGTTATATAGGCTTCAAACATGGGCTCATTCCTCCTTTCCGGCCCGGTCAGCCAGCACCTCATAGATCCCGGCCATAATGTAATCGGCGCAAGGGAGGGCAATCGCATTTCCCAGCGCCTTGTAGCGTTGCAGAGGCCGGATCTCCACGCCGTCCGCCCCGTACTTTGTCCAGCCCTCCGGCAGCCCCATCAGCCGTTCACTTTCTGTTTCCGTCAGAAAACGGATACAGCCGCCCTCCGGGTCGCCCTCATACCAGAAGGCAAAGGGCGTTACATCACTGGCTAAAAGAGTGGGAAAAGGGTCAGTTGGTAATCCGAAGCTGTTTCGGAAGGCCGTTTCTTCCTGCCTTTTTGCCGCTCCCCGCATACGGAAGCACTGAAAGGGGTGGATGACTGGTATCTGCCGCCCTGTTTCAAAAGAAGCTGTTCGATCTCCTTCGGCGGCGGCCCACCCGCCCTCTCCGCAAGGCGGAGGAAGTGGGAGCATTGGACGGGGCTTAAATAGTATGTCTGCGGCACGTCTGCCTCCAAAATCCGCCACGACGAAAATCCGCTGCCTTCGTGCCAGCCTTCGGGAGCCTGCCCAATACTGGGCGTCCATGAGCCGCCAGCACACATCAGGCGTTCCCCCTCGCACCATTCCGGCGTTTCCCCATCTTCCCGAAGGAGGCATTGGAACTTCGGTGTCCGAGAAGGCGGATAGGACGGCTCTAAAGTCCATCCGGTCATTTGTAGAAAACGCTCCCATGACGTTTTCCCAAACAGCGATAGCTGGATATAGGTTATCAGTAGCATCCCTCATTTCCTGTATGATACGAAACGCCTGATAGAACAGGCTTGATTTTGCCCCGGCAAGGCCGGAGCGGTTGCCGATCAGAGAAAGGTTCTGACAGGGAGAGCCGAAGGTTATCACATGGACCGGCGGGATTTTCCCGCCGTCCACCTTCGTAATATCCCCCAAATGCACCATGTCGGGAAAGTGCCTTTTGGTTATGGAGATGGGCGCTTTTTCAATCTCACTGGCCCATACCGGACGGATACCGCACCGGGAAGCAGCCAGAGGGAACACGCCGATCCCGTCGAAAAGGCTCCCCAGCTTAATGTCCGGCATGGCCCGGGGTGCCGTGTCCCTTCACGGCAAGCACCCCTTCCAGCGTTGTCGCCGCAATGCCCAGCCGCCCAGCAACCGCAATATCATTTTTTACATCCTCGTCCACAGCGCTGCCGCAGACGATCAGGGTATGGGAGCGCCGCAGCATATCCCGGCGCATATCAATCCCGGCCTTATGTTCCTCGGGAACGCTGTCATTCAAAAACAGCGGCAGATACAAGAGCGGGCAGATCGGGGAAAAGCCCGCCTCATAAGCAAGACGGCAGTAGTGGGCCGCCAGCTCCATATCAACATCCGGCTCGCCGCTCCATGCGGCAGTCAGGTATGCTAAAGGTCGTTTCATTGGTTGAGCCTCCATTTCTGTTTTGGTTTAGGGAAAAGCAAGAGTTCGCCCAACCCCTCCGCCCCTTCCCCCGGGAAGGGGAACGGCTCTGGAGAATTTATATCCCCGTCGCTTGACCGGGAAAAAGCATAACCGGGAGAAATCCGTCAAGGGTGCCTCTGGCACCGCCTGCGGCGGCGCTGCCCTTGACTGATTTTCCCGGCTATGCTACGGAATAACTGGCGACGGGGAATAATTTATATCTCCAGAGCTTCGGGGCGCGGGGCAGAGCCCCGCAATCCTCGGGCCATGCTGACCCGAAGTTTGGGCTTACTTTTCCTGTTCGGTTTTCTTCTCCGGCTTTTCGTGTTCCTTCTGCTGACCCTTCCAGTCGTCCAGCAGCTTGATGATCTGGTCCTTCATTTCCCTCGGCGTAGTTTCCTTGCCGAAATACTTGCTCAGTTCCGCACCTGTCAAAATCACTTTGTCTACCTCCTTTTTGTCCTCCATCATAATGCCGTCGATCACATCCCCGTTGAGCAGCTTCTTTTCGTCCAACTCACGCATACGCTTTGCCTGCGCCTGTGAAGGCGAGGACTGCTGGCTGTCAATGGCGACGGCGATATAGTTCTGGTTCTTCTTGCCGATATAGGAAAGCTCCACCGCCGTAGTAAAACCCAGCTTTTTTTCATCCATCAGCTTCATCAGGTCTGGAACCAGCTCATTGAGACGGATATACCGCTGCACCTGCTTGACCGCCATCTTATTGCGCTCGGCCACGATCTCGTTGGAGCGTTTACCTGCGTCCTTCGGGTCAATCTGGCCCGAAGTGCGGGAGCCCTGGTGCTTGATGGCTTCAAGCTGCATTTTTAAGGCTTTGGCCCGCTCACTGGGGAGGATTTCTTCACGCTGGTTCAGATTGTCCTCCACCATCTGTGTGATGGCTTCATCATCTGTCAGATTTCGGACGATACAGGGCATATCCGCATATCCGGCAAGCTCACTGGCTTTCTGGCGGCGGTGGCCGGACACGATCTCATAGCCGCCATCCTCACGGGGACGGACGATAGCGGGCTGGGTCACGCCCTTGTCCTTGACGCTGGACACCATAGCCCGCATTTCTTCATCATCCCGGACTTCAAAGGGATGGTTCTTGAAGGCGTGGAGTTCGTTCAGCTTGATATAGACGATCTGCTCCTTGCCCCGGCGTGGAGCATCCTTTGGCTTTTCGGGTCCTTTCGGAGCGGGAGCGGCCTGTATCGTTGGAGCCGTTTTTTTCTCCGGTTCCTTTTTGACCGCCTTTTCCGGTTTCTGTGCGGGGGCTTTGGACTTCGGGGCTGCGGCCTTGTCCTTATCTGTTTTCGGGGGACGGCCCCGGCGCTTCGGCTGTTCCGGCTCTTTGGGTTTTTCCTCTGCTTTTTTCGGAGCCTCCGGCTGCTTTTCCGGTTTCTCCTCTTTTGCCGGGTCAGACTTTTCCCCGCTGGGAGCTGCCGCCCGTTCCTCGACCTTCTTTTCCTTCATAATTTCAGAGAAGTTATAGACGGAAACCTGCGGGTTCTTTACCTCCGGTTCCGTCTTTTTTTCCGGCTCCGGAGAAACGGAAACCTTCTCCGGCTCTTTTGGGGGAGCGGGAGGCGTTTCCTTGCCCGGCCCGCTATCCGTTACCGGCTGTTCCGGCGTTTTTGTGGTTTTATCATCTGCCATAAGCATTTACCTCCTGTTTTTTGGCATGAAAAAAGAGGCTCAACTTTTCAGTCAAGCCCCCGTGGGAAGTTCCTCCTTTCTCCGCCATGATACAAAAATACCGCCCGTAGTCTCGTTTGGGCGGTACTTTGTGTAAGATTGGCAGTCCATTATTAAGTTTTTTATTATGTTCCCTTTGTACACCGTTGCAAGCTTTTATTTTAAATGCTTATGCCGCCCAAAATAAAGTCTGTGGGCCTATTGATTTTCGGGGATAAGCATGATTAAAATAAAACCAACAGGAAAAGAAGGGAGTGCAGAAAATGATAAAAAGACGATTAGCACTGCTCGCGCTGGAGGGCGTTCTGCTGCTCACAGCCTGCGGGCAGACAAAGGATGTTTCCACATTGACAACGCCTCCACTGCAGAGTACGGCGCAGGTTATCGCACCTGTGGAGGACAAGGCTGAAATGCCGCAGACGGAGGAAAAAACCGAGGGCAGTGCGGACGCGCCGCGGCCTGCCGAGCGAGTGGGCGCGGAGAATGCGGATAACGCCGCAGAAAAGCAGCCTGCACCCGCTGAAACGGCACCGCCTGCTGCACCGAAAGAGCCGGCAACACCCGCGCCTGTGCCGGAGGATAAACCTGCTCCCGCACCTGCACCGGCACCTTCACAGAAGCCGGCAGAGAAGCAGGAGGAGGAACCTGCGCCTGCGCCTACGCCCGAACCTGCGCCCGCGCCGAAGCCTGCTGCCAGCGGGAACATCTACTCCATCGCGGAGGCTGTCCGGGTGGGCAACGAGTACGCAAGAGCGCAGTACGGCGTGACCATCGACACCAGTATGATCGCCGCCGACTCCAGCTACTTCCCTGGCACGGCGGACAGCGTGGCATGGCTGGCGGAGAATGGCGGACAGGCGGCACTGACTGCCGCGGTGCGGGGTAATGTGGACGCCACCTTCGCCTGCCTCGCCGCCATGGACGGCGCGGAAACGGTCAGCGCGTATGCGCGGTTCAACTGCACCGTCCGCTACGACGCGGCATCGGACGAATACATCGTGGTGGTGCTGTACGGATAAACCAACTGAATACCCGACCAAAAGGCCGACAGCGTATGCTGCCGGCCTTTTGCGTTGGGGGAAAGGAACGCTATGAAGAAAACCATTCCCAAGCTGCTGACACTTGTGTGCCTACTGGTGGCTGTCATGGGGCTGTCCATCGTGACCGCCCACGCCGCCACGGGCACGGGCACCGTCAGCAGCGGCAACGAATACCGCTATCACGAGGACAAAACGCCGGTGCCGCAGTGGGGCGCATTTACCAGCACAAAGCTGAAATACTTTACCCGAAATGATACGGGCGCAACCGTACCCGCCTACTGTATGGAGCCGTCTGTTCGGTCTGCCAGCGGCGATCTGAGCTACTCTTCCACCAGTTGGAGCAGCCTGAGCTGGAATCAGCGGTACGCTGTGACGCTGGCGCTCTCCTACGGCTACGGCGGTAACTATGATTTTTATGGTATCCATCCCGACTGCGCGCAGCTGGCGACGCAGGCGGTAATTTGGGAGTTCGTGTGCGGCTACCGCGGCACGACCTATCCGTACACCCTGTATGATACCACCTGCGCCAACCTGTTCCACTACGCCGGCGACGGCGTGCAGGAGGCGTATGACATCCTTATTGACCGCATCATGGGGCATGGCGTGATCCCCAGCTTTGCTGTGAAGTACCGCAATCAGCTTTCGGACGCCAATGCCATTACGCTGACATGGGACGGCAGCAAATACACCGGCACGGCCACCAATACCCTCACGGTCTACGCCGCAGCGGTGGACAGCTACGCTGTGTTCAAGTGCTGTGCCCAGGACA
>OIYP01000399.1_pt1 | contig 28767 bp, 26 predicted proteins | sample 1588261 | NCBI WGS metagenome assembly OIYP01 (sample SAMN03283293) | human gut metagenome | biome: human-associated habitat; material: feces | host: Homo sapiens | place: Peru | collected 2012
CTCCGGCCGTGAAACGATCGGACGCGTTGCAGCCGGTGCGATCGCCGTTAAAATATTAAACCAGCTTGGCATCACATTTTTGACCTACACACGTTCCATCGGACCAATCTGTATCGCAGCGCAGAATTTTGATGCCACACAGATCAATGAAAATCCGCTTTATATGCCGGATGCCGATGCCGCAGAAAATGCAGAAAATTATTTAAATGCCTGCATTGCGGAGCAAAACTCTTCCGGCGGTGTTGTGGAATGTATCATTCAGGGTGTTCCTGCCGGAATCGGTGATCCTGTGTTTGAAAAGTTAAATGCAAATCTTGCAAAAGCGATCATGTCGATCGGTGCGGTAAAGGGATTTGAAATCGGTGACGGTTTTGATGTTGCAAAGGCAACCGGAAAAAATAACAACGATGCTTTCCGCATCGGTGCTGATGGGAAAACAGTCAAAACGACCAACCATGCCGGAGGTATTTTAGGTGGAATGAGTGACGGAAGTGATATTATACTGCGCGCTGCGATCAAACCTACCCCTTCTATCGCTGCTACCCAGCAGACTGTCAATAAAAACGGTGAAGAAATTGATGTGAGCATTAAAGGACGCCACGATCCGATCATCGTCCCGCGCGCCGTAGTCGTTGTGGAGTCCATGGCTGCCATAACATTAGTGGATGCTCTTTTTACAAATATGAGTGCAAAAATGAATAACCTTGAACAGTTTTATAAAAATCTGTAGAAGAATTTTAGCGGCACAGACTGTTACATACAATCTTAGGGCTATCAGGAATTATATTTTAAATTATTCTGACCATCCAAAAAACTGCCGGTTCACACCTATATGTTTCAGAAATTTCAGACACATATCAGTGTGAACCGGCAGTTTTTGCAGCTGTAATAAAGTACAGCCAATTATTTTTATGTAAGTAAACTAAGTATCATCTGGGCAGTCTCTGTCAGTCCCGTCCCGTTATCCATACTTCTCTTTTGCATATATCGGTGAGCTTCTTCTTCTGTCAGGTTATTGCGCTCCATCAAAAGTGCTTTTGCTTCACTGATCAGATTTATTTCCTCCTCCGACCGTTCCTTTGGCTTCTGCCTTGCTTTCTTCCTCCTGCGTGTGACCTTGTATTCCATCATTTCAACGGTCTGGAGCAACTCATTGATTTTAAGCGGCGTCGACAAGCAGACTAGATTTTCCACATCACGCTCACCACAGTTTCCCGGTGAAGCCACGAGCAGCATTTCAAACTGAGAGGGGAGATAATCATGTAATTCCGTATACATCATGTCCACAAAACGATAACCGCACACCATGATCCCGCCTTCTAACTCATTTGCATTCTGCAAAGCCTGGGCACCTGTTGTGCAGATGACATCCACGTGATGTCCGTTCTGCATCAGGATCTTTTTGATATTACGCGCGGTATCCTGTTTTGGGAATGCAACGATAATATTTGTCAAATCTTTTCCCCTTCATTCCTATCTCAGATTTTATACAGATAATTATTGATTTCCCAATCGGATACCTGTGCACGGTAATCTGCCCATTCCGATTTTTTGGCTTCAATATATTTTTCCGTCGCGTGTCTGCCCAACACATTCTGTAAATATTCGTCCTTTTCAAATTCTGCAAGTGCCTCTCCAAGGTCAGCCGGAAGTTCTTCGATTCCCAGTTTATTTTTCTGGGATAAACGCATCTCAAAAACGTTTTCCGTCACTGCTGCCGGTGGCTCGATCTGATTCCTGATACCATCAAGTCCTGCCTGTAAACATACTGCAAGTGTCAAATACGGATTGGCTGCGGAATCCGGGCATCTGAGCTCCACCCTCGTGCCTTCTCCTCTAGTAACCGGAATACGGATCAGCGGGCTGCGGTTTGTCACAGACCATGCAATATAGATTGGTGCCTCATATCCCGGAACCAGACGCTTATAGGAATTGACAAGCGGATTGGTAATCGCCGCCATTCCTTTCATATGTTTCATCAGACCGCCGATAAACCAGTATGCTTCTTTGCTGAGTCCTAACTCGCCGTCCGGATCGTCAAAAATATTTTTTCCATTCTTGGAAAGAGACATATTCACATGCATGCCGGAACCGTTAATGCCAAATTTCGGCTTTGGCATAAAACTTGCAAACATGCCATGACGTTTTGCAATCGTTTTGACTGCCAGTTTAAATGTCATAATATTATCTGCGGTCTTAACCACCTCATCATAACGGAAATCAATCTCATGCTGTGCCGGTGCCACCTCATGATGGGAAGCCTCGATCTCATATCCCATATCCTCTAATGTCAATACCATATCACGTCTTGCATTCTCACCAAGATCGATCGGTCCAAGATCAAAATATCCTGCACGCTCTGTGCTTATCGTTGTCGGCTGTCCATCCTCATCCTGATTGAAAAGGAAAAACTCACATTCCGGTCCGACATCAAAACGATATCCCATCTGCGTTGCATCTTCCACTGCTTTCTTTAATATATAACGCGGATCTCCCTCAAAAGGTTTTCTATCCGATGTATAAACATCACAGATGATCCTTGCAACCTTTCCCTGCTGCGGACGCCATGGGAATATTACAAAAGTGTCAAGATCCGGATACAGATACATATCTGACTCCTCGATCCGGACAAATCCCTCAATGGATGAACCGTCAAACATGCATTCATTATTCAATGCTTTCTCTAACTGGCTGGATGTGATCGCAACATTTTTTAAAGTTCCAAACATATCCGTAAACTGCAGACGGATAAATTCCACATCCTCTTCCTCTACCATATTAAATATATCCTGTTTCGTATATCTGCTCATCTAAAAAATCACTCCTATTCTAATTGACATTTTTTCTGATTATAATACCTTTTACAGATCAGACTTTTCTAAAAACTTCTCTGACAAAATCAGCAGTTTTCATGCTCTTATATAATGCAGCACTTTCTCATAAGCCATCGGTCCGCCGAATAAATCAAGTGCACTGCCGATAGTCACATTCAATCTGTCTTTCCCTAATTCTTTTAATTCCCGAAGATCTTCAAAACTGCCGACACCGCCTGCATAAGTAACCGGAATTTTCCCCCACTCGCCAAGCAGACGAACCAGTTCTTTTTCAATCCCTTTTGCCTTTCCTTCCACATCCACAGCATGAATCAGAAATTCATCACAATAAGAAGAAAGTTCATCCAGTAATGTGATACTTACTTTTTCATCGGTAAACTTCTGCCAGCGGTCTGTCACTATATAATAGAAATCATCTTTTTTTCTGCAGCTTAGATCAAGTACAAGATGTTCCCTGCCCACTGCATCTTTTAACCGCGCTAAATTTTCATAATTGATCTTTCCATCCCGGAACACATAAGAAGTGACGATCACATGACTTGCCCCGGCATCTAAAAATTCTTTTGCATTCTCTGCCGTTATGCCACCGCCAATCTGAAGTCCACCCGGATAAGCACCAAGTGCAAGTTCTGCCTGCGCTCTTGTTTCCTTATAATAGGTACTGCTTGCCGGATTCAATAAGATGATATGTCCGCCTTTTATTCCTTCTTTCTCATACAGTTTTGCAAAATACACTGCATCCTGCTCTGCCACATAGTTTTCTGTTGCCTGATCTCCGGCATCCTTTAAACTTCCACCAATGATCTGTTTTACTTTCCCATTGTGGATGTCGATACAGGGACGAAACTCCATAATTTTCCCCCTTTTCTCCCAACCTCTGTTTTTATGACAACTGACCGCACCCTTTATGATCCAGCCTACAGTCATATATTTAGGTAAAAAATAGGCGACGTATGCCTATCGTCTGACCCCGTCGCCTAAAGTCATCTTAACACACCTTGCAGCATTTGTGAATCATAATTTCTATAAGGTTTTTTTGCACATTTTATTATTATTTCTAATAAATATCCATTTTTTATAAATTCAGGCTTATATCTCATTGACAGAGTATTTTTTTTTTGCTATGATACAGAAACTAATATATCTTTTTCATACAATTCAATAAGAAGAAAGTGAGGAAAATAAAATGGGAACAATTATTGGTGAAGGTATTACTTTTGATGACGTATTATTAGTTCCACAGTATTCAGAAGTTACACCAAACATGATTGATCTGACAACGCATCTTACCAAAAAGGTCGTCTTAAATATTCCTATGATGAGTGCTGCCATGGATACCGTTACAGAACACAGAATGGCCATTGCAATGGCAAGACAGGGCGGTATCGGTATCATCCATAAAAACATGTCAATCCAGGCACAGGCAGACGAGGTAGATAAAGTAAAACGTTCTGAGAACGGCGTTATCACAGATCCATTTTACCTTTCCCCGGATCATACATTACAGGATGCCGAAAATCTGATGCGCAAATTCCGTATCTCCGGTGTGCCGATCTGCGAGGGTGGCAAATTAGTCGGTATCATCACAAACCGTGATTTAAAATTCGAGACAGATTTTACCAAAAAGATCAGTGAAAGCATGACTTCTGAAAATCTGATCACTGCTCCGGAAGGCATTACTTTAGAGGAAGCAAAAAAGATCCTTGCCAAAGCAAGAAAAGAAAAACTTCCGATCGTAGACAAAGATTTCCATTTAAAAGGACTCATCACGATCAAGGATATTGAAAAACAGATCAAATATCCGCTCTCTGCCAAAGATGAATTAGGCCGTCTGCTCTGTGGTGCCGGTGTCGGCATTACTGCAAATATGATGGAGCGTGTGGATGCTTTAGTAAAAGCCCATGTTGATGTGATCGTTGTGGATTCTGCACATGGACATTCCAAAAATATCTTAGAGGCAGTAAAAAAGATCAAAGCTACCTATCCGGATCTTCAGGTTATCGCAGGAAACGTTGCTACCGGTGATGCAACACGCGATCTGATCAAAGCAGGCGCTGACGCTGTCAAAGTTGGTATCGGACCTGGTTCTATCTGTACCACCCGTATCGTTGCAGGTATCGGTGTTCCTCAGGTTTCCGCTATTATGGACTGCTACAATGCAGCCAAAGAATTTGGTGTTCCGATCATTGCTGACGGCGGTATCAAATATTCCGGAGATATGACAAAAGCTCTCGCCGCAGGTGCTAACGTATGTATGATGGGTAGTATGTTTGCAGGATGTGACGAAGCTCCTGGTACATTCGAACTGTATCAGGGAAGAAAATACAAAGTATACCGTGGCATGGGATCACTTGCAGCCATGGAAAATGGCAGCAAAGACCGTTACTTCCAGGAAGGTGCAAAAAAGCTCGTTCCAGAAGGCGTGGAAGGACGTGTTGCTTATAAAGGATCTGTAGAAGACACTGTATTCCAGTTAGTCGGTGGTATCCGTTCCGGTATGGGTTACTGTGGTTGCCCAACCATCGAAGACTTAAAAGAAAAGAGTAAATTTGTTAAAATTTCCGCAGCTGCTCTCCGTGAAAGCCATCCGCATGACATTCACATCACGAAAGAAGCTCCGAATTACAGTATTGACGAATAATCCTCTTTCCGATATAATATATGGTAACTTTCAATCATTCCGGCGCTATTTATGCTATAGTGCCGGAAAATTTTATATTTTGATGAGGTGAAATTTCGTGGACGCAAGTGCCATATCACAGATTATTTTTCTAATTATTTTATTGATTCTCTCTGCTTTTTTTTCATCCGCAGAGACAGCTCTTACGACCGTAAATAAAATCCGGATGCGTACACTCGCAGATGACGGAAACAGACGCGCCGAACGGGTACTTCGTATTACAGACGACTCCCACAAGATGCTCAGCGCGATCTTAATCGGCAACAACATCGTCAATCTCTCTGCCTCTTCACTGGCAACCACACTTGCAATCAAGCTCTGGGGCAACGTCGGCGCAGGTATTGCAACCGGTATCCTTACATTTCTGATCCTTGTATTTGGTGAGATTTCCCCAAAAACTTTTGCAACACTTTACGCAGATCAGATTTCAATCGCTTATTCCGGTATCATTGATTTTCTTATGAAAATACTGACTCCGGTCATTTTCCTTGTAAACTGGTTTTCCATGGGCTTTTTATTTCTGCTGCATGTAGATCCAAAGGCAAACAACAATCAGATGACAGAGGAAGAACTCCGTACCATCGTGGATGTCAGCAAAGAAAACGGTGTCATCGAATCCGAAGAGCATGAAATGATCAATAACCTGTTTGATTTTGGTGATGCACAGGCAAAAGAGGTCATGGTTCCAAGACCTGATATGACTTTTGCAAATGTAAATAATACTTACGACGAACTGATCGATATTTTTCAGGAAGACAAATTTACCAGACTTCCTGTCTATGAGGATACGACCGATAACGTCATCGGTATCCTGAACATGAAAGATCTTCTCCTCTGCAAGGACAAGGAGCATTTTTCCGTGCGGGATATCATGCGTGAACCTTATTTTACTTTTGAGCATAAAAATACCGCAGAATTATTTATGGAGATGCGTAAATCCTCCATCTCCCTTGCCATCGTCCTTGACGAGTACGGTGCAACTGCCGGTCTTATCACGCTTGAGGACCTCTTAGAGGAGATTGTGGGTGAGATCCGTGATGAATACGACACCGATGAGGAAGATCCGATCCTGCCGCTTAACGACCGTGAATTTATCGTTTCCGGTTCCACAAACCTGCAGGATCTCTGCGATGAGCTAGATCTTAATTTCAGTTCCGAAGATTACGATACGATCGGTGGATATCTGCTCGGTCTCTTAGATCATCTGCCGGAAAAAAATGAGATCATCATCACAGATGACAATGTGCTTCTCCGCGTCGAACAGATGGATAAAAACCGGATCGAGAAAGTCTACATAAAAAAACCGGATTTTCCACCGGATGAGATGGAAAAACAATAATTTCTTACCATAAAAAAACCGGTCTTTTCTTATCAGATTTAACTGATTTGAAAGACCGGTTTTTTCATTCATAGGAAATTATTTTCTATAATCTTATTCAATATCGCACAGATCTCTTCCTGCTTCCGAACGGAACTGAAATGTGTCCTCTACTCCATGATAAGAAATAGAAAAACTTCCCTCCATATCCAGATATGACTGTGCAGCCGCAATCGCATCTAAAAATTCTGCAATATTTTCCAAAAAACCTTCTGCACATTCCGGTGAACTGCACTCTTCTTCCTCTACCTTTTCATCAATATACAGACGAAGCGTAAAATCATCCATATCGCTCTCATTGTCCACTTCCGCTTTCTGTAAATAGGAATTGGTGCAATTCTTAAACAGATTTCTTACATAGGATGCCGTAGAAGAAATTCGTGACTGCGAAATATCCTCCGCCTCTAAATATATCTTGTAACTGATTTTTAAACTATTGTCTGCCATTTTTTCTTTCTCCCGTTTTTTATTTATACTTATATCGCATTTTGTAAAATGGATCGGTATATCCTTTGCTATTTCTTTGTGGTGACTGCTTTTACCTTAGACCAGCCCGAATAGATCTTTTTTGATTTTCCATTCACTTTTACAGTCTTATAGGTGCGGATGCGTATGTAATATTTCTTTTTTGATTTTAATTTTGTGACATCCAGTTTTACCTTTTTGGTATTATTGACGTTCTTTGTCACAACCGATTTTTTGAATTTCGCATCCACTGCATACTGGATCTGATAACCGCTTGTCTGTTTTGCCTGCTTCTTCCATGACACAGTAAATGCCTTTTTCTTTGCTTTCACCCCGGAAATCACAGTGCCTTTAGGAACGATCTGGAATGTCTTTTGATATTTTCCACTATACTTGCCTTTCATCACAATGGTGACGGTATAAATACCGGCATTTTTTCGTCCGGACGGTTTCTTTACCTTATAATCCGTTCCTTCTTTTAATTTCTTGCCAGCAGTATTTGTCACTTTTATAGTCGGCATATGTGCCTTTCCATCATAAGCATATGTTGTTTTTGAAAGCTGGATTTTCTTTACGTCCAAATAAGTGCCCACCGTTTCCGTCTTTCCACAGACACTGCACTTACGTTTTATTTTTCCACTTTCTTTGTACTCGTTCCATTGATGCCCGGTTGCGGGGATCACATTCTGTGCCGTCAGCACTTTTCCACAAACACTACAGTGATTTCCCTCTGTCAGTCCGGTTGTCTCACAAGCTGCCTCCACTGCAGCATCCGTAACCGGTACATGTCCTGCAGCCGGGATGACAGTCTGTTCTGTCAGTACTTTTTCACAGACACTGCAATGACTTCCTTCTGTCAGTCCGGTTGTCTCACAAGCTGCCGCTACCGCGTCATCTGTAACCGGTGTATGTCCTGTGGCTGGGATGACAGTCTGCTCAACCAGTACTTTTCCGCAGACACGGCAATGGCTTCCTTCCGTAATACCGGCGGTTTCACAAGCAGCTGCCACCTCAGGATCTATCTCAACTGTATGTCCTGTGGCTGGGATTTCTTCCATATAACCATTTCCGCAGATCGTACAGGTATACTCTCTTGTTCCGGCTTTTTCACAGGCTGCATCTGCAAGTATACTTGCATTGTAATTATGCAGACATTTTGTGACCACAGCACTGTTGTGTTTGCCATCTTCCATGGCAGCTGCTTTTATCACCGGATATTCGGAGCTGTTCCATAAAAAATCCGATTGATATAACATCCGCGTACCGGATGTCACCGGATTACTTTTATCCGTGGTATAATAGATTTCTGCCTCCTTATTATAACAGGACATTTCTATCTTTGATCCACTTGCATTTTCGTTCACAGATATCCATGGGCTGCCAACACTATCCATTTCTGTTGCAGGCAGATATCCTTCCCAATAGCTTTCCTCCGCATGATGTTTTTTAGAATAACTGCTGGATGTGTCATAATAATCATCATTCCGCAGAAAATAGGTATATCCAACGTTATCGCTTCCGTTATCATCCCAGGTACAGTCGACATTATACCAGTTATTTTCCAACTTTATCTTATTCCACTCATGATCAAAACTAGTCACTGCCACGCTATCAATACCGGTTCCATTGCACATCATCTCAAATGTCTGGGCATATCCTGCACATACCGTCTTATTCGTACATAAAACACTGTATACGGACTGTGAATATTCTGTATTTTCTGTTGCAAAATCGCTATTTACAAGATCATGATTATATTCAACCTTTTGAATGATCAGATCATGTATGGTTTGTACTTTTTCGTCCTCTGTGCTGCATTCATCAATCTGTTTCTGCCAGGTGTCAACCTGCGCTTTTACTTTTTCAGTTTCCTCCATCCGGTCTGCACCCTTGCCAAACGCAGGATAAATACCAAATATCATAGAAACTTTTTTGTCTGAGTATGTAATTGTATAAATCGTCGCATTTAAAAAATAATATTGTGGTTTTGAATACCGAAACATCCGCAATACCTTTTTTTGCTTTTCTTTTTCAAGAGTGCTTCCCGATATCGCCTTCATCCGGTACGTTCCCGTATTCGTTGTCACTGCATCCGTTTCTGTTGTCAGATATTTTGCACATATGGCATCCAGATCATCCCAGTATTTTTTTTCCTCATCCGATAACTGTTCATAAAAATAATCACTTCCATACTTTTCCCAGTCATCGGCAGATATACCTGTCATCCGAAGCAATGACTGTTCCGCAACGTCATCTTCCTCTACAGACTCATAATCCTCATCATCTGCTTCTTCTGTTTTTTCTTCAAACGAAAAACGACCGACCGGTAATTCTGTATCTGTCAGAATTTCATCCGCATAAATGCTGTTACCATCCCCGGAAAACAAAAATGCCAGACTGCAAAAAACCACCGCCAATATTTCTGTTTTAAATTTTGTTCTTTTCATATGCATCCCTATTCTTACTCGTATCAAATATTGTTTTCATACCGTCCCAGTTTATCATGCAGCATTTTACCCAGACTAAAAACCGCTTCTTTCTCACTGGCACTCCACGATCATTATACCTTCCTCTCCGTCATCAAACAAGTCTTATCCCTTGTATCTTTTGTATTTTTCCACAATCTTTTCTGTCAGGATTCTTCGATCAACTCCGAAAGAGGTGCAAATGTGTATTCCATCTCTTCCCATTTTGTCAGCAGCTCATCTAAAATCTCTCCATTCGTCTTTGAAGTGCTGTGCAATAAAACGATCGCTCCCGGATGGATTCTCGTCAGCAATTTATCAAATGCCTCTTCCTTCGTCGGCTGATCATCAACATTCCAGTCCACATAGGCAAGGCTCCAGAAAAATGTATGGTATCCAAGTTCTTTTGCCATCTCAAGGTTTTTTGTACTGTATTTTCCCTGTGGCGGGCGGTAATATTTTATCATTTCTTTGCCTGTGACTGTCTGGTACAATGACGCGACATCATCCATCTCTTTCTGAAACGAGGTCATGTCTGATATTGATGACATATCTGGATGATGATAAGTATGATTGCCGACAGCATGCCCTTCTGCCTCCATACGTTTTACAATATCCGGTGCACTCTCAAGAAAATGTCCCACAACAAAAAATGTCGCTTTTGCATTATGCTTTTTTAAAGCATCCAAAATCGGCTCTGTATTTCCATTTTCATAGCCGCAGTCAAATGTCAGATAAATAACATTTTTACTTTTATCTCCCACATACCACGCGTTGTATTTTTTTAATTCATCTGCCGTCACATTGCCGGTCGGCTGGGTTCCCTCCGCTCCAAAGCCCAGTCCCCAGTTATCTGCCTGATTCTGGACAGACACTGTCTCCACTGTTTTTTTCATCTGCTGTTTCTGCAGTGAACCTGCGCCCCAGCCTAAAAAGAACATAAAAACAAACAGTGCCGTCACTTTTAAAATTTTCTTTTTGTTATGGTTCATGTTTTTCCCTTCCATCCCGATTATTGATATTGCATAACATCTACGCATCGCTATCATGCATGAATGCTATACTTTACAATATTTCTTTTTGTATTCTATGTGGGAAGGCGCATGTACCATGCCCGGAAATATTGATCCCTGTATAAAAAACAAAGAGCCTGACATTTCTGTCAGACCCTCCGGGTAAATCCATCTTAAAAATAAATGGTTGGATAACGCTTTTTCTCCGGTTTCCATTATTGTAACCTGATTTTTTTTCCTGTTCAGGCTGATTAATCCATATATCGAATTGTTCCTGATATTCCTGCAAATTTTCTGCTACATAATCAGGACATAAATATCCACCGTTTTTACACCTTTTTTAACATTGTATACAACGATAAATAAGAATTTCCTTTGAAATAAGCTAATCCATTATTCCAAACTATAATTCTGTTACTTTTATACATATTATCAATTGCCTTATTCAATTCACCTTTTGCATATCCACAACCTATTACATTCTTATACATAGCCGGATAATCAATAGAATTTTTTAAATTTGAATAACTTGCATATATTTGCCCATTATATCCGCAATCTCTTAAAAATTCAATTAATAAATCTCCATGTTTTATTTTCTTACCATGTACCACAGCATTTTTTTCAATTACATTATCATATTTTCCACTTACATATGTATCTATTATGCCAACGCTATCATCACATAAACAAAAAAGTACTGTATACTGACATTTTTATTTTTGTCACATACAGTACTTTTCTTATCTGTATTCTTTTAAAAATTCTCTGCTCAGACTGCAATGCAAATCTTTTCTTTGCCCTTACTCATAGCGCAATGCATCGATGACTTCCATCTTTGAAGCCTTGTTCGCCGGGTAATATCCGAAAAATACACCGGTCAGCATAGAGAAGAACAGTGATAACAGAATTGCTGTTGCAGATGGATGTACCGACATGATAATGTAATTTGCATACTGTGAGTACATATTCTGAATGACAAATCCAGCCACTTTTCCAAGTAATGCTCCGATTCCTACGCCGATGAGAATACCAATGATACCTCCGATCAGACAGAGCATGATTGCCTCAATTACAAACTGCATACGGATGGTACGCCTTTTTGCGCCAAGCGCCATACGGACACCGATCTCTCTCGTACGTTCCGTGATAGACACCAGCATGATATTCATAACACCGACACCACCCACGATCAGTGAAATCGCTGCAATACCGGAAACCGCGATCGTGATCACGTTGAGTACCGTATTGATCATGCCAAGATCAGATGCCATATTGTATGCACTGACGTGGAAATTTTTGTTGTTTGCATATATCTCATCAAAATAAGATAAAACATCCGTTGTTGCCTGATTGACATCTGCAAGAGGATCGATCATAAGATTAAAATAATCATAACCAGTCCTGTCAGCCCCCTGCAGTTTAAAACAGGTCTGAAAAGGGATCATCAATTCTGTTACACGGTCTTTTTCCGGTATGGACGTGTCCACTTTTCCAAATAATGCTTGGTTATATACATAAACGCCAACTACAACAAAATCAAAAATTCCGCCATCCGTTGTTGCAACAGAAAGTGTTTCACCGATCGGATCTTTACCTGCAAAGTATCTCTCTGCCATCGTATCTGCAATCAGGCATACTCTCTTTTTCCCCTGATTATCTGCCTTTGTCAGATTTCTTCCGGCATGCATTTCCAGTTTCATATACTCTAAATATTCCGGTGTGATACCATCAATATTGACATTTGCATAATTCTTGGAATCAGCATCATCTTTAATGGTTCCTGAACCAAGAGAGTTCTGTGCTGCAACACCTGTTACCTCATCCGGATATTTTTCAATCAATCCATCGATCATATCCTGTGTGACATAATCGCTGTCTGTCATATCCGGCTGTTCCCAGGTAGCCCAGTCTTCATCATTTTCCGGATAACGTGCCTCGACATATGCCTGTACCATATTTCCACCAAGTGAATTCATGGTTGCCGTCAGCGTACTCTGTATGGAACCACCGATCGTCGTGATAATGATCACCGAACTGATACCGATGATGATTCCAAGCATCGTCAGAAGAGAACGCATCTTGTTGCTGGAAATACTCGTGATTGCCTCTTTGATATTTTCCCAAAACATTAATGTTCACCTCCGTTATCCGCCACGATCTGACCATCTAACAGAGTAACGATACGCTCTGTTTCCTGTGCAAGCTCCTGGGAATGTGTGATCAGGACAATTGTTTTCCCCTGTTCCTCATGAAGTTTGTGGAACAGATCCATGACCATATGACCTGTCTTCGAATCGAGTGCTCCGGTCGGCTCATCTGCAAGAATGATCGCCGGATCATTGATCATGGCACGGGCGATCGCAACACGCTGTTTCTGACCACCGGAAAGTTCGTTTGGTCTGTGATCCGCACGGTCTTCCATTCCTACCATTTTGAGCATTTCCATGGCATGTTCTTTTCCGTTTTTGGAATGTTCCTCTCCATATAGTAATGGAACCATAACATTTTTTAATGCATTGGCTCTCGGAAGGAGATTAAAGTTCTGAAATACAAAACCAATCCTGCGGTTTCTGATCGCACTCCGCACCTCATCTGACATTCCATTGACATCCTGTCCTTCCAGATAATAATCTCCCTGTGTCTGGCGATCGAGAACTCCTATGATGTTCATCAATGTACTTTTACCGGAACCTGACTCACCAACGATGGAAACAAATTCTCCTTTATTTACGGTAAGATTGATACCGTGTAATATTTCAAGTTCATTTGGTTTTCCCAAATAATATGTCTTAACGATATTTTCCATTCGGATTACTGGTTCACTCACTACTCATTTCCCTCCACGCTGGTGCTCATACCTTCTGCATCTGAGGTTTCATCTGTAGATGCGCCTGTTCCCATATCCTGCTCGGAATACATCTGTGTCGGTGTAAACTGCTGTCCTTCTGTCACAGTTCCGGAATAATCATAGATCAGTTTATCTCCCTCTGCCAGATCTCCACCTGTCACTTCGGTGTAATAACCAACTTCGTCGCCAACCGTGATATTCTTTTTTACTGCTGTAGCAGAACCATCATCATTTGCCTGTGCTATAAGTACATAAGAATTGCCATCATCATCTGTTTTAACCAGATCATATGGAACTGCTAAAACATTACCTCTTTCTTTGATCATTACTTTTGCTTTTACTTCCATACCAATAAGAAGTTCTGTGTTATCCAAAGAAATCTCCACGGAATATCCTCCCGATGTTGTTGTTTGTCCATCAGATCCCGTAGACTGTCCTTTGACACGAACAACTCTCGTTACGGTTCCGTTAATCGTTTCATCTCCCATTGCATCTGCTGTTACAGTTGCTTTCATCCCCTCTTCGATTTTTAAAATATCGGCTTCTTCCACAGTTGCAACCATTTTTAAAGAACTGGTATCCTCAATTGTTACAAGTGCTGTTTTAGAATCTGCATTGACATCGCCGACAGAAACATTGACCGCCGTCACAACCCCGCCGCAAGGTGCTGTGATGTTACAATCTGCCAACTGTTCCTTTAAATCTGTCAGTTTATCTTTGGATGTCGAATCTGTTGTTTTATATTTGTCCAGTTCTACGGCAAGCTGTGCATCCTCGATCGTACGGTTCGTGGTCTCTAATACTTTCTGGTAATCTTCCTCAGCAGTAGTAACTGCTTTCTGTGCAGCTAACAAAGACTGAAATTCTGCATCCGATTTATCTTCACTCTTATCCCACATAATACTCTGTGCGTTATAAGCATCCTTTGCATCATCAATTGCTTTCTGTGCAGCTGCAAGCTGTGTCTGCTGATCTTCTTTTGCACGACTGACTGTTTCTGCTGTCTGCTGGGAATTGATACTGTTCGTCGCATTTGTGTCAGACATATCTCTTTCAAGGTCAGCAACCTGATCCTTAATTGTAGAAGAATCTAACGTACATAATACGTCACCCTCTTTTACAATATCTCCGACCTGAACATTAACTGCTGTAATCTCTGCTAATGCTTTCGAAGTTACATTATTCTTTGTAATGCCTGATACAGTACCTTTTAAAGAAATCGTATCAGATAAATCTCTTTTCTGTACCGGTTCCACCTCTACCGTATTGACCGCAGTTGCCACCTGGCTCGTCATCTTCTTCACTGCATTTCCAATGACTGCAACTACAATGATTAAAACTACAAGTACAATGATTACTACTTTTTTCTTTCCCTTTTTTGGTTTTGTCTTGTCACCCATTTTAATTTCTCCCTTTTCTTAAATCGATTTACGGTGATTGTATCATTATCCTTTTCCCAAAAAAAGGCACTTAAGCAAATATTAAGAAATCTTAAGTTTTCCATCCGTAAATCTTTCATTTTTGTATTACTGTAATAATACAGTAGTCACATCTAAGTGTCAAGACATTTTATTATTTTGGTATATTTTTATATACCAGAAATCTGGTATTTATCGAAATTTTCCATTTTCCCTCATCTTATCCCGAAAGTAAATCATCATTTCCCTCGTCAGACTAAGACCCTCCGGATCGTCCGGGACATCCTGGAAATCAACCCATTCTGCACATGCAAGTTCTTCCTCATCCAGTCTTATCGCATCTCCCGCATCATCCAGTTCACAAAAATAGCCAAGAAGCAGATTACTGTCAAATCCCCACGGCTGACTTTTGTAATAGCGTATATTTTTTACGGAAAGACCTACTTCTTCCTTCACTTCTCTTGCTACTGTCTCCTCGGCAGTTTCACCAATTTCCGTAAATCCTGCGATCAGTGCATACCGTTTATATTCACGGTTTGCATATTTTGTCATGAGGATCTTTCTGCCGTTTGTCACACCGACGATCACAGCCGGCGCAATTTTCGGGAAAACCATATTGTTACACTCCGGGCAGGAAAGCATTCTGAGCTTTTCGCTATGTACCAGTCTGTGTCCACACCTTCCACAATAGACATTATCGCGGTACCAGACATACAGATGCCATGCGGTCGCTGCAGCAAGTACCTGCTCTTTTGGCTGCATGGTACGCGTTTCAAACATTTTATAATATGCAAATCCCGGCACTTCTATCCCCTCTCCCGGATCTGTCAGAAAATAATCATCCTCCCCGATGGAAAAAAGATAAACACATGCCGGAATTTTCTTTTTCATTTCACAGCAGATTTCCGAAAGTTCTCCATATGTCAGATAACACATTTCTTCTCCATTTTTTACAAAAATACGGTTTTCTTTAAAAATCATAAGAAAACTTTTATCCTGCGGTACTTTTTTTTGATATTCATTACTAAGATGCATTGGGAAAATATCCTGAATCATGTCTGTTCTCCTTTATTTATATTTATTTTAATATCTGTACAAACCTGCATTGCTGCACTATCCATGCAGTCTGTTTCTCAAGACTGGCGGACAAAAAACGGATGATATTTCGCGTTGGAAATACCATCCGGTCTGTCATATTATTTATCCTTTTTTAATATGTTTATGTGTAAACAGATGCTCCTGACAATATTCGTAATTGCCATCACACTTTGAGCAGAAACGGAACTCTAAATTCGGATCATCAAGCTCTGTCCTGCCGCAGATGGCACACTTATGCTTGGTAATACCGGAACCCGGTCTTGGCTCTCTCATCTGGGACTTGAACTGCTGTCTCCTGTGTATTTCATGCGGCGAATACCGTTTAAAATTACGTGTTGAGAAGAAGAAAATGATAAAGTTGAGCAGTGACATAAAAATAGCCACACGCCCTGCCCAGCCACTGACAACAAACTCATAAAGTGTCAGTACCGCATACACAATTGCCATCCATTTCATCTTGATCGGGATAATAAAGTAAAGCATCACCTGCATATCCGGATACATCACTGCGAATGCAAGGAAAATGGACATATTGATATAATTTGTGGAAAATCCCGATGCAATCGAATAAGATATCTGCGCTGCTAACGCCGGCATCTGTGAAATTACAGAAGCATTCATTGCATAATAAATACCGTACAGGACAAATGCACCGATCACAGTAAATATCATACCGCCGAAAATGTAAACATTAAACCGGAAAGTTCCCCAGGTACGTTCAAGTGCCATACCAAGCTGATAATAAAATAATGCCATGATCAATAAGAAGATCAGGTTTGACTCTGTTGGCATAAATACCCATGTTACCAGTCTCCAGATCTGTCCATGTAAAATATGATATGGACTGAGTGTCAGATAGCTTAAAATACCTGGTGATACAGTTCCAAACACATAACCGACCGTATATGCCCCGATCAGCCAGATGATAAGGTTCGGAACTGCATAACGGCCAATTTTTCGTTCTAATTTATTTAACCAGTTCATCGGATAAACCCTAACCTTTCTTTGAAAACACTACTTTTTTCAGTATATCCGTATGCCTGTACTTTGTCAATCCGGGCGGATTTTATTCATAAAAAGTTTATATTTTTCCCCGATTTGCACATTGTGTTTTGTAATATCATGTCGTATAATGTACTTTGCTTGGCGTTTGCCGGCATTCTTTTTAATAAGAAGAAACAGCTGATTTTTATATATTTTATCCGGAATTTTTCCCGGAATTACTGACTGGAGGAAATTATGGAAAATAATACGCTTCACAAACTCGGAATTGATATCGGTTCTACTACCGTAAAGGTTGCCGTACTCGATGAGCATGACAACCTGCTTTTTTCCGATTATGAAAGACACTTTGCCAATATCAGAGAAACTCTTTCTGCCTTGATCCAGAAAGCATTTGACCGGCTTGGTGACAGGAAAGTTGCTCCAATGATCACCGGTTCGGGTGGACTTACGCTTGCAAAACATTTAGATGTTCCTTTCGTACAGGAAGTTATCTCTGTATCTACTGCCTTACAGCACTATGCTCCGCAGACAGATGTTGCAATCGAGCTTGGTGGTGAGGATGCAAAGATCATCTATTTTGAAGGCGGCAATGTAGAACAGCGTATGAACGGTATCTGTGCCGGCGGTACAGGTTCTTTTATTGACCAGATGGCTTCCCTGATCCAGACGGATGCCTCAGGTCTGAATGAATATGCGAAAAATTACAAAGCAATCTACCCGATTGCAGCCCGCTGCGGTGTTTTTGCCAAAACAGACATCCAGCCTCTGATCAATGAAGGTGCCACAAGAGAAGATCTTTCTGCCTCTATTTTCCAGGCAGTCGTCAACCAGACGATCAGTGGTCTTGCCTGCGGTAAACCGATCCGTGGCCACGTTGCATTCCTTGGTGGTCCGCTCCACTTTTTATCTGAGTTAAAAGCTGCATTTATCCGCACTTTAAACTTAGATGATGAGCATGCGATCACCCCGGACAATTCACACCTTTATGCGGCGATCGGTTCTGCCTTAAACTGTAAACCGGAACAGAACACCACACTTTCTTCCATGCTTGGGAAATTAAACTCTGATATACATATGGAATTCGAAGTGGCACGTCTTGATCCGTTATTCAGGGATCAGGCAGAATATGATACCTTCCGTGCCCGCCATGACGGACACAATGTTAAAACAGGTGACCTTTCCACCTATGAGGGTAACTGTTATCTCGGTATCGACGCCGGTTCCACCACAACTAAAATTGCTCTCGTCGGTGAGGACGGCTCTTTACTGTATTCATTTTACAGCAACAACAACGGAAGTCCTCTTTCCACTGCGATCCGTTCCATTAAAGAGATCTACGAAAAACTCCCGGCAAATGCACATATCGTACACTCCTGTTCTACCGGCTACGGCGAAGCTCTCTTAAAAGCTGCGCTGATGTTAGACGACGGTGAAGTAGAAACAGTAGCCCATTACTATGCAGCAGCATTTTTTGATCCTGAGGTAGACTGTATCTTAGACATCGGTGGTCAGGATATGAAATGTATCAAGATCAAAAATCAGACCGTAGACAGTGTACAGTTAAATGAGGCATGTTCTTCCGGCTGTGGTTCTTTCATCGAGACATTTGCAAAATCCCTGAACTATTCCGTACAGGATTTCGCAAAAGAAGCTCTGTTTGCCCAAAATCCGATTGATCTTGGAACCCGCTGTACCGTATTTATGAATTCAAAAGTAAAACAGGCACAGAAAGAAGGTGCTTCCGTAGCAGATATCTCTGCCGGACTTGCTTACTCAGTCATTAAAAATGCATTATTCAAGGTTATCAAACTCTCCGACGCAAGTGAGCTCGGAAAAAACATCGTCGTACAGGGCGGTACCTTTTATAATGATGCAGTACTCCGCAGTTTTGAAAAGATTTCCGGCTGCGAATGCGTCCGCCCGGATATCGCAGGTATCATGGGTGCTTTCGGTGCTGCTCTCATCGCAAGGGAGCACCATGAGGAAGGCTATCAGACAACCATGCTCTCCATCGAGGATATCAACGCTCTGACTTTTGATACCAAACTTGCAAGATGTCAGGGTTGTACCAATCACTGTCTGCTGACGATCAACCGTTTCTCCGGAAACCGTCAGTATATCACCGGAAACCGCTGTGAGCGTGGTGTCGGAGGCGTAAAAAACAAAGAAAATATTCCGAACTTATTTGAATACAAGAATAAACGCTTATTCGACTATCCTTCCCTGAAACCGGAAGAAGCCCCTCGCGGTACGGTAGGTATTCCGAGAGTTTTAAATATGTATGAGAATTTCCCATTCTGGGCTACATTTTTCAAAAAACTTGGTTTTTCTGTTGTGCTGTCCCCACAGTCAACAAGAAAAATTTATGAACTCGGCATCGACTCGATTCCAAGTGAATCTGAGTGTTATCCGGCAAAACTTGCGCACGGACATGTGACCTGGCTGATCCATCAGAATGTAGACTTTATTTTCTACCCATGCGTACCTTATGAGCGCAATGAATTTCCGGATTCCAACAACCATTATAACTGCCCGATCGTAACTTCCTACGCAGAGAATATCAAAAACAACGTAGAAGATATCACTTCCGGCAAGGTACGTTTTTATAATCCATTCATGGCATTTACCAGCGAAGAAACTTTATCTTCCCAGCTTGTAAAAACCTTTGGTGCACCGGAATTTGCAATCCCGGAATCTGAGATCCGTGACGCTGTTTCTGAAGGATACAAAGAACTTGCTGTTGTTCGCATGGAAATGCAGAAAAAGGGTGAAGAAGTCTTAGATTATATGGAAAAGACCGGAAAACGCGGTATCGTGTTAGCCGGCCGTCCATACCATGTTGACCCTGAGATCAATCATGGTATACCGGAACTGATCAATTCCTACGGCATTGCAGTGCTGACGGAAGATTCCGTTTCCCATCTGCATCAGGTAGAGCGCCCACTGATCGTTATGGATCAGTGGATGTATCATTCCCGTCTGTATGCAGCCGCAAACTTTGTAAAAACCAGGGATGATCTTGATCTGATCCAGTTAAATTCTTTTGGCTGTGGCTTAGATGCCGTTACCACCGATGCAGTCAATGATATTCTTACAAAATCGGGAAAGATCTACACCTGCTTAAAGATCGATGAAGTTAATAACTTAGGTGCTGCGAGAATCCGTATCCGTTCTCTGCTCTCCGCCATTCGTGTCCGTGAGAAGAAACAGACCAAACGGACGACCGTTCCTTCCAACTATAACAGAGTTGTATTTACGGAAGAGATGCGCAAAAATTATACGATCCTCTGTCCGCAGATGTCACCGATCCATTTTGAACTTTTAGAGCCTGCCTTCTGTGCAGCCGGTTATAATCTGGTCGTACCGGATGTTCCAAGCCGTACCTGCGTGGATGTCGGATTAAAATATGTAAACAATGATGCCTGTTATCCGTCGCTGATCGTTGTAGGTCAGCTTATGAGTGCCGTTATGTCCGGCAATTATGATATGAATAAAACTGCCATCCTGATCTCACAGACCGGTGGTGGCTGCCGCGCCAGCAATTATATCGGTTTCATCCGCCGGGCACTTGAAAAAGCAGGATATCCGAATGTACCGGTTATCTCTATCAACTTAAGCGGTCTTGAGAGCAATCCTGGATTTAAGCTGACCCCTTCACTGATCCAGCATGGACTGTATGCGTTAGAGTTTGGCGATATTTTCCTTCGCTGCCTGTACCGCACACGCCCTTACGAAGCAGTAAAAGGCTCTGCAGATGCTCTGCACGAAAAATGGAAAAAAGAAGTTATTTCCTTTGTCACACAGGATAAACTGTTATCTCACCGCAAGTTTAAGCAGATGTGCCGTCAGATCATCCGTGATTTTGACAACCTTGACCGCTTAGACATCAAAAAACCCCGTGTCGGAGTTGTCGGTGAGATCCTTGTAAAATTCCATCCTGCCGCAAATAACGATCTGGTCGGACTGTTAGAGTCCGAAGGTGCAGAAGCTGTCGTACCGGATCTGACTGATTTCCTGCTTTACTGTTTCTATAACACCGGATTTAAAACTGACAACCTTGGCTTCAGCAAAAAATCCAAGAGAATCGGACGTCTTGGCATCAACTTCTTTGAATGGCTCAGAAGTGCCGCCAGAGACGAATTTAAAAAAAGTAAACACTTTGATCCACCTGCCCACATCGATGATCTTGCAAAATATGCAAGAGATATCGTATCGGAAGGTAATCAGACCGGCGAAGGCTGGTTCTTAACCGGTGAGATGATGGAACTGATCCACAGCGGTACACCAAACATCGTCTGCACACAGCCATTTGCCTGCCTGCCGAACCATGTCGTTGGAAAAGGTGTTATCAAAGAACTCCGTCACCGCTTCCCGGAATCAAATATCGTCGCCATCGACTACGATCCGGGTGCAAGTGAAGTAAACCAGTTGAACCGTATCAAACTGATGCTTTCCACCGCAAATAAAAACCTTGCAAAACAATCTTTGTAAGCTAAAATAACCTTTTAACTGTTGTTTCTGACAGCCGCCCTTCTGGTGCGGCTGTTTTTCTTTCTAAATGACACGAACATTATTTCCACACAGCATAATATATCCGGTTCTGCTCCACCGGTTGTGAAAAATCTGCCTCATATCCATTGTCATCCTGCCAGCCGGCAAAATCTCTTGTTTCCTCTACCGGGACTGCCGGTGCGGTGATCGTATCTCCTTCCATAATACAATACTGCTTATAACAGGTATCACTATCTGCATCCTTGTAAAACTGTACATAATATTTCTGCACAGCTACAGACTGCAGCCTGTCTGCCAATACAGTCCGGCTGCATGTAACCGTTCCTTTTTTTCCATTTGGGTGTATAAACTCTCTATCTGCTTCAATGGAAAATAGTCCTTTTTCCTTATCAGCTCCCATGATCCGCATTACAATACCCGTCTGGGCATCCATTCCCTTTACAAGCTGTTCCGTTACATCTGCTGTAAATTCTCTGTTATCTGCTACATCATACGTCTGTTTTATCTTTGCATTACAAAGCGTACCCTCTATAGCTGCAGGCAGCTGGTTTTCCAATTCTGCCGCATAATTCATACGGCCAGTTACTGTTAATATTATCAGAATCGTTATTGCTCCAATTGTGATCCCAATTATCATCATTATCATATTTTTCACTTTTCCCACCCTTCATCTGAGTCATGATCTATTTACCGGTATACTTACTGCTGCATATCGGACTCTGTTTTCATGATCTGCAGCCATCACATTTAATTCATACACACCGGACTCCTGAAAATCCAGTTCATTTTCCAGTATTGTTCCATCCGGTGAAATAACTTTTAGCAGGCAGACCTGCAGCTCATTTCCAGCATAATCCCATGCCTTTACAATATCTGTCAATTCATATTGTCCAGTTTCCAGATATCCTGTCTCAACTGTCACAAAATAAGGCGGTGATTTCTGTGATTCCTCACAAAATGTTTCAAAATCTGCCGGATTTTCTGTCTGCATCTCCGTATGATCAGATACGATCTTCAAAATCCCCCTGTTACCGTTTTCATCCATCACATCTTGAAAAAGAATACACAATAATCCAACCAGAATTACTGCCTGAAAAATTGTTTTTCCATACACTTTGATCACTTCATACATATCCATCTCCTCTAACTGCCACAGATACAAATCAAAAACTGCCGCACAAATTCGTAAGTAACTCCACCATGCCCCATATTTTCATACCAGAATCCAATAAGAAAAAATGTCCCGGCAATTGCCAGAAATCCGCTTCCAAATTCCTCTATGATGTCTTCCATAGTCTTTTCCTTTCCTTCTTTCAGAAAGATGATACATAATTTAAAACTTCATAAAACATCCGTATCACTGCACTTCCTGCCAATATTCCCAAAAAAGCTCCACCAAATTTTTCCACGATCATCATCATACTAAAATCCATCACCTCGCGATCGCATATGTAATATTTTCTTCAGAAATTCCCAGTATCGGTATGCGGTAATGATATGTTAACGCAACCTGTGATGCATTCATATTCTGCCATGCATCATAGATACATTCTGAAATTGTTAGTTCGTATCCGTCCTGCGCCGCCTTTTTTTTACAGGCATCAATAACAACCGGGTTAAAATTGCTGTTCTCCAGTTCTGCAACCACCTGTGACTTATACTCTTTTGCAGCCGCAATCTGCCCGCCCGCTCCGATCAGACCTGTGCACACAAAAATATTTATCATCAATATAAATAAAATACCAAATGCCCCAATTACCTGCTTCATTTCATCACACCTCCCATACTTCCAAGCATTTGAAACATCATTGTCATTCCGATTGTCAGATCGATCAGCAATTTTACAGTTGCCGCTATAACCGGATATGAAAATATCATTTTCTGACCAAATGCAATTTTCCCATTTCGGATTTCTTCTGCCCTGTTCTGCATCTCATTTACATGTAAGATCAGATGATTTATCTGCGTCACTGCATCCCCGGTTCCCATTTCCGCAACAGCATGTAACATTTTCATGCAATTTTGGGCTTCCGGTACATCAAATTCTCTACAAAAATCTGTATATGCACTTAGTTTTTCCGGTGTTTTTTCTAACCGTTCTTCCAGACATTCAATCTCATATTTTAATACCTGTGGTGCGCTGTTTTTTGATTTTTCAATAGAAATCTGTACATTATTATTCTGCAGCAGCAACGCAAGTTCCATAAACCATCCTGGAAGTGCCAGATAAACAGCCTCCGTCACATCTCTTTTTGCAATCTTAAAACCCACTTTGTGCTGCATAGCCAAAAAAAGTGTAACTGGAAATAACAGTCCGGCAAGCAATATTTTTCCATGCAAAAAAGCTGTAAACATGACACCTGCTACCGGCAATGTCCATACTACGCTTTTTCTTTTTTCCCTTTTTTCATCATAATGATACACAAGCTCGCAGCTTGAGCTGATATCATTTCTCTGCTCCTTTTCCTCTGCTGCCAGCCAGTCATTTGTCAGATTCCTTGAGCTTTTTACAAATACCCATAATAAGAAAAGAAGAAATACAAGTGACGAAACCTGAATGATTTTTACATCAAATATATTAAAATATGTTTTCACCGCAAAAAGATCTTTCATGGAATCTAATACATATAATGCTGTCGCACAGAGAATGACCGATACGATCACAGAAATAATGTTGTCCGTATGGCTTTTTTTCTTTTCTGCCTGAAGCTGATATCCTCTGCGTTTCCACAATTCAATATCCTCTAAAAGAATCAGTGCAGATTCGTTCATTTCTCCCCCATGTTCCTCTGCATTGATAAGAAGTTCGTGGACCATTTTTATCTTTGGACACTGATACTGACTCTCAAGCGGTTCTAATGCCTCTTTAAAAATGTTTTCACCTATGGCAAATTCTCCAAATTCCAGTTTCAGAATCACCTGCTCGATACAGGAACGCATCTTCCCTTCTTCAAATATTTCTCTGGTTTCCTTTAGTGCACTCAATATTTTTCCGCTTTTCTGAAATGCATATAACATCTGCTCCATATATTCCGCAGCATCCGCAAACCGCTTCTGCTCATACATTTTACGGTACATATCAAGCACCAGTATGGGAAGCATTGCTAAAACAGCTGCCAACGCAGCCACAACACCGCCCGTCTTAAGTTGAAAAACGACTCCGACACCAAATACTCCCGCCAATGCCATAAAAATCATCATCGTATGCTCTTTCCACGAAAAATGATATCCATACATATCTACTTTTTTCTGTAGATTTTTCGGATTCCAAAAAGCAAACATCCCCATCATACATCCTCCTCCCTCTTTATCTTCCCTCTCTAAGATACCTGTCAAAGTGTCTGCATACAAAAGGTTCGTCCACACCCGCTTCATTAAATCTTTTCTGAATATCTAACGGTATTTTTCCGGATACCAGCGCTCCATCTTCAACGATCATATAAATCTTATTTTCCGCATTTTCTCTCGAAAAAAAACAAAGCTGGTCAATATAACGCCTTACCTTTCCATCTGAAGATTCGGTTTTGCGGATCAGAACTGCTACATTCACATAACGGTAGATGCGGTTCTCCATGCGCTGTGCATCATTAACATTATTCATCATGTTCAATATCCTGTCCGGCAATTTTCTTACATCATCCAGATGTATCGTCGTAAATCCATGAACACCGGTACTCCACTGTTCTAACAGTGAAGTTACTTCCACAGAACGCACCTCGGAAAGCATCAGCCAGCTTGGGTTCTGACGCAGGGAAGCCTTGATCGCATCTGTATAATCAAATCCCTTTCCAACACGAAGCTCCACCGCATCTGCCCCTGGATTGATATTCGTATAATGAATTTCTAATGAATCTTCTATGGTAATAACACGTTCTTCCTTTCTGATAAACTGCATAAAAAATTTTGCACTTTCTGTCTTACCTGCACCCGGTTCTCCACCAAAAACAAAATTCATCCTAGCCTGCACACAATTCAGTAGTAAATGTAATACCTTCTGTTCACAATATTTTTGATCGAGCAGTTCTTTTAAAGTGTTTCTTACAAAACACGGGGATTTACGGATACAGATGCTGATCCCTGATATCGCGGCGGACTCATGGATAATACTGATTCTAAGTTCTTTGGTATCCGCTTCTAATATTTTATTTGCATTATTAAACTGTTTATTGATACAGTTTGAGATACTGTGTGTAAACGTACTGATAAATGCTTCCGGTATCTCCTCATCTGCACAATATCTTCCCTGTTCCAAATCTGTGATCCATAATTTTTTCCCGTTATAATCCACATCCGTCACTTCCGGTCTGCTCAAATACTTCCAGAATATTCCGAACTGTTCCGGTGTAGGTTCAACAATAACTTTTTCACTCATTGTTCTCTCCATTTTTCAGAGGACTTTCCCGCATAAAAGAAAAGTCCTCTTTTTCTTTCATTGCACCAGTAACTTCTCCCCTATAAAATTTTTATGGGCGAAGCGCATTCATATTATTAAAAAAGCCTGTGAGTGTATTCTTAAATTCTGTCGCAACATACCCATCCGACGAAAGTGCTGCCACAATGATCGCCCCCAATGCCAGTAATACAATTACTGCAAGAATTGCATTTCCGTAGTGTTTCATTACCTGTTCCATAATAGAATCCTCCATTTTCAATTTTTTCGATCTGTTTTCTGAGAAGAAACAGATTTGATCCCATTTCTTCAAAAAAAATTTTATTACGTTCTGTTTCTGATTTCTGTTTCCACAGCCTGATAAAGTTATCCATTTTTCCCTGCTGTGACACCCATTCCAGTTCTCCGTTTTGCGGAATATATCCTATCTGCTCCGGTGCAATGCGATATGTATGTACCATATCATTTTTCATCTGCCTTGCATAAAACGCATACCCTTCTATCAGATAAAGAACTTTCTTTTGCTTTCTCGCAAAATTACGTATCATATCCTCCCATTCACTCGGATATGACTGCATACCAGCTACTATAATATCCGCTTTTTTTAAACTGTTCTGTGTCTTTTTGTCTCTTCCATATCCACAATCCGCCAAAAGAATCTTTTCTTTTCCGCCGGAAAAGATACACTGCCAGCCATTTTCCCGCTGTACTAAAACGTTACATGCCGGCCTGCTCTTTGCCAAAAGGCATGCCATTACAGCCATGATTCCTGTTGTATGGAATGACTTGTCCATTCCCCAGAATGCTATTTTTACTGACATACTGCCTCCATTTTCTGATTCGAAAAAAAGTGCAGAATATCCTTCCAACAGCCTCCGTTACGAAATATTACTCTGTGAAATAAACTGATAACTTTTGATTGTAAAAAGATGGAAATATCTGTCTGATTTCCAATGATACGGCTGGTCATACCGCCGCAAAAATGTCTGACGCTTCGTTCATCCTGTTTCAAAACCGCTCCAATCTCCTCAATGAATAGAACGATCTCAGATGCTTCACGCAAACCCGATAAAAAGATAGTGATATCATACTTCATTTTATTATGTTTGTAAATACCTGATTTCAATTTTTTCTTTTCTTTTAACAATATATCATTTATAATTGTGCATGGGTAATACCCATGGAGATCGGATAATATCCGATTGATGCTATCTTTAAATATTTACAATATGATCTGGAGGAGTTCATGAAAGAGTTTGTAATTGTTACCGATACAACCACTGATTTACCAAGAGACTACGTTGAAAAACATCACTTATACATGATGTCCCTTCCTTACACACTAGAGGGTACATCCTACACCTGGGAAAAACCAATGCCTGTCAAAGATTTTTATGATAAAATGCGTGCCGGCTCCCTGCCGACCACCTCACAGGCAAATCCCGAAGAAGCTGCCCTGCTGTATGAATCCATCCTGAAAGATAATGATGTGGATATTCTCCATATTGCATTTTCTTCCGGTCTCAGTGGAAGTTTCAATAGCTGCCGTATCGCGGCAGCAGATGTCTGTGAAAAATATCCGGATCACCGGATCGTAGTTGTTGATTCGCTTGCCGCAACCTTAGGTCAGGGTCTGCTTGTCTATAAAGCAGTCCAGTTAAAAGAAGCAGGAAAAAGTTTAGATGAGGTTGCTGCCTGGGTAGAAGAAAATAAATATCATCTCGTACATAATTTTACCGTCGATGATCTTTTCCATCTGCATCGCGGCGGACGGCTTTCTAAAACAGCCGCGATCGTCGGTACGATGATCAATTTAAAACCAGTACTTCATGTCGATGATGAAGGACACCTTGTCATGTTGAGCAAAGTACGCGGACGTAAAAAATCACTGATCGGACTTGTCGACTGCATGGAAAAACAACTCGGTGACTGGAAAGATAAAAATGATATCATCTTCATCAGCCATGGAGACTGCCCGGAAGACGCACAGTTTGTCGCTGATCTGATCAAAGAACGTTTCGGATATGAGAATTTTATGATCGACTATATCGGTGCTACGATCGGTGCACATTCCGGTCCTGGCACGGTTGCACTGTTTTATCTGGGAGATCACCGTTAATCACACTGATCATGTATATAAACTTTACAAACATATGTTTCGGACAAAAAAGGAGCTGTAAAAAAACTCCCCTAACAAAAAAATCTCCCAGACAGTGAGGTCAATGGCATTAAATTAAGAGAATCCCACATCACATGAAATGTGGTGTGGGATTTTTTATGAGAAAAAGTATTGACAACACTTTATATTACAATGCCATTACAATGATCTATCTCATGCTGAATTATCTGTGCCATCCAGCCCGAATATTTTCCATGCTGTTTCTTAAAGCTCTGGTCAAGGTAGTCAACCTCAATTTCCTGATATCTGGTACATGGTCGAACACCTTCCAGCGACAGGCATCCTTCCTCTGTCTGGTATGCCCCTGCTTTCTTTGTAATTATCGGATTGATCATTGCAAACTGAAATGGTCCGGCTGCCACAACGATAATATTCTTCTTAACACCTATCATGTTGGCTGCCATACCCACGCAATGGTCAAGATTGGCTCGCAGTGTGTCCAGCAAATCTGTTACCACCTGCTTATCTGCCTCTGTTGC